>Ga0209066_10002362_pt1 | contig 22960 bp, 20 predicted proteins | sample All_14_2_FD_187198 | JGI IMG/M metagenome (GOLD analysis project Ga0209066, IMG submission 187198) | Freshwater microbial communities in response to fracking from Pennsylvania, USA - Allegheny Zone_MetaG_DW_15 (SPAdes) (version 2) ... | reverse complement strand
CGGCCGCGCCTTCCAGGCGGGGGCGGAACGGGTAGGATGAAGCGGTCATTGCCATAGGTTGTTCTGTCACTTTATGAAGCGACGCGTTCGGACAACCCTGGGCCATAAGGGGCCAGTGGACGGGATCAGGGCCGCCTTTGGTACCGGCAGGCCGGGCTCCCTCCAACAACAGGGGCCGTCGCGTCATCCCTGGCGACCACTGAATTCCGGAGTGCTTTTATGGGAAGCCTTCAGAGAACTCACGCGCGCGCCACGGAGAATTGCGCAAGCGCACAATAGCGACACATGGACCGCCCCACAATCAATTTGTCGTCCCCGATCACTGCAAAGTGAATCGAAATGGCGCCAAGACAAGACGATAGGCCGCAGACGGCCGGGAACTTTGTTGCAAGAAAAACCGGGAAATCCGCAGCAAATCGCGATATGGTCTCCAAAGGGCCGCCAAGTCTTCGCGCTGCGGCAGACAATCTGGCAGGATAACAGGCATACGGGACGAAGGGTTGACGGAGGTGTTGGTATCGGCGAAAGCACATCGCAGGGTGGGTGCTGCTGTTTGGCGCGCAGGTATTTTCTGCCTGCTGGGCTTTCTGCTGGCTGGTATCGGAACGGCCGCAGCGGATGGCCGGGTGGAAGCGACCCGCATCGGCGTGCATGAGAACAAGGTCCGCTTCGTTCTGGAGCTGGACCGGACCCTGCCCTATGCAGCGTTCCTGCTGGCCGATCCCTATCGCGCCGTCATTGATCTGCCCGATGTCAGCTGGGCGGGCAATCCCGACCCGGTCCCCGCCTCCAACCCGCTGATCCTGGGCTATCGCACGGGCCAGTTCCAGCCGGGTGTCAGCCGCGTCGTCATCGACCTGAAGGGCCCCGCCGCGATCGACAAGATCTTCCGGCTGGATGCGCAGGGCAATGCCCGCAACCGGATCGTGCTGGATCTGAAGCCCATCTCCGCCCAAGCCTTTGACCAGACCGCAAGGCTAGAAAGTCCGGATTGGAAAGGACGTGGCGCCCAGACGCGCGCCACCCCCGCGCCCGCGACCCCGCCCAGCGTGCCGCAGGGTGATGGCAGGCGCGTGGTCGTGCTCGACCCCGGCCATGGCGGGGTCGATCCGGGCGCCATCGGCGCCGGTGGCAGGCTATGAGAAGAGCGTGGTTCTGGGCGCGCCCTGCATCTACGCGACGTGCTGGACAAGACGGGACGATATAAGGTGGTGATGACACGCGACCGCGATGTCTATCTTCCCCTGCGCGACCGCTATCAGGTCGCCCATGACAACGCCGGCGAGTTGTTCGTTTCCATCCACGCCGATTCCATGCGCAGCAGCGATGTGCGCGGCCTGTCCGTCTACACCCTGTCCGAACGGGCTTCGGATACGGAAGCCGCCGCGCTTGCGGCGCAGGAAAACAAATCCGACCTGTTGGCCGGTTATGATCTGGGCGGGCTGGAAGATGAAGTGTTTTCCATCCTGATCGATCTGTCGCGCCGGTCGACCGTCGAAAGTTCCAACGTCTTCGCCCAGATGCTGGTGGGACGGCTGGACCCCAAGGTCCGGCTGCTGCGTCGCGCGCATCGGGAGGCAGGGTTCGCCGTGCTGAAATCACCCACCGTGCCATCCGTCCTGGTCGAACTTGGCTATATGTCCAACCGCCAGGATGAGCGCCTGCTGGTATCCAAGGAATTCCGGCAGGCTCTGTCGCAGGGCATGCTGCAGGCGATTGACGAATTCTTCGAACGAAAGGACCGGCTGAGCCGGAGCTGACCGGCGGCGAATGGCCGCCAAGAAGCCGCCACAATAGGCATCTATTGGATTTCCTGGCCCAGCGCGCCCGAGCAGGAGACGGAACCGGTTCACATGGATCGAAATCCGCTCTAAAACCCCCGCCTATCGGGGCTGGTGTGGAGTGGCGGGTTGCGTAGATCGTCCGGCAACGGGCATCGTGATGCCGCCTGAGGGATAGATGCGATGCGTTTACTGGCGAAACTGGCGGTCGGCCTGTTTGCGCTCACCCTGCTCGGGGCAGTGGTTGGCGCGGGCGGGCTGCTTTTTGTGCTCTGGCACTATGGCAAATCGCTGCCGGACCATCAGCAACTTGCAAACTATGAACCGCCCACCACAACGCGGGTGCATGCCGGTGACGGCCGCCTGATCGCCGAATACGCCATCGAGCCGCGCGTCTTCGTGCCGATCTACGCCATTCCCGCCCATGTGCGCCAATCCTTTATCGCGGCGGAAGACCAGAATTTCTACACCCATCCGGGCGTGGACTTCATCGCACTGGCCCGCGCCGTGGTCCAGAATGTGATGCTGGTGGCACAGGGGCGCCGGCCGATCGGGGCATCGACCATCACCCAGCAGGTTGCCAAGAATTTCCTGCTGTCGAACGATCTGTCGATCGAGCGCAAGATTCGTGAGGCAATCCTGGCCTTCCGGATCGAGAAGGCCCTGAGCAAGGACCGCATCCTCGAACTGTATCTGAACGAAATTTACCTGGGCTATGGCTCCTATGGCGTGGCTGCGGCAGCGCTCAACTATTTCGACAAATCGCTGAACGATCTGACCATCGATGAGGCGGCCTATCTGGCCGCCCTGCCCAAGGCGCCGAATAATTATCACCCCGTCCGCCGGACCGAGGCCGCCATCGCACGGCGCAACTGGGTGATCGGCCGTATGGCCGAAGACGGCTATGTCACCGCCGAAGCCGCAATGACCGCCATGGAGCGTCCGCTCGGGGTCAAGCCCACGGGCGGAACCCAGATCGTTGATGCCGGCTATTTTCTGGAAGAAGTGCGCAAGGAACTGGCCCAGCGCTATGGCGAGAACGGGCTTTACAAGGGCGGGCTGTCGGTATCCACCACCCTGGATCCGAAGCTGCAGGCCATTGCCGAACGCACGCTGAAGGACGGGCTCATCGCCTATGATCTGCGCCATGGCTGGCGTGGTGCCCCGGAAAACATCCCCGTCACGGATAACTGGCTGCCGCAGTTGAACGGCGTGCGCATGCGCCCGGGCGATACGGGCTGGGTGCGCGCTTTGGTCTTCGAAGTGTCCAAGACCGAGGCGCGGATCGGGCTGGAGGATGGGACCGGTGGACGCATCCCCCTGTCGGAGCTGCGCTGGGCGCGGCGCCAGCAGGACAACGAGGCGCGCAGCCGTGGCCCCCGCGTGGAAGCCGCGGGCGATGTGCTGCAGCCGGGCGATGTGGTCTATGTCGAGCAGGTGACCCAGACCACACCGGAAGAAGGCAAGAAACCCGAAGCCTATCCGCCGGGCACCTATGCCCTGCGCCAAGTGCCCGAGGTGCAGGGCGGGCTGGCCGCCATCGACCCCCATACCGGGCGCGTGCTGGCCATCGCCGGGGGCTGGAGCTTCGCCGAAAGCGAGTTCAACCGCAGCATCCAGGCACGGCGCCAGCCCGGCTCCTCCTTCAAGCCCTTTGTCTATCTGACCGCGCTGGAACATGGCTATACCCCAGCCACCATCGTGCTGGACGCCCCTGTGGTGATCGACCAAGGTCCCGGATTGGGCAAATGGAAGCCCGACAACTTTTCCAATAAATTCTACGGCCCGTCGCCGATGCGGGTTGGAATCGAACAGTCGCGCAATCTGATGACGGTGCGGCTGGCGCAGGCCATCGGCATGCCGGCGGTTGTCGATACCGCGCTGCGCTTCAACATCGTCGATCGGCTCGACCCCGTCCTGTCGATGTCGCTGGGCGCGGGGGAAACCACCGTGCTGCGCCTGACTTCCGCCTATGCCATGCTGGTCAATGGCGGCAAGAAGATCACCCCCAGCCTGATCGACCGGGTGCAGGACCGCAACGGCAAGACCATTTTCCGGCATGACGCGCGCAGCTGCGATGGCTGCGATTATGTGCGCTGGGTCGGCCAGCCGGTACCCGTACTGCCCGACACGCGCGAACAGCTGGTCGATCCGGCATCGGCCTATCAGATCGTGTCCATGCTGGAAGGCGTCGTGCTGCGCGGCACAGGCCGCATGATCGCCAGCCTGGACCGGCCGCTGGCGGGCAAGACCGGCACGACCAATGACGGGCGCGAGGCCTGGTTCGTCGGCTTCTCTCCCGATCTGGCGGTCGGAATGTATGTCGGCTTCGACACGCCGACGCCGCTTGGACGCACCCCCTGGGGCAGTGAGGAGACTGGTTCCTCCGCCGCCGCACCAATGTTCAAGGAATTCATGGCAAAGGCGCTGGACGGCAAGCCGAAGAACCCCTTCCGCACACCGCCGGATGTGCGGCTGGTGCGCATCGATGCCGCCACCGGCAAGCTTGCCGGCCCGGGCACGGAAAAGGCGATCCTGGAAGCCTTCAAGCCGGGCACCGAACCGACCCGGGGGCAGGCGACCGTTTTCATCGCCGGCGGGGTGGACGATCCATCCGATATTGAAGCGGTCCCCAGTTCGGAAGGGTCCGCCGAAACGCCGCGGCCCACGGCGCCGCAGCCACGCGCTGGCGTACCGGCCGCATCGGACCAGACCCTGCAGGGCGGTATCTACTGACGGCCTGAAAAAAGATCGCGCCCCCCCTCCTCCCGCGCTAATATGACGTAACGCGGGCGTTGGGTGCATAGGGTATGGACACCACGGTACGGGACTGGGACAAAATCGGTCGCCGGGCAGTTGACGCTTCTGGCGCGGTCCTGCGTGAAGCGGCATCGGAAATCAGCCAGGGCCTGCTGGTCATTGACGCCGATCTTCGCATTGTCTTCGTCAACGATCCCTATCGCGCCTTTTTCGGCTTCCCCCTCGATTCCCATATCGTGCGGGACGGCGCGCCGCTGGAACCCATGTTGCATGTATTGGCCCAGGGTGGCGAATACGGGCCGGGCGACAGCCAGACCCATGTGGAGGCGCGCCTCAGCCCGGTGCGGGAGCGGCGGATCTACAAAATGGACCGGCAGCTCAAGAGCGGGCGCCATGTCCAGATCACCGGCAACCCGTTGGCGAGCGGCGGCTATGTCTTCACCTTCACCGATGTGACGCACCGGGTAGAGGAGGCGAAACAGCTGGACGAACAGGTGCGGCTGCGCACCCGCGAACTGCATGCCGCCAATGACAAGCTGATGGACGGCATTCACTACGCCAGCATGATCCAATCAGGCATTCTACCCAATGCGAACTATTTCGACGGCCAGCTCGGCGCGCATTTCCTGTACTACAGGCCCGCCGATATCGTAGGGGGCGATTTCTACCTGGGCCTCAGCACCGATTACGGCTTCTATGTCGGCCTCGGTGACTGCACGGGCCATGGCGTGCCCGGGGCGATGATGACCATGCTCGCGGTTTCAGTCTGCCGCAGGGCGATCAACGAAGCCGGACGCGAAGGCCCCGCGGCGGCCCTGCGCGCGGTCGACCGCATCGCGCGTACCAACCTGCATCAATCCGCCCATGAGCGCGGCCCCGACAACGGGTTGGATCTGGCGCTTTGTCTCTTGTCGCCTGATCGCCGTTCGCTGCGCTATGCCGGGGCCGGCATCGATCTGTTCGTCCAGGCGAAGGGCTCGCTCGACCGCAGACGTGGTACCAAGCGCGGGCTGGGCTATCACAGCGCCATGTCCAACGATGGGTTCGAGGAACTTTGTTTTACCGCAGAGGAGGCGGAGCGGGTTTTCCTCACCTCCGACGGATTGCTTGACCAATCGGGCGGCGACAAGGGGTTCGGCTTCGGTTCACGCAGGATGATCGACGCGTTGGAATCGGGTACCGATCTTCCCCTGCCGGACCAGGGATCCCGGCTGATCGAGGCCCTGGAAGACTATCGGCAGGGCTTTCCGCAGCGCGACGACATGGCCATACTTGGCTTTTCCCTTGCCGCGCGGGGAGAATAAGACGTCCCCCTGACCCTTGCATCCAATAGCAACACCAGTTACGCCGGAGAGGCTTGGCGGACCACAACCGTAAGGCGGCAGAATGCACCAAACCGATATGCTCGCGCTCCGCGATATTTTCGTGCGCTGTGGAATCGTGCTCGGCTTCAATGGTCCGTTCTCGCAGAGCGTGATCGAAGAGCTGGGGGAAGCGATTCGCCGACATCTGGAATCGCGTGAGCAGGCAAGCAAGCGAATCTCCGACGTCTTCGCCGTTTATATCGAGATGACACAGAACATCCGCCACTACGCGGAAACCGCTGCCCTGGATGAGCTGGAGCGGGAAGCCCTGAACGCCGGGACCGTTCTGATCGCGGTCGAGGAGGACGGCTACTCGCTGATGGCGGGCAATCTGGTGCGCAACGAACATGTCGAGCGGCTGACCGAGCGACTTGAGCGCATCAGGCCCATGGATGCCGAGGCGCTGAAGAAGGCCTACCGGGATCGCCTGCGCGCGCCTTTGGAAGAGGATGCCACGGGCGCGGGGCTGGGTTTCCTGCAGATGGCGCGCAAAAGCGCACGCCCCCTGGAATATTCACTCTCCCCGGCGGGAGAGGCACATAGCTTCTTCAGCCTCTCCGTGCACATCTGACGGCACGGAAGCGACGGACCATCAGAACGGATCGGACGATGCTGGAACGGATTTACATCGAGGCGACGCGCTCCTCTCCGCATGTGGAGTGCGACCCCGCGTCCCTCGTCCTGCGTTTTGTCGGTGAATCCTATCCAGAGAATACCTTCCAGTTCTACCGGCCCTTGATTGCCTGGCTTGACCGGGCCCTGGCGGAGGAGGCGGACCAGACCGTGACACTGGATGTGGCGCTGAGCTATCTCAATACCGGCAGCATCAAATCGATGATGGACATGCTGGACCGGCTGGACGAAGCCCATCAGGATGGCCGCCCGGTCATGGTGCTGTGGCGCTGCGACGCGGAGAATGAGCGGATCGTGGAACTGGCGCAGGAACTCCTTGAGGATCTCAGCCTGCCGCACGAAATTCGCACCGAGTAAGGGCAGGCCTGGGAGGCGTCGCTTGTGTCTGAAAGGGACAACACCACCGCAATGCGGGTCGCGGCCCTGCTGGAAAAGGTCGCCGCGCTGGATGGAGAGCTGGCCCGCGAGGTCGATTGGCTGGTCGGGCGCTATCGCCGGTCCGAGCGGAATCTCGACAAGATTTCCCGCATGTCCGACCGGATGCAGGCCCGTATTCTGGAGCTGAACGACAGGCTGCGCGCCGCCTCGCTCACCGATCCGCTGACCGGACTTTGCAATCGCCGCGGCGCGCTTGATGCGCTTGCCGCCTGCATTGGCGGCGACCTTTCGAAAGGCGGCGCATGCATGCTGGCTCTGATCGACATCGACCATTTCAAGACGGTCAACGACACCCACGGCCATGACGCGGGCGATCAGGTCCTGGTGCATTTCGCCGCGCGCCTGAAAGCGGCGCTGCGCCCGCAGGATATTGCGGCGCGCTGGGGAGGAGAGGAATTCCTGGCCATGCTGCCGAACTGCCCACCCGACGAAGCGCTCGGCTTGGTGGAAGGCCTGCTGCAAGGGCTGCGGAACCAGCCCGTCATGACCCAGGCCGGCCTGTTGAACGTGACCGCCAGTTCTGGCATTGCGCGGATCGTAGTGGGCGAGACGAGCCATGAGGCGGCATTGGCCCGGGCCGACACAGCGCTGTATGCCGCCAAGCGGTCAGGACGTGACCGCTGCATGGTTGCACCGGATTGAACCCGCGTCAGTCGTCGACCCATTCCAGCACGGGTTCCGCCGTCTTGCAGGGGCCGTAGGGGCCACATGCCTGCTCGGCAAGCATGGTTTCCAGGCGCGCGGCCATGCCGTGCAGCTCTACTGCCAGCTTGGGATCATGCATATCCGCTTCGCGGAGAATGCGCGCAGCGACTGCCAATCCGGCGAAGCGGCCGTACATGTACAATCCCCCTTCGTTTCGTCCGGCGATGCCGGGCGCCCTGCTTTTCTACGCAAAGTTGGTTAGCGAATGGTAAAGACTTCGATCGGATTTCAATCAAATCGGATCTTTCCGCGTTCCAAACCCCACAATCCCTTGTGCCTAGCGAAGGGAATCGTCTGGTTCTATCTTCCGGAATGGCAGGGCCTTAGCCTGATTTCATGGTCCGGCGTGCTGCGCTCCCGCACAGGCCGGCTTGACTTCGGCAGCTTGTCCTTCAAGGAGTTTCGGCGCCATGCGCTACGCAGCCAACGATCTGGAAGCCTTCTGGCTTCCCTTCACCTCCAATCGGGATTTCAAGCAGAACCCGCGCCTGCTGGTCAGCGGATCGGGCGTGCGCTACCGCTCGCATAAGGGGCATGAAATCCTGGATGCCTCCTCCGGCCTGTTCTGCTCGCCCGCCGGCCATGGCCGACAGGAAATTGCCGACGCGGTGCAGAAATCGCTGTCGGATCTGTCCTACTGCCCGTCCTTCCAGCATTCCCACCCCGGCGCATTCGAACTGTCGCGCAAAGTGGCGCAGCTGGCCCCGGACGATATGGACTATGTGTTCTATGGCAATTCCGGCTCGGAAGCCGTGGAATCGGCGCTGAAGATCGCCCTGCTCTATCACCGCATCCGCGGCCAGGGCCAGCGCATGCGCATTGTCGGGCGCGAGCGCGGCTATCACGGCGTGAACTTCGCAGGCTTCTCGGTCGGCGGCATGGTGCGCAATCGCGAAAGCTTCGGGCTGGGCCTGCCGGGCGTCACCCATATGCGTCACACCCATCTGCCGGAGCTGAACCGCTTCTCCCGCGGGCAGCCCGAACATGGAGCGGATCTGGCCGATGATCTGCAGCGTCAGGTCGAACTGCATGGTGGCGATACGATCGCGGCCTGCATTGTCGAACCGGTGGCTGGCTCCACCGGCTGCCTGCCGCCGCCGAAAGGCTATCTGGAACGCCTGCGCGCGATCTGCGACAAGCATGGCATCCTGCTGATTTTCGACGAGGTGATCACCGGCTTCGGGCGGTTGGGCAGGAATTTCGCGGCCGACCGCTTCGGCGTGAAGCCCGACATGATGACCATGGCGAAAGCCATCACCAACGGCACCATCCCGATGAGTGCGGTATCGGTCGGCAATCATGTCTACAAGGCCATCACCGAAGCCGCGCCGGACCGGGCCATCGAGTTCTTCCATGGCTATACCTGGTCGGCCAATCCGGCGGCCTGCGCGGCGGGTATCGCGGCCTTGGATATCTACGAAAAGGAAGGTCTGTTCGCCAATGTGGCGGCCCTGGAAGACTATTTCCTGGATACGGTCTTCGCGATGAAGGACATTCCGATCGTTACTGACATCCGAGGTATCGGCCTGTTGGCCACCATCGATCTGGCCGCCGATGCGGAAGGGCCCGGCAAGCGTGGCTACCGCGCGATCCAGGCCTTCTATGATGCCGGGCTGCTGCTGAAGATCACGGGCGACGCCGCGATCCTGGCGCCCGCCTTCGTCTATACCAGGGACTTGATCGACGAGATGGCGGACAAGCTGCGCGGCGTGTTGAAGACGCTGTAAGCGCGCAGTTGACTAAACCCTGGAACCCCTCCCCGCCCCGGCGGGGAGGGGTTCTTGTTTCAGCCTGCTATTTCACACCGGCGGCCGCATAGGCAGCCACTGCGCCGGGATGCAGCCCGACCGGGCTTTTTGCCTTCAGACCGGCCGGCGTCACCTCCCGCCAGACCGCCAGATTGCTGGCAACATCGCCCTGCACGGCCAGCACGGCGCGCGCCAGCGCTTCGCCACGCTCCTTGGGTGTATCGCGATGCATGATCAGGATCTGGCGCAGACCAACCGTATGGGTCCCGGCAGCAGCCCCCAACCCGTCGGGAATCGGATCGACCTCCAGGCCGGGGAAGGCCTCGACAGCGGTCTTCAACGCGGTTTCCGGCCAGCCAAGCGCCTTGATCCCGCAGCGCGACACGGCCCCCGCCAGGGTAATATGCGGCTGGGCCGCCACGAAGCCCGCCGCGACCGTCTTGCCGTCGCACAGATTGGCGATGCGCCCCTCGAACCCGGCCACCGCCGGATCGCCCCCCAGTTCAAGATCCATCCGCATCGCCCCGAACAGCAGGGACGCGATGGCATGTGGATAGGAGCCTTCCGGCTGCAGATCGAGCAATTTGCCATCCAGGTCGGACGGGTCGTCGCTGCCATCCTTCGGCACCATCAGCACGAAATCTTCCGAATGCAGCCGCGCAATCTGCGTCAACCGGTCATTCGGCCCGTCCCCTTCAAACAGGCCGCGTCCAGCCACGGCCTGGGCCAGCCAGTCGGCCTGTACGATGGCGGCATCCACCGCCTGACTGTCCACCGCGCGAATGCGGTCGGCGGAGGTGGAGATGGCGCGCACGCTGCAGGGTGGTCCGCCCGCTTCGCCTTCCACGCCTACACAGATCGCACCCGCCACGGTAAAGCCCACGCCAAACGGCCCACCGGCCGCGATGGTGAAAGGTTCCGCCGCCGGCGCTTCCTCCACCGCATCCGCCTCGTCACTGGGCGTGGCATCCTGTGCCTGGACCGGTCCGGCATGGCCGAGCGTCACCAATCCGGCCAGCACCAGGGCAGATACGCCTCGCCTCGACGCCAGGAGAGAAAACAGCGGCCCGCGGCCGACTTGGAAAATGGCGGACATGGTTTCGCCTCGTCTTTCTTGATCTTGTCGATAGAAGGTCGGCTTATGCCGCCTTGCGGATCTTGCCAATGGTCGCGTCCACCGCGCCACCAAGCCTGTCGACGATCTCCATTACATGGGAATCGTCGATAATGAAGGGCGGGGCCAACAGGACATGGGCTCCCTCCACCCCGTCGATCGTGCCGTTCATCGGATAGCAGATCAGCCCGCGCGCCAGGGCCTCGGCCTTCAACACGCCGGCCAGATTGGCCTGGGCAGCGAAGGGGCGCCCGGAAGCCCGATCCTGCACGAATTCAAGGGCCTGAAACAGGCCACGTCCCCGGATATCACCGACATGGGCGTGATTGCCGAAGCGTTCCGTCAAGGCATCGGCCAGACGATTGCCCATCCGGCGCACATTGGCCAGCAGCCCTTCCTCCTCGATGGTCTGTTGCACCGCCAGCGCCGCTGCACAGGCGGTCGGATGGCCCATATAGGTGTGACCGTGCTGGAAAAAACCGGAGCCGCCGCGGATCGTCTCGAAAATCTCAGCGGTGCAAAGCATCGCGCCGATCGGCTGATATCCCGCGCCGAGCCCCTTGGCGATGGACATGATGTCTGGGGCAACGCCATCCTGTTCACAGGCATAGAGGGTTCCGGTCCGCCCCATGCCGCACATCACCTCGTCCAGGATCATGAGCACGCCATAGCGGTCGCAAATCTCGCGGATGCGCCTGAAATAGCCGGGCACGGCTGCCAGCGCCCCCGCCGTAGCCCCGACCACCGGTTCGGCCAGGAAGCCCAGCACGGTTTCCGGGCCAAGCTCCAGAATCTTCGCCTCCAGCTCATCGGCGACGCGGCGACCGTATTCCTCCTCCGTCTCCTCCGGCCGTCTGTCGCGATAGGCATAGCAGGGGGAAATGTGATGGGCTTCCATCAGCAGCGGATCGAACTGGGCGCGACGCCACATATTGCCACCGACCGCAAGCGCCCCCAGCGTATTGCCGTGATAGCTCTGCCGCCTTGCGATGAAGCGCCGACGCTCCGGCTCGCCCTTCTCCAGAAAATACTGGCGGGCCAGTTTCAGCCCCGCCTCCACCGCCTCGGACCCGCCGCTGACGAAATAGACCCGGTCCAGCCTGCCCGGCGCGCGCGCAATCAGGAAATCCGCCAGCGCCTCCGCCGGCTCGCTGGTGAAGAATCCGGTGTGGGCAAAGGCAATCAGGTCAATCTGCTCCTTGATGGCCTGGGTCACGCGCGGATGGGAATGACCAAGGCAGGACACGGCCGCCCCGCCGGACGCATCCAGATAGCGCTTGCCGTCCACATCCAGGATGTAACAGCCGTCACCCTTGGCCGCTATCGGCGGAACGGCACGGGCATTGCGATGGAAGACATGCGACATGACGCGTTTCCTCACTCTTCAACCGGGGACCTTACGCCTTGGCCTGTCAGCCTGCGGCGGAGGCATCCCCCCGCAGGGCTTGGCCTTCCTTCAGGGTCCATTCCACCACGCGGCGCAGGACTACCCCCAACGAATCGTCGAATCCCTTGATGATGTCGATCAGTTCCGGCCCCGAAGCCTGCATGACATGGTCAAACGTCTTTGAGGCAACAATCCGGCGATCAGGCATCTGCACCAGCTTGAAATTCATGCGCAGCTGAATGCGCGGCGGCTGATCCGTCGGGTTTCCGTCCGCGCCCAGCGCATTCTGGGCATAGTCGGCCTGAAACTCCCGGATATCGGTTTTCAGCACATAATCCGCGCGCAGCGTGGCCGCCTGCCGTCCGACCGAGATGATCCGGCCCGAATTCTCAAAGGATTCGATCAGCAGAACCTGGACCATACGCGGCATGTTGTCGGTCCAGCTGGCCCGAGCAAAATAGTCCAGTTCCAGCGCCGTACGCTGCACGGCAATGCGCGAGGAGTTGATGCCGGTCGGCGCATTCGGCAGTTCGACCAGCAATTGCCAGTCCACCGACGGAATGTCGGACGCAAAGGTGCTTTTCGGCGTCAGCGTGAAAATGCGGGGCGGATCACCCGAACCTGGAAGCTGCAGCCCGCACCCGGCGAGCCCCAGGGCGGAAAGCCCGCCGCCAAGCCCGATCAGCGCCTGTCGCCTGGTTGGCAGGATGGGCATCATTTCACCTCCAGGCCCTTCTGACGGTCACCGAATAGATAGCGCGCCGGATCGCGCTCCAGCTCGATGGATATCCGGGTCAGCGCCGCCACCAGCGTGCGGGATTCCGATACGAGCTGCGTGAATTCCGACAGACCGACAGAGGTGAATTCCGAGACGGAATCCCTGTTGCTATCCAGAACATCGGCGACCTGGCCGGAAGCCCTGGCGATATTCGCCGCAGCACCACGCAGATCGCGCGCCACCAGCGAAAAATCATCCAGCGTCACCTGGGCCTGATCCACCATGCGGGGCACGCGGGGGGTCAACTCGTCCAGCAACTGGCCGGTCTTGTCCAGCGTCGCCGCGCCACTTGCCAGCGTGCCATCCAGCACATCCATCGTCGAGCGCGCGCGTTCGAAAGTGTCGCCAACCTGGGTCAGGGTCTTCTGCCCCGTGGCCAGCACGGGTCGCGCTTCCGAGATCAGATTCCGGCTTTCGTCCAGGGTCTGCGCCACCAGATCGGCCAGTTCATCGCTGCGCCCGGCAAAGCCCTTCAGCAGGGTTTCGCTTTCCGTGATCACGCCCCGCAGTTCCGCAATCGCCGCCCCCCCTTCCGACAGCACCCGGCGCATATCGTCCGAACTACCGGCCAGGCCGTCCGAAAGGGTAGCGACATTGGCAAGCGTCCGTTCGATATTGGCCTGGTTCTGCGGCGACAGAATCGCATTCGCCCGGTCAACCACGGCGATGAAGCGGTTGATCAGTTCGGGCGCCTGTTCGATCACCTCCTGCAGGCTGGACGGGCGCGAGGGGATAACCGGATTGTCCTCGCCCTTCGCCGAAGCCAGACGCGGCGCCGCATTGGTGCCCCCCATCAGTTGCACGAAGGCAACGCCCGTGATGCCCTGAAACTCCAGCGCCGCCTCGGTATCCTGCTTGATCGGGGTATCGTCCGGCACCTCGATAGTGACGCGGACCTGTTCCACATTGTCCGGATTGATCGCGATGGCGGTCACGCTGCCCACCGGCACACCGCGATAGCGCACGGCATTGCCGACCTGCAGCCCGGTGACGGAGCCATCGAACAGGATATCGTAGCGCGCGGTTTCGGTATTCACATCAACCCGCGCCAGCCACAGGACCGCCATCACGATCCCGACCAGAAACAGGAGCACGAAAACACCCACCGTTATGAAACTTGCCCGCGTTTCCATGGCCTTCCCTGCCGGCTGCGATGCCGCGCCACTATAGGGTGGAGGCGGCTGAATGCCACCGAATTTCATCCATCGATCAGATTCCCCCCCGGTAACTCCGCCTCGCCGGCCCGCATCGCGGCCCGGGCGCGCGGCCCCCGGAAATAGGCCTGCATCCATGGATCGGGATCATCGCGGTGCTCCACGAACGTGCCTACCCGGATCTTCTTGTGCAGTAAAACGGCGATCCGATCGCAGATCGCCGTGAGTGAATCAAGGTCATGGGTGATCATATAGACGGTAAGGCCCAGGCTTTGCTGCAGAGATCGGATCAGCCGGTCGAAATTCGATGCCCCGATCGGGTCGAGCCCCGCCGTCGGTTCGTCCAGGAACACGATTTCCGGATCGAGCGCGAGCGCACGCGCCAAGCCGGCGCGCTTGCGCATGCCACCCGACAGTTCCGAAGGATAGAGTGCGCCCGCATGGCCGGGCAAGCCCACCATGGCGATTTTCAGCGCCGTCAGCTCCGCCATCAGGCGCGGGGCGAACTCGGTATGCTCGCGCATCGGCACCATGATGTTCTCCGCCACCGTCAGGGAGGAAAACAGCGCCCCATCCTGAAACAACACGCCGGTGCGCGTCAGCAGCGCATCGCGCGCCCGGCCCGCCAGCGCATGCACATCCTGCCCGAACAGGCGGATCGTACCGGCACTCGGCCGGTTCAGCGCGATGATCTGGCGCAGCAGCACGGATTTGCCCGTCCCCGAGCCGCCGACCACGCCCAACACCTCGCCACGGCGCACATCCAGGTCGAGCCCGTCATGGATGACGTTACGCCCGAAGCGTGTGCCAAGCCCTCGAATGGAGATCACGGGCTTCTCCATGGCTACACCCCCAGTGCGGAGAACAGGATGGAGAACAGGGCGGTCGCCACGATCACCAGAAAGATCGATTCCACAACCGCGCGCGTGGTCTGCCGCCCGACACTTTCGGCGGAACGTTCCACCCGAAAGCCTTCGAAACAACCGACCAGCGCGATCAGCGCGGCGAAAACCGGGGCCTGCACCAGCCCCACCACCAGCGTGTTCAGCTTGATCGAATTGTCCAACTGGGTCAGGAACTGGCCGGGCGTGATGTCCAGCGAGACAAAGGCCATGATCGCGCCGCCGGTCAGCGCCATGACATTGGCGAAGAAGGCCAGCAGCGGCAGCACCACGATCAGCGCCATCATGCGCGGCAGGACCAGCACCTCGACCGGGTCGAGGCCGAGCGCGCGCATCGCGTCGATCTCCTCGCGCACCTGCATCGAGCCAATTTCGGCGGTAAAGGCCGAACCGGACCGGCCCGCGATCAGAATCGCGGTGATCAGCACGCCCAGCACCCGCAGCACCGACACGCCCAAGAGGTTCACGGTATAGATTTCCGCCCCGAACTGGCGAAGCTGGTCCGATCCCTGATAGGCCAGCACCACGCCGATCAGGAAGGCCAGCAGCCCCACGATGGGAATCGCATCCAGCCCGGCCTGTTCCATATGGGTGAAGAAGGCCTTGGGCCGCATCCGCCTGGGATTGACCGTTACGCGCAGCGCCGCCAACGTCACCAACCCCAGGAAATTCACCAGGCTTTTGGCTTCCGCCCCGGCGTCGAAGACCTTGGCGCCCCAGGCATTCAGGATTCGGATCAGCGCCATCGGTTCCGGACGCTGCCCTTCCGGTGTATCCTTGCAGGCCTGCTCCACCAGTTTCAGCAGCGGGGCATGGCGCCCGCCGCCATCGCGGAACCGCGCGTCGGAGCCTTTCAACTCCAGTGCACGGCGCGTCCGCTCCAACACCCAGGCACCGGCACTGTCCAGCCGCTCCAGCCCGACAAGATCGAATTCCACGACCCCGGTTCCTACGGACGCCGCGGCGTTCAGGGCCAGGGCATCGATCTGCCCTCCCTCCCGCGCGATCCAGGAACCGGTGGGCCGGATCAAGGTAACGCCATCGCGTGCGGCAATCAAAAGGGCCGCCCGTTCATTTCCGGCCACGCCTCGCCCCCCGTTCCTCGGCGCCTTGCGACGCTTGCGACCACCGGCGCGCTGTGGTCTGTTCGCCGCCTTGGCTGCATGATCCTGTTACGAAAAACAACGAGAGCACGCGATGGACCTCGCCCAGCATATCCGAACCATTCCGGATTTTCCGAAACCCGGCATCCTGTTCTACGACATCTCCACCCTACTTGCCCATCCGCAAGCATGGGCCTATTGCATTGACAACCTTGCCGCGCTGATTGCCCCCCATAAGCCGGACCTTTTGATCGGCATCGAATCGCGCGGCTTCCTGACGGCAGCCCCGCTTGCGCTGAAGCTGGGGCTTGGCTTCGCCATGGTGCGCAAGGAAGGCAAGCTGCCCGGCAACACGATCCAGTATCGCTATGACCTGGAATACGGCTCGGACCTGCTGGAAATCCAGTCCGACGCGATCAAGCCCGGCCAGCGCGTCGTGGTGCTGGACGATCTGCTGGCCACCGGGGGCACACTGCGCGCCACCATCGATCTGGTGCGCAAGGTCAAGGGCGAACCCGTCGCGGCGGCCTGCATCATCGAGCTGGACGGGCTGGGTGGACGCGACGAGTTGGGCATACCCTGCCACACCCTGCTGCAATTCCCGGCCTGAGCCGATGCAGGGCGCCACCGCCTCGCTCGCACTGTACATTGCGGCGGCGCTTGCCGAAATCGCTGGCTGCTTTGCCTTCTGGGCCTGGTTCAGGCTTGACAAAAGCTGGCTGTGGACCCTGCCGGGGGTCGTCGCGCTGATCGGATTTGCCTGGCTTCTGACGCGGGTCGACAGTGATTTCGCGGGCCGCGCCTATGCCGCCTATGGCGGGGTTTACATCCTGTCCTCCCTGCTCTGGCTCTGGCTGATGGAAGGCCAGCGCCCGGATCGGTGGGATGTGCTCGGCGGTGCAATCTGTCTGGCGGGCGCGGCCATTATCCTGCTGGTCCCACGCCAGAGCTGATATGCCGCGTAGATGGCCTATGCTCAAGCTCATTCCCCCGGGCGTTGACCCGCCCCCCCGCAGAGGCCATAGTTCACGGCAACATCCGGCCGTTCAGGGGCGCGACTGCGCCCTGACAGGAGAAGAGATGGTCGCAATACCGGCATCCTGTCGGGATGTCTGTGGCGGGTATGGCATATCGGTCCCGGGGCGACTGGATGGGGAATTCGCATCCGTCCACCTCAGGACTACACTTCTCCGCCCTTTTTGGGTGGGGACGGCACGGAAGAATGGGTCTTCGAGGCAACCGGGTTACAAGAACCCGTTCACGAAGGGTCAATCCATCGCCCGGTCATGCGCCCCGCGCACTGCCGGGCAACAACCGACCGCATGCGTTACCACACGCATGAAACTGGGAGCTGACATAATGTTCAGGAACTACGCGATTGCCGCTGCAACCATTCTGGGCCTGGGGCTTACGGCCGGGCCGGTTTCGGCGCAGCAAAACTATATTTCCATCGGCACCGGCGGTGTCACCGGCGTGTACTATCCGGCCGGCGGCGCGATCTGCCGTCTGGTCAACAAGGATCGCAAGACCCATGGCATCCGCTGCGCCGTGGAATCGACCGGCGGTTCGGTGTTCAATGTGAACACGATCCGCGCCGGCGAAATGGAATTCGGCCTGGCCCAGTCCGACATCCAGTTCAACGCCTATAATGGTGCCGGCTCCTTCAAGGATGCCGGAGCGGACAAGGATCTGCGCGCCGTCTTCTCCATGCATCCGGAACCGCTGACCCTGGTGGCGCGCACCGATTCTGGCATCACCAAGTTCGAGGATATGAAGGGCAAGCGCGTCAATATCGGCAATCCGGGTTCGGGCCAGCGCGCCACGATGGAGGTCGTGCTCGCGGCCTATGGCTGGAAGACCAGCGATTTTTCCCTGGCCGCCGAACTGGCCCCGGCCGAACAGGCCCAGGCGCTGTGCGACAACAAGATCGACGCCATGGCCTATACCGTCGGCCATCCGTCGGGCGCCATCCAGGAAGCCACCACCGCCTGTGATTCCGTACTGGTAAACGTGGCCGGCCCGACCATCGACAAGGTTATCGCCGACAATCCGTATTATCGCGTGGCGACCATCCCGGGCGGCATGTATCGCGGCAATCCGAACGACACCACCACCTTCGGCGTGGGCGCCACCTTCGTGACCAGCGCCAAGGTGCCGGATGCCACCGTCTATGCCGTCGTCAAGGCCGTGTTCGACAATTTCGACGAGTTCAAGGCCCTGCATCCGGCGCTGGGTCATCTCGACCCGAAGCAGATGATCAAGGACGGCCTGTCCGCCCCGCTGCATCCCGGTGCGGTGACGTACTACAAGGAAAAAGGCTGGATGTGATCTTGTCCGACAGGACATGACATACGGGCGGGTTCGGGGCGGCAGCGTCCCGGACCCGCTTGCTTTCCGACCTGACCAAAGACAGCCGGCGGACTGAATAACGGGGAATGAGAGCATGAGCGACACGGGCACGAATGCGGGCGCCAGCCCGGCCGTCGATCTGGAAGACCTTGTCGCTTCCAACGATACCGGCGCGCGCAATCCAAAAGGGATTGTGGGCCGGCTGCTGATCGCCGTGGCCCTCGCCTGGTCGCTGTTCCAGCTCTGGATCGCCTCGCCCGTGCCCTTCATCGTGGCGGAATATCTGCGCATCAATCTGGTCTTCAACGATACCGAAACGCGCGCGATCCATCTTGCCTTCGGGCTGTTCCTCGCCTTCGCCGCCTATCCAGCGCTGAAGAATTCCCCGCGCAATCATATCCCGATCCAGGATTGGGTGATGGCCTTCGCCGGGGCTTTCGCCGGGGCCTATCTGTTCCTGTTCTATCAGGGTGTGCTGGTCGAACGTTCCGGCCTGCCCAATACGCCGGATCTGATCGTGGCGGGTGCGGGCATGCTGCTGTTGCTGGAAGCGGCACGGCGTGCGCTGGGGCCGCCGCTGGCCATCGTCGCCATCGTCTTCATGGTCTATGTCTTTTTCGGCTCGGCATCCTGGATGCCCGATGTGATCCAGTGGAAGGGCGCCTCCTTCCAGCGGGCCATGTCGCATATGTGGCTGACGACGCAGGGCGTGTTCGGCATTGCGTTGGGCGTGTCCACCTCCTTCGTCTTCCTGTTCGTGCTGTTCGGCTCGCTGCTCGATAAGGGTGGGGCCGGCAACTATTTCATCAAGCTTGCCTTCGCGCTGCTGGGTCATCTGCGCGGCGGGCCGGCCAAGGCCGCCGTGCTCGCCTCCGCCATGACTGGGCTGATTTCCGGCTCCTCCATCGCCAATGTGGTGACCACCGGCACCTTCACCATTCCCTTGATGAAGCGCGTCGGCTTCTCGGCGGAAAAGGCGGGGTCGGTCGAAGTCGCCTCCTCCGTCAACGGGCAGATCATGCCCCCGGTGATGGGCGCCGCCGCCTTCCTGATGGTGGAATATGTCGGCATCCCCTATTCCGACGTGGTGCGCCATGCCTTCCTGCCAGCCAGCATCTCCTATATCGCGCTGCTCTATCTGGTGCATCTGGAAGCGCTGAAATTGAACATGACGGCGCTGCCGAAGCCGGTTCACACCCCGCTGAAGCTGGCGCTGCTGCGCAGCGGCATCATCATCTGCTCGATGGTCATTCTGGCCGGGCTTGCCTATTACGCGCTGGCGGCGGTGAAAGCCCTGCTGCCCAGCCTGACCGGCCCGGTCGTGCTGCTGGTGCTGGCGGCGGCCTATCTGGCGCTGCTGCGGATGTCGGCCAAGCGCGCGGATCTGGAGATCGACGATCCGACCGCCCCGGTGGTCAGGCTGCCGATCGCCGGCGAGGTGGTGCCGACCGGCCTGCATTATCTGCTGCCCATCGTGGTGCTGGTCTGGTTCCTGATGGTGGAGCAGAAATCCCCCGGCCTGTCGGCCTTCTGGGCCACGGCGCTGATGATCGTGATCCTGCTGACCCAGCGCCCGCTGAAAGCCTGGTTCCGGGGCCAAAGCGGGGAACTGCCCGCCGCCACCCGCCAGGGCCTTTCGGAGCTGAAGGACGGTCTGGTCGCCGGTGCCCGCAACATGATCGGCATCGCCGTCGCCACGGCGGCGGCCGGCATCATCGTCGGCGCGGTGACCCTGACCGGTGTCGGCCAGGTGATGACGGAATTCGTCGAATTCCTGTCGGGCGGCAATCTGCTCTTGGCGCTGATCCTGGTGGCGGTGATCAGCCTGATCCTGGGCATGGGCCTGCCGACCACGGCGAACTATATCGTCGTATCCTCGCTGATGGCGCCGGTGGTGGTCGATATCGGCATGGCGAACGGGCTTCTGGTGCCGCTGATCGCGGTGCATATGTTCGTCTTCTATTTCGGCATCATGGCGGACGTGACGCCACCGGTGGGCCTGGCGTCCTTCGCGGCGGCGGCGGTTTCCGGTGGCGATCCGATCAAAACCGGCTTCACCGCCTTCTTCTATTCGCTGCGCACGGCCCTGCTGCCCTTCTTCTTCATCTACAATACCGATCTGCTATTGATCGACGTCAGCCTGCTTGGCGGCATTCTGATCTTCATCAAGGCGACCCTGGCGATGCTGGTCTTTGCCGGAGCGACGCAGGGCTATTTCATCGCGCGCTGCCGGCTGTGGGAGATGGCCGCCCTGCTGTTGGTCACCTTCACCCTGCTGCGCCCCGGCTTCTGGCTGGATCAGGTGCAGCCGCCCTATGATCAGATCGCCCCCGCCAGCGTGGTGGAGCGCGCGGAGACACGGCCCGCCGGCTGGGAAATGCGCCTGACCGTGGAAGGGCCGGACTTCGACCAGCCCGACAAACTGCGCCAGTTGACCTTCATGCTTCCCCTGGGTGACCCTGCTCCCGGCGAAGAACGCCTTGAGCGTGCCGGCCTGACCGTGCTGATCGAGGGCGATCAGGCGGTCCTGGAGGAACCACTGCCAGGTTCCCCCTTTGCGGAACTGTTCCGCGATTTCGACTTCTATGGTGACCAGCCGGTACGCATTCTGAAGATCGAATCGTCGGCCGAGCGCATGCCGAAGGAGGTCTTCTATATTCCTGCTTTGCTATTGCTGGCCGGTGTGGTGGCACTGCAATGGCGCCGCAAGGACAAGCCTCCCTTCTGATCGGACAGGAGTTGACGTGATGTACAAGGATATCCTGTTGACCCTGGATCTGGCCGACCCCGCCGCCTCGCGCAAGCCGCTGGAGGTGGGGATCGCCCATGCGCAGGCCTTCGGTTCCATCCTGCATGTGATGACCGTGGTGCCGGATTTCGGCATGTCCATCGTGGGAAATTTCTTTCCCGCCGATCACGAAGCACGCACGCTGGAAGCCGTCCGCCAGCGCCTGCACGGCTTCACCGAGGAATGGATTCCCCAGGGGCTGAAGGTGCAGCATATCGTGGCGCGCGGCACCGCCTATGAACAGATCCTGCAGATGGCGGAGCGTATTCGCTGCGATCTGATCGTGATGGGCGCGAACCGCCCGGATATGAAGGACTTCCTGCTTGGCCCCAACGCCGCGCGCGTCGTGCGCCATGCCGGATGTTCCGTGCTGGTCGTACGCGATTAGGAACGGACGGCATTGGGGCTTTACGAAGCATTGGAAAGACGCTTTGCTCAGCCAAACCGGAGAGGGAGGGCCGATCATGGACAAGCTGAAGATCACGGCAGGAAAATTCACCTTTGGTGCGCGTTTCGAAACGGCCGCAGCACCGAAGACGGTCGCCAAATTCCGCAGCCTGCTGCCCTATAAGGAGCGCATCATCCATGTGCGCTGGAGTGGCGAGGGTTGCTGGATTCCGCTGGGCGATCTCGATCTCGGCCTGAGCTATGAAAACCACACCAGCTATCCCGCGCCGGGCCAGATCATTCTGTATCCCGGCGGCATCAGCGAGACGGAAATCCTGGTCGCCTATGGCGCGGTGCATTTCGCCTCCAAACTGGGACAGCTCGCGGGCAACCATTTCATCACCATCACCGACGGGCTGGACGATCTCTACACCCTCGGCCGGACGGTGCTGTATGACGGCGCCCAGCCGATCACCATCGAACTGGCGGAATGATTCCGGCATTCTCACCCGAGCGCAAACCATGCGGATTCTGGCCATCAATACCGGCGGCACCATCGGCATGGTGCGCACCGAACGGGGCTTCACACCGCAGAAGGGCGTAGTAGCGGATGCGCTCAATGCGCTTGCGCTGGACGACGGACTGCTGGCGAAGGGTATGGATCCCGCCAAGGCGTGCGACGGCACGCCCGGCCGGTCAGGCCGCCCCATCGGAGCGGCAAGCGCAGCGCGCGCGCGTGAGATCGAAGGAATCACGGTGGAGGCGCTGGATTTCGATCCGCTGATCGACAGCGCCGACGCCATGCCGGAGGATTGGAACCGCATCGCGCGCGCCATAGCCGCCGGGCACGATCTCTATGACGGCTTTCTGGTCGTGCACGGCACCGACAGCATGGCCTATTCCGCTGCCGCCCTGTGTTTTGCCCTGGAAGGGCTGGCCAAGCCAGTCGTCCTGACCGGTTCGATGCTGCCCCTGCCGGAAGACGGCAGCGACGGCAGCCGCAATCTGAGCGATGCGCTGGCGGCGCTGCAAACCGCCCCGGCGGGGGTATGGTTGCAATTCGCTGGCAAGCTTCTGCACGGGGCGCGCCTGCGGAAAATCCATTCGACCGCATTCGAAGCCTTTACCGCCGGCCCCTGGGATGCGCCACCGCTGCGACCGGACTCGGTCTTCCGTCGTCACGAATATCGGCTGCAGGATATCGCGGTGCTAAGCACCACGCCCGGCATGTCGCCCGTGCTGCTGCGTCAGGCGGCGAAGCACTGCGATGCCATCCTGCTGCGCTGCTATGGCTCCGGCACGGTGCCCAACACGGCGGCAGTGCGCGAGGCGCTGCTTGCGGCGCGCAAACGCGCCATCCCCGTGCTTGCCGTCAGCCAATGCGCCGAAGGGGGCGTTGCCTTCGGCACCTATGCGGCCGGCAATCTGCTGATCGAAGCGGGCGTGATCGATGGCGGCGACATGACGGCGGAGGCGGCCTATGCCAAGCTGATGCTGGCCCTGTCCAGCGACGATCCCGCCGACCTGCTGCAATCGATATTGGCCGGGGAAAGGCGGTCGGCCGAAGGC
>Ga0209066_10002361_pt1 | contig 22962 bp, 12 predicted proteins | sample All_14_2_FD_187198 | JGI IMG/M metagenome (GOLD analysis project Ga0209066, IMG submission 187198) | Freshwater microbial communities in response to fracking from Pennsylvania, USA - Allegheny Zone_MetaG_DW_15 (SPAdes) (version 2) ... | reverse complement strand
GCACGACCGATTCGACGGCGGCCGCGCCGGTCCAGACCGCGCAGGCGCCCATCAGGCCGAGAAAGGCCCAGCCGCCGCGGCTGTTGCGCCGGAACCACCCCAGAAAGACGGTCATCGCGCACAGGGCTGACCCGATCAGGTAGACGACGCTATAGAGATGAACAGACTCGAACATAACAGTAGGAGGGCGCGCGAACGATGGCGTTCCCTTGCCTCATCTTGGAAGGAAAGCCCCCTTACGGCATCCACCACGCCAGCATGATCTTGGCGAGGATCTGCTCGCCGAAGGCGTTGGCGTGGACGCGGTCGCGGTAGAAGAGGTGCGGGTGCAGGCCCGAGGAGCGGATGTACTGGATCCAGGGCGTGGTCATGTCGAAGGTGGCGCAGCCGAGTTCGTCGGCGAGCGCCTTCAGGTCGCGGCCGTAGTCCGAGGTTCCGGAGTGCTGGGCCGCGGCCATCGCGGCGTCGGAGCGCGGGTCGGTGCTGCCGAAGACGCCCGTGGTGAAGAGGAACTCGCAGTGGGGGAGGCCGGCGCGGATCTGGCCGACCACGTCGCGGATGGCGGCGTAGTCCTTGCCTTGGCTGATGCCGCCGATGATCACGAGGTCGGGTTTGAGCGGCAGCAGGTAGGTCTGCACGCGGCTCTCGGCTCGGTAGTGCTTGCAGCTGCCGCCGCCGCGCACGTAGACGGTGCCCTTGATGTTGGCTTTCGGGTAGGCCTCGCGCAGGAGGGCGACCCAGCCGCTGCGCATCGTGTCGTTGATGATGCTGTCGCCGAGGCCGAGGATGTGCAGGCTGCCGCCCTCCGTCAACGCCTTGCGGGTGCGGGGCAGGTGCCGCCAGTCGGCCCGGACCACCGTGAAGGTGCCGGTCGGCATCTGCGCCTGGATCGCCCGGATCTGCGCCGGCGAGCGGCAGGGCGTCTCGAAGATGGAGTACTCCTTTTCCGCCGGGAAGCTCTGCGTTTTCACATCCGCCGGGAAGGGGCTCGGCAGCGCGCCCTTCGCGGGGAAGGTCACCGGCGAGTCGGCCATCATGTCCGACTTGCCGCGCGTGTTGTTCACCGCGTTGAGGTCTTTCGGCGCGGCGTTCTGGGCGCGCAGGCTCATGCCGGCGAGCGCGGAAACGAGAATGCAGACGGCAGCCAAACTCTTTTTCAGCATAACATTATTCCTTATTCATGTATCTTACTTGCTGGCCCCGGCGCCGTCAACAGCCGTGCCGTCGGAAAGGCAAATCTTGCGCCGGGGTTGCGAAGGGGCGTATCCCCGTTTCATTGACCACCCGAGCCGGGAGGCAGCAGGTCCGCAGGCCCTGCTGTACGGGCTTGGACCGGGTACAGCGGGGGCTGCGCACCCGCTGAACGCGCGCGCGTCTGAAGGGCGCCGGACACACAGAAAGCACGCTCGCGGGCTCTTGGAACGGCGTCGCGTAGGAGCTTGACCGACAAGGTCAATGAAACAGGATGCGCCCGTTGCGAAGCGCTGTAGCTCCGCCGCTCTGCCGGCGGAGAGAATGCGGGTTTCTGCGGGTTTCTGGCGCCCAGAGCGGACGTTGCCGGGTTGACCGCACGGACGGATGGTGATATGGTAACAACGGGTTGATTGTGGAGAATGAATGGTGTAAATCACGGAAGTGAACTTCAAATCGGGAGAAGCTCTTATGCGTAAGCTAATATTCTGCACGTTGATTGTTTTCTCGGCGATAACGGCGGTTCGCGCCGATCGGCACGACTGGAAGGCGGCGGTGTCCGGCAACTGGAGTGTGCTTTCGAACTGGAATCCCGCCGCTTTGCCCGAGACGACCGACTCGATCAGGTATGGCGCGCTCGGCACGTTCACCATCACGAACGACATGGGCGCCAACATCACGCTTTTGAAGATCGACCAGTCCGGCATGCCGGGTGCCTCGGCGCGCTGCGTCATGGCGGTCGACATGCAGGGACGCACGCTGACGCTCACCGCGCCCAACAGCAGTTCCATCTTCTCCTCCGGCTTTTACTATTACAAGAGCACCCTGGACATGGATACCCCGGCATGCACGTACGAATTCCGCAACGGCACGTTCGATTTCACGGCCGGATACATCTTTCTCGGCAACAGCGGCATGGAGGCCGACGGCGGCCTCATCCTCTCGGGCGGCGCCACGCTCAACGCCCACATCAACCACTGGAACGACTCCTCCCGCGTGTTCGTCAAGGAAGGCAGCGTCTGGAACTGGAGCAAGTCCACGGCGGATCTTTCCCTGCAATACGGCTCGTGGCACCGGGGCTTCGCGTTCCTCTGCGTGACCGGGGAGAACTCCCGCGTGGAGATGAACGGGCGGTCCATCACCGTCAACAACGACGATTCGGGCGTCTTTCTTCTCGACGGCGGAACCCTCAACTGCCAAACCCTCACGGTCGGATATGGCAGTACCGGGCACGGGTCGAACGGCTTCGTGCAGGTCCGGAGCGGCACGCTCAAAGCCCAAAACCTCACCCTCGGCAGCGCGTATTGGACGGCGAACAAGCCGACCCTCACCCTCGCGGGCGAAACGGCGCTCGTCGCCGTGACGAACACGGCCGCGACGGCCAACTTCACCTGCTACGCGCGCACCGGCGCGACGATCGCGTTCGAAATCCCGGCGGGCGGCTACCGCACGAACGGCGTCGCCCGTGCGCCGCTTTGGATCGACAACCTTGCCTTCAACACGACGCGCAGCACCTCCTATCCGGACAACGGCGCGACCTCGCTGCGCATCGCCTGCATGGCGTGGGCGGCCGCGAACCCGAGCAATACGATTCCGCTCGTCTCTATCCGCAAGTCGGGCGGCGACAAGACGGACCTGGAGACGCTCACGAACGGCTTCGTGTTCGTCGATGTGCCGGCCTCCGTCATCGCGGCCGGGAACGCGCCGGTCCTCTCGATCGACGAGGGCGGCACGACGCTTTCCATCACCGCGCCGGCGTCGATGGGCGAGGACCCGACGCCGCCGGAGTTCACGGTGGCGTCGGCCGACAGCATCGTGAACGGCGTCCGCGACATCACCCTCACGCTCAACACCTACGGCTTCCTCTCGACCCGGGCGACCCTCGTGGAACTCACGGTTGCGACGAACGAAACCTTCACGGGCTCCGTCGTGACGAATCTCTCCACCCTGATCGACGCGGCCACGCCCTGTTCGGCGATGTTCCAGTTGCCCGGGTGCATCCAGCGTCAGAACTACTGGTGCCGCCTCCGTGTGGTGAACGACAACGACCTCGAAACGACGGTGCCGTTCGAGTTCACGGACGAGGGCTGGCAAGAGACCTACGTGTGGGCGAGCGCGGCGGACGGCCACTGGGACACGCTCGCGAGCTGGAAAACCGGCGGCGTAACGCCGGCGGAAAAGCCGCGCGGGGAAGACACGCTCAACAACTTCCCGGCCGGCACTTACACGGTCACGCTCGATTCGGATGTCGAGATCTGCAATATCGGTTCCTTCACCGCGGGAACGCTCGCCGCGCCGCGGGTCTACACGTTCGACCTGAACGGCAAGACGCTCAGGACCACGAAAGTGTCGCAGGCGGTCACGGGTTTCTCCGGGACGTGTCCGTATTCCCAGACGACGCCGATGTCCGGACAGCTCGTTTTCAGAAACGGCACCTTCAACGCGGCCCTTTCGACGAGCCAGTCGGCGTTCGAGGACGCCGAGTTCCGCGTGACGGACGGCGCCGTCGTCTCCCTCAAGTTCATCATGAACGGCGCGGCCCGCCTGGTCGTGGACAACGGCGGCGTTTTCTTGCCGCAAGACCACCTCACCCTCAACGCGAACAACACCCCGCTCAAAACGTACGGGCTGATCCGCGTCAGCGGCGCGGGCTCGAAATACGGCAACTGGGCCGATCTGAACGTCGGCGGCACGCATTCCGCCGTGATCGCCGAAAACGGCGGCACGGTGGCGGCCGGCAACCTGATCATCGGAGGTAATCGGAACACGCCCACCGCGGCCTGTTCGAACGGCGTCGCGCGGGCGGATAACGGCTTGATCGAGCTGACAGGCGGGCTCAACCTCGGCTCGACTAACGCCGCGTGCTACAAGCCGGGACTGCGCGTCACGGGCACGAACGGCCTCGTGCGGGCGATCGGGGCTGGCAAGGTCTCCTCCATTTACGAGAACATCGGCGCGACGATCGCCTTCGAGATTCCCGCGGAGGGGTTCTCGGACACCAACGGCACGGCGCGCGCGCCGATCCACCTGAACGCGATCCAGTCCGTGGCCCGCCTCGCGGGGCTCGCGGACTTCGGCGCGACGACGCTCGAAATCACAGCCCGGGATTGGGTGAAGGCGAGCCCGAAAGAGACGATCAAGCTCGTCGAACTCGTCACCGCGAACGCGGCGGTTCTAACGAACCTCAAGAATGCGGCGGTCTTTACGGACACGAACGGCAAGACCTGCCCGGTCCTCTCCGTCTCCGGCGACGGCAAGGTCCTTTCCGCCACCGCGCCCGTCTGGCCGGGCTTCGTCGTCTTCCTCCAATGACGCGGGCCGCGTTTCCGACAGATGACCTGTCCCGAACGGCGCTATGATCAGCACGTTCGGATCGCTCTATATCGGCTCGGCGCAGCCTCGCCCTCTATTTTCAAGCGAATCCGCAGGGTGGAGGGCGAAGCTGTGCTGAGCCGCCAATAAACTAAACGGGCGATCCCACACACAGGGAGGGACGAGCGTCTGCTCGTCCAAGGGCAAGGCCCCTCCCGCCATCTTGTCCCGTCTCACAGGAAGAGGATCATCGTGCCCAAGATGGCGATCCTCGCATGGTCGGCGCTCAGGCTCACCCGTATCGAAGGGGCGGCAACGCCGTCCACGCTCACGTTCCAGGTGCGTCCGTTGACCTTCGCGAGCGTCGCCGCGTCCATATTCGCGAACGTGATCGGGACGCTCTGGGGTTCCAAACTCGGCGTGAAGTTCACGAGATTGACGACGCCCGTATCCGCAAACGCGAAACCGTCCAGCGTGCCGTTTCCGTTCGCGCAGTCGAGCGTGAGCGCGGGCAGCGTCACGGTGCCTTTGGCCTTCAGCGTCGCCCCTGCGGCGACGCTCACGCCCGCGACGTGCGCGAGCTGCGCGGCGTTCGCGTCGTATGCGGCCGCCGACGCGATCGTGAAGCCGTGGCGCGCGCCCGTCACGGTGGCGGAGCCGTCCGAATACCAGACCTGCCCCGTCACCTGCTTGCAGAAGTTCGTCCCCTTCTCGTCCAGAAGGTCCCACATGGCGCCGTCCGTGCTGCCGCGCACCTCATAGCCCCAGATGCGGCGCGTGGTGCCGCCGTTGCACATGAGGTCGTACGAGGTGATGGCAGGCGAATTTGCCGGAAGCCGCATCGACACGGTCACCCAGGACGAGGTGTTCGCGTAGCTCGGCGCGCCCGCGGGGGTGCCGGTGAGGAACGTGGAACCGCCGTTTTCGTCGAAGAAGTTGCGGAGCCATAGATCGGGACTCGTGAACCAGGCGGGGTAGGCGATCTTCGAGAGTGGCTCGTCGATGGAGGCCTCGCCGGGCAGGAGCGTGATGGCCGGCGCGACGGTGGCGGCCGGCACGGCGAGCCCCACGTTGCGTCGGAGGCCGTCCGCGTCGTAGAGCGCGAACTCCGTGCCGCCGATGCACGTGTCGCCGCTGCCATAGAAAGGCGAATTGATGGTGTTGATCGAGAGCCGGAAAAAGGCATACGGCGTGTCCGGCCCCTCGACGACGAGCGTGCCCGCCTTCACCGCGAGCGCCCCCGAGAAGTCGAGCGCGCCCCGCAGCGTCCATGTGCCCGTTCCCTCTTTGACGACCGAAAGCGCCGAGGCGCCGTTCGTGACCGTGGAGAGCGCGCTCAGCGCGTTCGTGCCGTCGAGCGTGAACGTGCAGGGCGAGGCGGCGATCGAGGAGACGCCTTTCAGGGCGAACGGCCAAAAACCGCTGGTCTTGAGGCGTCCCGCGCCTGCGAGGACGAGCGGACGCGCAGCCGCCGCGTCCGCGTTCGTGACGGAGGCGCGGCCGATGCACTCCAGCGTCGCCTCGCCCTTGGTGCCGCCGCCCAGAACGAACGCATAAGGAACCCGATACGTCTCGCTAAACGCGCCGCCCACAATATTCGAGCAGGTGAGCGTGGACAGGCCGAGCGAACAGACCGTGCCTTTTTCCGCGAGCGACTCGAACTGGAGCGTCCCTTCCTTCACGTCGACGACGCCCTTCATCGCGCGGCTCGCATGGTGGCGGAAACGCCACGTACCCGACCCTTTCTTCGTGACGTACGCGGCGCCGCCAGCCGGCTCCGTCCAACTGCCACCCACCTCGCAGGCGTTCGTGTGCTCGCCCGTGAAGTAGAGGCTGTTCATGACGCCATAGCCATCCGAAACCGAGATCGGGCCGTTCCACACGAGACCGCCCGTCACGCCGCCGTCCGCCGTCATCGCGTTCGCCACGTTCCACTTGTTGAAGGCCAGCGTCTTCACGGTCGTTTCGCCTTGGCCGAGGTAGACGAAGCGACCGTAATCCGTGCCCCCGTTCGGGGTGAGCGACAAGGTGCCGTTGCAGCCCATCGAGGAGGGCGACGAAGCGTCGTACCCCACCTTCACGAGCCCGATCGTGCCGAAGCTCTGCACCCCGGCGGTGAAGGTCAAATTCGTGGCCCGCAGATTGCATGTGCTGCTCGGGTAGACATAAAGCATGGTCAATTTTCCGCTGATCTTGCCGTAAAAGTCGGACATGCCGGGATCCGTCTGGAGCGTCTGGTTCTTCGCCCAGGCGTTCGTGATCATCCCGTCGCCGGTGAGGCGGTTCACGACCGTGCGGTAGCTGCTGCTGTTTGTATCGCTTCCGGTCATGAAGAGAACGCCGGGCGCGTTCAGCTCGATGGCGGAGTGGTTGCTCGTGTTGTAGCCGCCCGGCTGTTCGGGCAGATGGAGTCCGCCGTCTTCGATCAGAAGCCCGCCCGTCACCTGATAGGCGTTGTAGACGGGGTTGTCGAGGTAGAGCGCGCCCTTACCGCGTTTGACGATTTTTCCGCTACCGCCGATGCGCCCCGGGACACGGAGCGACGCGCCCTCGGAAAGGTCGAAGATGATGTTCGTCGCGGCGCCGGAGAGCGTGAACTGCGTCACGTTCGTGACCGCATCGGCGTCAGCCTCCGTGAGCGTGCACACGTTCGTGAGCGTGATGACGCCGTTCACCGGCGCGGGCAGTTCGGGCGTCGCCGCGAACGCCTTCGGGCAACACAGCACCGCCGCGAGAAAACCCAGCACGTTCAGTCGAGTCAACATGTTATGAGACCTTTCCTTAACCACTGACCACTTATAGGTTTGGCCGACAGTAACTTCTTCTAACAATTTGACTTCATTATGCGGAGGCGGATGAAAACAGTCAAACCCCAAAATCCCCGGCGAGCAGACGTTGCACGTCCAGCATCAAAGATCAGGGCTCGGCGTCAAAAGAAAAGGACGGGCGTTTCGGCCCGTCCCTCTGCGCGTGATTCGCGGTTATCGCTCAGTTCTCATTCGAGTGCAGGCCGCCGGAACCGGCGCCGAACTCGATGTTGGCGCGCTCGGTGCAGGTAGCGCAGAGCTTGGGGTCGGCGAAAACCGCCAGAGTTTTGTTGCCAAAACCCTCAGTCGCACCCATCCAAAAAACTCCCAACAAATCCGTTGGCAACAAATCCGTTGGCAATTATTATGCTGCTGTTTTTCACGATTAAGGAGGTTTCAATGAAACGCACTTATGGAAACGTGGCCACTGGGGATCGGTTTTGGGATCGAAAAGAAGATCTATCGCTTCTAATCCAGCGAATTGATGATGGGCAACATGTGCTGTTGGTAGCCCAGCGGAGAAGGGGAAAGACCAGTCTCATGAAAGAAGCGATGGCCCGTTTGAAAGATCGTTACACCTGTCTGTTCATCGACCTTCAAAAGGCTGCTTCCGCTGCCGATGTGATTGTCGAGTTGAGCCTCGCCACGCGGCCGTTCAAGTCGCTGTGGGATAAAAGCAAAGATATGTTCTCAAATATTTTATGCCGTCTCAGCGAAACCGTCGAAGAGGTCAGCGTCAACGAGTTGGGGGTCAAACTGCGGGCCGGACTGACCAACGCCAACTGGGCAGAGAAAGGTGACCAATTGTTCGCTATTCTCGCGTCGTCAGAAAGACCGGTCTTCCTTTGTGTAGACGAGATTTCGATTTTCCTCAACCGAGTACTGAAAGACGACGAAGGAACAGTTACATCGGACGGCAGACGCGTGGTTGAGCAGTTCATGTCGTGGCTGAGGGAAAACAGCATCCGGCATCAAGGCGCGGTTCGAATGATCCTTTCTGGCAGCATCGGCTTGGAACCGGTACTCAATCAAGCCGGACTCAGCGCCACGGTCAACACATTCGCTCCTTTCGAATTGAACCCTTGGGATGTCGAAACGGCACAAGGTTGTCTTGATGCACTCGCCCAAGAATACGGCATCATCTTCCACCCCGGCGCGACCTCCGAAATGACCAGACAGTTGGGCTGCTGTATCCCCCATCACGTCCAAATGTTCTTTTCCCATGTTTACGACCGGTGCGTGCGGCGCAACAGAATGGATTTCTTCCCCGACGAGGTAGAAGCCGTCTACAACGAAGAAATGCTCAGCATTCAGGGACATGCCGAACTGACGCATTACGAAGAACGGTTAAAACTGGTGTTGGGGCCACAGAGATTCACCATCGCCTTGGAACTGTTGACCGAAGCGGCCGTCGTCGGCCGCTTGCCGAAAGATGCGCTTCGCATCCAGCGGGATTTGCATCGATTCCCCGATATTGATCTTGCCAAGGCTCAGCGCGAGATTCTGGAGGTCCTCCAACATGACGGCTATCTGCGGGAATCGAACGGCGAGTTTCAATACATTTCAAAACTGCTTCGCGACTGGTGGCGGAAACGGTACGAGGCCTTTTATACACCCCTTGCGGAAAGGACCATCTGATGTCGACCCGTCCTCTCAAATACAATCCGGCCTTCATGACGGACGATCAACTCATTGCGAGTTTCGCCATTCGGAAGGCCGACCTTGACCTGTTGCTTCAGACAATACGGGACAACACGGCGGACTCCAATCAACACGTATTGGTCCTCGGCCCTCGTGGAATGGGGAAAACCACACTGGTTCTGAGAGTGGTTGCGGAGGTTCGGCGTGATGCCGAGTTGAGCGGACATTGGTATCCGATCGTTTTCAGCGAAGAGAGCTACAGTGTCGACTCCGTCGGCGCGTTCTGGCTGGAAGCCCTCTTTCACTTGGCCATCGCCACCAACAATCAGCAGTTGAGAGAAACCCATTCGGAACTGCTGAAAGAATCGAACGATGAACGGCTTCGGGATCGTACTCTGGCCCACCTGTTGGATTTTGCTGACAACCAAAAGAAACGCCTGCTGCTCATCGTTGAGAATTTTAACATGTTGGTGGGAGATCAGATGTCCGACACGGGCGCGTGGGAACTGCGGCACACACTACTCAACGAACCGCGCCTGATGCTTTTGGCGACAGCAACAACCCAACCAGAAGAGATGAGTCGGCAAGACAAAGCCTTGTATGAACTGCTCAAGCCGCACGAACTCAAACCGCTGACGCTGGATGAGACCGTCGCCCTTTGGGCCGCACAGACAGGGAAAAGCCCCTCCCCCAATAGCATTAAACCCCTTCACATTCTGACGGGGGGAAATCCACGACTGCTTTCCATCCTGTCGTCCTTTGCCGCTACCCTTTCCCTCCGGGAAGTGATGGACAATCTCCTCGGACTCGTTGACGACCACACCGACTATTTCAAGAGCCATATCGAGAGCTTGCCCGCGACGGAACGCAGGGTCTACACGACGCTGGCCGATCTGTGGGACCCAAGCACCGCGCAAACGGTCGCACAAAACACCCGGTTGTCGATCAATATGACCAGCGCGCTGTTAGCCCGCTTAGTCGCACGCGGGTTCGTTGTGATCGCGGCCAAGGAAGGTCGCTCCAAGTGGTATCAAGTCGCCGAACGCCTGTACAACATCTACTATCTGCTGCGCCGCCGTGGCAGTTGCGAGGGCCGCATCCAAGCGGTTGTCCGTTTCATGACCAGTTACTATGCGTCTGATGAGCTCTGTGACGTTGTCCACCGTATGGCCGAAGAAGCCTGCAAACTCGCCACGGAAGCGCGCGCAGATTACTACCGTTTATTCAGAGAGTTGATCGCCCGGTCACCAGACGATAAGAGCTATCTTTCGTTGTTACTGAATATCCCGCTCTCTGTTCTGTCGGCCCCTGATGCGCCCGAAACATTGCGCTCACTAACAGCCTCAAAGACAGGACCCGATGCTGGCATTGTTCGCCCTTACGTTCTCACGATTGAAGACGCAGACATCGACAGCCTTCAACATATCGCGGACGAAAGTGCTAATAATGCCCCACAGGAGCTTTTTGAATCTCTTGTAAACAAATACAAAGATAATGCGTTCATTTGGCTCATGTTCGGTTATTGGCACATGAGCCGTCATGCTGTTTCGCAAGCGGAGCAGGCCTTCCAGAAAGCAATCGAATGCGACGGTTCATTCTGTTTAGCCTGGCAGGCTTTTGGGGATCTTCTTGCTCGTAATGGCGGCAGAATTGACGAGGCTGAAGCCGCATTTCGCCAATGTATTGCGTTGAACGCCCAGTTGTTTTCCCCGTGGTATTCGCTCGGCAAGATCCTAATATTCTCACGTAAGGATCCGGTCTCTGCTTGCGAAGCCTTCACCAAGGCAGTTAAAATCGACCCTTCAAATCCACTGGCTTGGGCCATGCTTGGTTTGTCTTGCTGGAGGAGTCCGCAACCGGGCATCACTCAGGCCGAGCTGTCCTTGTTGCGTTGCCTTGAACTGATCTCACCCGACCAGCGAAAGATTAAAGGACTTGCGCTTAGTACATTGTGCGATATATACAAAAAAACAAATCGTCTCCAAAGGGAGGTTGAATGTCGACAAGAACTGGCCGATCTATTTCCCGAGAATGCCTCACACTGGATATTATTGGGTTGTGCGCTTCACTCAACGAGTCGTCTTGAGGAAGCCATCCATGCATTTAGAAGGGCAATTGCAGTTGACCCCCAGTCTCAAGATGCATGGCCTTTGTTGGCACTCACGCTTTCTTGTCAAGAAGACAGACTAGAAGAAGCCGAGCAAGCTTTTCGCGAAGCGTTACGAATCAGCCCCAAAGATGCAGACACCTGGGGAATGTTCGGCGACTTCTTGCATTTGTTCTGTCATCGGTCTGCGGAAGCCTGTGAAGCTTTTCGCACGGCTGCTCTGTTAGACGCCAACGTTACGGATTGGGATCTTCTGTTTCAGGCGCATACTGCGGCAAACAGGGACAGCGAAGCGATTGCCTTGGCAGAAGAAGTGCTCAGCAAAGCCACATCCGATCCTGCGTTGTTCGACCGGATCAGCCGAGGTCTGCTGTCGATTAACGAACTGGATCAAGCGCTTCCGTTGTCGGAAAAAGCGATTTCCCTCGCGCCCAACCAGGTTAGAGTACTTTGGACTTACTCGGCCATTCTCGTACGGCAGGGGCGCTTGGATGACGCCTGTAAGATTCTTGAAACCGCTTTGGCGGATGCGGCCGGGGTTGACAGAGGAAAGACGGAGTGGATTTCCCTTTTCATTGAACTGGCGGCCAAAGGAGGTGCGCCGAAGGCCTTAGCCATTCTTCGGAAATCCGCGTGCGCGGAAATCCTCGAACCGTTGGTCGTCGCGCTCCGCCTGTATGTCGGCGAGAACGTCAAAGTCGCTGCGGAAATCGAGGAAGTCGCGAAAGACATTGTCGCACGGATCACGTCGCTTGCAGACCATCTGAAAATTGACGTTTCGGCGATAACCGAACACTGCAGAAAACCTGCAAAAGCCGTCGGATAATCTGTCCCAATGTTGTTGCCCTCCCCGACGGGCCGATGTGCGTGCGCTCCAGAAACGGCTTACGTGCGAGCAGAAGCGCGCATCCGCTGCTTTCGTCCAGCTCGTAGCGCCGGACGTACTGGCGAGTGAACGCTCAACGCTGAACGTTCAACTCTCAACGTACAAGTTGCGAACCGATCCGCCACTTGAGAGTTGATCGTTGGGAGTTGAATGTTGAGCGTTATATCCGCCTAATTCTCATTCGAGTGTAGGCCGCCGGAGCCGGCGCCGAACTCGATGTTGGCGCGCTCGGGGTCGCCGGGCAGGGCCTTGGAGCAGCTCCAGATGCAGGCGCCGCAGTGGACGCACTTCTCGCGGTCGAACTCGGGCGTCGCGCCCTCCTCGCCGGGCATCAGGGCCTGCGCGGAGCAGATCTCGATGCAGGTGCGCTCCGTGCAGGTCGCGCACAGCTCGGGCTGGGCGAAGGTCACGTGGTCGGCGAAGCCGCCCGCGGCCTGCACCTTGCCGCCCTTGAAGAGCACGTCCTGGTGGGACATCAGCAGGGTGCCGTCGAAGGGGATTTCGGGCCAGCCCGCGAGCGTCATGAGCGCGTCGTGCAGAGGCTGCTTGGCCTTGGCGCAGGCCGCGACGGTCTCGGCGAGCTTGTCCGGCGCGATGCGCCCCGCGCAGGCGCTCGCGAGCGTCGGGATGCGGGCCGACGGCGGGCACGAGTCGATCGAGAGGTTCAGCGCGCCGCCGGTCATGCCGGTCATGCCGGTGCCCATCAGCCCCAGCATGAAATTCTTCTGGAAGCCGTCGCGCGCCTTCTTGGCGACCTGCAGCTCCGCGTCGAGCGGGTCCTTGCGGCGGCGTTTGACGTAGGCCGCGTCGAGCGCCGTTTTGGTGAACTCGCCGCCGTTCTTCAGGATCTCGATCACGCCCTCGGCGAGCAGCACGCCGCTGCGCCAGGCCTCGTCCACGCCGGAGTTGGTGAGCACGTTGGTCGTGCCCGAGCCTTCGCCGATGCGGGCGAATCCGTCGCCGGCCAGGTAGGGCTCGCCGCGCACGCCGGACTCCTGCAGCGACTTGGCGCCCCACGAGCGGAGCGTGCCGCCTTGGAGGTGCCGCCAGAGGTAGGGATGCTGCATCCAGTGCTGAAGGTAGCGGTAGGTGGTGCGGACCGGGGTGTCCATCCACGACGGCACGAAGATGCCCAGCGAGGCGGTGCGGTCGGGGTAGACGTACAGAAAGCCGAAAATCTCGGGCTCGGGGTAGCCGAGCGTGTGGATGACGGTGCCGGGCTTGAGGTCGCACGAGGCGGGCAGCTCGACCACGGCCTTCATGCCCACGGCCCAGTCGTGCTGGTGGTTGCCCTGCGGCAGGCCGAGCTGGCGGTCGAGCGTGCGGCCGACCGCGCCGACCGGGCCGTCGCCCACGACCGTGAGGCGCGCGCGGATGTCCATGCCGGGCATGAAGGCGGCTTCGGGGTTGCCCTTCTTGTCCACGCCCTGGTCGGCCAGGCGCACGCCCAGCACGCGCCGGCCCTCGAGGAGCGGCGCGCTGACGGGGGTTCCCGGCCAGATCTGGACGAGGCCGGAGCCCATGAGTTGGTTGCCGACCCACGACATGAACGAGCCCATCGACATCACGAGGCCCGGCTCTTTACGAAGGAAGGGCGGGATCCACGGCAGCTCGGCGGCGTCGGGGCCCTTGCCCATCATGAAGCGGCCGGCCTTGAAGGCGCCGTCCATGAACCGGGTGCTGGTCGTGCGGCGGCTGGCGCCGAGGGGGTCGAAGAGGTAGGCGACCGTCTCGTGGCCGACTTCGGCGGCGTTGGGGATCTCCTTGGCGAGGTCGAGGTCCGGGAAGGAGGCGCGGATCGCGCGGCCTTTGGTCACGACGCCCGAGACGCCGAAGCCGATGTCGTCGGCGCGCTCGTAGCACATGATCTGCAGGGGCATGCCCGGCATGACCTTGCTCTCGAAGGCGGGGGTGCCGTCGGGGTTCATCATCGCCCGCGTCAGGGTGGTCAGGAAACCGCCCGTGGCGGGGCCGAAGCCCACGCACACGATGTCCGCGTCCATGCTCTGTCGTTCGATGTCGCTCATAGGAGAGTTACCGGTTACGGGTTACACGTTACAGGTTGAAGAGGTTCACTGTTCAGCGGTTCATGGTTGATAAGGCCGGAACATCTGAATCCGCCGGCCTCCGACCTCTGACCTCCGACTTCGGGCCTCCGTCATCACTGCGGGTAGTCGAGCGCTTCGGGAATCATGATCTGGCTGAGCGCCTTGGCGGCGCGGTCCTTGGCGAGCCGGGTGCCGGCCAGCGAGGCGTCGAGCGCCGCGCGCAGCTTCTGGAAGGTCGCGCCGGCCTCGCCGGTCTGGTCGGCGGCGGTGACGTAGCCGTAGAAGAGCTCGGCGGCGATGCGGCCGACTTCCGCGGCGGCGCGGCCGGCCTGGAGGGCGCCGAGGTCCGTGAAGGTGTTGAGGTAGCCCTCGATCTCGGGTCCGACGACCGGGTGTTCGGGGCCCTTGGCCGCGAGCTCCTGCACGTCGGCGAGCAGCGAGCGCGCCGCGAGCAGCCACGAGATCGCGTCGGCCATGGGGAAGAGCACGCCGTGGCGGGTGTTCTGCGCGAGCGGCCGGCCGTTGGCGTCCTTGGCGGTGTCGAGGTGGCCGCGCAGCCAGCTCCACAGCTCGAAGCCGGCGGCGAGCGCGGCCGCGCCGGACTCGGGCTGGGCGGCGGCGCGGGCGGCCAGCTCGGCGGTCCACGTGTCGAGCTGGGCCAGGAAGACCTCGTTGTTCATCGTGACGCTGATCTGGCGGCGCTGCACCACTTCGGGGCCCTCGTAGGTGGCCTCGAGCTGGGCGTCGGTCCACTTGGCGAAGAGGAAGCCGGGGCAGTCTTCGGTGATGCCGTAGCCGCCCATGAGGCTGACCGCCTCGCGCAGCATGTTGGCGCCGAAGCCGGTGTCCCACAGCTTGGTGGCCGGGCAGAGCACGTTGCAGAGGGCGCTCTGCCAGACGTACTGCACCATCGGGTCGGCCTTGAGGGCCTCGACGCGGGCGTTGTCGCGCGCGGCGGCGGGCTGTTTCAGCAGGCCCAGCAGTTCGGTGGCGTCGGCCTGCGGCTTGCGCAGCGCCTTCATCAGCGCGCGGCCGGAGAGGCCCTGCTCGGCGAACAGGCGCTGCGCGTTCGCCTCCACCGGGGTGAAGGCGTCGAAGAGGCGGGTGGTCTCGAAGCCGAGGGCGGAGGCGGCTTCGCCGGTGGCCCAGACGTCGGCGAGGCGCTGCAGGGCGTCCTCCTTCATCTGCAGGCCGAGGTCGTAGCGGGGCGAGCCCGGCTCGATGCCGGCCGCGCCGCGGAAGCGGCCGCGCTGGTAGCGGATGACCGGCTCGACGGCGGAGAGCAGCTTGGCGGCGGTCATCAGTCCGACCGTCACGCGGGTGCGGGCGAAGACCGCCTCGATGATCTCGCTGTGGGTCAGGTTGGGGACGATCACGCCGTCCTTGACCGTGTAGCCGCCGACGATGCGGCTGGCGGGCACCTTGAGGTTGAAGATCGGGTCGTGCGTGTTCGAGAGCTGGTGCACGAGCTTGAGCGTCGGCGCGCCGCGGTCGAAGAGGCCCTCGTCGGTCTCTTCGAGGATGATCATGCAGGAGGTCTTGATGCGCGGGTCGGCGGTCTCGACGGCGGCGGTCACGAAGTTGGCGACGGCCATGTTGGTGAGGAAGCGGCCGCGCTTCTCGACCTGCAGCAGGGGCTCCTGCCCGTCCTTCCACTCGGCCACGGTGACGCGGCCGCTGACCACGCCCGTGTCCACGCCGACGTAGGGCAGCGGTTCGGTCAGGGCGAAGGCGCCGCGGGAGACCTTGCGGCTCTCGCCCGGCTGGAGCGGGGCGCAGGCGCGCATGTACTTCTCGCGCTGCTCGGGCGTGCCCTTCTCGACGATCGGGCTGAGGGCGAGGTTGTTGATCAGGCTGGTGGTGGTGGCGCCGCCGTCGACCCAGGCGAGCTCAAAGGCGACCAGGCCGAGCGCCTGGTTGCGGGGCCCCTCGATGATGCCGCCGAACTCCATGTCCAGGCCCGCCGCCGTGATGCCGGACTCGTCAAAGGCCTTGTACAGCTCGTTCTTTCCCTCGGTCCACTCGTGCGTGTTGCGCTCGCCGTTGGCGACCAGGCGTGCGACCAGACCACGCGCCACGGAGCGCGCGCCCATCACGGCCATCTGGATGTCGAAGCGGTCGGCGTAGCGCCACATGATCTGCCTGATTTCGTCGCCGGGCAACATCTTCATGGTCTGCGGGGTCTCGCTCATCGTCACTGAACCTTTCTTTTTTGTAATTCGAGAATGACATTTTAGCGGTTTTTGTCGCGGACGCAAGGGGAAACACCGGGCAACTCACCTTTCTGACGGCGGCTGTTCAAGGCGAAGGCCTGCAAGCTCAAGCGCTCCTTCCCCCAAAATCGCATGCGCTGTCGCTTGTATCCCCGAACGGCATCCGATATGCTTTTCAACCAAGTACGTGAAGGCGGTGACCGATGAACATCCTGAAGCAGATCCCATTCCCTCTGGACCTCGACCGGCTGATGCGCGAGGCGCACGTGGAGCCGGGGAGCGAGGACGCGGATGATTTCCGCGGCCTGGTCGAGTTGGCCCGGCGCGTCGGCAGGCCCAAGGCGGCCTATGCGGTGTCGTTCATCGGGCGCAGGGGGGAGGACGAGGTGGAGATCGGCGGGATCACCTTCACGAGCCGGGTGTTGAGCCGCAACCTGAGCGCGGTCGAGCGCGTCTTTCCCGTGCTCACGACCTGCGGGCTGGAAATGGACGAGGCCTTTCAGGAACGGGGCGATGTGCTCAAGGCGTACTGGTGGGACCTGATCAAGACCGAGCTGCTCTTCGCGGCGGACCAGGCGGTCGAGGCGCATCTGCGCGGCGCCTACCGGCTGACCCGGACGGCGGTCATGCGGCCGGGCTCCGGCGACGTGTCGGTGTGGCCGATCGAACAGCAGCAGGGCGTGTTCGCGCTGCTCGGCGAGGCGGCCGGGCAGATCGGCGTCACGCTGACCGACTCGTTCCTGATGATCCCGAACAAGACCGCCTCCGGCCTCCTGTTCCCGACGGCGAAGGACTTCCGGGAGTGCGAGGTCTGCCACCGCGAGAACTGCCCGTCGCGGCGGGCGCCCTTCGACAAAGGGAAGTGGCAGGATTTCGGCATGGAAGGCTGATCCTTTTTTGAAGACTTTTACGGTGCGTGTGCGGTAAAATAGGCGCCAATGAAAGAAACCAGCAAAGAGAAAATCGCGATTCAATACTTGTTTGAATCCGAACCGGAGAACGCGTGGACGGCCAAGGATATCAGCCGCACGCTGGGATTCCGCGGCAAGCAGATCAGCCGCCTTCACGAGCTTCTGCGCGAGATGGTCCTGGAGGGCGAGATCGTCCAGATCCGCAAGGGCGACGCCTACACGCTCGGCAAGCAGGCCGACCTCGTGACCGGAGCGCTGCGCATGGTGCGCAACGGCGCGGGCAACGTCACCGACCGGGAGACCGGCAAGTTCATCTGGGTGGAGTCCGAAGACCTGGGCACGGCGCTGCCCTTTGACATCGTGACGGTCCGCCTCTACCGCAGCGGCGGCGAGTCCAAAGGCAAGGTCATCAAGATCGTCGAGCGCTCGCCGCGCGACATCGTGGGCACGCTCATGACCACCGGCAAGTTCCTGTACGTGGTGCCGCTCAACCCGGTTTACCGCAAAGACTTCTATGTGCCCTCCGCGAACAACGCCAACCCGGGCGACCGCGTGGTGGTGCGCTTCACGGGCTGGGAGAACCGCTACGTCGCGCCCGAGGGCGAGATCGTGGACGTGATCGGCCCGGCCGACCAGCCCTCGCTCGACACGCTGGTGGTGATGAAGCAGTTCGACCTGCCGGAGGAGTTCCCCGCGGCGGTGATCGACGAGGCGGAGAAGGTGGCGCAGCGGCTGGCGCGCCCGGGCAACCGCGAGGACATCCGCGGCAAGTACATCATCACCGTCGATCCGGCCACGGCCCGCGATTTCGACGACGCGGTCTCGCTGGAGACCGACGAGCGAGGCAACCGCGTGTTGGGCGTGCACATCGCGGACGTGAGCCATTTCGTGCGTCCCGACTCGCCGCTGGACCAGGAGGCGCGGCAGCGCGGCACCAGCGTGTACCTGGTGGACAAGGTGATCCCGATGCTGCCGGAGCAGCTCTCCAACGGCGTGTGCAGCCTGCGCCCGGACGAGGACCGCATGACCTTCTCGGCCTTCATGACCTTCGACGCGTCGGGCCGCATGACCGCGCGGCGCTTCGCGAAGACGCGCATCCGCTCCAAGCTGCGGCTGAACTACGAGCAGGCCATGGCGATCATTTCGGACAAGGTGCCGGAAGGGCTGGCCGTGGTGCCCTCCGAGGCGCGCACGCTGCTCAAGGAGACGTGGCGGCTGGCGGCGCAGATGCGCGCGCGGCGCTTCTCCATGGCGGCGCTGGACCTGGAGGTTCCGGAGGTCGAGGTGGTTCTGGACGAGCACGCCCGCATGACGGGGATGCTGGTCCGCCCGTACGACGAGTCGCACCAGCTCATCGAGGAGTGCATGGTGGCGGCCAACGAGGCCGTCGCCACCGAGCTGTGGACGCGCGGTATCAAGATTCTGGCCCGCCTGCACGAGCCGCCAGACGAGGAGAAGCTCGAAGAGCTGCAGGCCAACCTGGCGATTCTCGGGTTCCACCCCGGCAACCTGTCCGACCCCAAAAACCTCGCGAAGTTCCTCAAGGACACGCAGTCGCACCCGTTGCGGTATCACGCGCACACGATGGTGCTGCGCAGCATGAAGCGGGCCTGCTACTCGGCCGAGAAGATCGGGCACTTCGGCCTGGCCAAGGATTTCTACGCGCACTTCACCTCGCCGATCCGGCGCTATCCGGACCTCGTGCTGCACCGCCAGCTCGCCGACTACCTCGACGGCAAGGGCGGCAAGATGCCGCAGAACTACCTGATGCAGACCGCCTTCCTGGCGACCGAGCGCGAGCAGGTGGCGGACGACGCGTCGCGGCAACTGATCGAGATCAAGAAGTTCCGCTTCCTGCAGCAGCAGCTCGACGAGAAGAAGCCGATCGAATACCGCGCGGTGGTGGCGAAATGCACCAACTACGGGGTCTTCATCGACATCCCCGACCTGGCGATGGGCGGCATGATCCACATCTCCAACCTCTCCAAGCAGTTCGTGCGGTTCAATCCGGCCAACGAGTCGTTGAGCGCGGGCTCGGCGACCTACCGCGTCGGCACGGTGGTGCAGGTCCAGGTGGCGAACGTGGACTTCAACCAGCGCCGCGCCGATTTCGTGCTGGCCGGCGAGGAGGTTCAGCGGCCCGAGGTCCGGGGAAGGAAGCCGCAGACCGGCGGCCGGCAGCCGGAGCAAGGCGCCCGCAAACCCAAGTCCGGGGGTCGGCGGCCCGACGCGCGAGGGCCAAAGGCGGAGACCGGCAACAGACGGAAAGGGCCGGCGGGCGGGAAACCCGCTCACGGGCAGCGCTCGAAGAGACGGTGATGCGGCCGGGTGTGCCGCCGGGAGGGCTAAACGATGCGCATCCTCATCACCGGAGGCACAGGGTTCATCGGGCGCCCTCTGTGTGCCGCGCTCGCGGCTGACGGGCATGACCTGACCGTCCTGAGCCGCAGGCCGGAGCGCGTGAGCGCCCGGTGCGGCGCCGGGGTCACTGCGTGGCGGGCGCTGGCGGAGTGGCGTGACGATTGCTTCTTTGATGCGGTTATCAATCTGGCGGGCGAGCCGATCTTCGACGCCCGCTGGACCGCCGCGCGCAAGCGGCTGCTGTGGGACAGCCGGGTGGCGCTGACGCGGGAGCTGGTCGCCCGAATGTCACGGGCGCGCCGCACGCCGGCCGTGCTGATCAGCGGCTCCGCCATCGGGTTTTACGGTGACCAGGGCGCTGCGGCTGTGAACGAGAGGGCGGGGCCTGCGGGGGACTTTCTGGGCACGCTGTGCGCCGCGTGGGAAAAGGCCGCACAGGAAGCCGAGGTGCGGGGCGTACGGGTGTGCCTGCTGCGCACGGGGCTGGTGCTCCATGCCGGGGGCGGGATGCTCGGGCGCATGCTCACGCCGTTCCGGCTGGGGCTGGGCGCGCGTCTCGGCGACGGACGGCAGTGGATGAGCTGGATCCATCTCGACGACTGGGTCGCGCTCACCCGGCACATGCTGACCGATCCCGATGCCAGCGGGCCTTTCAACCTGACCGCGCCCGAGCCGGTCACGAACGCGGTCTTCACCGCGACGCTGGCGTGCGCGCTGCATCGGCCGGCGTTGGCGGTTGTTCCGGCCTGGCTGTTGCGGGCCGCACTGGGCGAACGCGCGTGTCTGCTGCTGACGAGTCAGAGGGTGCTGCCCTGGCGCGTCGGGACGACGCTGGGGTGCCGTTTCCGCTATGCGCGGCTCGGCGAGGTGTTCGCGCGCGGGGCCCCCTCCGGGTCAGGCGGGCGCTGAGGCAGAGGGCGCCCACATAAGGAGAATACGTGAAACGGGAGATCGTGTTGATTCTGGCGGCCGGGGTGCTGGCGCAGCTGACTTCGTCCGCGGCGGCCGGGTTGGACTGGCCCTGCTGGCGCGGCCCGGAGCGTGACGGACATTCGCAGGAGACCGGCTGGTCCTTTCAGGGGGGCACGAACGCTCTGCCGGTTCTCTGGCGGGGCGCGGTGGGCAAGGGATTCTCGTCGTTCGCGGTCGCGGGCGGACGCCTCTACACGCTCGGCAATGCGGACAAGACCGACACCGTGTTCTGCTTGGAGGCCGTGTCCGGGAAAGTCCTCTGGCGGCACAGTTATCCCTGTGATCCTCAGCCGCTCTCGTACGAGGGCGGCCCCAGCGCCACGCCGGCCGTGGAGGGGGGGCGCGTGTTCACCTTCAGCAAAGACGGCCACCTCTTCTGCCTCGACGCGCGGGACGGCACGGTGGTCTGGTTCAGGAAGTTCGACCCGTGGCCGCAGCAAGAGGCCGACTGGAAGAACACCTGGCGCTACGCGGGCTCGCCGCTGATCGTCGGCGACCGCGTGTTCATGAGCCTTGGGCAGGCGGGCATGGCGCTCGACAAAAAGAGCGGGGCAACGCTCTGGCAGAGTCCGGCGGGCCATCCCGGCTACGCCTCGCCGGTGCCGTTCCGCTCCGGCGCGACCGCGGCGCTCGCCTTCTTTTCGGGGCATGCGGTGATCGGCGTGGAAGCCGGGACCGGCAAGCGGCTCTGGGCTGTCCCTTGGCAGACGCAGTGGGACCTCAATGCGGCGGACCCCCTGATCCGCGACGGCACGATGTTCGTCTCCTCGGGCAACGGGGTGGGCTGCGCCCTGTACGACATCACGGCGAATCCGCCGCGCGAGCTTTGGCGCAACAAGAACCTGAAGACGCAGATGAACAGCTCCGTGCTGTGGCAGGGGCACGTGTTCGGCTTCAACGACACGGACCTGACGTGCGTGGAGTGGGCGACGGGGGTCAAAAAGTGGTCCGAGCCCTCGGTCCGCAGGGGCGCGCTGATTGCGGCGGACGGGAAGCTGCTGCTGCTTTGCGAAAAAGGGAAGTTCGTGGTGGCCGAGGCCACCCCGGAGGCCTATCGTCCGCTCGCGCAGGCGCAGATTCTCACGGGCCGCTGCTGGACCCAGCCGGTCTTGTCGCACGGGCTGCTCTATGCGCGCAACGCGCAAGGCGAGGTCGTCTGCCTCGACCTGCGGCCAAAGGCCCGCCGACGGGAGTGAGGGAAAAGCCTTTGGCGACCGCGCGCGCAGCGGAAATAGCTTTGACGGCAACCCGCATACCGGTATGATATTCATTGATGGGCGGGTCCTGTGTGTTGGCCTGTGGTGACCTTGGGCTGGGGGCGTTACGGATGAAACGGTTTTGGATTCCGATCATAGTGGGCGGGCTGGCGTCGGGAGGCCTCGCGGCGCCGGAGCCGAAAGCCGCGCTTTTCGAAGAGGCCCGGATCGCCGCGCCGGAGACACCCCTCGACGCGCTCATCTTTCGGGCGCTGGCGAAAAAGAACATCCGCCCCACCTACTGCACCGATGCGGTTTTCCTGCGCCGCGCCTACCTCGACATCATCGGCACGCTGCCCACCGCCGACGAGGCCCGCTCCTTTCTCAACGACCCCTCGCTGAACAAGCGGGGCGCGTTGGTGGACCGCCTGCTGGAGCGCGACGAATTCGCCGATTACTGGGCCATGAAGTGGAGCGACCTGCTGCGCGTCAAAGCCGAGTTCCCCGTCAACCTCTGGCCCAACGCCGCGCAGGCCTATCACCGCTGGATCCGCGCCTCCATCCGCGACAACAAGCCCTACGACCGGTTCGCGCGCGAGCTGCTCACGTCCAGCGGCAGCAATTTCCGCGTCGGCCCCGTCAACTTCTACCGCGCCATGCAGGACCGCTCGCCCGAAGGCATCGCCGCCACGGTCGCGCTCACCTTCATGGGCGTGAGGGCCGACCACTGGCCGTCCAACACGCTGGCCGGCATGGCGGTCTTCTTCTCGCAAGTCAGCTACAAGCCCACGCGCGAGTGGAAAGAGGAGATCGTGTTCTGGAACCCCGACAAAGCGCTCGCCGCCGCTTTCGGCGCCGCCTCCGCCACCAACGCCGCGTCGGCCCCGCCCGCTCCCGCGACCCCCGCGCAGAAAGGCCCGCTCGTCGGGCTCCTGCCCGACAAGACCAAGGTCAAGCTGCCGCCCGACCGTGACCCGCGCGAGGTGTTCGCCGACTGGCTGATCTCTCCCCGGAACCCCTGGTTCACCCAGGCGCTGGTCAACCGTGTCTGGTATTGGCTGCTCGGTCGCGGGCTGATCCACGAGCCGGACGACATACGGCCCGACAACCCGCCCAGCAACCCGGCCGTGCTCGCCCTGCTGCAGCGCGAGTTCACCAAGAGCGGGTATGACATCAAGCGGCTCTACCGCCTGATCCTCACCTCCCGCGTCTATCAGCTCTCATCGAACTTTCCCGCCGACAAGATCGAGCAGGCCGCGCCGCTCTTCGCCTACTATCCGCTGCGCCGCCTCGACGCGGAGGTGCTGATCGACGCCA
>Ga0209066_10002360_pt1 | contig 22963 bp, 21 predicted proteins | sample All_14_2_FD_187198 | JGI IMG/M metagenome (GOLD analysis project Ga0209066, IMG submission 187198) | Freshwater microbial communities in response to fracking from Pennsylvania, USA - Allegheny Zone_MetaG_DW_15 (SPAdes) (version 2) ... | reverse complement strand
GAACAAGTATCCGTGCAAGTGTTTGGACTGCTGAATAAGTATGACAAATACTTATATTAATTCTCACTTTATGGAGGTGAATCATGTTTGAGGTTGTTGTTGATAAAGACAAGTGCGTTGGTGATGAAGAGTGCGTAGCCGCATGTCCTGCCCAGGTCTTCGAGATGGTGGACGGCAAGGCCGAGCCGGTAGAGATGGACGAATGCCTCGGTTGCGAGACCTGTGTCGAAGTATGTCCTGAGAATGCTATCACTGTAACAGAGATGTAATAGCAGCGATCACCAGGTACCATATCAAGCCCATCCTCCTTTCGGGGGATGGGCTTGTCTTTTTTTTCTTCGGGATGCGGTTGTGACGGGCAGCGGTCTGAAACGGTTCACGCCTGGTGTCGACAAACGGGTGCATCTGCTTCTGTCCGCGGTACTGTGGACAGCCGTCGGCCTATGGCTGCTGGTGCGCGGCGGGCTGTGGCTGCAGTCGGCCGACTCCTTGTGGCTGTTCATTCCCGCGCTGCTGCTGGGCAGTGTCAAATCGCTGCTGATTCTCGACCGGACGGCGAAGAAAGGCATCCAGCGGATTCTCCGTTTCAACGGCACGGCCTGTTTCGGGGCGGTGTATTCGATCAGGACCTGGCTGCTGGTGCTGGCGATGATGGCGATGGGTTATCTTCTTCGCCGGTCGAACATCCCGGAATCGGTGCTCGGAACGCTGTATGTCACGATCGGCTGGGCCCTGGTGCTGTCGAGCCGGCATGCCTGGCGGGTGCGGCGGCAATTCAACAGATGACGATCATGGTGAGTGAACAGACACTGGTGGTATCACGGAATCAGGTCCGGATTGAGTGCCGGGCCCTGCGACATAATTTCCGCACCATAACCGAGGGGGTCGGGCCCGGTGTCGCGGTGATGGCGATGGTCAAGGGCGATGCCTATGGCCATGGCATGGCGGAGACCGCTGCCGTCCTCGCCGGTTGCGGCTGCCGGACCTTCGGCGTTGCCGAACTGGTCGAGGCGGTCACCCTGCGTCGGGCCGGAATCAGCGGGGATATTTTCGTCCTCCTCGGTTTTGTGGCGGAGCAGGGGGAGCAGTTTCTCCTCCACGACCTGACCCCGGTCGTCTTCCTTCACCAGGATATCGAGGCCCTGTCGCAGGCGGCGGTGAAGCACGGGCGGGAGATCGGGGTGCATCTGAAGATCGATTGCGGCATGGGCCGGCTCGGCCTGCTGCCGGTCGAGGTCCCTGCTTTCAAGCAGCGGATCGACAACCTGCCCGGGATTTTTCTGGCCGGGATCATGGCCCATCTGCCGGAGGCCGACCAGCGTCAGGCGGCGAGCACGCCGCAGATCTTTTCCTGCTTCCAGCAGACCATCGATCGGCTCGGTCCCGGTTTCACCGGTATCCGCCATATCGCCAATTCCGGGGCGATCATGTATTTTCAGGATATGCACTGCGACATGGTGCGGGCCGGGATCTCCCTCTACGGCTGTTATCCGGACGGCGGCGCGAGTGACGATCTCGGTGCCGGGGCGGGGTTGCAACCGGTGATGTCGTTCGTCACCGAAGTCGCCCAGGTCAGGAATCTGCCGGTCGGCAGCGGCATAAGTTACGGCCATACCTATATCACCACCCGGCCGACCACGATCGCCGTTCTGCCGCTCGGCTATGAGGACGGTTATCTGCGCGATCTGTCGAACAAGGGCGAGGTCCTGATCCACGGCCGGCGGGCGCCGGTCCGGGGCCGGATCTGCATGAACCTGTGCATGGTCGATGTCACCGAGATTCCCGGGGTTGCGGTCGGTGACGAGGTTGTGCTGCTGGGACGGCAGGGCGACGCGGAGATTACGGCAGACGAGATTGCCGGCTGGATGGGAACCATCAGCTATGAGGTCCTCTGTCTGTTCGGCAACAATAACAGCAGAATTCACATTGATGGGGAGAGATGATCCGTTCACGGTTGAAAGGTGTCCTTGAGGAGTGTTTTGATCGGGGTGTGGCCGAAGGGGCCTGGTCGGTCGCCGGCGCCGGCAGGTTCGCCCTCGAACTGCCGAAGCGCGAAGGCCAGGGCGACTATGCCACCAATATGGCCCTGGTCCTGGCCGGCATCGAGAAGGTCAACCCCCGGCAGCTGGCGACCAGGATTGCGGCCATGCTGGAGACGCGCAGCGATCTGGTCGACCGGGTCGAGGTCGCAGGGCCGGGTTTTGTCAACATCTATATCCGCCCCGGGGTCTGGCGCGAGGTCTTGCCGCAGATCATCGCCCGCGGCCGCGATTTCGGCCGCAGCACCGTCGGCGGCGGCTGCAAGGTCATGGTCGAATTCGTCAGCGCCAATCCCACCGGCCCACTCAGCATCGGCCACGGCCGCCAGGCCATCCTCGGCGATGCGATCGCCCGCCTGCTGGCGGTGACCGGCCACGACGTCTTCCGCGAGTACTACTACAACGATGCCGGGCGGCAGATGCGGGTTCTGGGCGAGTCGACCCGGGCCCGCTACCTCGAGTTGCTGGGACTGCCGAGTCAATTCCCGGAGGACGGCTACCAGGGCGACTACATCCTCGACATCGCGCGGTCGCTGATCGCCGAGGTCGGCGACAGCCTCAAGGACCACGTCGATGTCACCCCCTTCAAGGAGAAGGCCGAGCGCCACATCTTTGCCGATATCTCCGCCACCTTGGAACGCATGGGGATCACCTTCGACAACTACTTCAACGAGCATTCGCTGTATGAGGACGGCAAGATCGACGAGGTGGTGGCCGAACTGCGGGCCAAGGGCTACGTCTACGAAAAGGACGGCGCGGTGTGGTTCCGGACCACGGAGTTCGGCCAGGAGAAGGACCGGGTCATCATCAAGAACACCGGCGAGCCGACCTACCGTCTGCCTGACATTGCCTACCATCGTGAGAAGTTCCGCCGTAATTTCGACTGGCTGGTGAACATCTTCGGGTCGGACCATATCGCCACGGTGCCGGATGTCCTGTCGGGGGTGCGGGCGCTGGGCTACGACGACAGCAAGGTGACGGTGGTGCTGCACCAGTTCGTCACCCTGACCCGTGAGGGCAGGCAGGTCAAAATGTCGACCCGCAAGGCGACCTTCGTCACCGTCGATGAGCTGATTGACGAGGTCGGTGTCGATGTCGTCCGCTTTTTCTTCATGATGCGCAAGGCCGACAGCCAGCTCGAGTTCGATCTCGATCTTGCGACCAAGGAAAGTCAGGAGAACCCGGTTTACTATGTCCAGTACGCCCATGCCCGGCTCTGCTCAATCCTGGCCCAGGCGCGGGAGAAGGGGGTGGAGCGGGCCGACTGCGCCAGCGTCGACCTGTCGCTGCTGGTGCAGCCCGAGGAACAGTTGCTGTTCAAGACCATGTCGGCCTTCCCGGCGATGATCGAGAACGCGGCCCTGGAACTGGCGCCGCACAAGGTGATTTTTTACCTGATGGAACTTGCGGGGCAGTTCCATAGTTACTATAACAAGCACAAGGTGATCACCGAGGACCTCGCCCTGAGCCGGGCCCGGTTGTGCCTGGTCGATGCCCTGCTCGTGGTCTTCGGCAACGGACTGGCCTTTGTCGGCCTGACGGCCCCGGAAAAGATGTAGGAGCGTTGCCTCGGAAGATGAAACAGAACCGCAAGGTCAGGTTCGAGCTGAGTTGGAGCGGTGTCGCCGGGATCATGGTGGCCTGCGTCTGCATCTGCCTGTGGATGTTCATCCTCGGGGTGTGGACGGGCCAGGCGCTGCTCCAGCCCCCTTCTCCCCGGCAGCAATCGCTGGTCGATGCCGGTCTGGCGGTTATCGCCCCGCTGTTCGGGATCGAACGGCAGGATGGGCCCGACCGGTAGCCTGTGGTGCTTCTGGAACCAACCCCCTCCCTGACTTCAACGGCGGGTCGAGCAGTCGACCCGCAGGCGGATGTGACGAGTATGATACGTGCTGCACGGATGGAGGACGTGAAGAACATCCACGCCCTCATCAACAGTTTCGCCGGCGACGGGCTGCTGCTTCCCCGATCGATCAGTTCCCTCTATGACAAGCTGCGGGACTTCGTCGTCTACATCGACGACGATGAGCGGCTGGTCGGGGGCTGCGCCCTGCAGATCACCTGGGACAACCTCGCCGAGATCCGATCGCTGGCGGTGCATCGCGATCTCCACGGCCACGGCTTCGGTTCGCAGCTGGTCCGGGTCTGTCTCGACGAGGCCGCCAGACTGGGGATCGACCGGGTCTTCACCCTGACGTACCAGCCCGGATTCTTCCGCAAGCTCGGTTTTCGGGATATCGACAAGAAAAATCTGCCGCACAAGATCTGGAGCGACTGTCTCCACTGCCACAAGTTCCCGGACTGTGACGAGGACGCGCTGATGTTCGACAGCCGCCGGGGGCCGGAGGCCTAGGATGACGATGCGGTCTCCGGAGCGCCGGCAGGCAGTGGCGATAACCGGCGGGTTGAGCGGCGCCAGCTCTTTCACCTCAATTTCGTAACGACAATGATTGGAACAATCCTCACCAAGATTTTCGGCAGCAAGAACGACCGGGTCCTGAAGCAGATCCAGCCGCTGGTCAACCGGATCAACGAGCTGGAGAAGACAGTACAACCGCTCGACGATGCGGCGCTGGCGGCCAGGACGATAGAATTCAAGGAGCGGCTGGCCAAGGGCGAACCGCTCGACGACCTGCTGCCTGAATCCTTCGCGACGATCCGGGAGGCGGGGCGCCGTGTTCTCGGTGAACGCCATTATGACGTCCAGCTGGTCGGCGGCATCATCCTCCACCAGGGCACGATTGCCGAGATGAAGACCGGTGAGGGCAAGACCCTGACCTCGACCCTGCCGGTCTACCTCAACGGCCTGACCGGTAAGGGTGTGCATCTGGTGACGGTCAACGATTATCTGGCCGCCCGCGATGCCGAATGGATGGGCAAGGTCTATACCTTTCTCGGCATGAGCGTCGGCAAGATCGTCCACGAGATGGACGACCAGGCCCGCCGCGCCGCCTATGCCGCCGACATCACCTACGGCACCAACAACGAGCTCGGCTTCGACTACCTGCGCGACAACATGAAATTCGATCTGCGCGATTTCTGTCAGCGCGGCTTCAACTATGCCATTGTCGACGAGGTCGATTCGATCCTGATCGACGAGGCGCGGACCCCGTTGATCATCTCCGGTCCAGCCGACATCTCCACCGAACTGTACAACAACGTCGACAAAATCATCCCTCGTTTCCAGCGCGATGTGGACTACACCGTCGACGAGAAGGCACGCCAGGTCTCGCTCACCGAGGAAGGGGTGGCCCTGGGCGAGGAACTGCTCGAAGTCGACAACCTCTACGATCCGGGCAGCATCGAAAAACTGCACCACCTCAACCAGGCCCTGAAGGCCCATGTGCTGTTCCAGCGCGATGTCGATTATATCGTCAACAACGGCCAGGTGGTCATCGTCGACGAGTTCACCGGCCGGACCATGGAGGGGCGTCGTTACAGCGATGGCCTGCACCAGGCGCTGGAGGCCAAGGAAAAGGTCAAGATCGAGAAGGAGAACCAGACCCTGGCCTCGATCACCTTCCAGAATTACTTCCGGATGTACGACAAGCTCGCCGGCATGACCGGCACCGCCGATACCGAGGCCCCGGAGTTCAAGAAGATCTACAACCTCGACGTCGTCGTCATGCCCACCAACCAGCCGATGATCCGCGACGACTACGCCGATGTCATCTACAAGAACGAGGCGGCCAAGTACCGGGCGGTCGTCCGTGAGATCAAGCAGATGCACGAGGCGGGTCGACCGGTGCTGGTCGGCACCATTTCCATCGACGTGTCGGAAAAGATCTCGACGATGCTGAAAAAGGAGAAGATCGAGCACGAGGTCCTCAACGCCAAGCACCACGCCCGAGAGGCCGAGATCATCGCCCTTGCCGGGCAGTTCGGGCGGGTGACGATCGCCACCAACATGGCCGGCCGCGGCACCGACATCAAGCTCGGCGAAGGGGTGCGTGAGGTCGGCGGCCTCCACATCCTCGGCACCTCGCGCCATGAGTCGCGCCGCATCGACAATCAGCTGCGCGGCCGTTCGGGGCGGCAGGGCGACCCCGGGTCCTCGCGTTTCTATCTCTCACTCGAGGACGATCTGCTGCGGATCTTCGGTTCCGGCCGGATCACCGGCATCATGGAAAAACTCGGCATGGAAGAAGACGAGCCGATCGAACACAGCATGGTCAGCCGGGCGATCGAGAACGCGCAGCGCAAGGTCGAGGGGCATCATTTCGATATCCGCAAGCATCTCCTCGAATATGACGACGTCATGAACAAGCAGCGCGAGGTCATCTACCGCCAGCGCCGCGAGGTCCTCGAGGACGACGATGTGGCCGGGGCGACCCAGGACATGGTCGCCGAACTGGTCGACGAGATCGCCGCTGAGATCACCGAGGGACGCACCGACTCGGAGAGCTGGGATTGGTCGGCCCTGGCTGATCGGATCGCCGAAACCTTCAACTTCCCGTTGAACTGGCCCGAAAACGAGCGTTCCGACCTGAAGGCAGAGGCGCTACGGGAGCGTTTGATGGAAATGGTCCAGCAGGCGTATCGGATGCAGGAGGAGCGCAACGGCGCCGAGACCCAGCGACAGCTGGAAAAGCTGCTGCTGCTGCAGATGGTCGACACCCACTGGAAGGAGCATCTGCTGTCGATGGATCACCTCAAGGAGGGCATCGGCCTGCGCGGCTATGGCCAGAAGAACCCGCTGAACGAGTACAAGCGCGAGGCATTCCAGCTCTTCACCGGAGTCATTCACACCATCAAGCAGCAGACTGTCTCGCACCTGTTCAGGGTCCGGGTCGTCGATCCGGTGGAGGTCGAGCGACTGGAGGAGGAGCGGCGGCGGAAACAGGCGGAGGAGCAGGAACGGCTGCTGAGCCGGCACCTGGCCGAAGGAGACCAGGGGGGCCAGCATCCGGTACGGCGGGAAGGGGACAAGATCGGCAGGAACGCCGATTGCCCTTGCGGCTCCGGCAAAAAATACAAGAAATGCTGCGGCCGGTTCAAGTAAGCCGTTGTAAAAAAATAACCGTAACAGTGGAGCGTTGTTACCGGCATAAGGGGCCGGAACGAAATCGGTGAATATGTAATGGCTATTGCGTAACGGCCCCTGAATCGCGCCGAACACAGGACAAAAAATGATGGCCGATACCTGCTGGGGTATCGGCCATCGTCGTTTTCAGGCGGAGATCAGCCCCGCAGTTCCCTGGGCTGCATCAGGTTTTCTTCCATGTGTTTCAACTCGTCGATGCCAGAGATGATGATCTCCGGGGCTGGGGTCAGCTCCTCTTCCGGCAGCTTGTCCTGGTAGTCCATGTTGCTGAGGACGAATTTCATGCAGTTGAGCCGGGCCTGTTTCTTGTTGTCTGAACGGACGATGGTCCAGGGGGCGATGGTGCGGTTGGTCTCCGACAGCATCTGAAACTTGCGGATCGAATACTGGTCCCAGTATTTCTGGGCGAGATTGTCGATCGGCGACAGCTTGTACTGTTTCAGGACATCGATCTTACGGCTCTCGAACCGTTCCTTCTGCACTTCCTTGGAAACCGAGAAATAGAACTTGAACAGCTTGATGCCGTTTTTGACGAGCATCTCCTCGAACATCGGCACATCCTTGAGAAAGCGTTTGTTCTGTTCGTCGGTGCAGAAACCCATGACCGGTTCGACCATCGCCCGGTTGTACCAGCTGCGGTCAAAAAGGACGATCTCCCCGGCCGAAGGCAGATGGGTAATGTAGCGCTGGAAGTACCACTGGGTCATCTCGGTCTCGTTCGGTTTGGCGAGGGCCACTACCCGGGTATTGCGGGGGTTGAGATGCTCGGTGAAACGCTTGATGGTTCCTCCCTTGCCGGCGGCGTCCCGCCCTTCGAAGATGGCGAGCACCTTCTCTCCGTTCACCTTCATCGTCATCTGCAGCTTCATCAGCTCGATCTGCAGTTTCTTCAGTTCTTTCTCATATTTGATCTGACTCCTGCTGACCCATACCGCGACCTTGTCCTCGCCTTTCTTGCTGTCGCTGTTCCGGTAGGCCGTTCCTTCGGCCAGCCTGACGTTGTCATCCTCTGCTTTTTCCTGTTTTTTTGCTTTCTTGGCCATGTGACGGGTTTCCTCCGGTTCGGGTTATCCTTGGGGCGATCAGGTTGAATGCAGACCGATCTGGCGGCGTGCGGACGTGGATCTACGGTAGCAGACTTCCGGCGGAAAGTGCAAATATTCAATTGAGTTTTCTGCCCTCCCGGTACATCCTGGCATATATCTCGGGGAGCCGGCAGCCGGTCATCGCCCGGATCACCGCCTCGATATCGTAGGCGATGCGAAAATGCTCGACCATCACCGAATCGGCAGAGAGGCGGAGAATGGCGCAGCTGGTCCGCGGATCGCCGTCGAACATCCGGCCGGCCGAGCCGGGGTTGATGAAATGGATGCCGGCGACCTGCTTGTGGTAGGGTGTGTGGGAATGGCCGGTGACGATGATCTCGGAGCGGCTGACGGCGGCGAGTTCGGTAAAGCGCTCGTTCGGGGTGTCGGCGAACAGGAACTCATGCGGTTCGGCGGGGCTGCCGTGGTGGAGGCCCACCGTCCGGCTGATGCTGTCACCATCGTCCACGGCCAACTGCAGGTCGAGATACGCCGGCATGGCGAGCAGGTCAAGGCGGCCGACCTCGTCGAGCTGGCTGACGGTCGAGGTATACATGATCCGCTTGTCGATCTTCCGCGGCTTGTTCAGATCCTTGCCCTGCAGCAGGCGGAGAACCTTTTTGTCGGTATTGCCGAGGATCGAGATCGCCTGGTGCCGCCTGAGCCAGCGCAGGGTCTCGGAGGGAAAGGGGGCGTAGACGACGGAATCGCCGCAGTTGAGGATCAGGTCGAAAGACTCGCCGGCGAAGAACTGCTCGATCGCCGTCAGGGCCGGGAAGTTGCCATGGATGTCTGAGAGCAGCAGGATGTTGAGCATGTGGTTGTTGTGATCGTCGTGGGGAAATGCAATGGAGGGGGCAGAACAGTATATGACAGCCGATTTTCCGCCAGGCATAGACGCCTGCAGCCGTCTGTCAGACTATCAGCTTGGATCTTGCGAGGCAACTGCAAATTCTGAGAATTTCCTGTCTTTGTCAATGTCGGGGGCACCTCGAGGTTTTGTATTCGTTCATTTCATGCTACGTTGTTGGCGAATTGGAACGAACGACCCGCAACCATCAAATTCAGGAGAAAGAGGACCTCAATGTTGAGAAAGTTTCTGTCCGTCGGCGTTGGTGCCGCGATGCTGCTGTCTGCCGTGATCTGTCTGGCCGGCGACAAGTATGAGGAGGCCCGGCAGCTGTTTGAGGAGTATGTCCCGGCCCTCGAGACCTATCTCGACGCTGTCGAAAAGGCTGAAAGCGCGCCGGCCTGTGCCAGGGCGATCAACATCCTCGCCGATCAGGCGGAGGAGCTGGCGCCGAAATTGCGGGAGTTGAACAGAAAATATCCGGAACTGCAGTATGAGCAGACCGTCCCGCCGCGCTATGCGAACCTCGAGAAGAAGGCCGACGCCCTGGGAGAGAGGTTCGGCCTGTCGTTCATCCGCATCGCCCGGTTCATGGAGGATCCGGCGGTCGCGAAGGCCAACGACCGCCTCATTACCGCCATGGCCAGGCTGGATCCGGCAGGAGAATAGGGGCGTCATGTTCACCTTTGACGATATCCGCGCCATTGCCGTCCAGATTGAGAACAACGGCGAGGCGGCGTATCGGAGAGCGGCGGAGCGGGTCGATGATCAACAGCTGGCCGGGCTGTTCAAGTGGATGGCCGAGGAAGAACAACGGCATGGCCGGTGCATTGCCGGGATCAAGGGGGCGGGGCTTTCCGAGGCCGGGGCGGAGGCGGCCCAACGGATGGGGCGGGACCTGCTGCAGGAGATGGTGAAGGATCAGACATTCTCCCTTGACCGCGACGGTCTTGCCGCCGCGGTCGATATCGCCGACGCCCTGCGGCAGTCGCTGGCCTTTGAGGAGGATACGATCCTGTTCTATCAATTTCTCGGCGATCTCATCGAAGATGAAGCGGTCAAGGAGCAACTGGCGGCGATCATCGCCGAGGAGCGCCGCCATGTCACGCTGCTGGAAGGGATGTTTGACGATGGCGGGGCCTGAGCGACCGTGCCCTTTGCCATCCTAGAGCAGCGGCCCGATCAGGAGGGCGAGGTTCTCCTTGAACCGTTCGAGCCCTGACCGGTTCGTCAATGTCGAACGGTCAAGCGGTACCGACTGGTCTTCGTACTGCTGCTGCAGATTGCGCAGCCGGCGGGTGAACGCCGTATTGTAGACGAAGAGGGTCGATTCGAAGTTGATCCAGAAACTGCGCATGTCGAGGTTGACCGAGCCGACCAGGGCGAAGTCGCGGTCGACGGTGATGGTCTTGGCATGGAGGAGGCCGTCGGTGAACTGGAGGATGGTCACTCCGGCATCGACCAGTTCCTCGAACCGGGCCCGGCTGGCGTATTCGACCAGCAGCGAGTCGTTTTTCGACGGGACGATGATCCGTACATTGACGCCGCGCTGGGCTGCGGCCTTCAAAGCGACGAGCAGAGGTTCGTCGGGGATGAAGTAGGGGGTGGTGAGCACCAGTTCCCTGCGCGAGGCGTAGATCGTGGTCAGCAGCAGGCTGTGGATGGCATCCTGGGTCATGCCGGGGCCGGAAGGAACGAGCTGGATGGCAATATCCCCGGTCGGCGGCGACGGTTGAAGATCGGCGATCCGCCGGACCGTGTCGATATCCTCCCGCACCGATTTCGGTCGGAAATGGCGGATGTCGGCATCGAGGATCCAGTCGTTGACGAAGGTCCCGGCCAGGGTCTCGACCACCGGCCCGCGGATTCGCACCATCAGGTCGATCCACCTGCCGACTCCGGCATCCTGCTTGAACACCCGCGGGTCGACCATGTTCTGGCTGCCGGTATAGGCGATCCGGCCGTCGATGACGACAATTTTACGGTGGTTGCGGATATCGATTCTGGCGAACAGGGCGGAGAAGATCCCGGCCGGCAGCGATTCCTGGATCCTGACCCCCGCCTTCCGCATTGCCGCCGCCTCCCGGCTGCGGAGAAAATCCCGGCTGCCGATGGCGTCGAGCAGCAGGCGGCAGCGTACTCCCCGTCTCGTCGCCCGGACGATGCCGGCCATGACCTCGTCCACCATTCCTCCCGGTTCCCAGATATAAAATTGAAGATGGCAGGTCGACTGGGCCTTGTCGATATCGTCGATGATGGCCCTGATAATGTCTTCCGGCCGGTCGATCAGTTCCAGGGCGTTGCCGGCAAGGGCCGGTATTCCGGCCAGGGCCTCGGCCTGTTGCTGCAGGGGGCCGCATTCCGGGTTGAGGTGCCGCCATTGCACCGGCGGCCGGCCGCGGAGAGTCTGCAGCCAGTGCTGGTAGTGGGCAATGGAATTCATGATCCGCGCCGTTCGCTTGTCGGACAGACGGTTCTCGCCGAGCAGCAGGTAGATGAAGCTCCCGGCAAAGGGGAGAAGGAGGATGACGACCAGCCAGGCGAGGGTGATCGGGTATGGGCGCCGGCGCATGATGACCCGGACCGACAGTCCGACCCGGATTGTCAGGTCGCAAAGGAGGAAGACCGTCGAGAAGAGGTGATAGCTCCAGTGTACCGGATCGGGGGCCATAAGGAAAAAATACCGTGTCGGAAATCGTTGACCGATGCCGGGTTATGTTGACGCATTGGAAGCGAAGGGCAGGGATAATGTCGTTTTTCCGGAATGCGGCGACCGGCCGGTTCCAGAGTGGAGCATGCCGCCAACCCATTTTATACTAGCATAGGCGGAATTAGAGATGGTAGATTATTGTGAATATTATTTTATCGAATAAAGAGGCAGGCGCTGCTTTCGGAGTGTCAGGGGGGAAGGCCGGTCTAAAGAGACCGTCGTGCGGCCATGGGGACCGTGCATGCCGGAACAGGGATTTTTTTTAAATGGATGGTTGCATGAGCATCAAAGGTTTTTCCGCCTCGGCTGTCGCGGCCGGTATCAGGTACGCAGACAGGCTTGATCTCGGCCTTATTTTCAGCGATATTCCGGCAGTCACCGCCGGCGTTTTCACCACCAATCAGGTCAAGGCGGCGCCGGTACTGATCAATGTCGAGCGCCTGAAGCAGGGACGGGCGCAGGCGATTCTCGTCAACAGCGGCTGCGCCAATGCCTGCACCGGCGAGCAGGGCATGGAGAATGCCCGCCATACCAGCACGCTTATCTCGCACGCGCTGAACATCCAGGATGTCCTGGTCCAGCTCGCCTCGACCGGGGTGATCGGCGAACAGCTGAACGTCGCGGCCTTCGAAAACTCTATCGCCCAGCTTGTCGCCGGACTGTCGCCGGACAATTTCGAACAGGTGGCACGAGCGATCATGACGACCGACACCGTTCCGAAAACGGTCTACCGCACGATCAGTATCGGCGGCAAGGATGTCAATCTTGCCGGGATGGCGAAAGGTTCGGGGATGATCATGCCGAACATGGCGACCATGCTCGCCTTCGTTCTGACCGATGTCCAGATCAGTTTTCCGGAATTGCACGCCGCTCTGGTCGGCGGTGTCGCCCGCACCTTTAACCGCATCACCGTTGATGGCGACACCAGCACCAACGATATGGCCCTGGTGATGGCCAACGGTTGTGCCGGCAACCCGTGGATCGACGAAGATGCCCCGCCGCTGGATCGGCAGCTCTTTCGCGATGCCCTCGAAGAGGTGCTGAGGGAACTGGCCCTGATGATCGTCGCCGACGGCGAGGGGGCGACCAAGACCATCACCATCCGCGTCTGCGGGGCGAAAGAGAATGAGGAGGCCGAGCGTCTGGCCAGGACCGTTGCCAACTCCAACCTGGTGAAGACCGCCTTTTTTGGCGAGGACGCAAACTGGGGCCGGATCATTGCCGCCATGGGACGATCGGGTGTGCGATTCAATCCGGACAAGGTCGATATCGCCTTCAACGATGTGCTGATCGTCAAGAACGGCCAGGGGCTCGGCAAGGAAGCCGAGGCTGCCGCCACCCGGGTGCTCAAGGAGAAAAATTTCGCCGTGTGCATCGACCTCAAGGACGGGGCGGGCTGCGAAGAGATCTACACCTGTGATTTTTCTGTCGATTATGTGAAGATCAACGCCAATTACCGGACGTGAAGGCCACAGCCCGATGATCGATCAGATCCCCTCCTCCATCTTCCTCGTCGATGCCGATTTCGATGTCGCCGGCATCGCCGTTCGCCTCGGTAGCGGCTATACCGTCAACGAGGCGGAGAACGATGCAGGCACGGAAGAATACCTCGACACCTTCGAGTGGGGACTGTACTGGGCGGGTCGGGCGCTGGCCCGCAGGGGGCGGCGGTATCGCCTGTATGCGGCGGATGGGATGGTGCTGGGGGAGGGGAAAGGACCGCGCAAAAAAAGGCCGTTCTGGTGGGATTTTCCCGACGGCCCGATACGCGACGGGATCACCGCAGGGGCCGATATCCGGGCACTCTGTCCGAAACTGCAGGTGTCCAGGGTTCGCCGGTCATTTCATCTTCTCAACGAGGACGAAAAAACCGTTCTCCGGTTATGGCTTGATCACACTGTTTTCAACGGTGACAAACGGGGGCCGGTTGAGCATACGCATCTGCATCTCGCCGAAATTCGCGGCTATGAACACGAATATCAGACCGTCCGTCGTCTGCTTGAAGAAGATCGTCTGGATCAGCCGGTCGACGGGATGCACTTCCTGGACCCGGCCCTGGTGGGGGCGGGTATCGCCGTAGAGTCCGTTGGTTCGAAGACGGTCGTGACCCTTGAGCCGGACATCTCCATGGGGGACGGCCTGCGCCGCGTGGGGCTGGCCGTGCTCGGCGACATCCTGAGAAATCTGCCGGGGACGATCGAGGACATCGATACCGAGTTCCTCCATGACCTCCGGATTTCCCTGCGCCGTACCCGTTCGCTGCTGACGCTGTTGTGCAAGGTCTTTCCCGAGATCCAGTGCAATCATTTTCGTTCCGAGTTCCGGTGGATCACCCAAACGACCGGTAAGGTCCGTGACAGCGATGTCTATCTGCTGCAGGAGAATGAGTACCGCAGCATGCTGCCGGTCAGTCTCCACTCGGGGCTTGACGGTTTTGTCCGGGGGATGCGGGCGTATCGAAGCAGGGAATTCCGGGCAATGAAAAAACATCTCAATTCGCCGCGGCTGGCGCGGCTGCTGAAGGATTGGCAGCACTTTCTGGAACATCTGTCACCGCCGGCCGACATGGCGGGGCGTGAACTCCTCTGCCGGAATTTTGCCGCCAAGGCAATCAGGAAGCGATTCAGAAAGATCCTGGCGGCTGGTGAAAAACTGGGCCCCGACAGCCCCGACACCATGCTCCACGCCCTGCGGATCGAGGCGAAAAAACTGCGTTATCTCCTCGAATTTTTCCACTCCCTGTTTCCGCCGGAGGAGGCCAACCTGCTGGTCAAGCACCTGAAGAAACTGCAGAACAACCTTGGAGACTACAACGATCTGTCCGTGCAGCAGGAGATGCTCGGGAGCTTTCGCAGTCCGGTACGGGTCGACGATCCAAAACAGGTCCTGATCATTGCCGCCGCCCTTGGCGGTCTGGTGGTCCGGCTGGCCGACCGGCAGCGGCAGGTGCGCGGCGAGTTCGAGGCCACCTTCGCCGATTTTGCCGGCGACGACAACAGAGACCTGGTGCACAGGATCACCAAACCCGCAGATCATGACAAATTCTCCGCAGGAGAAGGTGGACGGCAATGAAAACGGTGGCGATCTACAGCAGCAAGGGCGGGGTGGGCAAGACCGCCACCGCCGTCAACCTCGCCTACGCCGCTTCCGTCTCCGGGCAGCGAACACTGCTCTGCGACATGGACTCGCAGGGGGCCGCCTCGTATTATTTCCGGATCAAGGCGAAGAAGAAGTTCAACAGCGAGAAACTCCTCGATGGTGATATCGCCGGGAATATAAGGGGAACGGATTTTTCCGGCCTCGACCTGCTGCCGGCCCATTTCTCCTTCCGTAACCTTGATCTCGCCCTTAATGAATTGAGCAAAAAAAAACGGCGGCAGGCCCTGGCCAAGCTGTTCGCCCCGCTCGCTGAGGACTATGAAATCCTTCTTCTGGACTGCCCCCCGAATCTGACCCTGCTGGCGGAGAACATCATCGAGGCGGCCGATATCCTCGTTTGTCCGGTCGTTCCCACGACCCTGTCGCTGATAGCCTTGGAGCAGTTGCTGAAGCTGTTCGACAAGCTCGATGCCGACAGGAACAAGATCATCGCTTTTTTTTCGATGGTCGAACGACGGAAGTCGATGCACCTGACGACCATGGATAAGTACAGCAGATATCCTTTGTTTTTAAAGACCTACATCCCCTTTCTGGCGGAGATCGAAAAAATGGGCATCCTCCGTCAGCCGGTCGGGGCCACGGCTCGGCAGTCATCGGCCGCCCGCCAGTACGAAAAACTGTGGCAGGAAGTCTTGCTAAGGAGTGAGCCGGCGTGAAAAGGCTGTATCTGATCCGCCATGCCAAATCGAGCTGGGCGGAACCGGGGCTGGATGATTTCGACCGGCCGCTGAATCACCGCGGCCAGGCCGATGCCCCGTTCATGGGGCAGAGACTGGCGCGCTACGGGGTCCACCCCGACCGGATTGTCGCCAGTCCGGCGAAAAGGGCGAGGAAGACGGCCCGGATCATCGCCGAGGCGGTTGGTGTCACGGAAAAGGTTATTGATCTTGATGCGGCCCTGTACATGGCCGAGATCCCGGCCCTGCTTCAGACCATTGCCAGGGTACCGGACAGCCACGAGGAACTGGCCGTCGTCGGCCACAACTACGGCATCACCGACCTCGCCGAATGGCTGACCGGGCGGAGCATCGGCAATATCCCCACCTGCGGGGTCGTCGCCATCGAATTCGACTGCCCGTCATGGTCGGGCCTCAAGGAAGGCTCCGGCCGCCTGCTGTTCTTCGACTACCCCAAAAAACATTCCGGCCGCCACTAATGACGATCGGTACGCAGGCAACGGAGAACGGCGGCTACCTGCCGTTCCGACAGGTATTGCCGCAGTTGGTATTCCTGTCGTCGCTGTTTCTCCTCAATTTTCTCTCCCGGATCATTTTTTCACCGCTGCTGCCGCAGATCGAGCAGGAACTCGGCTTCGGCCACACGGTGTCGGGCTCCTTCTTCCTGTGGATTTCCGCCGGGTATTTCCCTTCGGTGCTGACCTCCGGTTTCGTCTCGGCGCGCATCACCTTCAAACGCACGATTGTCCTGTCGACCCTGGCCGCCGGCTGCGCCCTCGTCATCCTGTCCCACTGCCAGACTCTGACCGGCATCCGTGGCGCCCTGTTTGGCCTCGGCCTCGCCACCGGCCTCTATCTGCCGGCGGCCCTGGCGACGATCACCCGGATGGTGGCGCCGTCCTTCTGGGGCCGGGGCATCGCCGTCCATGAACTGGCGCCCAATCTCGGTTTCATCATCGCCCCGCTGGTCTGCGGGCTGATGGTGGAGTGGTCGACCTGGCGCCATGGGCTCGAGGTCATCGGCTTCGGTCTGATCGTCATGGCGGGGCTGTACGGTCTGAAGGGTCGGGGTGGTGAGGGTCGGGGGACGCCCCCCGATCTTGCGGTCTTTCGCGTTTTTCTTGCCATGCCCCAGTTCTGGCTGATGATCCTGCTGTTTTCCCTGGCGATCTGTTCGACCATGGGGATTTATGCGATGCTGCCGTTGCTGCTCGTTGCCGACCATGGGATGGATGGTGACAGCGCCAACAGGCTGCTCTCGTTGTCACGGCTGTGCACCATCATCATGCCGATCCCGGCCGGATGGCTCGGCGATCGCTACGGCAACCGGCCGATGATGGTTGCCGTCCTGCTGCTCGCCGGTCTGTTGACGATCCCGCTCGGCCTGTTGTCCGCCGCCCCTCTGCTTGCCGCTGTCTTTCTCCAGCCGTTGATCGCCGTCTGTTTTTTCCCTTCAGGCTTTGCCGTTCTCAGTACGCTGGGAGGCAAGAAGTTGGGGCCGGCGGCGGTTTCCCTCTGCATCCCAATGGCCTTTCTGCTCGGCGGCGGAGTCATGCCGACCCTGATCGGCGGCATCGGCGATCGTTTCGACCTCGGCGCCGGTTTTGTCGTCGCCGGGGTGGCGATGACGATCGCCGCCGTCCTTGCCGCGCTCAGCCTGCGACTGGAGATGGGAACGAGGGCCACGGAGCGTGATTTGCGGTCATGACGGCTGCCGATAGTTGTTGAATTACCGCTTTCCGTCCGGTATATCCGCCTCTGGGGCACCGCCGCCCCGGTACAATGGTCCGATAATCACCCCGGAGCCTCTGGGGTACGCCCTTATCGGGGCGGAAGGTGCTGTTGCCGCTGTCGCGAAGAACGATCTTCCTTCACTGCCGGGCACAAGGAAGCGCTGGTACGATAAAAAAAGGGAACATCGGTGTCTGAAAAGGAAAAAACCGCCATGCCCGGCCGTAGCGCCTCGATCCGGGAAACAGTCCTTTCCCTGCTGCGGGAGACGGCGCTCACCAGCTGGGAGCTGATCAAGATCACCGTGCCGGTGGTGATCCTGACCAAGATCCTCGAGGAACTGGGGATGATCACCTGGCTCAGCTTCCTGCTCGAACCGGTGATGGGCCTGGTCGGATTGCCCGGCTCCCTCGGCCTGGTCTGGGCGACGGCGATGCTGACCAGCATCTACGGCGGTATGGCGGTCTTTGCCGCCCTGGCGCCCGGCCTGTCGCTGAGCGGGGCGCAGGTCACGATCCTCTGTGCGATGATGCTGTTCGCCCACTCCCTGCCGTTGGAACTGAGCATCAGCAGAAGGGCCGGGGCGGCGGTGCTGCCGATTGCGATTCTGCGGGTCGGCGGGGCGATCCTGTATGCCGTCCTGCTCGACTGGGTGTGCCGATCGCTGCACCTGTGGCAGGAACCGGCCCGGCTGCTGTTCCGCACCGGCGAGGTCGAGCGGGATCTCGGGGCGTGGGCCGTGGACCAGATCATCAATGTCGGCATGATCATCCTGGTGATCTTCGGTATCGTGGTCTGCATGCGGATTCTCCGGGCGTTCGGGGTCCTGTCGCTGTTCGAGCGACTGCTCGGGCCGGTCCTGCCGGTGTTCGGCATGAGCCGGCAGGCAGCGCCGCTGACCGTCGTCGGCATGGTCATGGGGCTCAGCTACGGCGGCGCCCTGATCATCCGCGAGGCCTGTTCGGGCAAGCTCGATCGCCGGGAGATCTTCTATTCGATGGCCCTGATGGGCATCTGCCACTCCCTGGTCGAAGACACCCTGCTGATGATGGCCCTCGGCGGCAGACTCGGCGGCATATTTTGGGGGAGGATTCTCTTTTCTCTTGGTATAGTGTTCGCTATTGTCCGCTTGGTCCGCACTATTGAACAACGAAAGACGAGGATCCCGACAGGAACGGCCTGAATGGCGGTACAGGCTGCTGTCTCACATTGCTATGCGCTTTTCCAGATTTGGTCAACGACTGACCTGCGATGCCGGCATCCTCTCGCTGATGGATGATCTGGGGTCGGCCCGCAACGAATACGAAGGGGAAATGATGATGATGGGCGGGGGCAATCCCGGCCATGTCCCCGAGTTCCAGGACCTGCTCCGCTCCAACCTCCAGGAAATCTGCAGCGACCGGGCGGCCTTCGGCGAACTGGTCGGGGCCTACAGTCCGCCCCAGGGCGATGCGGCATTCATCGCTGTCCTCGCCGACCTGTTGTCCCGGCAGTACGGCAGGCCGGTCGGACCGGAAAACATCTGCCTCACCAACGGCAGCCAGACCGCCTTCTTCATGCTCTTCAATCTCCTGGCCGGCGTCTATCCCGACGGCAGCCGCCGGAAGATCTGCCTGCCGCTGGCCCCTGAGTATATCGGCTATGCCGATCTCGGTCTGTGCGACGATTTCTTTGTCGCCACCAAGCCGAAAATCGAGCGGATCGGCGAGGATATGTTCAAGTACCACATCGATTTCGATGCCCTGAAGATCACCGATGATATCGGTGCGATATGCGTTTCGCGCCCGACCAATCCGACCGGCAACGTCATCACCGACAGCGAGGTCCAGGCCCTCGACCGCCTGGCCCGGACGCATGGCATCCCGCTGATCATCGACAATGCCTATGGCCTTCCCTTCCCGGGGATGGTTTATGCCGATGCCGCTCCGTTCTGGAACGACAACACCATCGTCTGTTTGTCGCTTTCCAAACTCGGGCTGCCGGCGGTCCGGACCGGCATCATCGTTGCCCGGCCGGAGATCGTCCGCGCCCTCGCCAGCATGAATGCCATCATGTCGCTGTCGCCGGGCAGTTTCGGCGCCATGGTGACGAGAAAACTATTTGCCTCCGGCGAGGTCGTCGATCTCAGCCGCAACCTCATCGGCCCCTTCTACCGCAACAAGATGGAAAAGGCGGTGGCGGCCGTTCGCCGGGAATGCGCCGGTCTGCCCTATCGGATCCACAAGCCGGAGGGGGCGATGTTCCTGTGGCTGTGGTTCGAGGGTCTGCCGCTGTCGAGTCTCGACTTGTACCGCCGGTTGAAACGCCGGGGCGCCCTGGTGGTATCCGGGCATTATTTCTTTCCGGGTTTGAAAGAGGAGTGGCGGCATCGGCAGGAATGTGTTCGGGTCACCTATTCGCAGAACGACCAGGATGTGGCCAACGGCATCGCCATCATCGGCCGCGAGGTGAGAAAGGCCTACGCAGATTCGGGTCAATAATCAATTCGCCGTATATTTCCGGAGGTCTGTCGATCTATGAAACATCCCGCAGTGCATATCTGTCTTGCCCTCCTCGCGATCCTGTCGGTGCCGTCTCTGGTTGCCGCCGAATGCCTTCAAGGGGATTGCCGGAACGGCAAGGGAGTGTTGGTCCACAAGGACGGTCGACGTTATCAGGGAGAATTCAAGGACGGCCTCATCAGCGGTGCCGGTTCCCTGGTCCTGCCCAATGGGGTTCAGTACAGCGGGCAGTTCCGCAACGGCAAACTCTACGGTGTCGGTCGGATGACCGGCCCGAAAGGGTTGAGCTACGAGGGGGAGTTCCGCGACAACCTGTTCCATGGCAAGGGGACAATGGTTCGCGGCGATGGCCTGCAGTACATGGGTGAATTCGACAGTGGCCGTTATCATGGCGAAGGCATCCTGTTTTACCCCGACGGTAGGGAGTACAAGGGGCGGTTTCTGAACAACACCGTCGACGGCCACGGCAAGCTCACCTACCCGGACGGCACCTGGTACGAGGGGGATTTCCGCAACGGCAAACCCGAGGGGCGAGGCACCCGCAAATACATTGACGGCGGATCCTATACCGGCGATATCCGCGGCTCGGCCCGCCATGGCTTCGGGGTATACACCGCCGCCAATGGTGAAGAGTTCGAGGGAAGCTTCAACGACGACAAGCCGCATGGCGAGGGCATCAAACGCTATCCCGGCGGGGGGGCCTACAAAGGGGCGTTCAAGGATGGCTTGCGGCACGGCAAAGGAAGGATGGACTACGCCGATGGATCCTGGTATGAAGGCGCCTTTGTCGAAGATCGGGAGGAGGGCCGGGGCATTCGCGAATATCCCGACGGCAGCCGCTACGAAGGCGATTTCGCCCAGGGCAGGCGCCACGGCAAAGGCACATTGACTTCTGCCGACGGCAGCGTCTACAAGGGTCAGTTTGCGGGTGACGTCATGCATGGAGAAGGCTCGATCCGCTATGCCGACGGCCGCAGATACCGGGGGGCCTTCGTCGACGGCAAACCGGCCTCTGCATCCGCACCGGCGTCGGCGCCGGCGATCATGACCGGCAAGGACGACGAAGTCCCCGACTGGCTGCTGAAGCCGGAGTCGGAGGTCGAGGACGAAGTTCCCGATCCAGCCGGATCCGCCGGCGGCACCGGCCAACCCGACGACTATCGCTTCGAGGGGGGACGGATCGTCATCGCCGCCAGCGGCGGGGTCGCCAACGGCAAGGTCCAGGTGGTCCTCCCGGATGGTCGGGTCTACGAGGGAATGACCAAAGACGGGTACATGGATGGCAAAGGGTCGCTGCTGCTGCCAGGCGGCGATACCTACAAGGGCGTTTTCTCGCGCGGGAAGTTCGAGGGCAAAGGGGTCTACCGCTATGCCGATGGCCGCGAGTATGATGGCAACTTCCGCGCTGGTCTGAAGGAGGGGAAAGGAACGTTCTCCTATTCCGACGGCACGAAATATGTCGGCCAGTTCAAGGCCGATCTGTTTTCAGGCAAAGGGGAGTACAGTTTTGCCGACGGCAGTCATTACAGCGGCGAATTTGCCGGCGGCGAGTTCAACGGCAGGGGAAAACTGCGCTATCCGGATGGATCGGTATACAAGGGCGATTTCAAGGATGACCTGCCGGACGGAGAAGGGGTACTGGTCGGCAAGGACGGTAGCCGCTACGAGGGCGGGTTCCGGCGTGGCAAGCGCAATGGGCAGGGGCGTCTGGAGATGAAAACAGGCAAGGTCTACGAAGGTGTGTTCGATAATAACAGATTTGTCGGATCAAAGAATTCATAAGCATGGATGAGGGTTGAAAAAGGATGCGCTGGAGCTATAAAACCGTTTTGTTTGAATTGAAAAAGGAAGGGTTGCTCGGCAACGCCTTTCTGGATGAGTCGGAGATCGAGCTGTCGCTCAACGAGTTTGGGGCGTCCGGGTGGGAATTGATTTCGATGATCGAGACCCGCGACGGCATTATCGCCGTGTTCAAACAGCCATTGGGCCAAGTTCCGGTCCAACCGGAGATCGATGCAGCAGAGGAAGAGCGGGTGGCGTGGCAACCGGAGCCGCCGCAGTCGCCGCCGGTTATTCGGGAGAGGGTCGTAGCCGCACCCCGGCCGGTCGTCAAGACCACTGCTGAACCGGAGGAGGACCGGGAAATATTCTCCGGAATCGGCTCAATTCGTATCGAATAGCGACGGCAATCGGAGCCCGGTGCCGTCATCAGGCGGTGATGGGCTCCGGATGCCGGGGCCTTAGCCGAGATGGAAAAAGCTGCCGATCTGGAACACGAGTACGGCAAGAATGAAGGCGAAGACGGTATTGAAGCCGATCGAGAACAGGGCCCATCGCCATGACGCTTCCCGGGCGATGCAGACCACGGTGACGAAACAGGGGGCATAGAACATGATGAAGACCAGGGCGGCTACCGCGACGACCCGGTTCCAGTTCGCGTCCTTTTTGAGACGTTCGCCAAGCGATTCCGTTTGTTCCGTATCCACCTCCCCCATCGAGTAGGCAGTACCGAGCGTCGAGATGATGACCTCTTTGGCGGCAAACCCGCCGATCAGGGCGATATTGGTGCGCCAGTCGAAACCGGCGAGGTGTGATACCGTTTCGACGGCGATGCCGATCCTGCCGGCGAGCGAATGGCGCAACGCCTCCTCGGCCTCCCTTTTGTCGATTTCCTGCAACTGCCTGGCCCGGTCCGCCGCCGCCGGAGAGAGCGCGGTGTTTTCCCGTGCCTGTCCTGCCACGATTGTCTCGTCGTACCCGGCGGCAACATTCTGCCGCATCGCCTCGTAGCCGGCCAGCCGCTCGGCCGGGAGTTGCGGGAAGGTCATCATCGCCCAGAGCAGGATCGATATCCCGAGAATGACCGTCCCCGCCTTTTTGATGTACTGCCAGGTCCGCTCCCAGGTGTGAATAAGCAGCCCGCGCATGGTGGGGAAACGGTAGGGCGGCAGCTCCATGACAAAGGGCGTCGGCGCCCCGCGCAGCACCGTCGAGCGCAGCAACCTGGCGGCCAGCAGGGCGACGATCCAGGCCAGCATGGTGAAGAGGAACATGTACTGGGCCTTGTTGTCGCTGAAAAAGGCGCCGATCAACAGGGCCAGCACCGGCATCTTGGCGCCGCAATTCATGAACGGGACGGTCAGCAGGGTGGCCATCCGCTCCTTCGG
>Ga0209066_10002359_pt1 | contig 22973 bp, 24 predicted proteins | sample All_14_2_FD_187198 | JGI IMG/M metagenome (GOLD analysis project Ga0209066, IMG submission 187198) | Freshwater microbial communities in response to fracking from Pennsylvania, USA - Allegheny Zone_MetaG_DW_15 (SPAdes) (version 2) ... | reverse complement strand
GGGTTGGATGGGGGGTTATCCCGAAAACAAATGGGCAAGCCCGGGGTGGGACAGGTGCGGACGGATCTGCCTCTTTACATTCCATGGCCGGAGACAGGCAGGACTTTGAGGCTGAAGCGCAGGACCAAATCCCCATTGAGAAGGATTTCCACCGGGTGGTCTCCCGCGCTGGTGAATTCCACCCCGCCAAACACCGCCACGTTGGTGGCATGGTTGTCCTCATTGACGAGTTGGAAAGGGGTTTCTGTCCGGGTCATTTCGTTGTCGTCGTCGGGCCCGAGGATGCGCGTGGTCTGGTTGTACTGGCCGATGCCGTTGACCCACCGCGTGTAAACGCAGAATTTCATGACCCGGATCGGCAGGGAAGGGGCGGGGATGACGTTCATGACGCCCACAAGGGTATTGGCTCCGGAGGCTTCGAGACGGACATCCTCACAGACCAGGGCGCATTGAAGGTCGGGGCGCATTGTCCCGATAATGGACAAAGGCTCCGTGGTCACAAGATAATCTGTATCTTTGACGGAAGGGAGGCCGGCCTGGCTGGCTTGGAGCACTTCCGGTTTTGATTGAAGGGATCGGCGTTTCCAGGGTGGAGCGGGACCTCCGGGCACGCTGGTTTTGTCTTGGAGGATCAAAGGCAAGCGTGCCCGGAGGTCCCGCTCCACCCCATACGGGAGATAACGATCTACTTACTACCGCAGCGCAAGCGGGGGCTGGAGAATTTCCTGCAGGACGATGGCCCGCCGGACCTGGCCGGGTTCGCGCAAGAGGCGGCTGAAGCGGGTGGTGGTATGGCCGGTTACTATCGGAACCTTGTGGGCGGCCTTCGGCGTGGTCAGCGGTGTGGCATTCTGCCCCATGGGACGGGGCTGGTCCATGGCGGCCAGAAGGGTTTTGAGATGGTCGCTGAGTACCGGTGCCGCCGGGGCCTGGTCTGCCAGGGTCCGGAACGGGGTGGAAAATACCGCAGGTTCCTCCATGGGAGGCAGGGGGGCAGGCGGCTCCTGGGGAGCAGGGGTGTATCTCGCCGGCACGGGAGGGACCGGGGGAGGAGCCCCGCCCGGCTTTTGCCCCAGCGCGTCCATCAGGTCATCCCACGAGGGCTCGGGGGACGCATCGGCGGGAGGATGCACGGGCCCGCCAAAAGAACCCGTGGATTCCTCGCGCTTCGCTTGTTTGCGCTTCAATCCCGTCAGCCATTGGATCAATCCGCCCGCGAGCACGACCACCAGAAAGATCAAATCTCCCCAGTCGGATGCGGCGAGTGGCAGAAGGAAGGGCATGGCAGTCGGAAGCCGGAACTAGGTTCAGGATTTGGCCGGGCCGCTGCCTTCTTTGGCTATGCTGGAGCGCATATCGGTATCGGCACCGACATTGCGGATCTTCATGTAATCCATGATGCCGAGGTTGCCGTTGCGGAAGGCTTCGGCCATGGCCTGCGGAACCTGAGCTTCGGCCTCGACCACCTTGGCGCGCATTTCCGCGACGCGGGCGGTCATTTCCTGTTCGACGGCGACGGCGGCGGCGCGGCGGACTTCCGCGCGGGCCTGGGCGACGCGCTTGTCGGCCTCGGCCTGGTCGGCCTGGAGACGGGCACCGATGTTGTCACCGACATCCACGTCGGCGATGTCGATGGAGAGGATTTCGAAGGCGGTGCCGGCATCAAGGCCGCGGGCGAGAACGTTCTTGGAAATCCGGTCGGGGTTTTCCAGCACATCCTTGTAGGTGGCGGAGGAACCGATGGTGGTGACGATGCCTTCGCCGACGCGGGCGACGATGGTTTCCTCGGTGGCGCCGCCGACGAAGCGGGCGAGGTTGGTGCGGACGGTGACGCGGGCTTTGACGCGGACGCCGATCCCATCCTTGGCCACGGCATCAATGGTCTGTTTGCCGCTGGCGGGATTCGGGCAGTCAATGACACGCGGGTTGACGCTGGTGCGGACGGCCTCGAAGACCGATTTGCCGCTGCCGGTGGTGGCGAGGTCGATGGCGCAGGCCTGGTTGAAGTCGAGCTTGAGGCCGGCCTTGTCGGCGGCGATGAGCGCGCGGACGACCTCAATGACGTTGCCGCCGGCGAGGTAGTGCGTTTCCAGCTGCTGGGTATCGATATTGATGCCGGCGCGGACGGCGGTGATGCGGGCATTGACGATCAGGGAGGAGGGGATGCTGCGGAAGCGCATGGCCACGAGGGTCATGATGGCGACCGGGGCGCCCGAGGTCCATGCGCGCAGCCAAAGGCCGATGTAGTTGAAGACGAGCACGAGCACGATCAGGGCGATGACGCCGAGAACGATGCCGCCGAAGATGAGGAAGGGTGTCATAGATGGTTGGTTGGTTGGGGTTTAGGGTTTTGGTCTGACGAAAATAGTTGATCCCTCGATTTTGACAAGGGTCACCGTTTTGCCGGCCTCGACGTGGAGGCCCTCGGTGATGACATCGAGGCGTTGGTCACGGATCTTGACCGTCCCCGAGGGGCGGAGGGCGGTCAGGGCGATGCCTTCCGCACCCAGCCAGTCATCCCCGAGGAGGGTGGAGGATTTTTGGACCTGGGATTCGGGGAGGCTGAATTTCGCGCCCAGGCGCGACTTGGGAAAATAGCGCATCCACAGGAGGAAAATAAGCGAACCGAGGGCGAGTTCGATGGCCAGCGTCCAAGCCAGTCCGGAGGGGCCGAATTCGATCGAGGACATGACGGCGGCGGCCAGAAGCAGGGCGACGCCGATCATTCCCGCCACGATACCGGGCAGGAAGATTTCCGCGAGCACGAGGGCGAATCCCCCGACCATCAATGATACGATCAGCGTCATGAGGCCTCCACGACGACACGGTTGCCTTCCACACGGATAATGCGGATGGAGCGGCCTTGTTCGATGAATTCGCCGTCGGTGGCCACTTCCAGGGGGCCGTTCCCAAAATCTGCCATGCCGACCGGCCGGAGATAAGTGGCGGAAACGCCCGGGGTTCCCACGGCGGGGGACGCCTTGGGGACTGACAACTCATTGGCATTCACCGAATCGAGCACCAAGGTGCGCGCCATCGGACTGCGGGGCAGGATGCGGGCCAGGAAGATGATGGCGACGAGGCTGAAACCCAATCCCATGATCAGGTTGGTGAGGGGCAGTTGGAGCTGGGGCATGGTGGGCAGGAAGGGATCGGTGGGGTAGCGGTCGACCATCGACTTGAGCAGGGCCAGCAGGATAAGGAAAGCTCCAAGCAATCCGGGGATGATCGTTCCCGGGAGGAAGAACAACTCGACCGCGATCAACACCAGGCCGAGCAGGAAGAGGAGGAGGAATTCATGCCCGGACAAACCCGCGACATAATGGCCGAAGAAAAAGACCACGGCAAAGAGGATGCCCATGATGCCGAAAACACCAAAGCCCGGGGTTTTGAATTCAATGTAGCCGCAGATCAACGCCGCAGAGATCAGCAGAGGGGAGATGGCGACGATCCAAGAGGAAATCACTTCCCAGCCGGTCGGCTTCAATTCCCTCACTTCAGCCCCGGCAAGGCCGGTGCGGGCCAGCAGCACATCCAGGGATTCCACCGTGCCAGCCGAGAGGAGGGGGCGTGGCGGTTTGCCATAGGACTCGAAGGCCTGGCGGTCCGTGAGCGTGAGGATGTCGCCTTTGACGACCAATTCCTTCCCGTCCTTCACCAACCCGACCTGTTTGTTCACCATGGCATCGAAGACCGAGGTGTCGTGGCCGTTGCGTTCGGCGGCGACGCGGATCTTGGCGGCGATGGCGCTGACCAACTTGGGGGGGAGTTCATTGACGCCGCTCTGTCCCATGGTGATGGGGGTGGCGGCACCGATAACACTGCCCGGCTGCATGAAAATTTTCCGGGTGGCGGCGGCGATGAAGGCCCCGCCGGAGTAGGCGTCCTTGACGACGAGCGTGTAAGTCCGGTCCGTGGGTTCGAAACGGGCCAGGATATCCATGATTTCCTCGACGGCAGGCACTTCACCGCCCGGGGTGTCCATCCGGATGACCAGGGCTGAAGCCTTTCCAGAGAGGGCTTCCTTGACCCCGCGGCGGACGGTGTAAACGGTGGCCTTGCTGATGGGGCCGTCGATGGGCAACACATAGACCGGTCCACTGGTGGCGGCAGGCACGGGGCCGGGCCTGACCTCCGCCAGCAAAGGAACGGACAGGGTCCAGCCGAGGATCAGGGTTCCAAAAAGTCGGGCAGTTATCATGTGGAAGGCGTGCACGCTGAGGGGATCGAACCCCCGACCCTTTCGGTGTAAACGAAACGCTCTACCGCTGAGCTAAGCGTGCAAAATATTGATTATCAGATACTTACAAAAAGGCAATTCTGCTTGAGTATAGGGGATGAGTATAGGCAAAATAGGGCCATATGAACAAACGGCAATTTGTTCGGGTCGGCGAAGGCCTTTATCGGTATGCCCGAGAGGGAAAGACATATGGTTCCTATTACGTTTACTTCTGGCGGGGAGGTAAGCAAGTCAAACATTGTCTGAAGACCGAGGACAAAGCCTTGGCGAAGAGGCAGAGGTTGGATCGACTGAGAGGCCATGATCGCTTGGACGCAGGTCTGCGTAAAATCAGTCTGAAGGAGGTTGTACGGCGTTATGAGGCCACTTTGGATGCTTTTGATGTCCAGACGGTCAAGGCCCGCAAAGCCGTTCTGAGGCGGCTTCTGGCGAGCTGGCCCGCGGATGTGGACTTGCCGGTCAGTCAGGTGAAACCCTCCATGGTGGATGCATGGGTCGCGCAACAGCGGCCAAGGCTGAAAACGGCCAGCCTCAACGAATATAAGCGGGTGGTCCGAAAAGTGTTTGAACTGGCGGTGAAAGACGGTGCCCTTTTTGAATCCCCGGCCAAGGATCTCAAAGAAGTCCGCAGGGAAACCCCCATACGGGAAGCTCCCACATGGGAGGAATTTCAGGCCATCGTAAAAGCGATCCGCAACAATCCCTATTCGGATACGGCGCATGTCTCGGCGGATTTTGTGGAGTTCCTGGGCAGGGCAGGGATCGGGAATGCAGAGGCGGGATCACTCCTGTGGAAGCATGTGGATTTCCGACGCAATCAATTGCGACTCTACCGGCACAAGACCGACACGGGTTTTGTGGTCCCGATCTTTCCCCAGGTCAAAGCCCTCTTGGAACGGCTATACAAACAAAGCGGCAAGGACCCCGAGGAACAAATATTCAAGGTATCCAATGCCAAAAAGTCCTTGGCGACTGCCTGCAAATCGCTGGGCTATCCCCGGTATATGCACCGGGCATTGCGCCGCATGTTCATCATCCGGGCCATTGAAAAAGGCATCGATGTCAAAGTGATTGCCGAATGGCAGGGACACCGGGACGGCGGCAAATTGATCCTCCAGACCTACAGTCATGTCCGCCAGCCACACATGGAGGAAATGGCGCAAAGAATGGTTGAGGAATGAAACCTGGAGAACTTCCCCCCAGAGTCCACTGGCAGGACCGTATTAGAGACGAGCTGGAAAAATTTCTGGCTCCTCATGTTGAGGAAATATCAGGGCTTGAGCCCGAGCAGCCTTGGGCCATCAAGTCCATGGACAATATGGAGGGGAGCCTTGCCCGGGACTATGGTCTGGAAGGCCGAAGCAAAGAATACTCCCTTGGGTGCCTGGTGGGATTCTTGGGCAGGTTTGGGGAAGATTTCCAAAAAGCATCGATGCATCTTTCAGGAAAGGTGACGCGCAAACAGGAGCAGATGTTTGCAAACTTGTTCCATGCTGTTGCGCCCGAGGAGACTCTAACCATCAAGGCGCTCTACAAGCTGTTCGCCGAATTCGGGTCGGAAAGCTCTGCAACCTACCAAAAGTGCCAGCAAATAGCGGTGTTTGCCCAACCCAGCGAAGTGCAAGACTTCACCGCCGGCCTGCAGTGTGCTCAAAGCATACAGCTTCTCCGCAGGGACATGATGCCTGCTTTTGGAACTGAACGCACCCCGCTCCATACGATGTTATACTTGGTGGGTCTGTCGGTCCAAATGTTGGAAATGACCGAAGCGGTCATTGATCCTGAAAAGTTCGCCAATTTAGTGGGAGCAGCCCAAGGGTATCCCGTCACCGATGTCGAACGCATTCGCAAGTTCCTGACCGATATGAAAGCCCCGCGCCGCAAGCGTGGACGTCCGCGCACCCCCAGAGCGAATTGAGGCTTCCCTAAATGGGAAATACCAGGGCAACAGCTTCCTAAATAAGCGCCCCGTGCCGTGCCTTTATGGGGCATGGCAAACACACCTATCCAAAAGCAAACGCTGCCCAAGCTCGGTTACACGAGATTAGAGGCGGCCCTCATCATCAGTCAAAGTCCCTCGACCGTTGACAGGCTCACACGCCGGGGACTTCTCAAACCGTCCCGGGCCACCCGCCGCCCCATCTATTCCCTGGAGGAGCTGCAACGCTTCCTCAGGGAAACGACCGGGGAGGTGGGGCCGTGAGTGTTCCTTCTTTGACTCAGGAGCCGGCGGGTTTCGGCGCGCTAGCGCCGACCCCGCCGCTTCCTTGTCAGAATAGTAACACCTACGCAACCACCCCCACCAGTCCCCCAAAAACAACCGAAGAAAAACCAGCCATTGAGTTGACCCCCTATGCCCGAAAGCAGTCCTATTCCCTTAAAAGCAATGTGGAGAGCCTGCTCCAAAGTTCCGACATCCACCATGTGGCTTTTATCACGATCACCTTTCACCACAACTTGAGAGACCACAAGCTGGCCAACCGTCGGTTCAACCACCTGACCCGCCGGGATTTTCCAAGGCTGGGCATCCGTCAATGGGTCAAGGTGAGCGAACGCCAAAAGCGGGGTTCCTGGCATTTTCATGTGCTGGCCCAAGTGCTGGAGGACGTCCGAACGGGATATGATTTTATCGAAGCCAAAACCTACCAGAATCAGGGGAGGCTCTTTGCTTTCGTCTCAGCCAATCCGCACCTTGAAAAGCTCAAGCAGGACCTCCTGCCCCGCATGCGCCGCCATAAGATCGGGATTTTCACCGTGGAGCCCGTCAGGACGTCCTGTGAGGCCGTGGCGGTGTATTTGTCCAAGTACATCGGCAAACACCTCTGCAACCGCAGGCGGGAGGACAAGGGGGTTCGTCTGATCAACTACAGCCGGGATTACCCGAAAGCCTGCACCGTTCGCTTTGCGTGGAACAGTCCTGGGGCCAAAGCGTGGCGTGCCAAGGTGGCCTTACTCTTTAGCGACTGCGCCACCATCGGGGAAGTGAGCCAGAAATACGGTCCCAAGTGGCCTTACAAGTTCAAAACGCTTATCCTCAAGCAAGTCTTGCCCCCAGAAAATTCGTGAAATAGACTGATTTCTTAAATAGCCAGATAGCCTCCCGATTTTGACCCCTTTTGAGGGGTCCTACAGGGGAAAACCGGATAAATACCGTGAATTAAATAGCCAGATAGGCTCCCAAAAGGGTGTCTAAACAACGTTCGACAGAATAATATGAATATTGATCCTATGCTCCTATGGTTCTGCCTTCCGATAATTCTGTTTGGGGGATTTTTCATTTATCAGTTTTGGACCAAAGGATTCACCGGCGCCTTTTTTGGCGGAAAGGTTAAGCGCACCTTGGGAGAAATTGAGATGGTGCAGCATGGCCTATTAGGAGGAAGAATCAAAGTTCATGAGATTGAGAGTTCTGGAGGCGATCAGATGATAGGAATAGAAGTTATCAAAGGAGCCAGCATGACTGCACTACTCTTCCATCAGAGGGATATTGAGACTCTCATAAATATCCTGATGAAGACCAAACAATGAAGTCGAACCAGCCGGTTGAGCCAAGGCGCGTAACGCGCCTGGCACACCGGGGACGTTAGCTGAAATGAATCCAAAGACCAAAAAGACAGCAATTTTTGCGCTGCTTGCCTTGGCAATCATCGTTGGTCTTACAATTCCTTCGTTTATTCACCCCACGAATATCTCTCAGATGAGAGATCTGGTCGATGCTGGTGCGCTATCTACTGCATTATTGGTTTATGAAATAGACAGGGGGAAATTCCCTGTAAAGCTTGAGGAAATTCTTACGACAACCTACGTGGGTAATCCAAAGTATTTCGAGGATTTAATAAAACGCGCAAGGTATATCCAACCCCCAGAAAGGACCGCAGAGCAAAAATATGTCATGTTGATCCTACCTTGTGAAGATGGCGTTACTATTTCGTATTCGAACGGGAATACTGAATTTATTAAAACAAAGAAAAGAGAATAGCTAACCATTCCAGCCAGCCAACGCGCTACGCGCGCGGCTACTGGAGGACGTTCGGTAAGAATATGACCATGAAACTTATCTCTATTTGGTCTGCTGTCATTTCCAGCATATTCGTGTCACTGATGACCCTCGGAGTATCCACGATAGTCAGCGCCAGAGTTTTAGGGTTCCTAGATGGCAAGGCTCCTCCAAGGTTGTCGGAGTGGTTTTATCCATCTTCGGGGTGGCCCTATTTCTTCCCTCTCATTCCCTTGGGCTGGGCCATATGGCTATCCATTAAACAGAAAAATGAATGGGATCAATATATCTTAATGATTTCTGTCACATTGTCTTTCACCGTAGCTTATTTGGGCTTATTCCTTTTAGCGATGATCCTTCCTTGGACGCCATTCGTAACGCGATTAATGGAATCAAACTAATAAAACCGAACCATGTCATTGACCCAACACGCTTCGCGCGTTGGTCATGACGGACGTTCGATAATATGAAAAAGATCGGTATCTGGACCGCAGGATTTATTGCCACATTGGTTTTAGGATTTTATCTCTATCCAAAGCCGACATTCCCTGAATCTTTGGGAATGACTACCGACTATAATCGGTACGAAGAACTCGTGGGATCCCAAGTCGAAAGCACCTGGCCAGGCCTCGAAGGCTCTCCGAAGCGTTATTCGTTTTTGCCGGCGCACATACCTGACGATGCTGAAAAAGTTGGTTTTTTCTATTCGCCGGGGTTCATGCAGGCAGGAGAAAGTATTATTCTCCGACTCAAACTTCCCTCGCCTCACATCGAGACCATGCTTCAAGATCTGAAAACCAGCAAAAGGACGGAGGTAACAGACTTGAACCACTCTTCATTGCACCGGGATTGTTACGTTGATTTTGGAATCAAAAAACTTACCGAGGAAATGCCCATCAAAGAATTGCCCATGGATTTTCGCATATTTCTATTCCACTCAGACCTGGATGATATACAAAAATACTGGAACCACAATTTTCTGGCATTTACTGCTATCAGTACCGATAGAAATGAAATCATTTATTATGCAGCCACTTGGTAAAGGTAATGAGAGATAAAAGATCGAACCATGTGATTCCGCCAACTCCGCTTCGCTCCGTGGCAGATCACCGACGTTCGGTAGAGATGCGATGAAAAAGGAGACGATATTTATACTGCTTTCTTATCTGGGCATTCTTCTAATTCTACTACTTATAAACATGCTTACCGTTGCAAGTGGAACGGACTCAATATTTGAATGGATTTTAATTGCGATTGTAGTTTCTGCCGCCTTCATGTTAAGGCAGGAGCGCGTCATAAGGATACCCTGCTTCTGCGTCATCTGTCTTCTGCTGTTAGGTTTAATTCAAGAACAAGAAACACATCTTAAACTTCTTGTTAAGAAAATGAGACAGCACACTGAACAACAAAGTAAATAAACCGAACCATGTCATGGACCCAAGCTCGCTACGCTCGCGGGTCATGACGAACGCTGGTGCAAATAAAATGAAGCGAATAATTTATTTGATTCTAATTGGCGCATGTTTTGCGATTGGTCTTCCTCTGGCGATTACGCGGTCACTCAGAAATGATGATTTATTGCAGGAGCATGTCACGGCGTTCTACAGATCCAAAGGAACGGTCCCATCAGCCAAGGAAGAACTGTTGGCTTTCGAGCAACAAATGAATCTTCCGCTCATAGCTAATTCATTCCGTAAGATCGAAGTCACTCAGCCGTCTGAAGGAATAATCAGGATTGTGAGCAAAAGTGGACTCATATTCGGATCGAGAGGGGAAACGGAATTCTTGGTGGGAAAGAATACCATTGACCCTGATGGGTCAACGTCTGGTGAAAAGTAATATTGAGTATAGGCCTGAGTATAGAGAGCCCTCAAAATGGGCGTATTAGGGCTGATTGGTGACTAGTTGTCGCATGCATAAATAGCTGGGTGACAACGGGTGATGATTACTGAATAGCCTAGCAAATCATTCCTAAACTGGTGTAAACGAAACGCTCTACCGCTGAGCTAAGCGTGCAATGGGGGAAGATTAGATTACCGCGGAAGAAACGCAAGAGCGGTGTCGGGCGGGTGTCGCCTCCGGGAGGGCATGGGCCCGGAGGGAGATTGTGCAAGCAGTTTGCATTACATTCAACAAGCTTGACTGGAAGGGGTGTTTTGATAGCTGTTGGGGCAGTACATGGCCCCCTACCATTCCAAGATCCGGACCCTGAGGCGCTGCCAGAGCCGGACGCTCAGCGATGTTGCCGGGCAGTGCGGATTTACCGTCAGCTTTCTGTCAAAAATTGAATCGGGGAAAACCAGTCCACCGCTCGCGACCCTCGCGAAAATTGCCACCGCGCTGGGCATCAGTTTGGCGGATTTGATCGACGGGAGCGGGACCGGGGGCACCGTCCATACGACGGCCCAGAAACTTGGAGCCCGCCAGGCGACCAGGACCGAAAAAGGGTACTCCTTTCACATGCTTGCCTCCGAGCGCGGCGGGAAGCTCATCCAACCCTTCCTGATGACCGCAGAAAGGGGAAAGGTGAAGCCTTCCATCCTGTCACACCGGGGCGAGGAGTTCATCTATGTGCTGGCCGGGCGCATGCGTTACCGTGTCGGTGACACGACTTATACCCTCGGTCCGGGGGACAGCCTCTACTTCAACTCGGAGGAGTCCCATGATTTCAGCCCCATCAGCAAGGGGGTCCGATATCTTGCCGTTTTTGCCGAGCGTGAAGTTCCCAAAAGTAAAAGTAGCGCGAAATGAAGTCCGATCCCTTGTTAAGCCAGTTGGTCGGAAGCCCTGCCTGCGCACCCAAGTGCCGCCTCGAAGAGCTTCTCCCGAAGTACCAAGAGCTTGGGTTCACAAAATTCGAGGGATTCAGCGAGTGGGCGGAAGCCCGCCTCGACTGGCGGGGGGATCCTGCGGTTGCCCGTACCCATTTCCAAAAAAACAGGATATCGGTTTCTTCGTTCCATCTTCCGCTCATCCGGGCGGGCGCGATGGAGGAAGGCCTCCAGAACGCCCTCACCGCAGCCCGCTATGCGGGAATTCTTGGAGCCAGGGTCGTACTGCTCAAAGCCGAGTCCAAAGAATTATTTGGAAAAATCGGGAGGCTTTTCCTCGATACGCTGGAAGGGGAAGGAATCAAGCTCGAGACGGCCGTGCAAAACCACAAGGGCACTGCGATTTCGACCATCGGGGACTACCAGGAGGTTTTTGACTCGGTCGGGGGTGATCCCCGCTTGAAGGCCGTGCTGGAGGTGGGGCATTTTTGCCGGGTCGGCACCGGGTGGAAGGAGGGTTGGGATTTTCTGGGTGAACGCATCTGCCTGATCCATGTCAATGACATCGCGGACGGCAAGTCCGTGCTTTACGGAAGTGGAAGGGTGGATTTTTCCGGACTGGTTCGACGGATCAAGGCGACCGCTTACGCCGGGGACATCGTGGTGGAACTGGAACTCCCGGGTAATGAAAGTGACACGGAAGCGACCTTTGACGGCCTGGGCAGGGCGATTGATCTCCTCCTGCAACTTCACTCCAACGTAGGAACAACAGAAACATGAACGACCCCAGAATTTGTGTGGTGGGGGCGGGGAACCTGTCGACCCGTCGCATTTATCCCTATCTTGGTGCGGCAGGGGCCCAACTTGTCGGGGTCTGTGATTTGGACCGGGCGAAGGCGGAGTGCAATGCGCGTCGTTTTGGCGGGCGGGCCTACGCAGATTTGGAAAGCATGCTCGCCGAGCAGAAACCTGATGGGGTCATTCTCTGCATCGGCCCCGGCCACCATGCAAAATTGGCGGTCCAGGTGATGAAACTGGGCTATCCGGTGTACACGGAGAAGCCGCCCGCGACTTCGGCGGAAGAAGCGCTCATGGTGGCCCGGGTGGCCAAGGAGACCGGACTGCTGTGCACGACCGCGTTCAAGAAGCGGTACACGACGGCGGCCAACCGCGCCAGGGAGTGGCTGGACAAGTTCCCCCCGCAGCAGCGCCTCTCCCTGTCCATCGACTACTGCTCGGCGCACTACAAAAACGAGAATCCGCACCACACCTTCCTGCTCGACTTTGCCGTGCATATCATCGACCTAACGCGCTACCTGTTCGGCGAGGCAGAGTCGGTGTTCGCGTTTTCCAAGGAGGGGCATGCCTATGCGGTTTCCATCCGGTTTGCCGGCGGTGCGGTGGGTTCGCTGAGTCTGAGCGACGGGCGCTCTTTCGGGATCCCCACGGAAGAAATCGAAATCACGGTCGAAGGGGGGAACTTCATGTCGATCCACAACTCATCCTCATGGCGGATCACCGAGAATCAAAAATGCTGCGAGTGGCGGGAACCCCCGACGTTCACGAGTGCGGGGGACAGCGGGCGCGAAACCGGGCACCTGGCGGAAATTGAGGATTTTGTCACCGCGCTGCGCGAGAACCGGAACACCACCCGGTCCAATATCCATGAAAGTTACAAAACAATGGTACTCTATGAAGCGATCAAGACATCGGCGGAAACCGGCACGATTATCCACCCCGTTTATCAAACCCCTTGAGGAACACGTAAAATGAATACTCCCATCCAATTTCTTCCCACGAACCGGTCGACGAACCTGGAATTCGACTGGGGACGCCTGACGTGGTTCGCGGGACGGCCCCTTGGCAACTCGGAGGATATGACCATCGGGCGGTGCATCCTCAAGCCGGGAATGGCCAATCCGCGCCATTACCATCCGAATTGCTCGGAGATTCTGGTCGTGGTGCGGGGAAGGATCCTCCATACCCTGTCGGACAAGGAGACGGTTGAAATGGGTGAGGGGGATACGGTGACCATCCCGGCGAACAACTGGCATTGCGCCCGGAATTTGGGGAATGAAGAAGCGGTGCTGTTTATTGCGTTTTCCTCGGCTGACCGCGAGACGATCGGGGAGTAATTCCAACGACATGGACCGGGCGACAGGCAGGGCCCGGGTATGGATACCCGGCCGTACCTGGTCGGGTTCTACGGGAAACCGGCATCAGATTCCCTCCTTCCGGTGCCCGGCGCAAAAGGCAAGGTTTGCGATGGGGAGCCTCAGGGCTGTCCCGCCTCCCCGTCGCGGATGCGGAAGGATTGGAGTCCCTGGTTGAGGAGGTGGCAGTGGCGGATCGCCCGCTGCGGGTCCGCCAGATGGCTCCCGAATTCCAGCCGGTAGTTGAATTCATGGAAGCCGCCGAGATTGGCCTCAAAATTGGTTTCCCAATAATTGGTCATCAGCCAGCTGTAGGGCCGGGCTTCTTCTGGTTTGAGGCCGGGGTGTCCCATCAGGCGGCGTTTGCCGAAGGTGAGCGGGCCCAGCTGGAGCAGGGGTGAATCCGGGGTGGCCACGCACAATCCCAGGTCGCCGGTGCAGGAGGCAAACCCTTCCTGCAAACAGTACCAGTCCGTAAGGGTATCGGGAAGTTGGTCCTGCCACGGGCGGAGGGGGCCGCCGGGCTTGTCCACCCAGAGCTGCCCGCCGGGAAGGCCGAAGGGGAGGGCGAGGTAGAGGTTTTCAGGTTCCCATACGGAGGTTTTCTGGAAGCGGATGGTGGCGTCGATCCGTGGGAGGTCCCGCCATATGAACAAGAGGAGCTTGAACCAGCAGGTTCCCTCAAGGGTGTAGTCGATTTCCACGGGAATCCGGATGCTCTGGTTGTCGCCAATACGGGGAGTGCCCGGCTGGCCCGCAAAGACCAGGGCTTCTTTTCCTTTTCGGTTGCGGCCGAAACTCCGGCGAAGGGCCATCACATCCGACCCGTTGAGAGGCGTTACGTCGTAAACCGGGGTGAACGGGGCGTGATGGCGATTCGGATCCAACAATTCGGTTCCACTCTGTTTGTCGACCAGCGAAGTGATTTCCCCGCCTTCCCCAAAATCGAGCCGGAGCCAGGGGGTTTCAATCCCGGAGGCATCAGCCCGGTAATCCTGCGAGGCTGCCTCGGCCCCTTCCGCGTCGTTTTGGACCGATTTCTCCATGTAATGGCGTTCGATGGAGCGGAGGGTGCTTGTCCCTGCCCCCAACTCGAAGGAAGCCTCGCCCCCGCCATCCAGGGTGAGGATGAAATCATAACTGCGGCCGCGGGGTGCCGGATTGTCCTCGTGCGGTAGCAGGGTCCCGGTTTCCAATTCGGTCACCTCGGGGGAAAATGGAATGCGGTCGAAATCCTTTCCCTCGAGGTAAAGCCGGGCCAGATCGGTCAGGGGTTCGTCGGCGGGGTTCAGTATTTGATAAAGGATCCGGTCCCCCGCGGCGCCGGGTGGGATGGCGGGCAGTTCGCCCAGGGAGGCAAACAGGGCGTCCTTTACCGTGAGGGCCGCATCATAAGCGGCGTAGGCCGTGGCTTTTTTGTTTCCACTGACCGCCTTGGATGTCAAATCCCAGGGGGTGGACATCGCATCGGAATGGTTGAAGGTGTGTTCGCAGTAAAGGAGGAGATTCTGTTCAAGGGGCGTCATGTCGGGGAGGTGCAGTCCCTTTTTCCCGGCAAGTTGCCTGAGCCACCGGGCACGGCGCATCGCTTCCCGGGCCATGCGCGTTTCGTCGGGGGTGGAGGCAAAACCATCGGACCACCAATCCGGCCAATCCCCGCGGTGGCGCGGAATGGGCGAGGAATGGCTGCGCACCTGTTGGCAGAAGGCCGACAACGACCCCATTTGCAGGCGGATCTGTTCGCCATGGCGTTCGTTCCATTGGTGCACAAAGCGGATGATGTCTTCGGAGGGCGGGGCATTGTCCGTCATCGCGCCGGATATTTGGACCGGGACAAAATCGTAGGGGTAGCCGTCCAATTCCAGTTGTCGCAGGTACCGGGGCAGGCGTTTGGCGGCTATGGGGTAATTGTCGGACTGGCGGGCGGGAGGATCCAACTCGTCCCTGACCAGGCTGCTGAGCAGGCCGGCCGGGGCGAGGCCCAGGCTGTTGCCGAGCAGGTAATGCTCCCCGTTCCAGACCAGGATTTCCTGTCCCCCGGGGGTTTCCCAGAAAAACGGAACCTGCCTCCGGCCGAGGGGGGCGAGGCCGTGGTGCGAATGAACGGATGTCACCAGGTTACGGATGCCGGCGTCGTGGAGGGCCTGGGCATAGCCCCAGCTGAACCCGTTGATATCGGCGGAGACGGCCGTGTCCAGCGAAAGGCCATGACCGCGCGCAAAAGCGGTGCTCCTTCCAAGTGCGGTCCGCATCAGCGGTTCGTCGATCAACTCGGTAAAATGTGCGTAGTTGGCGGTGAGTTCGAGGACGCCCTCCCGGATGCAATCCGCCAATTCCTCCGCCCGGCTTTGACCGCCCCGTTCGAGCCATTGTTCGACCGACCAGAAACACTCATTGGTCCATTTGAATCCGGCCAGGGAGGAATCCCCCGCGCGCATTTTCCGGGCGATCTCCAGCACCTGGTCAAGGTATCCGGCGTGCTGGCGGGCGATCCGGCTTTGCGACTCCGTGAAGCCGATGTCCGTATGGCTGTGGTGGATCAGGTGGACGGTCCACGTTCTTGTGGTGGGGGTGTCGATCATAAGCGAACGGATAAGATGGTTAGGGTGGGGCGGAACTGCCCGGGGACCATCGTGATCCATGGACTTGTACCCCAGGACCGCGGGTCGAGTCAACGCCGGGGAGTTGGGGCGTGTACGGTTGTGTTGGTGTGGCGGGTCTCTTCCCCGGTTTTATATGAAAGGACTGCCCCGGGATGCCTCTTTACGGCTGGGTGACATTGAACCGCATGAACAGCTTGGGGGCGTCGTTCGTTTTGACGCCAACCCGCATGATGGGGTCGCCGGTGTTGGCATCGGTTCCCGTTTGCCCGGAGAGATCGGGTGTTACCGTTGCCCATGTGATCAGGTCGGTGGAGGTTTGCAGGTTGATGGTGGTGCCCGTCATCAGGCTGTACTGGCGGAAGGTGAGCGTGAGGTAGGGCGTGCCGGGAGTGGTGGTCCTGTCGATGGCCATGGCGGGAAGGGCGGTGCGATCCGTGGACGACATGGGCCGGGCCGGATTGATGTTGAAGATGTATTTGAGCAGGTTGGAATAGCCGTCATGTTGAGGGGTGGCTGAGGGGCCGCTGATGGCCGGTTCGGCCAGCTGCTCCGTGGTGAAGAAACCCGGCTGTGCTTTCCATTGTGCGAAGGGTGCGATGATGCCCAGGGTGAAGTTTTGGGTCGCATCGGGGGCGGTGCCGTTGGCGGCTGTGAGGGTGACGGGATAGGATGATGGGCCCGTGGTGGGCGGCGTGCCGCCGAGCACTCCAGTTGATGAATTCAGGCTGGCCCAGGCGGGCAGACCGGTGGCGCTATAGGTTGGGGCCGGATTACCCGTTGCCGTCACATTGAAACTTCCGGTGAGTCCGGCGGTAAATACGGTGCCGGACGCGCTGGTGATGCCGGGGGCGATCGGCGAGTTCAACGTCAGCGTCAGATCATTGCCATCCCCGCCCGCGTAATTGGCGGTAAACGAATAAGTGACGCTGTTATAGGTGGCGGTGATCGTGCCGCCGTCGGACAAATTGGTGAACCGGCCGTTGATGGCCCCGGCCCCGGTATTGTTGATCACGGTCAGCGCTCCCGCCGTGGGTGCGAAATTCAGGCTGACATTGAGGGCCGACCCCGTGATGGTGAAGGCCGTCGTGGTGATGGGAACGGATGCGGCAGAAGTGAATGTCACATTTTCCGATGAGGTTGCGTTGAACCGGAATGCCGTTCCCTTGTCGGAGGTGCCGCCGAGGTCGGTTGTTCCGTAGAAGCTGCCGTCGCTGCCTTGGAGGAGTCTTCCAGACGTTTGACCGGATGGGAAAGTCATGAGAGTGGTCAAGGTGCCCTCAGGGGTCATTTTGAAGATCGTGCCCAGGGTGGCGCTAATGAAGGTGTAGTAAGGGGTGGTGCCGTAAAAATTGCCATCGCTGCCCTGAATAAGTCCGGCTTGGGGTTTGGTTCCGTTCATGCCGTTAAAATGGACCAGAGTGGTCAGGTCGCCTGTCGTCGTTATTTTGAAAATAGTGCCACTGGAGGCACTCCCTCCGAACTCCGTGGCACCGTAGAGGTCGCCGTCGCTCCCCAAGACCAGTCCAGACCGGGGTGATGAGCCGTTCGTGTTGGCAAAACTAAGAATGGTGGTCAGAGCGCCTCCTGTAGTTATCTTATAGACGGTTCCCCTGTTCGATGAGCCTCCATAATACGTGGTGCCGTAGAAGTTTCCGTCACTGGCCTGAACCAGAGTGTCGAACGGTTGAATACCCCTCGGGGAATTGAAGCTGGTGAACAGGGTGGTGAGCACACCTGCGGTTGTCAGTTTGAAAAATGACCCATTACCGCCGCTGCCGGTTCCATAAGTAGTGCATGTGCCATACAAGAGGCCGTCGCTGCCTTGGATGAGTCCTGTGGACATGTAGCCGGTCGTAGCATTGAAGTTGGCCAGGGTGGTCAGGGTGCCGTCCGGTGTCATTTTGAAGGCGGTGCTTTCCCCGTTTACCGGGGCCTCCAAGGTGGTGCCGTAAAAGTTGCCGTCATCCGCCCGCATGATGGAGTAGGGTTTTTTTCCGGTGGTGTTGTTGTTGAAATTCGCCATTACCGTCAGGGTTCCCGCGGGGATCATTTTGAAAATAGTGCCATAACCGAGGGAACCGCCGTCGGTGGTGGTGCCATAGAAATTGCCGTCGGGGGCCTGGATCAATCTCCCGCCCCTGGGAGGTTGATTCGCGCTGCCTAGCTGGGGGTTGTGTCCGGTCGTGGAATTGAAATGGGCCAGGACGGAATACGTGGTGGCGCCCACGAAATGAGGGACGGCGAGAAAGAATGCCATCGTCGCGAATATGCGTAGGGGCTTCATGGGAATGCGGTGAACAGGATGCGGAAAATAGTGGCAATAAGCAAACATTGAGTAGGTGACAAACGGAACTTGTCCCTTGGGAATTTTCGGGCAGAATGTCTCCCGAGGCAGATGATCGCTCCGGGTTCCGCAAGGAAACCGGGGAGGAAAGTCCGGACACCCTCAGGCAGTCCACCGTGGAGAACACACGGGACGCTTCCGGGAAACCGGGGGCGGACGGAAAGTGTCACAGAAAACAAACCGCCTCCCGTGTCAAAGCGGGGGGTAAGGGTGAAAAGGCGGGGTAAGAGCCCACCGCCCCGAGGGAAACCGAGGGGGCACGAAAAACCCTGGATGGTGCAAGGCCGAACAGAGGGGAGGTTGCCTGACCCTCCGCGAAAGCGGAATCCCCTCGGGTAGGCTGCATCCCGCGCAGGCGGGATCCTGCCGGGCAACCGGCGGGAAGAGAAATGATCATCGAACCGCGGGTCAAACCGCGGGGAACAAAATTCGGCTTATCGCCTCGACCATGAAGGGCGGTTCGGAAACGGACCGCCCTTCTCCGTACCGGGAAATGGAACAGGAGAAACAGAGATAACGGAGCAATGCAGGGGAGCTTTGTAAGTAATTAAGGGATGAGGTGATTGAGGGATTGAGTAATCGGGAGGCTTTATACTTAATCCCTTAATCCCCCAATTACTCAATCACTATGGGGCCTGTTCGTTGTCGTGTCCATAGGATCGCTCGACCCGTTCGGCCACGTCCTTGAACTGGGAATCCACTTCGTAGATTTCCTTGAACTGCTCCAGGCCCTCGTCCTTCTTCCCGGATTGCTCAAGCACGCAGCCCAGATTGTAGACAATCTCCTTCTTGAGGTTGTCCATGCTGAGGAGTTCGGATTTTGCCGACTGGAACTGACGGACCGCAAAGTCGAGCATCTTCCGTTTCCAGAATGAGATGCCCAGAAGGTTGTAGGCCTGGTGGCGGGCGTTGGGTTGCTTGAGGGCCAATTGGAGTTCGGGCTGGGCTTCCTTGTACAGGCCGGCGTTGACAAGGGCGCGGCCGAGTTCGAAGCGGAGATTGAGGTCGTTGGGGTAGCGTTTGACGCGCTCCTGGGCGCTTTCCAACTCAAATCCGGAACGCTGTTGTTTGAGGGTGTCGAGCTCGGTCTGGAGGGTTTCTTTTTCGTTCCCCGTGGACTGGGCGAGTTGCTCTTCCAGTTCCTTGTAACGGTCCTGTTGCTGGCGCTGGCGGAGCCGGTGGATGCGCTTTTCCAACTCGGGGTCCGCCTGGTTGGAAAGATGGAAGGCCCACTCGAAAAACGTCAATGCGGAGGCGATGTCTTCACGGCGCTCATAAAGATCGGCGATCTGTTTGACGACGTTGAGGTTCTGGGGGTTTTCGTTGTATTGGGGGAGGAGGGTGGCGAGGTGGGCGTCGATGGCCTCGTCGGATTTGACCACGCGGGATTGTTGTTCCAGCTGATTGGCCTGGTCGGCGTCTTTCAGTTGTGTGCGGAAATCGCCATCCTGTTCCCAGCCGCCCTTGGAGGAAGCCTGCATGGCACTGGCATCCTTCAGGCCCTTGAGGGTCTCCCCGTCGGTGGGGGCCAGCTCGTAGGCTTTCTGGTAGGTGGAAATGGCCTTGTCGATCTGGCCCGCCTGGATGTAGGCCCGGCCGAGCTGCTTCATGACGGAGACATCCTCCGGCTTGGCGTCGCGCAAGGTTTCGAATGCGAGGATGGCGATGTCCGGGGCTTCCAGGGCATCGGCGGCCTCCGCGAGCAATTGGTTGGCCTGGCCGCTGTTGGGATCGATGGCCAGGGCTTCCTCCGCCGCCGCGAGGGCCTCGACGGGGGATTTCTTCAGGGCATTCCGGCCCTTCATGATGGCGGGCTGGATCTTCACCGAGTTCATGCTCCTGGACAGTCCGGAGGTTCCGCGGAATTTCAGGATGGCGTTGGCACGCAGCAGGCGGCGCGCCTCCAGATGGCCCGGCACCGCATTGACCAGTTGGGTCAGCAGGGTGATGGCGTAGTCGTGATTGTTCCTGTCAGACGCCTCCTTGGCCCTGACGTAAAGGGTGCGCTGCTCGGGGGAAAAATCTTTGGCCAATTCAGAAGACATGCTTCGGAAGACTAAGCCGGGGCAAACGGCTGCAAAGTAAATTTTTTCCATCCTTGGCGGACTCGGAATGTGCTTGCGCCTGACCCGGCGGCTCCGTAAATCGAAGTCGCACATGATTGCATGGACTATATTGACCGGTTTGGTTCTGGCCTCCTTCCTGATAGGGGGCATCCCTTTCGGGTATATTGCGGGCAGGATGCGCGGGATCGACCTGCGGGAGGCGGGCAGCGGGAACATCGGGGCCACCAACGCCATCCGGGTACTCGGAAAAACCTGGGGCATTCCCGTGTTTCTTCTCGATGTGCTCAAGGCTTACATCCCCTTGGTATTGCTCAACCAGGCCCTGGTCCGGGAGCCCGCGTTGTTCCCCCTGGATGGCCAGATTGTTTTGATCCTCGTGGCCGTCGCGGCCGTTTTGGGGCACAACTACTGCCCCTATCTGGGCTTCAAGGGGGGGAAGGGGATGGCCACTTCCACGGGGGTTCTCCTGGCCCTCCTTCCCTGGAGTTGCATGACCTGCTTTGCGGTTTCCGGCATCGTTTTTTCCATCAGCCGCTACGTTTCCCTGGCCTCGATCATGACCTCCATCGCCCTGCCTATTGCCACGTATTTTTTCTATCCTGAAAAAAAATGGTTCTTTGTCCTGACCCTGATCCTGTCGGTGTCGGCCATCTGGCGGCACCGGTCGAACATCCAGCGGCTCGCGAACGGGACCGAATTGCGCTTCGGGGCTAAAAAATCATGAGAATCACCGTCATCGGCAAAGGAGCCTGGGGAAGTGCCTTCGGCAAGCTTCTCCTGCGCAACGGGCACGTGGTCCAGTTTGTGGAAAGGCACGACACCAACTGGCTGGCCTCGGGCCCGGGGGATATGATCGTCCTGGCCGTTCCCTGCCAGTCGCTTCGCAGCCGTTTGCAGAGCCTGCCCCAGCCCAAGGCCCCGGTCATCAGCCTCATCAAGGGCCTGGAAGTATCGACCCACCTGCGGGTGAGCGAAATCGTCGAACAGGTCTGGCCCGGCACGGAACTGGCCGCGATTTCCGGGCCCAGCTTCGCCGCCGAAGTCCAGGCCGGCGAACCAACCGCCGCCGTGGTGGCCTCGCTTGACCCGGCCCTGGCCCAGTCCATCCAGGATGCGGTCCACCAGACCACCTTCCGGCTCTACCGCAGCGGCGACCTCACCGGGGTCGAGCTGGGCGGGGCCCTGAAGAATGTCTATGCCTTGGCAGGAGGGATGTGTGAGGGATTGGGTGTCGGCGAGAACGGGCTGGCCGCCCTCATGACCCGCTGCCTGGCCGAGATGATGCGGGTGGTCTGCACCTGCGGGGGCAAAAAAGAAACCGTCTTCGGTTTGGGCGGGATGGGGGATCTCATCCTGACCGCCTACAGCGGCCAGAGCCGCAACCACCAGGTGGGCGTGGCCCTGGGGCGCGGCCGGGAATTGTCCGAAATTCTCGAACATCTCGGGGGGACCGCCGAGGGCGTGCCCACGGCCAGGGCCCTTGAGGAAATCGCCGTCATCAACCAATTGAAGGCCCCGGTGGCCCATGAAATTTACCAGGTTCTCTACGAGGGAAAAAGCGTCGCCGAGGGCATGCGATCCCTGCTCACCCGGGCGGTTGAGGAGGAATAAGCCCCGCCGCCCCGGCCGGGGCGCTTTCCGGGAATTGAAAATCCCGCTTTCCAGAAGGGGAGGATGGGGTAATTTCATCCGATGATCACCCGGCTTTTGCACACACGGTACCGTGTGGATGATTTGGAAAAAACAACCGCCTTCTACAAGGATGTGCTTGGTTTGCAGGAACTTCGGCGCCACAAATCCCCCCGGGGCTCGGAGTTGGTTTTCTTCAAGGCCCCCAACAGCAGCGAAGAAATCGAGATCTGCAGCTTCCCCTCCAGCGGACCGGTGAAGGTCCAGGCCGACCTGACCCATCTGGCCTTCGAGGTGGAAGACATGGAAGCCTTCGCCGCACACGCCGCATCCAAGGGCTATCCGCTTTCCGACGGCCCGACCCGCACCGCCTCGGGCGGCGTCATCGCCTTCATCGATGCCCCCGAGGGCTACGAGATTGAATTGATCCAGCGTCCCAAAGCCTAACTTGACTATCACACCATGCAACGCCCGCTGATTGTCGCCCCCTCCATGCTTGCCGCAGATCTCGGGGCCATGGGGTCCGAGGCCCGGCGTGCGGTCGCGGGCGGGGCCGATTGGCTGCATGTCGACATCATGGACGGCCATTTCGTCCCCAATATTTCCTTCGGGGTGGACATGCTCCCCATGCTGCGGCGGTACACCCCCGAGGTGCCCCTTGATGTGCACCTCATGATTTCCCAGCCCGACCGCTATGCCCGGGCTTTCATCGAGGCGGGGGCCGACATCCTCACCGTCCATCTTGAGGCGGACCACAATGTCGCCAAGACCCTCAAGATGATCCGCGACATGGGGTGCAAGGCGGGGCTGGCCATCAACCCCCTGACCTTGGTCGAGCATACTTTCCCGCTGCTGGCCTCCATCGACATGCTTCTCTGCATGACGGTCAATCCCGGCTTCGGCGGGCAGACCTTCATCATCGAGGTTCTGGAAAAAGTCCGCTCTGCCCGCCAATACATCCGGAACCACAACCTGGACGTTGACATCGAGGTGGATGGAGGCGTCAACCTGATCACCGCCGGTCCCTCCGTCACCGCCGGGGCCAATGTCCTTGTCGCCGGCAGCGCCCTTTTCAAACAATCCGACATGGCCTCCGCCATCCGGGACTTCCGTTTCAAAGCCACCGAAGCCGGTTCCGCCGGCTGATCCCCCCTCCGACCCCCCTACATG
>Ga0209066_10002358_pt1 | contig 22984 bp, 25 predicted proteins | sample All_14_2_FD_187198 | JGI IMG/M metagenome (GOLD analysis project Ga0209066, IMG submission 187198) | Freshwater microbial communities in response to fracking from Pennsylvania, USA - Allegheny Zone_MetaG_DW_15 (SPAdes) (version 2) ... | reverse complement strand
CCGTTGCGCAGCACGAAGCGCGCCGCATCGGCGGGAATGGAAACAAAACCGCTACGCATCGACTACCGCTCCCGCTTGATCGCGCTTTCATGCCATTTGCGCAGCAACAGATGCTGGAACAGGGACAGCACCAGGAAAATGGCGATCCCGGTGAAGGTGATCAGGAACAGCACGGCAAAGGCCCGCGGGATCAGCAGGCGGTTGTAGGATTCGATCAGTCGCCAGGCCAGCCCCGTCTCGCGCCCGCCGACCGCCGCGGTGAATTCCGCCACCACCGCACCGATCAGGGCCAGCCCGCCGGCGATGCGCACGCCCCCCAGGAAATAGGGCAGGGCGAAAGGCAGGCGCAGGAAGAACAGCGTCTGCAACCGGTTAGCCCGGTATAGCTGGAACAGGTCGCGCAGATTGTGATCGGTTGAATTCAGCCCCAGCGTGGTGTTGGACAGGATCGGGAAAAAGGCGACGATCCAGGCGCAGATCAGCACCACCGTGCTGCTTTCGTAATAGATCAGCAGGATTGGCGCGATGGCGATGATCGGGGTGACCTGCAGGATCACCGCATAGGGGTAGAAGGTGAATTCGATCAGGCGGTTGGACGCAAGCAGGATCGCCAGCCCCACCCCGCCTATGATCGCGGTTGCCAGCGCCAGCATGGTCGTGGTCAGCGTAATGCGCAGCGAAATCGCCAGTGAGCCAAAATTAGCGACCAGTTCCTTGAACACCAGGCTGGGCGCCGGCATGATGTAATGTGGAATCTCATTCGATACGACCCAGTATTCCCAGAAGGCAATGGTTGCCAGCAGGGCCGCTATCGGCAGCAGATATTTCAGCAGCAGCACATGATGTTCCGCGCTGCGCACTACCACGCGACCGGTGTCTATCCTGGCTTCGGCTTCGGCTTCGACGGGGGAGGGGGTCTGTTCGCTCTGGCTGCTCATGGCCCGTGCCTCCCTCAATGCTCGTCCGGGCGGGTGCCGCCCAGGCGCATGGCTTCTTCCAACGCGGCCGACACCCTGCGGCAATGCTCGTTATAGAGTGAGGATACCCGGAAGTCATCGCCGCGCGGATAGGGGGCGTCGATGGCGATGTCCTGCACCACCCGTCCGGGCCGTGCCGCCATCACCACGATGCGGTTCGACAGATAGACGGATTCATAAACGCTGTGGGTGACGAAGATCACCGTCCATTTTTCGGCCTGCCACAGGCGCAGAAGATCCTTGTTCAGCTTGATGCGCGTGATTTCATCCAGGGCGGCGAAGGGCTCGTCCATCAGCAGCAGCTTGGGCTTGGTCACCAGCGCGCGCGCAATGGATACCCGCATCTTCATGCCGCCCGACAGTTCCCGCGGATAGACATGTTCGAAGCCGGACAGGCCGACATTGGCGATGGCATCCATCACCTGATCGCGGACCGCATGCTTCGATTTGTATTTCAGCTTGAAGGGCAGATAGACATTGTCGAACACGGTCGCCCAGGGCATCAACGTCGGTTCCTGGAACACGAAGCCCAATTCGGGCATGGCCTGGCCGGTTTCGTCATGCAGCGCGGTCGGCCAGTCGATGCTGCCGGTCGACACGCCACCAAGCCCTGCGATCAGGCGAAGGGCCGTGGACTTACCGCAGCCGGACGGCCCCAGCAGGCTGATGAATTCATGCTGGCCGATAGCCAGATCCATGTCTTTCAGCGCGACCGTGCCATTGGCGAAGATCTTGTCGACATGGTTGAGGGTAACCAGCGCATTGCGCCCGCCTTGGACTGACTGCATGGGCAACACCGTACTCTTGCGGAAAATGGCGGTTGGGGATCGACCTGCCAGCGATCCCCAACCTGGGTGGGCCGGGCGAGGGGAGCCTTACTTCCTGAGGTCCATGCCCACTTTCTTGTTCACGAATTGCAGCGTGTAGGATTTCTTGTAGTCCAGATCAGGGGCCACAACCTTGGCGGTGACCATCTTGTCGAAGAAATCCTTCATCTTCGCGTCCGTCATCGAACCGATGCCCAGCTCCATCGCGGCACCGGATTCGACAATGCCGTTTTCCTTCATCGACTTGATGGCGAAGGCAATCTTGTCATCCGACATTTCCGGATTGTCGGCCCGGATCAGCTCATTGGCAGCGGCGTTGTCGCCATACAGGTAATTGGCCCAGCCGATCACGGTGGCATCCACGAAGCGCTGCACCAGATCGGGGTTCTTCTGCACCAACTCCGGCCGGGTCTCGATCGTGGTGGAATAGGCGGAGAAACCCTGATCGGCGATCAGCCAGACATCCGGTTTGAAGCCCGCTTCCTTTTCCACGAGATAGGGTTCGGAAGACAGATAACCCTGCATGCCCGAATTCTTGTTTGCCAGGAACGGGGCCGGGTTGAAAGTATAGGGTCGGCGCTGTTCGGCCGTGAAGCCGAAGGCCGAGATCATCCACTGGTAATAGCTGGCATAGCCGTTATCCCCGATCAGAAGCTCCAGCTTCTTCAGGTCTTCCCAGCTTTTCGCCACGCCCGGATGGGTCAGAATGACCTGCGGTTCTTTCTGGAAGATGGCGCCGACCACGATGACCGGCAGGCCGTTCTTTACCGCGTCGAAGGCCTGCAGCACATTGCCGCCCATATGGAAATCGATCTTACCCGAGATCATGAGCAGCCGGTTATTGGCCTGTGGCCCGCCCTGGACGATCTTGACCTTCAGGCCGTGTTTTTCATAGGTGCCGTCGGCGACCGCCTGATAATAGCCGCCATGTTCCGCCTGCGCCTTCCAGTTGGTTGCGAAGGATACTTCATCCAGTGCGCGCGCCTCGCCCAGACCCGTCAGGGTCAGGCCCAGCATGCCAGCCAAACCCAGCAGGGCCCGACGGCTGATCATCATCTTTCCGGTGAACACGTCTCAGTCTCCCTTCTTTAGAACGCCCCTGTTAAACCCCATATCGATTTTCCGGCCATGGCTAGGCCCTGGAATTCCCCTGCAACCTGCCCGTCGGTTCGTCCCGTTCCGGGTGATCATGGTGCATAGCAGCAAGGCCTGTACCATATCGCAACTGCCCGCCTTTCCGCACCAGGCCGGGATTCCGGACTCCGTCCGGGATGCCGTGGTTGCCCAATTGTTGGGCGGGCAACCCATCATTGCACAACCCGCAGGCAGGTTCAGCGAAGATCCATGCCGACCCGGTGATTGACGAAATGCAGCGTGTAGGTTTTTTGCGTATCGATCCCGTCTTCCAGCACGCCGGCGGCGACCATCTTGCCATAGAAATCCTGGATCCGGGCATCGGTCATGGCGCCGATCCCGAGCTCCAGCGCGTCCCCCGATTCCAGAATGCCATTCGCCTTCATCGAGGCGATGGCATGGGCGACCTTGTCGTCCGTCATTTCCGGATTGTCATTGCGGATCAGAGCGTTGGCTTTCGCATTCTCGCCATGCAGATAGTTGTACCAGCCGATGATGCTGGCATCGACGAAGCGCTGCACGAGATCGGGCTTGTTTTCCACCAGCTCCGGCCGGGTTTCTATCGTCGTGGAATAGCTGGAGAAGCCGTAATCGGCGAGCAGCCAGACATCCGGTTTGAAGCCCGCCGTCTTTTCGATCAGATAGGGTTCCGACGTGATATAGCCCTGCATCCCGACATTCCGATCCACCAGGAACGGGGCCGGGTTGAAGGTATAGGGGCGGCGCTGTTCCGCCGTGAAGCCATAGGCCTGCATCATCCAGCGATAGGAGCTGACATAGTTTCCGTCCGCGATCAGCAGGGTCAGGGATTTCAGGTCATCCCAGCTTTTCGCGACCCCGGGATGGGTCAGGATCGCCTGCGGCTCCTTCTGGAAGATCGCGGCCACGGTGATTGCAGGCAGGCCCTCGCGCACGGAATTGAAAGCCCCCAGCATGTTGCCGCCCATATAGAATTCGGTCTTGCCCGCCACCATCAGCATGCGTCCGTTCATGCGTGGCCCGCCCTGCAGGATGGTGACCTTCAGGCCGTATTTTTCATAGGTTCCGTCGGCCACGGCCTGATAGAAACCGCCATGCTCCGCCTGGGCCTTCCAGTTAGTGGCGAAGCGAACCTCGTCCAGGGCCTGTGCCTGGCCCAGCCCTGCGCCCAGGCATGACGCAATCCCCGCCAGCGCCAGCATGGTTTTGCGAATGCGTGTCATCGCGGCTTCCTTTCCTGAATTCTGCATGGATCCGGTCCTGTGGAGACCGGCCAGCCTTCTTTTGCCCCAGCCCGGCCAGTGCAGGCCAGCGGGAATGCTGGCTCCGCATGAGCGACGGACTTGACGACCGCCCGGCGTGGGGTTTCCCTTAACCGAACTGGATAGCCTCAGACAGGATGCCGCGCCCATGCTGATCGCCCAGATCACCGATACCCATGTCATCGAGGAGGGGTTGCTGCTGTTCGGGCGGATCGATACCAACACCATGCTGGAAAGCGCGGTGCGGGCGATCCTGGATCACCGCCCCGCTTTCGACGCCGTGCTGGTGACCGGTGATCTGACGAATGACGGCACCCCGGCCCAGACCGCTGCTTTTCTGCGGCGGTTGGCCCCGCTGTCGATGCCGGTTCATGTCATACCCGGCAATCATGATGACCGCGATGCGCTGCGCGCCGCCTTGGGGCGGGCCGATATGCCCCTGACCGGGCGGCTGTGCTATGCGGTCGATATCGGGCCGATGCGGCTGATCGCGCTGGACAGCCTGAATCAGGGCCGCCATGACGGCCATCTGGGGCGAGACCAGTTGGACTGGCTTGACCGGACCCTCGCTGCGTATCCGGATGCGCCGACCCTGGTGATGATGCATCATCCGCCCTTCACCTCCGGCATCCGGATGATGGATCGCTCCCCCCTGATCGATGCCGATGCGCTGGCCCGGGTGATCGCCCGTCATCCACAGGTGGAACGGCTGCTTTGCGGCCATCTGCACCGCCCGACCCAGCGTCGCTTCGCCGGCACCATCGCCATGACCGCGCCTTCGGTCGCCCATCAGGTCTCGCTTGATCTCGATCCCGACGGGGCGCTGCACTGGGTGAAGGAACCGCCGGCCATGTTGATCCATCGCTTCGACGCGCAGGGGGGTGGCATCATCAGCCATCAGGCCTATATCGGGGATCATGGGGCGCATCACCCGTTCGGTGGCCCCAACCTGTCCCAGGCCGAAGCCGCCCTGCTGGCGGACTGACGCCCCCAGAAAAAGCCGCGCAAGGAGCAGTCAAGGGCATGAAATATCTGCACACCATGGTTCGCGTCAGCGATATCGACGCCTCGCTGGATTTCTTCGTCAACAAGCTGGGGCTGATGGAAACCCGCCGGAAAGACGTGCCGCAGGGCCGTTTCACCCTGGTTTTTCTGGCCGCGCCGGAAAGCCCGCAGGCCGAGATCGAGCTGACCCATAACTGGGACCCCGAGGCCTATGGCGAGGGGCGGAATTTCGGCCATCTGGCTTTTGCCGTGGACGATATCTATGCCACCTGCCAGCGACTGATGGATGGCGGCGTGACCATCAACCGGCCGCCGCGCGACGGGCATATGGCCTTCGTGCGCTCACCCGACAATATTTCCATCGAATTGCTGCAGAAGGGCGATGCCCTGCCGCCGGCCGAACCCTGGGCCTCCATGCCCAATACGGGCAAGTGGTAAGCGCGGCTGGCCCTGCCTGCGGTCGAAGGCTTGCAAGGTTGGATGTGACTGCTCAGGCCGTCCGTCCAACCTCCTCGACCAGGAAGTCCACGAAGGCGCGAACCCGCGCGGCAAGATGCTGGTGGCCGAGGAAGAGGGCGTGAACCTCCTCAACCTCGCCGGCATTATGGTCCTCCAGCACCGGGACCAGGCGCCCGGCCGCGATATCCTCGGACACGTGATAGTGGCCAAGGCGGGCCAACCCGACCCCATCCAAGGCCAGTTGGCGCAGCACCACCCCGCTATTTCCCAGCACACTGCCGGAAATGGCCAGCGTATATTGTCGCCCGGTAGCCGGATCGCGGAAGGGCCATTCGTCCTGACTGCGGCGAAAATTGAAGCGCAGACAGTCATGCCCGGCCAGATCCTGCGGCGTTCGCGGCAGGCCGCAGCGTTCCAGATAGGCCGGGGCTGCGACGATCACCCGGCGGTTCTCGAACAGTTTACGTGCCATCAGACTGGAATCACGCAGATTGCCGACGCGGATGGCAATATCGGTGCGCTGGTCGACCAGATCGATGACGATATCGGTCAGCGTCAGATCGATTTCCACCAAAGGATGGCGGGCCAGGAATCGGGGCAGGGATGGCAGCAGGATACGCTCGCCGAATGCGACGGAGGCGCTGACGCGCAGCCTTCCGCGCGGGGCCGCATCGGCACCCAGGCTGACCATCCGTTCCGTCTCATCGATCTCCGCCAGGATATGGCGCGCTCGCTCCAGATACAGCTCGCCTTCCGGCGTCAGTTGCAAACCGCGGGTGGACCGTTGGAAAAGGGGCGTACCCAGCCGTTCCTCAATCCGCCCCACCAGCTTGCTGATGGCCGAAGGCGTCATGCCCAGCCTGCGCCCGGCGGCGGAAAACCCGCTGCTTTCGGCCGCGGTAACGAAAACGCCCATCTCTCCCGCGCGATTGTCCATCGGCATACCTTGTGAAATGAATTCAAACTCAATGTAACTTTGTGTGATCTTAATTCGTAAGGCAATGGGGTCCATTTTGCGCCGCAGCAAATCCAAGCGGCGGAAAGGATACCCTGATGCCCATCGCCCTCTATGCCTTGACGATCGCGGCCTATGCGATCGGTACAACCGAATTCGTCATCGTCGGCCTGCTGCCGACCGTGGCGGCGGATCTTCACATCACCCTGCCCATGGCAGGACTGATCGTCAGCGTCTACGCGCTGGGCGTCACCTTCGGTGCGCCCGTCCTGACGGCCCTGACCGGCAATCTGCCGCGCAAGCGCCTGCTGCTGGGGCTGATGGGGTTGTTCATCGCAGGCAATGCGCTGGCAGGCCTTGCGCCGGGCTATGAGATGCTGCTGGTTGCCCGGGTACTGACGGCCTTCGCGCATGGGGTGTTCTTTTCCGTGGGGGCCACCATCGCGGCCGATCTGGTCGCGCCCAACCGACGGGCTTCTGCCATAGCCCTGATGTTCATGGGGTTGACGGTCGCCATCGTTACCGGTGTGCCCCTGGGCACCTATATTGGGCAGAGCTTCGGCTGGCGCGCCACCTTCTGGGCCGTCAGCGCACTTGGCCTGATTGCCTTCGTCAGCATCGCGCTGCTGTTGCCGGCGCATATCGCCAGGGGGACGGCCAGTTCCCTGCGCGAACAGGTCAAGGTTCTGGCGTCCGGCCGGTTGCTGCTTGCCTTCGGAATGACGGCGCTTGGCTATGGCGGGACCTTTGTCGCCTTTACCTATCTGGCGGCCATATTGGAGACGATTACCGGCTTTGCCGCCTCGCAGGTCAGCCTGATCCTGGTTCTGTATGGCGTGGCCATCGCGGCGGGCAATCTTCTTGGTGGGCGGATCGCCGACCGCAATCCGGTAAAGGCGCTAGCTTGGCTGTTCCTGGCCCAGGCCGTGGTGCTGGCTGTGTTCAGCCTGACCGCGTCGGGCATGATCGCTGCGTTGCTTACGCTGGTGGCGCTGGGCTTCCTTAGCTTCGCCAATGTGCCGGGCTTGCAGCTTTACGTCGTCACCCTGGCCAAGCAGCATCGGCCGAAGGCGGTCGATACGGCCTCGGCCCTGAATATCGCCGCATTCAACCTGGGAATAGCGTTGGGCGCCTGGATCGGCGGGTTGGTGGTGGCGTCCCCGCTTGGCCTTGGGGCAACGCCCTGGGTAGGCGCCATCATGGTGGCCGGAGCGCTTGGCCTGACGCTGTGCAGCGCTGCGCTCGACATCCGCGCCTTGGCCCGCCCGGATGGCCGCATCGTCAGCCCTGACGGCCTTGCCCCGGTCCGGGATTGATCCTGCGGGACGCAGGGGCTGCCGGGACAGGTCCCGACAGCCCTTCCGACGGCACTGTGCCGCCGATCAATTCCCGGCGCCGCCGGCGAGGATATTGCCACCAGTAATGATCACATTTCCGCCGCCTGCCGCGACGATATTGCCCCCGCCTGCCGCGACGATGTTCCCGCCACCCGCCGCGACGATGGCCGCCTGATTGCCTGATACGCCCTGCTGGAAGGCGGCATTGGCCTGATTGGGATCGATGCCCAGGCTGGAGGCCGCGGCAAGCCTGCCGCCGCGCCAGGACTGGTTCGAACCGCCATGACAGGACCAGAGCTGGACCCCGATCCACGGCGCGGGAACGGCGCCCCAGACGTCGATGCACAGCCCGCCCTGGGTGACGCGATCGCCCTGTATCTGCCATTTCTGGTTCGGGCCGCCATGGCAATCCCATAGGATGATCTGGGCGCCCTGGCGGGTGCCGCCCGCCGCATCCAGACAGCGGCCGCCAATGCGCATTTCGCCCGCCCCGGTGAACTGGACCGTCTGATTCCAGGCCCCCGTGCACCAATACATGATGATCGGGGTGCCGGCTGCATTGGATCCGCCCTGCGCGTCCATGCAAAAGCTGGTCAGATTGCTGACCACCAGCCCATCGGCACGGGCTTTGGCCGGGACAAGGCCGGCAAGGCACGCCAAGGTAAGGCCGGCCACCAGGCCAAGGCCACGCAACATACTCATGGAACCCTCTCCTTCAGGAAGCCGCCCGCGCCGTTCCACCCCGGCCGACGCATTCCAGGCGCATCCCCAGCGACCGAGAGGCGGACTCTGACCCTGCCCCGAAACCGAACCATCCCTCGGTACCGCAAGCAGGCTAGCAGTAGTGCGTCGGTTGCGCTATGGGCTGGATGGATGCCATCCAAACGATAAGGACATGCGCATATATGGTACCCTGGCCCTATTCCATGACGATTGCCCTGCTGGCGATAGCGGTTTGGCTGCTCTGCCACTGGCAGGGAATCAGACTGCGGCGGCATGTCGCGGATGTTCAATCCTGGCCGGAGGTAGAGGTGGAAATCCTGCAATCGCGTCCGCCGGCGCCGCTTGCGCGGGCAGCGCCGCCTCGGCTTGTCTTCGGCTGGCACGATCAGGGACAGGCCTGTCGCTCCGACAGAATTCAGCTGGGCGCCTGGACCGGGACGAGGCGGGAGGGGGAGGCGTTCGCGGCCGCCCATCCGGTGGGCATGCGCCTGATGGCCCGGCGCAATCCATCCGATCCCAGGGACGCGATCCTGTATCCGCGCGGCGATGCCCAGGCATGGTTTCGTGCCGGACACTGGATCGCCGGGTCGATGCTGGTGGCGGCGCTGCTTTTGATCCTGTTCGGTCGGGGCTGATCCTTTTCGATGCGGCCTATTCTACCGCGCCGCAATAGCGGTATGGGTTGGTGGAAGAGGCCACGATCCCGCTTGCAAAGCATTTTAGTTGAATTACTGTTTCCTCTTGGGGAAGGGCGTCGGTACCGCCGAAACAGGCGGGCCAGTGAGGGGAATGCAATTGGGGTTGTCGCGCTGGGTGTTCCCCGTCGTGCTGCTCCTTGTGTTTGGACTGGCCATGCCGGCCCAGGCGCAGGACACCGATCCGGGTGATGTGGCCTTCTGGCAGGCTATACAGAGTTCCAAGGATCCGGCGGAGTACAACGCCTATCTGCAATCTTTTCCGAACGGCCGCTTCGCCGGGCTGGCGCGGCTGCGGCTGTCGCAGTTGGGTACCCCGGCCGTGGTCCAGCCTGTGGCGAGCCAGCCGGTTGCGCCGCAGGTGGCTGCTCCTGCGATGCCTGTGCCGGCCAATCCTGCGCTTCCTGCCGCCCAGCCGCCGGGCTTTGCTCATGCCACCGCGCTGAAGCCCGCCAATCTGCGCGGCTCGCCGAGTGCGTCCGCCGCGCGCGTCGGCGGGTTGAGCCAGGGGGAGCAGCTTTTCGTGCGCCCGGCGGCCGAACCCGGCTGGTATGAGATCGCACGGGCCGATGGCAGTGCGGCCTATGTGCATGGCTCGCTGATCGGGCAGGGCGGTCAGCCCCTGGCCGGGCCCCTGGTCACGGCCACCGTCCCGGCACCCGGCGGGCCGCTGGTGACCGTTCCCCCGCGCCCGGGCGATGTCGTGCCGGTCGCCGTGCAGCGGCCGCAGGATATGGCAATGGACAAGGTCCAGGCCGGCCGTATCCAGGATGCCGCCCAACCCAGCCTGCAAGGCGTGCCGCCGCAACTGGCTGATGCGGTCAGCGTGCAGATCGGCAAGCCCGTGATGACGCCGGTGGCGCCGGGCAATGGAGGGGAGGTCGATCCGGCGAGGCTGGTGGGCGCCTTCCTGTCCGGCCTGTTGGGGCAGGAGGTCAATCTGGGCGATCCTAACGCGGCGGCAACCGGGGCGGTACGTGCGGTCGCCAGCGTGATCGTGACCGCGACCCGCAATGGCCAACCGGTAGACAGCGTCACCCAGGCGATGCAGCAGGATTTCGCGTCGCAATCCGCGGCGGGCGGCGGGATGCAGGGGGTGCTGGAGGCCGCCGTGAAACAGGCGGCCCAGGCCATGGCGGCCAAGCTGCGCAACCGTGGCGCGGCGGAGGCGACGGCCGCTGCGGTACCTGCCCTGGCGCCGGCGGCGGGGCCAGTTCAGCCGGCCGTACCGCCTGCCGCCCCGGCGCCAGCTCCCGCCCCGGCCGGAGGTTCTCCGGCGATGAGCCCGGCCATGTCCCTGCCGCCACCGCCACCGGTTCCCGGTGCGAACTGACCCATGTCACAAGGAGTGGAAATGATGCGCCGTCCGTTCGGCCTTCGTCTGACGACCGTTGCCAGTATCATTCTGTGTGCCGGTTTGGCCTTGGCGGGCCCGGCGCTGGCGCAGGGCACGGATCCGGCCGATTTGGTCTTCTGGCAGTCGATCCAGAATTCGACCAATCCGGCGGAATATCAGGCCTATTTGGATGCCTTTCCGCAGGGAAAATTCGCCCCGCTGGCCAGGCTGCGGGTTCAGGGTGGCGCGATGCCGGCGGGGACAGCGCCCGCCGCCGCACCCGCGCCGATGCCCCAGGCCGCCATGCCGGCCCCGGCCATGCCTGCGGCGGTGGCACCGGCGCAGGCCGGGTTGAACCCACCCATCGCGGTCGATACCGCCAGGAATTTTGGCCAGGGCCGCTTCCATTTCGAGATGGAGAACCAGCTGGTCAGCATCGGGGCCAAGCCTATTGTCAATTTCCGGTTTCCCCCGGACGTGAAAATTTCGATCATCGTCATGAAGGCGGGCGGAAATGTACAGAACTGGCGTTACAGTTCGCCCGATATCGTCGTCCGGGAGGATATCCATTACTTTGACCACGACCCCGATCCGTCGGGGCCGAACAAGTATCTGGAGCCAGGGCAGATGGAATTTCAGCCCCTGCCCATGGGTGATTACTGGATCCGTTTTTACACCAACCAGATCACCGGGGCCGATACCATGGTCGGTACCGTTGCCTTTCGGGTGTATTGATGCGCGCCGCGCTGGCTGCTCTGGCCATCGGAGCTTTCGTCGCGATGGCGATGCCAACTTCGGCGCAGGAAACGGACCCTGCCGATCTGCTATTCTGGCAGTCCATCACGGGCAGCCAGGACCCGGCGGCCTATGCAGCCTATCTGGAGGCCTTCCCGAACGGGCGCTTCGCCCCCCTGGCCCGGTTGCGGGCGGGTGGGGCGGCCCCGGCTGTCGCAGCGCCCCCTCCGGCGGCTCCCGCCGCTCCGGCCGCACGCATCCAGCCGGTCGGGCCGGCCCAGCCGGTTCCTGCCGCCCCGCCGGCCCCAAGCAGGACGGCTGGCGCGATGGATGCAATGGAATTCTCCAAGGAATCCGCGAAGCTCGGCCGGGCCGGCATGTTCGCGAAATACCGGGGGCAGACCCTGACCATCCAGGGCCGGTTTCAGAAGCTGCTCGATCTGGGGATTGGCGATACCTTCTGGGTGCAGTTCATCAAACCGCAGGAGTTCGGCGTTCCAAAGCATGAGATCAGCTGCACCATTCCGCGTGGCGACACCAAGGCCTATGACACCTTCGCGACCATGGCGATCGGGACCAATTTCACGATCAGCGGGCCGCTTTATGATGTGCAGGAGGTGTTCGGTTCGGTAACCATCCAGCCCTGCGCGGTGATCAACCCGCCTTTGCACGCGGCCAAGGCGGCAGCGTCCGGCCGTACCGGACCCGCGACACCGCCCAATGGCAGCTATGCCTGCCAGGTAGGCTATACCGGGGCCGGAATCGGCAGCATCAAGGTGCTGGGCAGCAGCAGCTTCACCGATATCAGCGGCGAGCGGCGCAGCTATTCCTTCGACAAGGCATCCGGGCGCGTCAGCTTTCCCCAAGGCATCCTCGGCGGGGCCTATGTCGGCTATTACGAGCAGCCTGGGCCGCCATCGTCCGGTGCCACTATCGATGTGCCGCAGATTCGTATCGCGCCGGCGGAACGGCCGACCGACTATTCGGTATTCTGTATTTGGCGCGGATAGCTGATTCCCACATGTCGAGGCACAACTGCCCGGCACGGCGGGCGGCTTGTGACGGCGGGGCCGAGACGCCTATACTGCGCGTCCGGATGTTCAAGGAGCGATGGTATGCAGTCGCGCGCGGCCTGGCAGGTGATCGGGATTTCCTGCGTCGGGCATTTCTATTTCCACTACTTCGCGGCGATGTATTACACCATCGTGGTGGCCCTGACGGTGGAATGGGCGCTGCCCTATCATGAACTGATCACGCTGTGGTCGCTGGGCGCCCTGCTGGTGGCCCTGGGCGCGGTTCCTGCCGGCCGGCTGGCCGACCGGTGGAGCGCATCGGGCATGATGGTGATCTATTTCCTCTGCATGGGGGCCTTCACCTTTGCCGCCGGACTTGCCCGCGATCCGTTCCAGCTCGGCCTCTGCCTGGCCGGGATCGGGTTATTCGGTGCGATCTATCATCCGGTGGGTATTCCCTGGATGATCCGCCATACCAGCGGCCATACCGGCAAATGGCTGGCGGTGAACGGGGTGTTCGGCGGTTTCGGCTCGGCGGCGGCCGGCGGGGCGACGGCGCTTCTGATGGCGTTCGGCGACTGGCGGCTGGCCTTTCTGCTGCCGGGTTTTCTGTGCGTGCTGACCGGGCTTTGGATGCTGCAGGCTTGGCGTCGGGGGCGGATCGGTGATGAAGGGGTGGCGCGCAGCGAAGCCCAGGGGCCGGTTGCGGGAAGTGGGAACCGTGGCGCGCGGATTCAAATCTTCATCATGCTGCTGTTCAGCATGTTCGTGATGGGGCTGATCTTCAACGTGATGCAGGCGGTGATGCCCCAGCTTTTCACCGAGCGCATGGGCGAGGCTTTGGCCGGCAATGCCGTGGGCGCGGGCCTGCTGGTCAGCGTTGTCTATGCCATCAGCGCCATCATGCAGCTTGGCGGCGGCTGGCTGGCCGACCGTTTCGCCTTGAAGCGCATCTATATCGGGGCCTGGATTCTGCAATCCGTGATCGTGTTCGTGCTGGCGGAAGCGGCCGGGCTGCCCCTGTTTCTGGCCGCCCTTCTGCTGGCTTCGGCAGGGGCAGGGGCCTTGCCGGCGGAAAACATGCTGCTGTTCCGCTATGCCCCACCCGAGCATAGAAGCCTGGCCTTCGGTCTGAAATTCATCCTGTTCTTCGGCTCCGGCCCGGTGGCGCTGGAACTGATCGCGCTCGCCCGTGAACTGACGGGCGGGTTCGCCGGGCTCTTCCTTGGGCTGGGGGCCTTGGCCGTCCTTGCCACGTTGATCGCGGCCTTGCTGCCGCTGCGCCGGCTGGATCGCGTGACGGAGACTTTGCCCGTCGCCGCGCCGGTCGCTGCCGAATAGAGACGTTTCGGATCATCATGACCCTGTTCCCCAAGATAGTTGATCGCCGCATGCTGTTGGGCGGCGGCATTCTGATCGTCGCCACCATCATCACGCTGGGCCCGCTTGGCGCATGGCTTACGCCGCAGCAGCAATGGGCGGCAGGTTTGATCCTGGTTGCCATCGGCTTCTGGGCAGGGCAGGTGCTGCCGGATGCGGTGGTGGCCCTGATCTTCATGTGTTCGGTCATGATCACGGGCATCGCCAGGCCGGAACAGGCCTTCGCCGGATTCCTGTCCGGGGCGAACTGGCTGATCTTTTCCGGCATCGTGGTGGGGCTGGGCATTCGCCATGTCGGACTGAACCAGCGCATGGCTGCCCTGATGCTGGCCTTTGCGCCCCGGCGCTATGAACTGACCGTGCTGGCGGCGGGGCTGGCCGCCTTTGCCGCCGCTTTCGTCATCCCCTCCTCCATGGGGCGGATCGTCATCCTGGTACCGATCGCAGTCGCCCTGGCCGATGCGCTGGGCTATCGCCCGGGCGATCCCGGGCGCACGGGAATCGTGCTCACCGTCGGTGCCGCCGCTTATTTCCCCAGCTTCGGCATTCTTCCCGCGGGCCTCCCCAATGTCATCATCTATGGCGCGGCGGAAAGCCTGTATGGGCTGCGCTTCACCTATGGCGAATGGCTGCTGCTGAACGGGCCGGTGGTGGGGCTGCTGAAGACGCTGATCCTGATCGCCTCCGCCCTGGTGTTGTTCCGGCCCCTGCCGCGCGACGCGGCGCGGGAGACGGTCACAGGTTCCATCGCGGTGAGCGATTTCGATGCGGGGCAGCGCCGGTTGCTGGTCGTGCTGGGCCTGACCATCGCCCTATGGGCCAGCGATGCCTGGCATGGCATATCCCCGGCCTGGATCGGGCTGGGCGCGGCGTGCCTGCTGGTCTTCCCGGGTTTGAACCTGACGCCGAAGGACCCGTTCAAGGCGTTGGATCTGGCCCCGTTCTTCTATGTGGCAGGTGTGCTGGGCATCGGGGCGGTGGTGGCGGAAACCGGGCTGGGCGCGGTCACCGCGCGCCATCTGATCGATCTGTTCAGCATGCAGGCGGGTGAACCGCATCTGGCCCTGGTCAAGTTGATCGCCATGGCCTTCATTCTGGCCCTGTTCTTCACAATCGCGGCCGCGCCGGCGGTGTTCGGCCCGCTGGCCGGCCAACTGGCGGAGGCGACGGGGTTGCCGCTGGATATCGTGCTGTCGTCCCAGTTGATCGGAATCACCTCCATGGTCTTCCCCTATCAAGGGCCGCCTTTGGTCGTGGCAGCCCTGCTGGGTGGGGTAGGGATGGGGGCCACGCTGCGCTTTTGCCTGCTGCAGGGGCTGCTGAGCCTGATCCTGATGTCGATGGCACAGATCGGCTGGTGGTCCCTGCTCGGCAGGTTGGGCTGACCGGTTTTTCGGAAGGGTCAGCGCCGCCAGCGGTCTTCCGGTGCCTGGCGCCAGGTCGCCAGCACGCGCGCGGCCCCGGCCGCGTCGATCCGGTCGAAATAGTCCATGGTTTTCTGAAAGGCCGGTTGCTGACGGAAATTCGCTGGATTGCCGCCGCCCTGCAGCAGGGCAAGGATTTCGGCGAAGATATCGCGGTCCACATTCGACGCCTTGCAGGCGATGGCGATGGCTTCCGGCCCGCTATCATACAGGACCTTGGCCACTGATCCGGCTGAAAGATCGGTCAGATCGCGGAACAATTCCTCGAAGCGATAAATATCACCGTCGCGCAGCGCCCGGATCAGTGTGCGCGGATGTGGCCGATAATCCGTCGATCCGGATGAAAACGTGCCCGCATCCGGATCGGCCGCGCTGGGGGGCGCGCCGGTGAACACATCCTCGCGCAGGGCTTCGCGCACCGCCTGGGAGACGGCCTCGTCCGCGGGGCGCCAGTTCGGCAATTCGTCGTCGTCGTGGAACTTTTCTTCGATATGCTTGCGCAGCGCATCGCCGACCCAGTTATACATGCGCATGGCGAGCTCTTCCGGCAGGTCCGCGCGCTTTACCAGCGGTTCCTGCAATTCCGGATCGTCCATCGCCTGTTCGACCAGATCGGACAGGGCTTCCGGCTCGATCCGGGCCCCCTCATTGCGCAGGAGGGAGGTGACCACCTTCCGCTCCCCCATGCCGATCAGGCTGTCGCTCACTTCTTCCGACACTTCTTCCCGCTTTGTAATGGCAAGACGATGATCGGTGGCACGGTCCAGGATGATCTGGATGAGGTCGGAATCCTCCAACACCTTGGATTGCACCAGCATGGGATAGGCGACGTCGATCACGTCGCCGGCCAGGATGCGCGCCAGGCCGCGCGGTGTATCTTTCCGCTCCGCCAGATTGGCCGAAAGCTGCTTGCGCACGCTGGTTTCGACCTCCCGGATCAGCTTTTCCAGAATGTCGAACAGAAGGGCGGCTTCGCGTGGGGTCAGTTGTCGGCCGGAGGCGAGGCAGAGCTCATTGATGCGTTTGGCAAGCAGCGTTCTGCTTTCCCGCGAATGACTGCGGGCAGCGGCCAGCAAATCCTGGAATGCCTGGTTCGGCTCAGCCACCAACCAACCCCTTACTCCCGCACCGCGCCGCGGTACGCCCCAAATGGAATCGATCTACGTGCCTGCCCCAATTTAGTCAACGCTACTTGAATTCTCCAAGTGCAGCAAGGCGTTTCCCAGGATTGGGCCATGCTTCAGGGAAAGGACGCCTGGATGATCACTTTGCTTTGTCTGGGATTATTTGACGGATTTGGGCCGGGACAACTGGCATGCCCTTGGTACGGGCGATGGGGGAGGGTAGTATCCCGCCATCATGGACGCTGTGCGAGGCGCGGGTGCGATGTTCTTCGATTTGTTTTTCGGACTGAAGGCGGCAGGCCTGCCGGTGTCGCTGCGCGAATATCTGACGCTGGTGGAAGGTGTGCGGGCCGGCGTGGCGGATCATGATGTGGACCGCTTCTATTACCTGGCCCGGGCCACGCTGGTGAAGGACGAGCGACATCTGGACCGATTCGACCGGGTCTTCGCCGAAGCCTTCAAAGGGCTGGAACGGGCGGACGGGCCGGGACCGCGCGATCTGCCGGAAGACTGGCTGCGCAAGCTGACGGAACGCTTCCTGACGGAGGAGGAGAAGGCCCAACTCCGGTCGCTGGGCGGCTTTGACACGCTGATGGAGACATTGCGTCAACGCCTTGCCGAACAGAAGGCGCGCCACCAGGGGGGATCGAAATGGATCGGAACCGGCGGCACCTCCCCTTTCGGGGCCTGGGGCTATAATCCGGAAGGGGTGCGGATCGGCCAGACGGAAAGCCGCAACCGCCGCGCGGTGAAGGTCTGGGACCAGCGGGAATTCGCCAATCTGGACCTGGATGCGGAGATCACCTCGCGCAGTATGAAACTCGCTTTACGGCGCCTGCGCCGCTTCGCCAGACAGGGTAGGGCGAGCGAGCTTGACCTGGATGGCACGGTGCGGGCGACGGCCGACAATGCGGGCTGGCTGGACCTGAAGCTGAAGGCGCCGCGCCGCAACGCGATGAAGGTGCTGCTGCTCTTGGATATCGGCGGATCGATGGACGACCATGTGGAGCTATGCGCCGAGCTGTTTTCCGCCGCGCGCTCGGAATTCAAACATCTGGAGTTCTTTTATTTCCACAACTGCCCTTATGAGGGGCTGTGGCGCGACAACCGCAGACGCCATGCGGAGAAGACACCGACTTTTGAAATCCTGCGGCATTATGGACCGGACTGGCGGCTGGTATTCGTCGGGGATGCGGCGATGAGCCCCTATGAGATCCTGTATCCCGGCGGCAGCGTCGAACATTGGAATGAGGAGGCGGGCCGCGTCTGGATGGAACGCCTGACCGGGCATTTCCGCGCGGCGGCCTGGCTCAACCCGCAGCCGGAGCGGCGCTGGCCCTATAGTGAGTCCAACCGCATCCTGTCGCAGTTGATGGAAGGGCGGATGTATCCCCTGACCCTGGCAGGGCTGGACCGCGCGATGGCCGAACTGCTGCGGTAGTCGAAAGTAAGATGGCGCGCTTCGGTGTCGGTCCGGGGCCATTTGTGAGACAAATCGGCCTTCATAGGCGATGGCGTGCTATCCTGTCGGCGAAGCTTCGATCTAAGGGATTCCGCCATGGCCTCCGACCGTATCAATGCACGGCTGACTGCTCCATTAGCGGAACATGTGGCACGGGTTTTCGGCACGCAAGGGCTTTATGAGACTTCCAGCGAATATATCCGCGCGCTGATTCGAAAGGATATGGAGGAGGAAAGCTTGGCTCAGCTGCGTTCCGCGATGGAAGACGGATATCGTGATCTGGCTGAAGGCCGGGTTTTCCGGTCTAGTGGGTCTTTTGCGGAGGACCGGGAGCGGTTTGCACGTTGGGAGGCGCAAGGCTGGAAATAGCCGGTGGGGGCAATTCATATCACAAGCCGTGCCTTTCGTGACATGGAAGCCATTCATGACTATTCGGTTGCGCAGTGGGGTGTGCAGCAGGCCGATGCCTATATCCAAGGCCTGTATGATGCCTTCGACCGTATTGCCAGTGATCCAAGATATGGCAGCCCGCACTAAGAGCGATCCCATCCCTTCCTGATGGTGCCCGTTGCGCGGCATTTCGTTATTTATGAAACCGTCCGGACCGGGATTGTCATTTTGACCATCCAGCATGGACGCCGGAATATCGAAGGGCTGCTAAGGCGTCTGGCAGGCGAATTGGCTGCGGATATCGCCAGTATTCGGGAGAATCTCGAATAATCGACGCTGTCAGTCAGGCCGGCCCGGCCAGTTCCAGCACCTCGTCCTCATGATAGTTGCGCAGGAAATGCGCATCGACCTTGATCGCATCGGCCAGCAGCGCGCGATACTCGGCCCGTGGAATCTCGAACGCGCCGAAGCGTTCCAGATGTTTGGTGATGAACTGGGTGTCGAGCAGGGTGAAGCCGCCCCGCCGCAGCCGGGCGACCAGATGGATCAGGGCCACCTTGGAGCCATCGGTGACCCGCGTGAACATGCTTTCCCCGAAGAAGCAGCCGCCCAGCGACACGCCATACAACCCGCCGGCAAGCTGGCCGTCCTGGGTCCAGCATTCCACCGAATGGGCATGACCCATATGGTGCAGTGACTGGTAAAGTGTCAGAATCTTGTCGTTGATCCAGGTGCGCGGGCGTTTGTCGGTCGCCTCGGCGCAGCCATCCATGACCTGATCGAAGGCGCGGTTGAAGCTGACGTTGAAGCGGCGCTGGCGGATCGTCTTGCGCAGGCTGCGCGGTGCGTGGCAGCCATCCAAAGGCAGGATGCCGCGCATGCGCGGGTCGATCCAGAATAAATCCGGATCATCGCGATCCTCCGCCATCGGGAAAACGCCGATGGCATAGGCGCGTAACAACATATCGGGCGTAAGGTCTAAAGGTTCCATACCGTTCCCGGGTGCGTGCCGACACAGACCGGCCCGTCACCCGGGAAGCCTGCCACTGCTTCGGGCCTACTTCAAGCCCATCCACTTTTCCAGCCAGTGGATATTGTAGCGCCCATCAATGAAGGCCTGCTCGGCAATGATCTTCTGATGCAGCGGAATCGTGGTCTTGACCCCGGTGATCACATATTCCTCCAGCGTGCGCTTCAGCCGCATCAGGCATTCATTGCGGCTGGCGCCATGCACGATCAATTTGGAAACCAGGCTGTCGTAATAGGGCGGGATGGAATAGCCCGCATAAAGCGCGGAATCGACCCGCACACCCGGGCCACCCGGGGCGTGATAATCGGTGATCTTCCCGGGTGAGGGGGCAAAGGTTACCGAATCTTCCGCCGTGATGCGGCATTCGATCGCATGACCGGTGAAGGTTATGTCCTTCTGCGTGAAGGACAAAGGCGCGCCGGAGGCGATCCGGATCTGTTCGCGCACGAGGTCAAGGCCGGTGATCAACTCCGTCACCGGATGTTCCACCTGCAGGCGGGTGTTCATCTCAATGAAGTAGAAGTCGCCATTCTCATACAGGAACTCGATGGTGCCCGCGCCGCGATAGCTCATCTTGGCCATGGCATTGGCACAGATTTCGCCGATTTTGGCCCGTTGCGATGCATTCAGCGCGGGCGATGGGGCTTCTTCCACCACCTTCTGATGGCGGCGCTGGACGGAACAGTCACGTTCGCCCAGATGGACGCAGTTGCCTTGGCCGTCGCCCAGAATCTGGATTTCGATATGGCGCGGGGTGGAGAGGTATTTCTCCATATACACCGCATCGTCGCCGAAATTGGCCTTGGCTTCCGCACGGCAGAGCGACAGCGCCTCGATGAATTCCTCGGGCTTGTTGGCGACCTTCATGCCGCGCCCGCCACCGCCAGCGGCGGCCTTGATCAGCACGGGATAGCCGATTTCGGCAGCGACCTTCATCGCTTCGGCATCATTGTCCAGCGCGCCTGCGGAACCCGGCACGGTCGGCAGGCCAAGGGCGATCGCCGCTTCCTTGGCGCGAATCTTGTCGCCCATCATGCGAATATGCTCGGGCGTCGGGCCGATCCAGGTGAAGCCGTGCTCCTCCACCATCTCGGCGAAGCGGGCGTTTTCCGACAGGAAGCCCACGCCGGGATGGATCGCATCGGCGCGTGTCAGCGTGGCGGCCGACAGGATCGCCGCCATGTTCATGTAGCTGTCCTTGGAGGCGGGCGGGCCGATGCAGACGGATTCGTCGGCCAGGCGTACATGCATGGAATTGGCGTCCGCCGTGGAATGCACGGCGACCGTACGGATGCCCATTTCCTTGCAGGCGCGATGGATGCGCAGTGCAATTTCGCCGCGATTGGCGATCAGGACCTTCTCGAACATGGCGGAATGGCCCCCTTACTCTATGACGACGAGCGGCTGATCATATTCCACCGGCTGCGCATCGCCGACCAGGATTTCCTTCACCTTGCCCGCGCGCGGCGACTGGATCGGGTTCATCACCTTCATCGCTTCGATGATCAGCAGCGTCTGGCCTTCCGACACGGTATCGCCGGGCTTCACGAAGGCTGCGGCGCCGGGCTGGGAGGACAGATAGACCGTGCCCACCATCGGCGATTTGACGGCATTGGCCGAAATGACGGCGGCCGGAATCGGCGCTTCCACAACGGCGCTGACCGGGGCGGGGGCCGCAACCGGGGCTGCATAGGCCATCGGGGCCGCAGCCGGCGCGGCGCGGCTGATCCGCACCGAACGGTCGCCTTGGGTCAACTCGATCTCCGTCAGGTTCTTGTCGGTCAACAGATCGGCGAGTTTGGCGAGGGTGTCGGTATCGACGTCGAATTTCGGCATGGAACGATCCGTTTCCGTCACGGGAGAATGGGTCAGGCGGTATGGTGGGCCAGCGCTTCCAGCGCGAAACGGTATCCCGTCGCACCGAAACCACAAAGAACCCCCAAGGCGATGGGTGCAATATACGAATGATGCCGGAAGGCGTCACGCGCGAAGACGTTGGACAGATGCACCTCGACCACCGGAAGGCCGGTGTATTTCAAGGCGTCGTGAATGGCAACAGAGGTATGGGTATAGGCCCCGGCATTGATGGCGATGCCGGCATGCTGGCCCCGGGCTTCCTGAATCCAGGTTACCAACTCGCCCTCATGGTTGGATTGGCGGAAATCCGCCTCCACATCCAGGGCCTTGGCGGTTTCCATCACCAGCGCCTCGACATCGCCAAGCGTCGTGTGGCCGTAGATTTCCGGCTCGCGCTTGCCCAGGAGATTGAGGTTCGGTCCGTTCAGGACCAGGAAACGCCGCTTGACCATGCTCGCCCTCTGGCTTCGGGGACCCCCGCCCCGTCCTCCCCATCAGTCTGTTGCATGTCTTGTTCGGGTGGGGTGGCCCGCCTTATGACGCCCGTGTTTACAGGCAGTGCCATCGGCGGGCAAGGTTTTAGCAGCCTATCCCTTCAACGCCTGGGCATGGTGCAGCATCTTGGTCAGCAGCCGGTCGAATTCCGCCCGCTCGTTCCCCTGCAGCCCGTCATAGATTTCGGTCTCCACTTGGCGGGCGGCGGGCGCGATCTCGCCATAGATCGTCCAGCCCGCTTCCGACAGGCTGAGCTGGGAACGCCGCCTGTCCTCCGCATCCATCACGCGCTCCACAAGGCCATGTTCTGGTGGCGGTCGATCAATCGGGCGGCTCCGCCGATGCCATCTCTGCCATACTGGAATTGGGGCGGCGACGCGGGAGCTGTTGGGCAGCGTTGCCAGCGATTTGCTGGCCGCTCCGCCTGTTCGGGTGTGTGAGCGCTTAATATGGACTCAGTAAGAGCTTGGAGTCATTTGACTATGATCTTCTCCCATTCGGCTAGATCTTCAGGCAGTCCAACCTCAGAGGTATCAAGGCCTTTGGAATTGGAATAGCAATGGTCACCAATCAGGTCGTCGTGCGCGGCTCTTGGATCGTCGTAGGAGCCTAGATTTTCATCTTCGAAGAAGGCTGCCCAGCGTCCATTTTTTTGCAGGGCTATGGAAAATACACCCCACCGTGTGCGATAGGTGAATGCTGTTACGTGAGACATTGTCGTGCGCTTTCATGAAGCTGTGTGTTTTGCAGAGATTGCTGCGCTCAGTTTATAGAATAAGGCATATGTTGGAAAACCATCAGTAGCGTCACCGTTTCGATAAGACGTTTATTTTACTAACGCCTGATCGCTGCGGCATGGCGTTGCAGCTTGGTCAGGAGGCGGTTGAACTCCGCCCGCTCTCCTTCTTCCAAAACTGCATAGATCTCTTCCTCCACCTGACGGGCGGCGGGCGCGATCTCGCCATAGATCGTCCAGCCCGCTTCCGACAGGCTGAGCTGCGAACGCCGCCGGTCCTCCGCGTCCATCACGCGTTCGACCAGCCCGCGTTCCATCAGGCGGCTGACCGCGCGCGATACCCGCACCTTGTCCATGGCGGAACGGTCGGCCACTTCCTGCGCGCTGGCCGGCGCGAACCGCGCCAGCACCGCCAGCATGCGCCATTCCGGGATGGTCAGGCCGAAACGCCCGATATAGGCGCGCGCCAGACCGCGGCTGACCGTGTTGGACAGAACGGACAGGCGATAGGGCAGGAATTCCTCCAGCCTGATCGCTTCGACGGGGCGACTGCCCTGGGTTTTCGGTGTGTTGCGGATATCTGCCATGACGATTGGCAGCATGCCGTGACTCGGAACCTCTTTCAATTAGTTTCAAACGAAACTATTAT
>Ga0209066_10002357_pt1 | contig 22985 bp, 21 predicted proteins | sample All_14_2_FD_187198 | JGI IMG/M metagenome (GOLD analysis project Ga0209066, IMG submission 187198) | Freshwater microbial communities in response to fracking from Pennsylvania, USA - Allegheny Zone_MetaG_DW_15 (SPAdes) (version 2) ... | reverse complement strand
TGCTGAGCATCGAGGCCATGAAGATGGAGATGTGGCTGTCTGCGCAAGCCGCCGGCGTCATCAAGGCCGTCTACGCCCAGGCCGGCGAACAGGTGCAGGCCAAGACCCTGCTGATCGACATCGAACTCACGGCTGCGGCCAATTAAGGAGACCCTCATGGACAAGGCCATTCTGACCTGCGCGCTCACCGGCGTGCTCACCGACCCCGCCCAACACCCCGTGCCCGTGACGGCCGCCCAGATGGCCGCCGCCGCACGCGAAGCCTATGACGCTGGCGCCTCGATCATGCACGTGCACCTGCGCCGTCAGGAGCCCGGCATGGGGCGCTTTCCGAGCTGGGACCCGGTCTTCGCATCCGAGATCGACACCGCCATCCGCGCGGCCTGCCCTGGCGTCATCATCAACCTGACAACCGGCGTGGTCGGCCCGGACATCTCTGGCCCATCGGCCTGCATCCGCGCGGTGCGGCCCGAGATCGCCGCCTGCAATGCCGGCAGCCTGAACTACCTCAAGATCAAGTCGGATGGGCAATGGGCCTGGCCCCCCATGCTGTTCGACAATCAGGTCGACAAGGTCAAGGCCATGATCGACGTGATGAACGAAACGGGCACGCGCCCCGAGTTCGAGTGCTTCGACGTGGGCATCGTGCGCTCGGTCGAGATGTACCAGAAGGCCGGCATGGTCGACTACCTCGAATACAACTTCGTGATGGGCGTGGCCTCGGGCATGCCGGTGGACGCAGACCTGCTCAAGCTGCTGGTCAAGTACCGCCAGCCCGGCACCATCTGGCAGACCACACTGATTGGCCGCGAGGAGATCTGGGCTGTGCACCAGGCCACGGCTGAGTTGGGCGGCATGCTGCGCACGGGCGTGGAAGACACCTTCTACCTGCCAGGTGGCGAGCGCACGTCGGGCAATGGCCAGTTGATTGACGCGCTGGCGCAATGTGCGCGCCATGCGGGCCGCGAGGTGGCGTCGCCTTCTGAAGCCCGTGCGATGCTGGGCTTGAAGGCGGCTTCGGAGCATGGCGTGAAGGCTTGATGGCTGTTTGAGAGAGACAGGGCGACTGGGCGGGCAACTCCGCTCATGTCCCCCGGGTCGGGCCGCGCCCGCCCCTCCTCCTTGACGTCGCTATGTTGCCCGCCCAGTGGCCCTGTCTGGCGAGGTGGGTGGTGTGTGCCAAATCACGAACCAGTGGAGTGGCAGGCGAATTGGAATCAGAGTAAATAGCCGACCACCAAGGAGACTAGCCGGAAAAGCAGAAGGCCGCATATAGCGGCCTTCTCATTTGGTGCATCTCTCAGCTTGTTAGCGGACAGATCACATATCCCGATAATCTCAGTGAACCCATTCTATGCTACATATGTAAGCAAATCAATAACGTTAGGGAGAGTCGGATGTTGCCGACGATGCGCTATCGCCTTGCTTTGGATATCGGGACCACGTCTATCGGTTGGGCTCTGATACGGCTGAATTCAGAACAGCAACCATGCGCCATCATTCGAATGGGCGTGCGCATATTCCCCGATGGTCGCAACCCCAAGGACGGCACATCGCTGGCCGTCACGCGTCGCGCCGCCCGCCAGATGCGTCGCCGCCGTGATCGCCTGCTCAAGCGCAAGCAACGTATGCTGGATGCGCTGATCAAGCTTGGGTTTTTCCCTGCAGACAGCGCGGCTCGCCATGCATTGGTCCCCTTGGACCCCTATGCCCTGCGCGCCAAAGGTTTGCGCGAAGCCTTAAGCGGCCCCGAGTTTGCAAGAGCCCTGTTCCATATCAACCAACGAAGAGGCTTTCTCAGCAACCGAAAAACAGACAAGAAAGACAACGAAAGCGGGGCACTCAAAAAGGCCATCGGCGACCTGCGCCGCAAACTTGATGACGAGAACTGCCAGACCTTGGGCGAGTGGCTCGCCAAGCGTCATGCCGCCCGTCAAAGCGTGCGTGCGCGACTGCGCGGCAAAACCCAGAAGGACAAAGCCTACGACTTCTATGCCGACAGGGCCATGATCGCGCACGAGTTCGATACGCTCTGGACCACGCAGCAAACATTCAATCCAACGCTGTACTCGGATGCGGCCCGGGACGAGTTGAAAGACGTTCTGCTGTTTCAGCGACCACTCAAACCCGTCAAGCCAGGACGTTGCACGTTGATACCTGAAGAAGAACGTGCGCCATTGGCCATGCCCAGCACGCAGCGTTTTCGCATCTACCAGGAAGTCAACAACCTGCGCATACTCAACACGAGTCTCCAGGAGGTTCCCCTCACGCGAGAACAGCGCGACAAGGTCGTTGCCCTGCTTGAGCACAAAAGCGAGGTTCGGTTTACGGCCATGCTGACGGAGTTGAAGCTCCCAGGCACAACCAAGTTCAACCTGGAAGACATCAAGCGAGACAGACTCAAGGGCAATGCCACCTCGGCCTCGTTGTCCAAACCCGACTTCTTCGGCAAGCAATGGCATGAATTCGCGCTGGCACTTCAAGACGCGATCGTTGATCGACTGCTCCATGAAGCCAGCGAGTCGGCGCTGGTGCGATGGTTGCAAGAGCAAACAGGCGTGGATGAAGACCGTGCAACCCACATCGCCAACGCAGGCATGCCAGAAGGCTATGGCAGCCTGAGTCTCGCCGCCTTGGATTTGATCTTGCCCGAACTGACGGCTAACGTCGTGCCCTACTCTGAAGCGGTGACACGTGCGGGCCTCGGTACACACAGCGCGCTGTCGCACGCCCAAGCGACGGGCGAAATCATGATGGCGCTGCCCTACTACGGCGAGCCCTTGCGTCGCCACGTTGCCTTTGCCAAAGACAATCCACGCAACGACGAAGAGCGCTACGGCAAGATTGCCAACCCGACCGTCCACATTGGGCTCAACGAACTGCGCAAAGTGGTCAACGCCTTGATCAAACGCTATGGCCACCCCAGCGAAGTCATTGTTGAAGTCACACGCGACCTCAAGATTGGCCACGAGCGGCGGCTTGAGATTCAGCGTGATCAAAAGGCCAAACAAGAACGCAACAACATTCTCATTGCCGATGCCTGCACCGTGCTCGGCTTGACGCCAGACAACCTGGATCGAGCCAAGCGCCGTGATCTGTCGCAACGGATGCAGTTGTGGATCGAACTGGCCAAAGACGTTGCAGACCGTCGCTGCCCTTACACAGGCGAGCAGATCAGCATGGAGCGGCTGCTCTCATCCGAAGTCGAGATTGAACACATCCTGCCTTATTCAATCACCTTGGATGACAGCCTGAACAACAAGACTGTCGCCATGCGCCGGGCCAACCGAGACAAGGGCAACCAGACACCTTTTGACGCCTTCGGCAAACATGCACAAGCTGGCTATGACTACGAAGCCATCTTGCAACGTGCCGCCAAGATGCCCAAAGAGAAGGCAAAGCGCTTTGCCCCTGATGGCCATCAACGCTGGCTCAAAGAAGACAAGGACTTCCTGGCGCGGGCACTCAACGACACGGCCTACCTGTCTCGCATCGCAAAAGAGTATCTGTCCCTGATTTGCCCACACAACAAGGTGCGCGCCATTCCTGGACGAATGACCGCCATGCTGCGCGGCAAGTTCGGCCTGAACCAACTGCTATCCGGCTCGGAGCTGAAGAACCGCAACGACCACCGGCATCACACACTGGATGCGGCTGTGATCGGTATCACAGACCAGGGTCTGCTTCAGCGGTTCGCGAAGGCAAGCGAACAGGCACGCGCAAGGCAACTTGACCGGTTGGTCGAAGACATGCCATTACCCTGGCCTACCTACCGCGAGCACGTGATGCGTGGGCTGCAAGGCGTCATCATCAGCCACAAGCCAGATCATGGTTACCAAGGCTCCATGCACGAAGACACGGCCTGGGGCCTGCGTGAAGACGGCCAGGTATCCAGGCTTGTACGGCCAGAAGGTGGCGGTGCACGGGTCAGAGAAACCAAGAACAAGTCGGTGATCCAGATCAACAGCACACGCAACCTCGATCGACATGGGTTGGATGAGGCCGGTCAACCCAATGCCTACAAGGGCTATGTGGGTGGCAGCAATTTCTGCCTGGAGATATGGCGGGATGAAAAGGGCAAGTGGAATGGCGATGTCGTCTCCACATTCACCGCGTATCAAGTCGTACGTGAACTGGGCGAGGAGGCTGGGCTCAACCGCTTGATGCAGTCACACACAGCGCAAAACGGACAGCCTTTGGTGATGCGCCTGATGATCAATGATTTGGTGCGCATGGAGGTGGACAGCGTTATGCGGACCATGCGTATGGTGAAGATTTTTAGCAGCGGGCAGTTCTTCATGTGCGAGCACAACGAAGCCAATGTTGATGCTAGAGACAAAGATAAAGAGGACGCCTTCAACTATGTCTCCAAAATGCCCGGCTCATTTCAAAAGGCCAAAGGCCGTCGCGTCACGATATCCCCCATCGGCGACATCCGAGACCCTGGGTTCAAGGGCTAAGCACCATGATTGGCCGCATCGTTGAAGTGGCCGATGACCGTAGGCATTTGTTTGTCTCCAGGGGCTTCCTTGTCGTACAGGACACCGAAGGCGCACGCAAGGAACTGGGGCAAGTCCCACTCGATGACATCGCGGCCGTGATCGCCAACGCCCACGGCCTGAGCTACACGAACAACCTGTTGGTCGCACTGGCAGAGCGCGGCGCACCCTTCGTGCTCTGTGGATCCAACCACAACGCCGTAGGCATGCTGTTGTCCATCGACGGCAACTTCCAACAGGCCAAACGGCTCGATGCGCAGATCGCCGCCAGCAAGCCCACACATAAACGGCTGTGGGCTGACATCGTCAAATCCAAGCTCCAACAGCAAGCCGCGGCGCTAGAGGCCACAGGTGCGCCAACGGCACCGCTGACTGCACTGGCCAACAAGGTGCGCTCGGGCGACCCCGACAACATGGAAGCACAAGGTGCGCGCCGCTATTGGGGCCTGTTGTTCGGTGAGGACTTCCGACGCAACCAAGACGGCGAAGGCCTCAACGCCATGCTCAACTATGGCTACACCGTACTCAGGGCCGCCACCGCCCGGTCGGTTGTGGCCGCAGGATTGCACACCACCTTGGGCGTCTTCCACAGCAACGAGGGCAACGCCATGAGGCTGGTGGACGATGTGATGGAGCCCTTTCGGCCCGTCGTTGATCTGCGAGTCTGGCAACTGGCCCGGCAAGGAGAAAAGTACATCACACCCGACACCAAACGCGCACTGGTGCGAACCTTGTATGACGACATGCAAACCAGCATCGGTGCAACCCCCGTGATGTCATGCATCCACAAGCTCGCCATATCCATGGCCCAGGTCTACATGGGAGAACGAGACAAACTGGATTTGCCCTTGCCTGGTCTCCCGCTGGCCTTGGCCGCCAGCCTGGACCCGGACGAGTGACATCATGGCTTCGACCGCATGCTGAGCAGCTACCGACTCATGTGGATGGTTGTCATGTTCGATCTGCCGGTGGTGGAAAAGGCTGAGCGCAAAGCCGCCACCGGCTTTCGCAATGCGCTACTGGACATGGGCTTCGAGATGTCTCAGTTCTCGGTCTACATGCGCTTCTGCACCAGCCAGTCGCAAGTAGAGACCTACAGCAGACGAGTCGAATCCGCCTTGCCAGAAGGCGGCAAGGTCAATATCCTTACGTTCACCGACAAGCAGTACGAACGCATCGTCACTTTCCACGGCAAAGCCAAACAGCCGGCCAAAAAATCGCCGGATCAGTTCGATCTTTTCTGATGTCACACGCAAAATTCACCGGCTCAAAAGAGAAAAACCCCGTGACGAATCAAGGGGTTATCTCACTTGCAGTCTAGATCATCGGGATATGTGATCTGGCCGGAACTCATGCTGGCGCCGGTCAATCAGCAATCGCAGTCTAGATCATCGGGATATGTGATCTGGCCGGAACTGGCTGAACGCTTTCGGCACCTGCATAGTGAGTCTAGATCATCGGGATATGTGATCTGGCCGGAACATGCTCACCGGCCTCCAGTACGTGCTGCGGAGTCTAGATCATCGGGATATGTGATCTGGCCGGAACTGTGGGCTGGTGCTCATGGTGTTCAACTTCAGTCTAGATCATCGGGATATGTGATCTGGCCGGAACGCGTGAGCGCTTCTTTGACCAGGCCGACAAAGTCTAGATCATCGGGATATGTGATCTGGCCGGAACAGCCGGATCGAGCGCATCCAGACCAAACTGGAGTCTAGATCATCGGGATATGTGATCTGGCCGGAACGTGCGTCGCGATTCGGTTGATGAGGAGGGTAGTCTAGATCATCGGGATATGTGATCTGGCCGGAACGCAACTGCCCGCATCAACCTGGAGGGCGCCAGTCTAGATCATCGGGATATGTGATCTGGCCGGAACGTGTGCAGACGCCTGGAAAGTGGTTGACGGAGTCTAGATCATCGGGATATGTGATCTGGCCGGAACCCTTCCCGCAGCATCGATCCACCACAGCCGAGTCTAGATCATCGGGATATGTGATCTGGCCGGAACCTCAGCGTCTGAGCGATGCAGTGTCGCCCAAGTCTAGATCATCGGGATATGTGATCTGGCCGGAACCTACCAAGCCGCATACCCTCATCAACGATGAGTCTAGATCATCGGGATATGTGATCTGGCCGGAACTGTCTCCGTTAGATGACAACTGCACGCTCTAGTCTAGATCATCGGGATATGTGATCTGGCCGGAACCACGTTGCAGTACGGGATGATGCCGTCAGAAGTCTAGATCATCGGGATATGTGATCTGGCCGGAACTCACCGGTCGACATGACGCGATCAGCCAGGAGTCTAGATCATCGGGATATGTGATCTGGCCGGAACCTGATCGAGCATCCACTGTTCAAGCAAGGGAGTCTAGATCATCGGGATATGTGATCTGGCCGGAACTTGGCGAAGGTCCAGCCGCGCAGGGCCTGGAAGTCTAGATCATCGGGATATGTGATCTGGCCGGAACCCTGAGCCGTCCACGGTCGTGACCTTGCCAAGTCTAGATCATCGGGATATGTGATCTGGCCGGAACTGCAGGCGGCTGCATCCGTACCGGTGGATGAGTCTAGATCATCGGGATATGTGATCTGGCCGGAACGACAGGGCTACCCAAGTAAACACGACCAGAAGTCTAGATCATCGGGATATGTGATCTGGCCGGAACTGTGACCGGCACCACATGCCGGTCTGACCGAGTCTAGATCATCGGGATATGTGATCTGGCCGGAACAAGGCCCATGATGCGGCCACGCGTTCCAGCAGTCTAGATCATCGGGATATGTGATCTGGCCGGAACTGAAACCCGTATCAGCCCAGCGCCACCCGAAGTCTAGATCATCGGGATATGTGATCTGGCCGGAACCCTCTGGGAATTCCCGGCTCAAGGAACCAAAGTCTAGATCATCGGGATATGTGATCTGGCCGGAACAGCCGAGGCAAAGCGCCGCTTTGGCGAGGTAGTCTAGATCATCGGGATATGTGATCTGGCCGGAACGGTCAGGCGTTTGCCGACTCTGCTGGTACAAGTCTAGATCATCGGGATATGTGATCTGGCCGGAACTTTCGTTCTGCTTCTGAGAAAGCAGCAGAGAGTCTAGATCATCGGGATATGTGATCTGGCCAATCTCCACACACCTGCCGAACACCCCCATTTGATGGAAGTCACGCGCGCGCGCCTCTCGTAAACTCTCTCGTTGAAAATCAGGGCCTTGAGGCCTTACAAACAGGGAGTGAACATGTCAAGCAAATCATCCCGGCTGCTCGTGGCAGCCACAACCCTTGCCGCGCTGTTGATGGGCGCCGGGGCCAACGCCGCAACACAGTACAACATCACGCCACTGGACCAGCTTCCCGGCGGGCATTATCTTTACGCCTATGCGGTCAACGATGCGGGCCTTGTCACGGGGTATGGGTACAGCCAGGGCACCAACCTCGGCTTTGTCTGGCAACAAGGCCAGCTCACCAGCCTGGGCACCTTGCCTGGCGGTGGTACCAGCGGCGGCTACGGCATCAACAACGCGGGCGTGATCGCGGGCTCATCCGGCAGCGATGCCTTTGTCTGGCAGAACGGGTTGATGCAACAGCTCCCACGACTGGCCGGCGCTGACTATGGCCATGCTTACGCCATCAATGACGGCGGAGAGGTGGCCGGCGTATCGGGCGGTACGGCCGTCGTCTGGCGCAACGGCCAGGTGGTCGCCTTGCCCGGACTGAACGGGCAGGACAGTGCCCTCGCCATCAGCATCAACAACCAAGGCGTCATGGCAGGCATCAGCTACACCTCGGCCTATAACCCCAGCGCGGTGATCTGGCGCGACGGGCAAGTACAGGTCCTGGGCAGCAGCCCTTATGTCGGCGCAGGCGCCACCGACATTGCCAACAACGACGCTGTCGCGGGTTTTGTCGAACTGGGGGGCAATCGCAGCCAGGCCGCCCGCTGGGACCGCGGGCAAATCACCTTACTGGACAACCTGACGGACACCCAATTCGCCCGAGCATATGGCATCAACGATGCAGGCTTGGTCGTGGGCACCTCGTTCGCAGGCAGCGGCAGTGTCGCCACCCTGTGGGAGGGCACCGAAGCAACCGCGTTGCAAGACCTGGTGCTCAACAATGAAGGCTGGCACCTCTGGCAGGCACAGGACATCAGCAACGCTGGCCACATCATCGGCTGGGGCCAACTCAACGGTCAGGCGCAATCGTTCTTGCTGACCCCCGTTCCTGAAGCAACCACCACCAGCTACGCGCTGATCGGCATGCTGTCCCTGTTGTTTGCCTCGCGCCGCAAAAATCGCTCGCACGCTTGACCGCGCGCCGCCGTCGCCCACCACCGCCTCACCGCAAAGGCCTCGCAGAGCCTGAGGCTGCTATGCTGCTTTCATGGGACGCCCCACGATCAAAGTCCAGCATCAATCACTGACACCCTCGGTCGCCAGCCACTCCTTCAAGCTGCTCTTGAGCAGTTGTTGCGTGCTGGCCGGTGTCACCCATCTGGCTTTTGGCATCCTGTTCTACCAGGCCCAGGTCACATCCATGGCCCAGGTCAACGTGGCCAGTGTCCTGACTTATGTGCTATCGGCCCTGCTGCTGCGCCATGACCGTGTCGGTCTGGCCATGATCCTGATGATTGGCGAGGTGGCAGTACATGCCGTGCTCGCCGTCATCGCCGTGGGCTGGGAAAGCGGCTTTCACTACTACCTGCTGATTGCCATCCCCATCTACCTGGCCAACCAGGTCAACCGCTGGCCCGTCAAGATCACGGTGGCCACCTTCATGGGTGCGTCCTATGTTGCCCTGGACTGGTACTGGCGCACCGCACCGCCGGTCTACCAGATGGACCTGAGCACCCTGGCCTACCTGCATCGCTTCAACCTGGTCACCACCATCGCCATCCTCAGCGGGATCACGGTGCTGTACGTGCACCTGATCACCCAGGCTGAAGAGCGCCTGCATGAACTGGCCACCACCGACAGCCTGACCGGCCTGATGAACCGCCGCAGTCTGCTGGCCATGCTGGACGCCGAACAAGCCCGACGTCAACGTAAGCCGCATGACGTGGCCATCATCCTGGTCGACATTGATCACTTTAAGAAACTCAATGACACCTTTGGTCACAACATGGGTGACTGGGCATTGCAGGCCGTTTCCGAGGTGCTCAAAAAGGGTGTGCGCGAGATGGATTTCGTGGCCCGCTGGGGCGGTGAAGAGTTCCTCATCATCCTGCCTTTTGCAGACATTGCCACAGCCTTGCCGGTGGCAGAGCGCCTGCGCCAGGGCATTGCCGATCTGCGTTTTCCCACGAGGGACCATGCCTTGCGGGTGACCGCCACACTGGGCCTGTCGACCCTGGCTGTCGACGACATGGTGGACGTGGCCATACAGCGCGCCGACGCGGCCCTTTACAAGGGCAAACACGAGGGGCGTAATCAGGTTGTGGTGAAAACCGCCTGATGCACCAGGCCCTTCGCGGGCTATATTTCACATAGAGATATGACCGATGGTGCACCATGTCGGCAGACCCAGCTCAACCTTTCCTTACGCAAGAGGACCCAGCCATGAAATCAAGCAGGACATCCACAATCCAGGTGTTTGCCACGGCAGCACTGTCGCTCTGTTTGGCCGCGCCCGCCCTGGCCGTTCAGACCTACTTCGTTCAGTCCCTTGGGGCCCTCTCACCGCGGGCCATCAATGACCTGGGCGTGGTGACCGGCCCCATTTACACCAGCAGCCAGACGCCTGATGCCTGGCCCACCGGCATCAACAACACAGGCGTGGTCGTCGGCAGTTACCGGGAACACGCCGCGCAATGGCAGGGTGATCAAATCACGTTGCTGAGCGAACTGCCGGGCAGCACCTCGTCATACGCCAACGCGGTCAATGACCAGGGTGACATCGTGGGCGAGAGTGGCGGCATTGCGGTGCGCTGGCACAACGGCGAGGTCAGCGCGCTGCCCAGCCCCCAAGGCAGCACGGGCTTTGAGGCCTCCGCCATCAACCAGTCGGGCACCATCGCCGGGGCCATCGCCAAGGCGGACGAGCACTTGCAAGCGGTGACCTGGAAGGACGGCCTGGTTCAGATACTGCCCTTCCCCACAGGCTTCAACGAAACCGACCCTGAGAGCGCCACCAACAGCAGGGCATTTGGCATCAATGGGCACGACACCGTCGTGGGCTATGTGTCCGAGCACTGGACAGACAGCGCAGCCGTCTGGAAGAACGGCCAGGTGCAGGTACTGTCGCCGCTCCTGGGCAGCGGGCAAAGCATCGCTTACGGCATCAACGATACGGATGAGATCGTGGGCTACTCGTTCGGCGGCAGCAGTGACCTGCGTGCTACCTTGTGGGACCAAGGCCTGGCCTATGACCTCGCCGACCTGACGCTCAACGCGCAAGGCTGGGATTTCAGCATGGCTTTTGGCGTCAACCAGATCGGGCAGATCATAGGCTTGGGGAGTCTCAACGGCCAGGGACATGGCTTCTTGCTGACGCCCACCACCGTGCCTGAGGCCGATGCCAGTGTCCTGGCCTTGATCGGCCTGGGTGCCGTGATGTGGCCCATGAAGCGCCGCAAGGCCGTGGCCGCTCAGGCTTGAGCGGCTCTCGCCCGCATGCGAGGCCAGACACTTGTCTGGCCTTTTCCGTTTCAGCTCAACGGGGTTGACGACGGGTGATCAGCAGGGACAGACCAACGCCCACGCCAACAAGCGCCATGAGCATTGAGTCTGCTTCCGGCACCGGGCTTGGCACGGCCGTGACGCCGATATTCAAGACAAAGCTGCTGACGTTGACCTGACCTCGCTTGAAGTTCATGCATGACAAGGACTGACAGCTCGTATCAGTGGTGGACGGGAACGCATAGTACGCACCAGTCACACCTGTCCAGAACCGCCAATCAAAACTGGAGTCAACCAAGTCACCACTGTGAGCGACGGTCGACCATCCTTGATCCCCTGGCCCTGTCTGGACCAAGCCCGTTTGATGCAGGCCTAAGACAGCCACTTCAGAGGTGGCGTCCCACAAAGAGAGGCCCGGGAAGACTTCATATTCACTCAATATGGCTGGCCACGCACCGGTAGGCCATGTCGGTGGTACCCCGTAGCCGAATTCAGAAGTGACACGGAACTGCCCATAAGCCGTCGCGAATTGAGCGTCTCCTGCAGGTGGTGTTTGCGAGGCGACATTGACACCAACCGACCACTTGCCGAGGTCCGCCGACGCCACACCCCAATGGTGCCCCAGTGGATCAATCACATCCACATTGGTCTTTTGTGTCGTCTGGCCAGAGAAAAACGTCGTCTTCGACTCAAGGGCGACCGGTTGCCCCGAGGTCGATCCAAACACCACGGAAATGGTGGGCAGGTCGCGCACCGTACAAGCGCTGGCCGTGCAGTCCCAGGTAAAGGGCGTTTCCTGAAGTTGGACGTTGCTGAATGCCCCCAAGCCCAACTCATTGAACGACCCCTTCAAATACTGCCCATCAAAGCTGGCAGCCTGTGCAGCCCCTTGAGCCAGACCACCCGCGGCCACCAAGGCCCAAACCATGCGACGAAAACCGGATTGCATCCGTGCCTCCCTTTGTTGAATTGCCCGCTTGAAACAGTTGCTTCAAGTTCTCACACAAATTATCGCGAGCGCGCCACCCATCAACCACACCCTCGATGAGGGATCCATGTGGCGGCGCCCATGAAAAAGCCGGGCACATGGCCCGGCTCTGTTCTTGCCAACCCAGGCCCTCACAGGCCCGGCACGCAAGGCATCACTCGATCGCCTTGACCATGTCCTCGACCACCTTCTTGGCGTCACCGAACACCATCATGGTCTTGTCCATGTAGAACAGCTCGTTGTCCAGGCCGGCGTAACCCGAGGCCATGGAGCGCTTGTTCACGATCACGGTCTTGGCCTTGTAGGCTTCCAGAATCGGCATGCCGTAGATCGGGCTGCCCTTGACGTGCGCCGCCGGGTTCACCACGTCGTTGGCACCCAGGATGATCGCCACGTCGGCCTGGCCGAACTCGCCGTTGATGTCTTCCATCTCGAAGACCTGGTCGTACGGTACTTCGGCCTCGGCCAGCAGCACGTTCATGTGACCGGGCATGCGGCCTGCCACCGGGTGGATGGCGTACTTCACGTTGATGCCCTTTTCGGTCAGCTTGGCAGCCAGCTCTTTCACGGCATGCTGGGCTCTGGCCACAGCCAGGCCGTAGCCGGGCACGATCACCACGGTTTCAGCGTTGCCCAACACGAAGGCTGCGTCGTCAGCCGAACCGCTCTTGACGGGGCGCTGCGCTTGCGCACCACCGGCGGCCGCTGCATTGGCCTCGCCGCCGAAGCCACCCAGGATCACGTTGAAGAAGGACCGGTTCATGGCCTTGCACATGATGTAGCTCAGAATCGCGCCCGACGAGCCCACCAGCGAACCGGCAATGATCAGCATGGAGTTGTTCAGCGAGAAGCCGATGCCGGCCGCCGCCCAGCCCGAGTAGCTGTTGAGCATCGACACCACGACGGGCATGTCGGCGCCGCCAATGGGGATGATGATCAGCACACCCAGCACGAAGCTCAACGCCAGGATGGCGAAGAAGGCTTCCATGCTTTGCGTGACCATGAACACACCGATCAGGCCCAGCAGGCCCAGACCCAGCACCAGGTTCAGCATGTGCTGACCGGCGAAGTTCACGGGCGCGCCCTGGAACAGGCGGAACTTGTACTTGCCGCTCAGCTTGCCAAAGGCAATGACCGAACCCGAGAAGGTGATGGCACCAATGGCCGCGCCCAGGGCCAGTTCCAGGCGGTTGCCCACCGGGATCTCGGCCAGGGCATCGCCAATCGGCTTGGCCACGATCTGGAAGGCATAAGGCTCGGCGACCACGGCCACGGCGATGAACACCGCCGCCAGGCCGATCATGCTGTGCATGAAGGCGACCAGCTCGGGCATCTTGGTCATCTCGACGCGCTTGGCCATGATGGCGCCGGCTGCGCCACCCACCACCAGCGCGGCCAGCACATAGCCCAGGCCTTCGCCAAAGTTCACGCCCAGTGCCGCAGCCTGGCCCTGGATCAGGCCGACCGTGGTCAGCACGGCGATCGTCATGCCCAGCATGCCGAAGAAGTTGCCACGGATGGACGTGGTCGGGTGGCTCAAACCCTTGAGCGCCTGGATGAAACACACCGAGGCGAACAGGTAAAGCAGAGTGATCAGGTTGATGCTCATTTACTTGGCCCCGGCCTTCTTTTCTTTCTTCTTGAACATCTCCAGCATGCGCCGGGTGACCAGGAAGCCGCCAAAAACGTTCACGGCGGCCAGCGCCACCGCCAGCACGCCCATGGTCTTGCCCAGGGTCGTCACGGTCAGGGCGGCAGCCAGCATGGCGCCAACGATCACGATGGCCGACACCGCATTGGTCACGGCCATCAGGGGGGTATGCAGAGCAGGGGTCACCGTCCAGACCACGTGATAGCCCACATAAATGGCCAGCACAAAGATGGTCAGGTTGATAACGACATGGGAAACGGCTTCCATCGTTGTCTCCTGGACAAAAGATTGATCAATCGAACTTGCGGATTTCTTTGATGGCGTTGCCCTCGTCGAGCAACACGACCTTAGGCTTGTAGCTGCCCACTTCGGCGTCCGTCATGGGCGCGTAGGTGCAGATGATCAGCAGGTCGCCGACGTGGGCCTTGCGGGCCGCCGCGCCATTGAGCGAGATCACGCCGGAGCCGCGCGCAGCCTTGATGACGTAGGTCGAGAAGCGCTCGCCGTTGTTGATGTTGTAGAGCTCGATGTACTCGAACTCTTTCATGTCGGCCGCATCGAGCAGGTCCTCATCGATGCCGCATGAACCTTCGTAGTTCAGGTCGGCTTCGGTGACGGTGGCACGGTGCAGCTTGGCACGCAGCATGACGCGTTGCATATCTTCTATCTCCTGGCTGGCGCGTTGCTTCAGGCGCGCAGCAGTTGGCCGTCGCGAGACATCAGGCAAGCCTTGACGATGTCGTCTTCGAGGTCGACGTGGAACTGGGCTTCCTTGTTGATGACCAGTTTGAGGAAGTCGATCACATTGCGCGCATACAGGGCAGACGCGTCAGCGGCCACCAGAGCGGGCAGGTTGGTCTCGCCGACCAGGGTCACGCCGTGCTTGACCACCGTCTGGTTGGCTTCGGTCAGGGGGCAGTTGCCGCCTTGTGCCGCGGCCAGGTCCACGATGACGGAGCCCGGCTTCATGGCCTTGACCATGTCCTCGGACACCAGCACGGGCGCCGCGCGACCAGGGATCAAGGCGGTGGTGATGACGATGTCGGCCGCGGCCACGCGCTTGGCCACTTCCACCTTCTGGCGGTCCAGCCAGGACTGGGGCATGGGGCGGGCGTAACCACCCACTCCTTCAGCGGCTTCTTTTTCTTCAGCCGTTTCGTAGGGCACATCGATGAACTTGGCGCCCAGGGACTCGACCTGCTCTTTCACCGAAGGCCGCACATCGGAGGCCTCGATGACCGCGCCCAGGCGCTTGGCCGTGGCAATGGCCTGCAGACCGGCCACACCCACGCCGAGGATCACCACGCGGGCAGCCTTGACGGTGCCGGCAGCGGTCATCAGCATGGGGAAGATGCGCTGGTATTTGTCGGCGGCGATCATGACGGCCTTGTAGCCTGCCAGATTGGCCTGCGAGGACAGCACGTCCATGCTCTGCGCACGGGTGGTGCGCGGTGCGGCTTCGAGCGCAAAAGCGGTCAGCTTGGCATCGGTGATCGCCTGCAGACCGGCCTTGTCAAACGGGTTGAGCATACCGACCAGCACCGAACCGGGCTTGGTCATGGCCAGCTCGTTGGCAAAGGGGGGGCGCACTTTGAGGATCATGTCGGCGCCCAGGGCGCCTGCCGCATCGGTGATCTCGGCGCCGGCGGCCACGTAGGCTTCATCCGTCACGCTGGCGGCCACACCGGCACCAGACTGCACACGCAAGGTGTGGCCTTGCGCCTTCAATTTCTTGACGGTCTCGGGGGTCACGGCCACGCGGGTTTCGCCGACGGTGGTCTCCAAGGGTATGCCAATGAGCATACGTGTCTCCTACAGGTGGGTGTTGCTTTGCCGAACTCACCAGCATACACAAACTTCACGTCATTCCTGGGGCTTCACCCAGCCAGGCGGACGTTTTGCCCTGTCCGAATCGCTGAAACCCTTCATTTGAGGTGGGGTGTTGTCACATTCACCCCCCGCGTTTCGCGGGTATCCCACAGGCGCAATTGGTCATGCGCACTTCACAACATTAAAGGATAATCCTGCGCTCATGAAGACCGCCGACATCCTTCTGGAGACCGCCCCTCAGCCCGAGGTTCACCACGCACCCAAAGTGCGCTGGAAACCCAACGTCACCGTTGCCGCGCTGATCGAGCGCGACGGGCGATTCCTGCTGGTGGAAGAACAGACCTCGGATGGTCTGCTGCTGAACAACCCGGCGGGCCATCTGGACCCCGGCGAGTCGCCCATCGAGGGCTGCATCCGCGAAACACTGGAAGAAACCGCGTGTGTTTTCACGCCCGAGGGCTTCCTGGGCATGTACATGTCGCGCTTTCGGCGTACCCGCACGGGCGAGGACATCACCTACCTGCGTCTGGCCTTTTTTGGCTCGGTGGGCGAGGCCGACCCGGCCCTGGAGCTGGACGAAGGCATCGTGCGAGCCGTGTGGATGACGGCCGACGAAATCCGCGCCTGCCCGGAGCGCCACCGCAGCCCCCTGGTGCTGGAGTGCCTGGAAAGCTACCTGGCGGGTGAGCGCTACCCTCTGTCCATCCTGACCGTGCATGAAAGCGTGTTTTCCGCGCCGGCGCACAATCGGGCATCCTGATTTTTCGGTTTTTGATCGCCTGAGGCGGCTGCTTGTGGTGGCCGGCCAGGCTGCCACCTTCTGTTTATGTCTCAAGCTCAGCGCGTGGTCGTCGGCCTCAGCGGCGGTGTCGATTCCGCGGTCACGGCCTGGCTCTTGAAGCAGCAGGGCCACGAGGTCATCGGCATCTTCATGAAGAACTGGGAAGATGACGACGACAGCGAATACTGCTCGTCGCGTCAGGACTTCCTGGACGCTGCCTCGGTGGCCGACGTCATCGGCATCGAGATCGAGCACGTGAACTTCGCTGCCGACTACAAGGACCGCGTCTTCGCCGAGTTCCTGCGCGAGTACCAGGCTGGCCGCACGCCCAACCCCGACGTGCTGTGCAACGCCGAGATCAAGTTCAAGGCCTTTCTGGACCACGCCATGCGCCTGGGCGCCGAGAAGATCGCCACCGGCCACTACGCCCGGGTGCGCGAGCGTGAAGGCCGGTTTGAATTGCTCAAAGGCCTGGACCCGCTGAAGGACCAGAGCTACTTCCTGCACCGTTTGACGCAGTCGCAACTGAGCAAGACCATGTTCCCGGTGGGCGAGCTGCCCAAGACCGAGGTGCGCCGCATTGCCGCCGAGATCAAGCTGCCCAATGCGAAGAAGAAGGACTCGACCGGCATCTGCTTCATCGGCGAGCGGCCCTTCCGCGAGTTCCTGAACCGCTACCTGTCCAACGAGCCCGGCCCGATCAAGGACGACCGCGGCCGCAAGCTGGGCGAGCATGTGGGCCTGAGCTTTTACACGCTGGGCCAGCGCAAGGGCATCGGCATTGGTGGCGTGAAGGACAAGGGCGCGCCACGCGGTGGCGGCGAACATGACCCGTGGTTCGTCGCCCGCAAGGACCTTGAGCAGAACACGCTGTACGTGGTGCAGGGCCATGACCACCCCTGGTTGCAACAGCACACCTTGGTGGCCGATGACCTGAGCTGGGTGGATGGCCACGGGCCGGCTGCGGGCGAGGCGGGGGTGGGCGCGAAGTCGCGCTACCGCCAGGCGGATGCACCTTGCACCGTTGAGGCCGCCGATGCCAAGGCCATCAGCCTGCGCTTCCCCGATGCGCAATGGGCGGTGACGCCGGGGCAATCGGCGGTCCTATACCAGGGTGAGGTGTGCCTGGGTGGTGGTGTGATCGCTTCGGCCTGCTGAAAGCCGCCCAGGGTCAGCCCTCGCGCAAGACGGGGGCCTTGGCCAGCCATGCTTGCAGGCCATCCAGCAAGATCACGGTGGCAGCCAGGTGGTGTGCCAGCGGTGCCCCCTGAACGACGGCCAGAGCAGCGCGGTCGAATGCCGCTGACATCATGTCTGCCAAGGCCGTGAGCTGAGGCTCAGGCACGCGCTCGATCCCCAGCGCCTCCCGCAAGCCGGCGTGCAGCGCCTCGGCACCTGCGGCCTGGCTCAAGGCCAGGAGTTGCGTGCTCGACAACACGGCGGGCGCCTCCAGCAGCAACAAGCGGGCGCGCCCCTGGCCGGACATGGCCTCGAAGTAGGCGCGTGCCCCGATCTTCAGCGCCTCGAAAGGCGACTGCAGCGGGCCCGAACTGGCTTGCTCGACTGAGCATGCCACCTCGTGGGCCGCTTGCATGGCCACGGCCAGGAACAAAGCGCACTTGTCCTCGAAGTGGTGGTAGAGCGCGCCCCGTGTGACCCCCGCCAATTGCGCCACTTCGGGAGTGCTGGTTTGGGCAAAGCCGTGCGCCACAAACAGGGTCTTGGCCGCCGCCAGCAACTGGCGCCTGGTGGCCTCACGCCGCTCGGCCTGGGTCCGGCTGGATCTCACTTGCATACATACAGCCTGTACGTTAGTATCATCAACATACAGATTGTATGTATTTTAAGGAGCCCGCCATGCGCTGCACACAGTACTACCCGGTCATCATGAGCGCCCACGTTCAACTGAGCACCGACTTCTACACCACCCACTTCGGCTTCAAACCTTTGTTCGCGAGCGACTGGTACGTGCACCTGCAGTCCAAAGAGGACGCGGGCGTGAACCTCGCGATCCTGCAACACGACCATGACACCGTGCCTGCCGGGCACCGCCATGCGGCGCGGGGCATGTTGATCAATTTTGAGGTGGACAATGTGAACGACATCTACCGGGCATTCCAGGCCAAAGGCCTGCCCATCCTCACGCAACTGCGAGACGAGCCCTTCGGCCAGCGGCACTTCATCACCGAGGATCCCAATGGCGTCTTGCTGGACATCATCACGCCGATAGCACCGTCACCCGAGTTCCTCGCCCAGTACGCACCCGACGCTCAGCCTTGACCGCACCAGCTGCCCCCATCGTCATCCTCGACACCAACGCCCTGCTCGACTGGCGCGTGTTCAAGGACCCGGCCGCCCACCCTTTGGCCCAGGCCCTGGCCGAGGGCAGGCTGCGCTGGCTGGCCTGCCCCTCGATGGAGCAGGAATGGCATCAGGTGTGGCCGCGCAGCGCATTCAAGCGCTGGGCGCCGGACCCGATGCTGACGCTGACCGTGTTCCAGCACGCCACCTTCGTGGACGAACCACCGCGATGCGCCCTGCGCTGCAAGGACCCGGACGACCAGGTGTTCATCGACCTGGCGATGCACGTGGGTGCCGCCTGGCTGTTCAGCAAGGACGCGGCCCTGCTCAAGCTGGCGCGGCGCGCCCGGCCGCATGGCGTGCAGGTGCTGAGTCTGCAGAGCTGGGCCGGCTTGCCAGTCGCCGTATGATGACCAGCATGAAACTGACACGCCGCCATGGTCTGGGCCTGGGCGCCCTCGCCGCCACGAGCCTGCTGGTGGCCTGCGCCAGCCTGATGGGCCCGCGCACCATCGAGATCTCGCGCGAGCAGCTGCTGAGCAAGCTGGGCCAGCGTTTCCCGACCACCAAGCGGGTCATGAACCTGCTGGATGTGGAAGCGTCCGCGCCGCAGCTGGATATGCTGGCTGACCGCAACCGCGTGGTCGCCGCCGTCGACCTGACCGCCAGAGAGCTGATCTTCAACCAGGGCTACACAGGGCATGTGGCCGTGAGCTTTGGCCTGCGCTACGAGCCCAAGGACCTGAGCATCCGCCTGAAGGACCCCAAGGTGGAGAAGATCCAGGTGGAAGGCCTGCCGCCGGTCTTTCAGCGTCAATTGAGCACGGCAGGGGCGCAATTCATCGAAGACAGCCTGCAGGACTACGCCGTACACCAGTTCAAGGCCGAGGACCTGCGCGACGCTGACCGCATGGGCTACCAGGTGGGCGAGATCGTGGTCACGGCCACCGGCCTGGCCGTGCACTTGGCGCCCAAGCCCTGATATCGCGCACAAGCCCGCAGACTTGTGGACAATGCGTGATCTACGCGTTTTCACTGAGTCCTCTCGCATCATGAGTATCTTTTCTGGCGACAGCCGCAAGGCCTGGGTCGATGCCTTCATCGCGGGCATCCCGTACGCCGTGGCCTCGGGCATGCAGGTGACCGACATGGGGCAAGGTCACGCCAGCCTCTTGCTGCCCGCCCGCGCGACCTGGACGGGCGATGCCGAGCGCAAGCTGATCCATGCCGGTTGCCTGAGCGTGCTGGCCGACACCGCCTGTGGCGTGGCCGTGGGCACCGCCCTGGAGGCGCTGGAGCCCTTCGCCACGCTGGACCTGCGCATGGACTACCTGCGCCCGCCCGTGGCCGAAACCGATCTGATTTGCCGGGCCGAATGCCATCGCTTGTCGCGCAGCGTGGCCTTTGTGCGTGGTGAATTGCACCAGCCCGGCCAGAGCGAGCCCGTGGCCACGGTGAACGCCACCTTCATGCGGGCCACGGCCAGCACACGCCGCAAGGACATGGGCGGCACCTCGCCAACGCCCTTGTCTGCCGGGGCGGCGCCCTCGGTGCCCACGCCGACGCAGGCCGCAGCCAGCCTGATGTCGCCGGCCAGCATCGAGCCCAGCCAGGTCTTCGTCAGCCAGGCCGCCGATACGCCAGAGACCCTGGCTCTGCCGGTGGGCCGCTCGCCGTATGTGGACTTTTTGAATGTGCACCAGCAGCCGCAAGTGGATGCCGGCCCGGTGTTCCGCCTGCCTTTCAAGCCCGAGCTGATCGGCAACCCGGTGCTGCCCGCCCTGCATGGCGGCGTGCTGGCAGGCTTTGGTGAGACGGCCATGATCCTGCACCTGCTGGCCACCAACCCTGGCATCACGGGCGTGCCGCGTGGCGTGGACTTTGCCATTGCCTACCTGCGCTCGGCCAAGCCGGTGGACACCTTTGTGCAAGGCACCACCGTGCGCCAGGGCAACCGCGTGGCACTGGTGCAGGTGTCGATCTGGCAGGACGACCCGCAGCGCCCGGTGGCACAGGCGCGCGGACATTGCCTGATGCCGCGCGACGACGCTTGACGCGCCCGCGCGGTCTTGGTCAGCTCGAGGTCAGGCGGCGACGGCTTGACGGGCCTGACGGCGGCGGATCAGCCCCAAAGCGCCCAGGCCAGCCAGGGCCATGAACACGGACGACGCCTCCGGCACGGGGGCATAGGTCCAGGGTGTGCCTTCCGGGAACGAGACGAACGTCAGGTTGACCGAATACAGGGCGGACGTCCACCATCTGGAATAGACCTGCCAACTGGCTGTGTACCGCCCCTCACCAACCTGGGTGATGGGCACGGCCTGCTCAAGACCCAACTTCGCCTCGATGCTCGAATCGAGATGCCACCCCAGCTTGCCTTCGTATTGCCCCCTCGCCCGCTGGAGTTCCAGCCCATCAAAACGTGCCTGCATGCTGGTGAGGTCGATCGACGGCGGGGCATCCACCTCGGAAGAGAGGTAGAGACGCCAATCGGACCACTTGCCATACTGGTCGAGCTCGGCCTCGCCCCAGACAACATAGCCATCGGTGACGCCGTTGGATTGGTGCAGCCCATCCTGGAAGGGGGCGCCCGCGTTCGGCAACGAGAGGTGCAAGAGGGGCGCCGGTGGCGCACCCACGCTTTCGCTGATCTGATCGACCGTCGCGTCCACGATCCGCCATTGAGCGGCCAGGGCGGGGTTGTGCGCCAGGATGCCGGTCAGGCAAAGCAGGCCTGTACCGAGCAAGCGTTGGGATGTCAGCATGATGGTTCCTCCTTGGTTGTGTGTTCAGGGGCTTGCGCCCCCGACAACATTTTGCTCAAGGCCAACAGCAGCGCTGTAACAAGCTGTCAAGCACGGGTGCGTTCGGCAAGCCAGGCCCCGATGCGGGCCATCTGTGTGGCGTGGTCGACCTTTGGACACCAGCCGAGCGCACGCGCGCGGTCCAGCGGAAACCGGCTGTCCCAGGCGATGAGGTTGAGCGCCTCCGTGGTGACCGGTGGGCGTTTGCGGGGCCACAAGCGCTTGAACAAGGGCTCTGTCAGCCACGCCCCCAGGTAGGCCAGCGGACGCGGCACCGACTTCGGCGGGGGCGTGCCCAGAAGCCGCGCCAGGTCGTTGAAGTAGTCGCACCAGGTCACTGACAGGTCGTCGTGCACATGGAAAGCCTGCCCCCAGGCGTGCGGGTGCATGGCCACGTGCACGAGGAAGTCGGCCACGTTGTCGACCCCGGTCAGGGCCGCGTTACCCCTCCCGCCGCCGATCAGCGCAGGCAGCCCCTGGCGCAAGGCCTCGGCCGCGTCGATGACCCAGGGGCCCGAGCCCGGTCCGATGATGTTGGCCGGGCGCACCACGCAGACCTGCACACCCTGCGCCATGTAGCGTCGCGCCAGCGCTTCCTGGCCTTGCTTGGCGCGACCGTAGGGCCCTTGGCCGACACCGGGTGACACGTCTTCACGGCAAGGGCCGCGCTGGATGGCATCGCCATATGCACAGATGCTGGTGACCAACACCACCGCCGCATCTTGGCGCAGCGCGGACTCGAAGACATGTGCCGTGCCGCCCACGGTCACGCGCTGGTGGTCTTCGTCACGCCCGGCATCGCCCACCAGTGCCGCGAGGTGGAAACACCATTGGCAGCCTTGCATGGCGCGCGACACGTCGTCGCTTGAAGTGATGTCACCGCGCCGGACAACGATGCGCTCGCCCCAGCGCTGCTGCCAGCTGTCGGGCACCGGCTCCTTAGGCAAGGCTAAGACGACGACGGTGCAGGCTGTGCGCGCCAGCAGTTGCTCGACCAGCACCCGCCCGAGGAAGCCTGCGCCACCCGTGACGAGGATGCTGTCCTTGGCAAGCGGGTCCAGTACCCGGCACACAGGGATGTCATTTCGACCCATCAGGCGGCCTCCCGATCGGCAGCGCTGCCAGCGCCTGACTGGATGCGACCAAAATGCGCTTCACCAAACAGATGGCTGGTCACGTCACCCGGGAAGAGCCAGAAGGGCGTGCGCTCGCTGGACGTGGCGCAGTTGGGGTAGTCCGGGTGCGCCGAGGGCCCGGCCAGGGTTTTTTCCAGCACCATGGAGATGTACTGGTCGTTGCTGCCCTCCAGCGTGTTGCCATTGAGGATCACCTCGACGCCGGTGCGCAGGGCATGCTGGCGTACCGCGTTGATGCGCGAGTTCTTCGGCTCGTAGGCATCGACGCCCACGCCGTTCTCGCTGGTGACACGGATGCCATCGGGCACGCGCGCAGCCATCGAGTGGTTGCCTTCGGTGTGACCCGGTGTGTGGATGAGGGCCAGGCCCGGCCC
>Ga0209066_10002356_pt1 | contig 22990 bp, 27 predicted proteins | sample All_14_2_FD_187198 | JGI IMG/M metagenome (GOLD analysis project Ga0209066, IMG submission 187198) | Freshwater microbial communities in response to fracking from Pennsylvania, USA - Allegheny Zone_MetaG_DW_15 (SPAdes) (version 2) ... | reverse complement strand
GCGCTCCAGAGGGGGGCAGACATGGCCGGATCGATGCTCGTGGAACGCGGCCAGGTCATTTCACTGATCTGCGCGACACCCGACATGCTCGACGCGGAAGACGCCGGCGGCGGCGCCATCGCCATGCGGCTGGGCGTCAAGCCCCCCGTCTCCTGGCCGCCGGAACACAACGACACTGCTACCCGCGCCTGGATGCGCGGCCTGCTCACCGATACGCCGGACGAGCCCGGCTATGTCTGCTGGTACATGATCGCCCAGAACCGGCTGGTCGGCATCTGCGGTTTCAAGGGACCTCCGACCGACAAGGGCGAGGTCGAGATCGGCTACTCCGTGGTCGAGGCCGAGCATCGCAAGGGCTATGGCGTCGAGGCGGCTGGCCTGCTGGTGGCGCGGGCCTTCCGAGATCCCCGGGTGAGCGTCGTGACGGCCGAAACGCTTCCCAGGCTGGTGGCCTCGCAGAAGGTGCTGGCCCGCTGCGGCTTTTCTCATGTCGGCGGCTATATGGACGCAGACGACGGCCAGATCATGCGTTTTGAGGTGCGGCGCCCGTCTGAGCGCCCCGGACCATAGGCAGCCGCGGCGACAAGGCCTGGTCCATGGCCGACAGCAGGGCGCGCAGGTCGATCGGCTTGGCGACATGGGCGTCTGCGCCGGCGGCCAGGCAGGTCTTGATCTGGGCCGACATGACGTCGGCGGTCAGGGCGATGACCGGCAGCTTGGCGAAACGCGGCTCTGTGCGCAGTCGCCGCGTGGCTTCCAGCCCGTCCATCACCGGCATGTTGACGTCCATCAGCACGATGTCGATGGGCCCGGCGTCCAGGGCGTCCAGCGCTTCACGGCCGTTCGCCGCCTCGACCAGATCGCACTCGAACGGCGTCAGGAACAGGCGGATCACGCGGCGGTTTACGGGATGATCGTCCACCACCAGCACGCGGCGGCCGTGCAGGGCGGCGAAGGACGGCTCGCTGGTCGCCTCGGGCGCTTCGGCTCCGACCGGCGCCTCGCTGTCAGCCACGCAGGCGTCGGCCAGCATCTCGACGATGAAGGTCGAGCCCACGCCCTCCACGCTCTCGACCCGGATTTCGCCGCCCATCATCTCGACCAGCCGGCGCGTGATATTGAGGCCCAGCCCCGTACCGCCGAAGGTGCGGGTTGTGGAGGCGTCGGCCTGGGTGAAGGCCCGAAACAGCTTGGCCAGGGTCGTCTCGCTCATGCCGATGCCGGTATCGGCCACCCGCAGGCGAATGCGCTGGCGACCGGTCGTCAGATCGGGAGCGCAGGCCAGGGTCACCTCGACCTGTCCGGCATTGGTGAACTTTAGAGCGTTGGAGACCAGGTTGGTCAGGCACTGGCGCAAACGCACCGCGTCGAACATCAGGGGGCCGGGCGCGACCCCCTCGACCCGGAAGATCAGCGCGATACCCTTGTCCCGCGCCGTGGGCTGATAGCCGCCGATCAGGCGCGCGCAGACCTGGACCAGATCGCCGGCCGTGGGCGCGATCTCCAGCTTGCCCGCCTCGATCTTCGACAGGTCCAGAATGTCGTTGAGCAGCACCAGCAAGGTGTTGCCCGAATCCAGGATCAATTCGATCTGCTCGCGCTGATGATCGCCCAGCTCTTCGGTGCGCAACGACTGGGCCAGGCCCAGCATGCCGTTCAGCGGCGTGCGCAACTCGTGGCTCATCACCGCCAGGAAGGCCGACTTGGCCTGGTTGGCCGCCTCGGCCCTGGCCCGGGCCTCGCGCAAGGAACCGGACACCCGGCGCTGGTTCAGCGCCCAGGCCACGCCGCCGACCACCAGCAGGCCCAGCAGAAGGGCGATCACGCCAGAGGCCTGGGCCAGACGGCGGTTCAGTTCGACTTCGGCCGCCAGCCGCCGGCTCTCATCGCGCTTGGCGCTGAGCTCGCTCTCGAGCGCCGCCGACATTTCAGCAACGCTGCTCGAATGGGCCCTGTCGTTTTCGGCGCGGTCCACGCGCCGAAAACGGTCCAGCTTCTCGAAGGCAGAGCCGCCGCGTCCCTCGGCCTGGTCAATATAGGCCTCGACCTGGAGTTCGGCCTGCGGATCGCGGTCGATCAGGGTGGTGGGAAGCGCGCGCAGGCTGTCCAGATCGGCACGCGCTGCGGCCGCGTCGCCGAGCACGGCGCGAGCCAGCGCCCGCTTCTTCAGCATGATGACCTGCAAGCGCCGGTCGGGCTGGCGCAATTCCTTCTCCATTTCGGCAAGGCAACCCAGCACGCCACGCGGATTCTCCTGGGCTTCGGCGACCATGGTGCAAAGAAACCGGTCCCAGGTGAGCAGGGCCGGGTCGCCATTGGCCCGGATCATCTCGTGATGCAGTTGGGCCAGACGCGCCGCCGCTTCGATCTCGCCGACCTCGACGGCCGTATAGGCGATGTCATAGACCCGCTCGATCTTGCGGAGGTAAAAGGCGTCGCGCTCATCAAGGCTCGCCGCCTGGGTCATGCGGTCCAGGGCGCCTTCCTTGTCGCCAATATCGGCCAGGGTGTAGGAATGCACCTGATGGGCTTCGGCCAGCAGCGGCCGGGCGATCTCGCCGCGCCGCTCGATCTCCAGAGACAGGTCGGCGGCCAGGCGCGCGGCCTCGGCCCAGCGGCCAGACTGGCCCAGATGACGCGCCCGCTCGACCCCGGCCATCATCCGGATATCTCGCGACGGACCGCCCAGAAAGCGCTTCCAGTCCGCGTCGGAAAAGGCGCGATAGCCCTGGGTCTCATTGCGATAGGCCAGAACCATCAGCTCTGTCAGCGCCAGCAGCGGGGCGTCGCCGTCACGCTCGGCGATCAGACGGGAGCGGGCGATCCAGGTGTCGAAACGCCCCTGAAGCTGATTGCTCTTGTAGGCGTAAAGCACTCGCCACAGACCGTAGAGCCGTTCGTCGCCGCTCTGCCGCAACGCCTTGCGGCCCGCGCGCTCGATGTCGGCATTGTCGCGCGGGGGCGTCTTGATCTGATGCGCGCCGATCTGGTCGTTCAGTTGATTGAGGCGAACAGCCAAGGCCGATGGCGCAGGATCCGCCGCCCAGGCGCCGGCGCCGGCCGCCAGGCTTCCGATTAGGGCGAGAGATGCCAGAAATCGCCGCAAGGCCGGTCCCCAAGTGAGGGGAAAATCCTGCGGCTAAAGCGGTTTAGTTTACGTTAAGCTTACTGAAACGGGCGATCAGATGGTCGCGCCACCGTCCACCACCAGGGCCTGGCCCGTCATGAAACTGCCCGCCCTGGAGGCCAGATAGACGGCGGCCCCGGCCAGCTCGTCCGGCTCGCCGATGCGCCGCAGCGGGACGCTCTTGGTCGAGCGCTCCAGGGTTTCAGGGTTATCCCACAGGGCCTTGGCGAAGTCGGTCTTGATCAGGCCGGGTGCGATGCAGTTGACCCGCACATTGTCGGGTCCAAACTCGTGCGCCAGATTTCGCGCCAGCTGGAAATCGGCGGCCTTGGAGATGTTGTAGGCGCCGATGATGGCGTTGCCGCGCAGGCCGCCAATCGAGCTGACGATGATGATCGACCCGTCGCGGCGCTCGCGCATCTCGGGCGCGACCATGCCGATCAGCCAGTGATTGCTGATGATGTTGTTGTCCAGGATCTTGCGGAACTGGTCATCGGCGATCCCGGCCAGCGGTCCGTAATAGGGATTGCTGGCGGCGTTGCAGACGCAGATGTCGATCTTGCCGAACGCCGTCTTCGTCTCGTCGACCAGGCGCTGCAGATCTTCCTTCGAGCCGATATTGGCCGGGACCGAGATCGCCGAGCCCTCGCCGTACCGGGCGTTGATCTCGGCGGCCACCTCCTCGCAGGGCCCGGCCTTGCGCGACGAGATCACCACCTTGGCCCCGTGCTCGGCCATGCGTTCGGCGATGGCCTTGCCGATGCCGCGCGAGGATCCGGTGATGATCGCCACCTTGCCGGTGAGGTCGAAGAGGCCCATGGCGCGCTCCCTGAAACGCTTGTTTGAATTCGCGTTACACTGGCGGGCGCGGGACAAAGGGTCAAGGTCGCCGGGCCGCCAAATAAATCCGGCTGCTGTGTCGGCGCCTCTGGAGCTGGCGCGTCCTTGAGGCGACAGTCACGCCAATCCCGATGGAGCCAACCATGCCTCTCGACGCCGCCGCCACAGATCAAGACCGCGACCTGGTGCTGACCCGCATCATCGACGTCCCGGCCGCCAAGCTGTTCAAGTGCTGGACCACGCCCGAACTGCTGCCCAAGTGGTTCTGCCCGCCGCCCTGGCATGTGTCCAAGGCGGTGATGGATGTGCGCACCGGCGGCGCCAGCCTGATCGTCATGAACGGTCCCAATGGCGAGGAGGTCGACAATCCGGGCGTCTATCTGGAGGTGATCGAGAACCAGAAGATCGTCTTCACCGACGCCTTCACCGAGACCTGGAAGCCTTCGGCCAAGCCGTTCATGACCGGCATTATCACTTTTGAGGACCTTGGCGGCGGCAAGACCCGCTACACCGCCATCGCCCGCCACTGGACGGTCGAGGACCGCCAGACCCACGAGCAGATGGGCTTCCATGAGGGCTGGGGCGTCGCGGCCGACCAGATGGCGGCCCTCGCGGCGACGCTTTAGCTGGAACCGCTGCCACGCCACCGCCGTTGCTCCAGCACGTGCAGGAGTTCCCCATGCCCCCCACCGTCGATGCCGACACCGCGCTTGAGGACGTCATGCGCTTCCTCGAAAGTCCGCCCGAGCCAGGCTCGCCACAAGACGCAATCTTTGGCCAGCGGCTGCTGCAGGTGATCTCCGCCTCTATCCCCGCCGATCCCGAAAACGAGGACGACGAACCGCCCGCGCTGGAGTTGGGCGCGGACCTGCGTCGCAAGCTGGAGGACGCCGCCCGCAAGCGCGGTGGCAGTCACCCCTTTGGCGACCACCCCGATGGCATCGGTCCAACCCTGGGCATGAACCTGGGCGCGGGCTGACGCCTCAGGCGCACTTGTTCCAGCCGCTCATGTCCAGATGAAAGTGGTCGCGGTGTTCGGCATTGTAGTCGGGGCTCAGGGTCGTCAGGAACACCTTGCAGGCGCCGTCTCGCACCCGGCGCAGGAACTGCCCCTTGGGGCCGGGATCGGTCCAGTCGCTGGCCACCATCACGCGGCTGCCGTCGGCCAGCTTGAAACCTGCCAGATCGATCGCATCAGCCAGCGCGTGCTCGCTGACCGGGCCTTCGGCCTTGCCGTACATGCGCCGGCACGAATAGGCGCCGTAGTGCTCCAGGCCGGTCACGCCCTGGCCCAGCAACTCATAGGCGGCGGGCTGGACCACCTGGCGCTCCCAGATCGACAGGGCCAGGGCCGCCTTGCAGACCATGGCGGCGTCGGCGGGGATCAGAGGCGCCATGCCGGATTCAATCCGCAGAGCGTCGCGGACGACGCAGAACTCGCCCTCGGTCTTGTCGGGCAGATCGCTGTAGGTGAGGCCCGCCTTGACCAGGATCGCCCGGCACAGCTTGGGATCTCGCCCGCTGCGGGCGGCCTTGATCCGCGTGGCCATGCCCACGGGGTCGACAACCCGAAGCGCCTTCCACGGGGCGTGCTGGCTGGGAAGGGTGCGCTCGGCCAGCAGGGCCATGATCGCCACCAGGATCCAGAGCAATACCAGACCCGTCAGCCGCGCCAGGCGCGTCTGATGCTTCGCGTGCTGCTCGATACGCGGATGACGCGGAACGCGATAGGCCATGGGGCGGGGGAGCGCCTTGCAAGGGTTAACGCCGCACCAAGCACGAGCCAGCCGGCGGGTTCAACCACCAAACGCCGTCAATCGCTAAGAGGATCGGGGCTGTGATCGAGACGCAGGAGGTCGGCGTGGGCGGCAATCAGAGGCGCGATGCGCGACAAGGTTCGTCGCACCGGCTTGGCGTGACGGTCGGAAAAGGGCATCACCGCCTGCCCATGTCTTCCTCAGATCGCCCCGCCCTGCTCGACCCCAAGCTGCTGCCGCGCTTTGCGCTGTTGTGCCTGGGCATTTGGCTGAACGCGGCCGACACTCTGGTCACCGCCACCATCATGCCCAGCGTGGCCGAGGAGATCGGCGGCTATCAGTATTTTGGCTGGTCGGTGGCCGCCTTCCTGATGGGCTCCATCCTGGCCGGGGCCTGCAGCGGCAAGCTGTCGATCGCCCTTGGCCTGCGGCACGCCACCATTCTGGCCGGGGTCGCCTACGCCGTCGGCTGCGCGATGAGCGCCCTGGCGCCCGAGTTCGTCACCTTCGTGGTCGGCCGGCTGGTCCAGGGCCTGGGGGCCGGCGCGGTCGTGGCCCTGTGCTATGTGGCCATCACCGCCCTCTTCCCCGAAAGCCTGTGGCCGCGCGTCTATGGCGCCGTGGCCGGCGTCTGGGGCGGCGCCACCCTGCTGGGACCGCTGATGGGCGGACTGTTCGCGGAAGCTGGCTTCTGGCGCGGGGCGTTCTGGATGTTCGTGGTCCAGGCCATCATCTTCGTGGTCGCCGTGGCTGTGATGCTGCCCTCGGAAAAGCGCGGCGAGGCGCGCAATCGCATCCCCGGCCTGCAACTGGCCCTGCTGATCGCCGGTGTCAGCCTGATCGGCGCGGCCGGTATCGTCTCCTCCCCCGCCCTGGCCGGCGCCTGCGCCCTGCTGGGCGTGATCGGCATGGGCGCCATGCTGGTCGCCAACGGGCGCACGCGCGACCGGCTGCTGCCCCGCGCTGTCGCCGACCTGACCACCGCCACTGGCCTTGGCCTGCTGATCATGTTCGCCTGCGAGGCGGCCGCCATCGGCTTCACCGTGTATGGCCCAGCCTTCATCCAGGCTCGCCACGCCGCCTCGCCCCTGATGGCCGGTTATGTGACCGGCGCCATTGCGGCGGGCTGGACGGTTTGCGCCCTGCTCGTCGGTGGCCTGCCGCAGGCGCGCGAAGGCCTGGCGATCCGCACCGGCGTTGGGACCCTGCTCTTCGGCGTGATCTGGAGCGCCTGGGCCGTCACTCGCGGCGGTCTTGTCGAGACCGGCTTCGCCTTTCTGGTGATCGGCTGCGGCTTTGGCCTGAGCTGGGCGTTCCTGGCCCGCCAGGTGATCGCCGCCGCGCCGGCCAACGAACAGGCCCTGGCCTCCTCGGCCGTGCCAACGGTGCAGCTGATCGGCGGCGCGGCCGGCTCGGCCGCAGCCGGGGCCATGGCCAACCTGCTGGGTTTTGGCCACGGCGTCGAGCCAGCAGCGGCCTATGCCGTGGGCCCCTGGCTGTTTGGGGCGTTCGCGCCGCTGGCCCTGGTGGCCTTCGCGGCGGCGTGGCGGATGGGGCGGCGTTAGTGCCGTTGAATGGCGGCCAGCATCGGGCCGATGACGGCCTCGATCTCATCTAGCTTGTTGCTGACGATGTCCCAGATCACCCGTTCGTCGAGTTCGGGATAGCCGTGCGCGACGAGATTCCGGACCGCGACCATGCTCTTCCACGGAAGGTCACCCAGCTGTTCCTTCAGACGATCCGGCAGACGACCTATCGACTCGCCGATCACCAATACGTTCATGGCCATGGCGTCGAAGAAAAGCGGGTTCAATTGGAATTCTTCGAAGGATAGTCCCGTGGAATAGGACCTTAAACGAGCGACCGCCTGCAGGATGTCGTCGAGCCTGAGCTCGGCGTCCCGCTCTGCCTTAGACATAGGCGACTTCACTCAGGACCCGGTCACGGATCAGGCGGTGCAACGATTTGGGCGTCGCCAGATCGACATCCCGCTCCATCAATTCGGCGAGTTGCTCACGAAGGGCGAAGAAGCCGAGGCCTGGATGGCTTTCCCGATCAAACTCCACCAGCAAGTCCACGTCGCTGTCCGGCCCAGCCTCGCCACGCGCCGTCGAGCCGAACACGCCCACACGCGCAACGCCGTAGCGGTCCAGCAGCGGCTTGGCCGCGCGCAGTCGGGCGAGGGCGTCGTCGAGGGTCATGACCTGAATTATAGCACGAAACTCAAGCCGCTGCCGTCAGCATGAAATCGACGTGAACGGCGTCATAGGGAAACACCACCCCGCCGCCGGTCGCGAACTCAAGCACACCGGCGTCGATCAGGGCGTGAATGTCGCCATGCACGGCCTTTACATCGCGCTCGACCCGGCGGGCGACCTCGCGGATCGACAGGGGCCCCTGCGCCGTCATGGCGCGCAGGATCTCCCAACGCTTTCGGGTCAAGGTGGTCCAGAGGAGTTCGGCCGAAGCAAACGAGATGTGGGCGCCCTGGGCCTCGCCAGCAAAGGCGGCCCGAGCGCGTCGGCTCAGGTCGTCCCGAGACGCGACGGAGAGGGTCACGGTGGTCATTGGGGCCTCCATTGATCAACGTCGTTCCAGAAATCCGCCAGCAAAGCCTCGGGCGTGCTGAAGGCATAGGGCGTTTCCAGGCTGCCCAGATGCCGATGATCGCCCTTGCCGGCTTCATTATCGTATCGAAGCACGCAGACGCCGCTCACCACATAGGCCAGCGAATACTCCAGGTCGTGACGAGAGCCTCGCACCGACTCAGCAACCCGCCAGATCTTGATGGTCGCGAAAGCGGCCTCTGCGATCTGGTGGCGCTCCTGCAGAAGAAGCTCAGCTCTCATGTTGGAGAATATGCCAACAGCACTAGGCCGTTGTCAAATACTCCAACAATCCTACACCTCGACCAGCGCCGCGCCTTCCACCAGCTTGACGATGTCGCCCATGATGTCGGTGATCTTGAAGTCCTTGGGGGTGTAGATCCGCGCCACGCCCATCTGTTTCAGGATCAGGGCGTCGGCGTCAGGGATGATGCCGCCCACCACGACGGGGATGTCGCCCAGCCCCTCGACGCGCATGACGCGGACCACTTCCTGCACCAGATCCAGGTGCGAGCCCGACAGGATCGACAGCCCCACCACATGGGCCCGGCTTTCCTTGGCGCGACGGACGATCTCTTCGGGGGTCGAGCGGATGCCGTCATAGACGACCTCCATGCCCACGGCCCGGGCCCGGGTGGCGATCTGTTCGGCGCCGTTGGAGTGACCGTCCAGGCCCGGCTTGCCGACGAGGTAGGTCAGGGTGCGGCCCAGCACCTGGGAGACCCGCTCGACCTCGCGTTTCACCGCCTCGACGTCCTCGGCTTCACCGGTCGAGACCACGACGGCGACGCCGGTCGGGCCGCGATATTCGCCGAACACCTCGCGCAGGGCGCCGGACCATTCGCCGGTGGTGACGCCGGCCTTGGCCGCCACGATGGAGGGCTCCATGATGTTGCGGCCGTCCCGCGCCGCCGCCTTCAGGTCGGCCAGCGCCGCCTGCACCGCGCCGTCATCCCGCGCCGCGCGCCAGGCCTTGATCCGTTCGACGACGCCGGCCTCAAGACGCGGGTCGACGGTCTCGATCGAGCTTTCGCCGGCCGACAGCGGGGAGACCTCGGTGTCGGTCCAGCGATTGACGCCGACCACGGTCATGTCGCCGGTCTCGACCGAGCGCACGCGCTTGGCGTTTGACGCCACCAGCTGGGTCTTCATGTAGTCGATGGCGCTCGCGGCGCCGCCCATCTCGTCGATCAGGGCCAGCTGCTCCAGCGCGCCCTTCGATAGTTCGGCGACCTTGGCTTCCACCACGTGGGAGCCGTCGAAGAGGTCTTCGTACTCCAGCAGGTCGGTTTCATAGGCCAGCACCTGCTGCAGCCGCAGCGACCATTGCTGATCGAACGGACGCGGCAGGCCCAGGGCCTCGTTCCAGGCCGGCAGCTGCAGAGCGCGGCAGCGGGCGTCCTTGGACAGGGTCACCGCCAGGGCCTCGATCAGGATGCGGTAGACGTTGTTCTCGGGCTGCTGCTCGGTCAGGCCCAGGCTGTTGACCTGCACGCCATAGCGGAAACGGCGGGCCTTCTTGTCCTGTACGCCATAGCGCTCCAGCAGGATTTGGTCCCACAGGCGGGTGAACGACCGCATCTTGCACAGCTCGGTGACGAACCGCACCCCGGCATTGACGAAGAAGCTGATCCGCGAGGCGACGATCTCGAAGTCCTGCTCGGGCACCTGGCCGCCGGCCTTGACGGTGTCGAGCACGGAAATCGCGGTGGCCAGGGCGAAGGCCAGCTCCTGCTCCGGCGTCGCGCCGGCTTCCTGCAGGTGATAGCTGCAGACGTTCATCGGGTTCCACTTGGGAACCTCCAGATAGCACCAGGCGATCATGTCGCCGATCAGCCTTAGGGACGGGCCCGGCGGGAAGATATAGGTGCCGCGGCTCAGATATTCCTTGATAAGATCATTCTGCGTCGTGCCCTGCAGGAGCTTGCGATCAGCCCCCTGCTCGTCGGCCAGCGCCACATACATCGCCAGCAGCCAGGCGGCCGGGGCGTTGATGGTCATCGAGGTGTTGGACTGGTCCAGCGGGATCTGGTCGAACAGCTGGCGCATGTCGCCCAGATGGCTGATCGGCACGCCGACCTTGCCCACCTCGCCGCGCGACAGGATGTGGTCGGGATCGTAGCCGGTCTGGGTCGGCAGGTCGAAGGCCACCGACAGGCCCGTCTGTCCCTTGGACAGGTTGGCGCGATACAGGGCGTTGGACTTCTCGGCCGTCGAGTGGCCGGCATAGGTGCGGAAGATCCACGGCGCATCCGGCGCGTGCTGATACGGCTTTCCTGACATCCCGTGCTCCCGACTTATCGTTCTTGATTACCGCTGATCATGAACCGGGTTTTGCTGCGATGCAATATCGCAAAAGCGAAGTCTACTTCACCGACGGGAGCCTGCGCCCAGGCGGGTCACAACCGTGACGAAGAAGGCGGTGGACCACCCCATGAGCAGCACGCCATTGACACCCTCTATGCCGCTGACGAGCCGCCAGTCCGGCGAGATATAGGCATCATCGAAGCCGATCCCTGCATAGGCGATGGTCGAGAAATAGACGGCGGTCTCAAGATCGCCGATCGCGCCGAGGGACATGAACAGCAGGGCGTAGGACCAGATCTCGACCCCGTGCAGCGCGAACAGCGCCACGACCAGCACCAGCGTAAAGACCAGGGTTCGCGTGGATAGGGCGGGAATATGCCGTGACATCTCGTCCCGCGCCTCCAGGCGCAGGTATCTGCCCAGCAGAGCCAGGCCGACGCCGTGGATCGTGACGGTCAGCAGCACCATCAAGGTGGCGACCGCCAGTTGGATGATCATGTGCACGCGCGCGTCGGCCTGGCAGGGGATCAGGCCAGCCCGGCCAGGGCGGACGCGATCTTGTCCTTCAGCTCCAGACGCTGCTTCTTGAAATCCTCAAGGACCGCGTCGGCGACCGCCTCGATGTTGGTTTCCATGCGGTGCACGGCGCGATTGACCTCGTTGTAGCCCTCAAGAAGCTTGGCGAAGTGGGCGTCGCTGGTCTTCAGCGCGTGAATCCGCGCGGCGTCCTGGGGAAACTCTTCGTGCAGTTCGTGGGGGGTGTTGCTCATCGGACAGGACTTCCAGAAAATGACGCCCGGCTTGGCGCCGAAACCATCCTGCCCGCCCGGCCGACGGCGGCCTTGCGGTCGATCAATTTCGCTTGAGGCTTTCGGCTCAGGCCCGGCGAAACAGGGCCGTTCGCTTGGCCATGAAGGCCGTGACGGCCTCGGCGTGATCGGCGCTGTTCACCAGTTCCGCCAGATCCGCAGGGGCGCCCGCAACCGCCCGCTTGGCGGCCTCGACGGCCAGGGGCGCGCGCGTCGCGATGCGTTCCGCCAGATCCAGAGCCGCCGGCAAAAACGCATCGACGGGATGGACCGCCGTCACCACGCCGTCCGATAGAGCCCGCGCCGCGTCGAAGCTCGCCCCCGTCAACAGATGCGCCTTGGCCCGCGCCTCGCCGATCAGGCGGGGAAGCCGGACCACTGACGCCATCAGCCCGATATTGACGCCCGAGGCCGCGAACAGGGCGCGCTGGCTGGCGATCCGGATGTCACAGGATAGAGCCAGCTCCAGCCCGCCGCCCAGGCACCAGCCGTCGATCGCGGCGATGACAGGGGCCCGGCAGGCCTCGACCCTGTCCATCAGGACATTGAAACCCAGAACCGCGTCCAGCTGGCCTTGGCCACGTCCAGCCGCCTCGCGCAGGTCATCGCCCGCACAGAAGACGCCGCCCCGGCCGGTCAACACCACGGCGCGAACCGCAAGATCGGCATTGACCTCGGCCAAGGCGTCCGAAAGCTGGCGACGCAGCGCCATGCCCAGCCCGTTGGCTGGCGGGGCGTCGAGCTCCAGCAAGGCGATGGATTCGGCGGGTCGGGAGACATGGAGGGTCGGGTTCATGCCCAAGCCTCGCCGATCACAGTCCGCCTGACCAGTATGTTGCGTCGCACAAGATTCCGCTTGCCAGTTTCAAACACTTGTCTCAGCTTAAGCGACTTCGGGGTCGATTTATCCGCCTCGGGACCAAAAACGACGGGTCGGCGAGGTATTTTCACCGTTTCGACCGCCCCGCGCGCAGCCGAGTTGAGCTTTCGGACGTTGTTGCAGCGCCGAAAGAATGGGGAGTGACATGACGACCGCCACGTTAGAAAAATCGCCCGTGAAGGATCTCTACGAGATCGGCGAAATCCCGCCGCCCTTCCACGTGCCCAAGAACATGTACGCCTGGAGCATCCGCAAGGAGCGCCACGGCAAGCCGTCCACCGCCATGCAGGTCGAGGTCGTGCCGACCTGGGAGATCGGCGAGGACGAGGTGCTGGTCCTCGTGATGGCCGCCGGCGTCAACTATAACGGCGTCTGGGCCGCCCTCGGCGAGCCCATCAGCCCGCTGGACGGCCACAAGCAGCCCTATCATATCGCCGGCAGCGACGCCTCGGGCATCGTCTGGGCGGTGGGCTCCAAGGTCAAACGCTGGAAGCTGGGCGACGAAGTCGTGATCCACTGCAACCAGGACGACGGCGACGACGAGGAGTGCAACGGCGGCGACCCGATGTTCTCGACCAGCCAGCGCATCTGGGGTTACGAAACACCGGACGGCAGCTTCGCCCAGTTCTGCCGGGTGCAGTCGCGCCAACTGCTGCAGCGTCCCAAGCACCTGACCTGGGAAGAAGCCGCCTGCTACACCCTCACACTGGCCACCGCCTACCGGATGCTGTTTGGCCACAAGCCGCATGAGCTGCGCCCCGGTCAGAACGTGCTGGTCTGGGGCGCCTCGGGCGGTCTGGGCGTCTTTGCCGTACAACTGGCCGCTGTCGCCGGCGCCAACGCCATCGGCGTGGTCTCAAGCGAGGACAAGCGCGAGTTCGTGCTGTCGATGGGCGCCAAGGCGGTGTTGAACCGCAACGAATTCAATTGCTGGGGCCAGCTGCCCAAGGTCAATGGCCCGGAATTCACCGATTACATGAAAGAGAGCCGCAAGTTCGGCAAGGCCCTGTGGCAGATCACCGGCAACAAGGACGTCGACATGGTGTTCGAGCACCCTGGCGAGCAGACCTTTCCGGTCTCGGTGTTCGTGGTCAAGCGCGGCGGCATGGTCGCCATCTGCGCCGGCACCAGCGGCTTCAACCTGACGATGGACGCCCGCTTCCTGTGGATGCGCCAGAAGCGCGTCCAGGGCAGCCACTTCGCCAACCTGATGCAGGCCAGCGCCGCCAACCAGCTGGTCATTGATCGCCGCGTCGATCCTTGCCTGTCGGAGGTCTTCCCCTGGAATGACATCCCCCTGGCCCACGAGAAGATGCTGGCCAACCAGCACCTGCCCGGCAACATGGGCGTGCTCGTCTGCGCCCAGCGGCCGGGTCTGCGGACGTTTGAAGAAGTGCAGGAGCTGAGCGGCCCGCTCTGACCGGCAGCCTTAGGCCATCCGGCGGCCCCTCGGGCTCGTAGCTCTCTCTGGCGGCGCCCCGCCCCCGGAGAGAGATGACCGCCAGTGACCTGTCCACAATGAGCCCGAGGTCAGCCGCCACGACATCGCGCGACACCGACCTCGGGCGGCGGTGCCTGTCACGCGCCCAGCGCGTAAGGCCCGCTCTTGTCCAGGGCCGCCTGCCATGCAGGGCGGGCGTGCATGCGTTCGATCCAGGCCGCCATGTGCGGATAGTCGGCCAGCTTGCCCATGGCCTTGGCCACCTCGGGGACGAAGCTCATCTGGATGTCCGCACCCGTCAGATCGTCGCCGACGAGAACCTGGCGACCGGCCAGGCTGTCATTGACGAAGGCCAGATGGTTGGCGATTTCGGACTGGATGCGGGGCTGCAGCGGCGCGCCGCCTTCGCCCAGGCGGCCGACATACATGTTCAGCATCAGGGGCAGCATGGCCGAGCCCTCGGCATAGTGCAGCCACTGCTGATAACGATCGTAGTCGGCGGTGGCCGGATCGGGCGCCAGACGGCCCCCGCCATGGCGGCGGATCACATAGTCGATAATCGCGCCGGACTCGATCACAGTCAGGTCGCCCCCTGCGCCCTCATCGACGATCACCGGCGACTTGCCCAGCGGGTGGACGTCGGTCAGGGACGGCGGCGCAAGACGCGTCTTGGGATCGCGCGTGTGAAAGACGATCTCGTAGGGGAGTCGCAGCTCCTCGAGCAGCCACAGAATGCGCTGCGACCGGGACTCGTTGAGGTGGTGAACCTTGATCATGTTTCTTCCCGTTTTATCGTTTTATGCTGCACTGCGACATTGCTCGCAGGTGCGAAAAGAGCCAGAGTGAAAGAAAACAACTGTTTGGCGCAGGGGAGCAAGTCATGACCGCAACGATCGCCCAGGATAACAACTCGATCATCCTGCCAGGCCTGACGGGCCTGCTGCGGGAGGCCGCCGTGGCCGCCCAGGCCTTTGTCGACAAGGTCCATCCCATCGTGAAGGCTCGCATCGCGGGTCCAGAGGGCAAGGTCGACCGCAAGCTGGCAGACCTGGAGCAGCACGTCGTCCATGGCTATGGCTGGTACGCCTCCTATGCCGAACTGCTGAACCAGGTGGCCGGCTGGGCCGAGCGCCTGGAGGTGAGCGGCCGCTTCACCGAGATCGAGGCCCTGCTGGCCCAGCTGCTGTTCGCCGAATATGCCACCCAGATGGTCGGCGGCATCGCCATGAACCAGGGCGAGATGATCCGCCCCGTCGACATCACCGACGACCGCGGCGTCATGAACCTGCTGTTCGCCCCGGCCCTGGTCACCCTGATGACCAAGGGCGGCGGCCAGGCGGTGAAGACCGCCGTCGCCAGGAGGCTGGCCGAGGCGCGCGGCCGTCCGACGCTGGAGAACACCGGCCTGGACGAAACCTTCGAAATGATCCGCGACCAGTTCCACGCCTTCGCCGAGGAAAAGGTCACGCCCTTCGCTCACGAATGGCATCTGAAGGACCAGCTGATCCCGCTGGAGCTGGTTCAGGAACTGGGCGATCTGGGCGTGTTTGGCCTGACCATCCCGGAAGAATACGGCGGCAGCGGCATGGGCAAGACCGCCATGTGCGTCGTGTCCGAAGAGCTGTCGCGCGCCTGGATCGGCGTCGGCTCGCTGGCTACGCGTTCCGAGATCGCCGGCGAGCTGATCCTCACCGGGGGCACGGAAGCCCAGAAGCAATACTGGCTGCCGCGCATCGCCAGCGCCGAGATTCTGCCAACCGCCGTCTTTACCGAGCCCAATACCGGTTCCGACCTTGGGTCGCTGCGCACCCGGGGCGTGCTGGACGGCGACCACTATGTGGTGACGGGCAACAAGACCTGGATCACCCACGCCTCGCGCGCCGATGTCATGACCCTGCTGGTCCGCACGGATCCCGACACGACCGACTATCGCGGCCTGTCGATGCTGCTGGCCCCAAAGCCGCGGGCTACGGAGGAAGACGACTTCCCCGCCGCCGGCATGAGCGGCGGTGAGATCGGGGTGATCGGCTATCGGGGCATGAAGGAATATGAGCTGGCTTTCGACGGCTTCACCGTGCCGGCCGAAAACCTGCTGGGCGGGGTCGAGGGCCAGGGCTTCAAGCAGTTGATGGCCACTTTCGAGAGCGCTCGCATCCAGACCGCCGCCCGCGCCGTCGGCGTGGCCCAGTCCGCGCTGGAGGTCGGCCTGTCCTACGCCCTGGACCGCAAGCAGTTTGGCCAGGCGATCTTCGAATTCCCCCGCGTCGCCAACAAGCTGGCGATGATGGCGGCCGAAATCATGGGCATCCGTCAGCTGACCTACTACGCCGCCGCCCAGAAGGACGAGGACAAGCGCTGCGACATCGAGGCCGGCATGGCCAAGCTGATCGCCGCCCGCGTAGCGTGGGCCGCCGCCGACAACGCCCTGCAGATTCATGGCGGCAACGGCTTTGCGATGGAATACACCATCAGCCGCGTGCTGGCCGATGCCCGCATCCTCAACATCTTCGAGGGCGCCGGCGAGATCCAGGCCCAGGTGATCGCAAGGCGGCTGCTGGACGGCGGGAACTAGGCTGGCCAGCGCCTGACACCCCCTCCGTCACGATGCGTATTCGCATCGCGGCGCCGATAGGCGACGTGACGGAGGGGGCGTCCCGGCGCTTGCGGCGTGTACAAGCATCAGCTTAGCCTCGCCTTCTGATCTGAAGGACGCGCCATGATCGCCACGACCCGCCGCACCGCCCTGCTTTCCGCCCTGGCCACCGGTGGGCTCGCCGCGTTCGGCACGTCCGCGAAGGCCCGGGAGACCGGCTCGGTCGGCGCGGCGGTGGACAGGTACGCCCAGGAGGTGATGGCCGCCTTCCCCGACCAGCCGGGCCTGGGCGTCTGCGTGGTCGAGAACGGCGAGATCACCCTGGCCAAGGGCTATGGCGTCAAGCGCCTGGGCTCGCCGGCCCGGTGCGACGAGAATACCATTTTCGGCATCGCCTCCAACACCAAGGCCATGACGGCCGCCGCCCTGGCGATGCTGGTCGAGGACGGCAAGGTCGAGTGGGACGCGCCGGTCACCAAGTACCTGCCGGAGTTCGCCATGAGCGACCCGGTGGTGACCAGGCTGATGACCGTGCGCGACCTGCTGGTTCACCGCAGCGGCCTGACCCTGGGGGCCGGCGACCTGATGATCTGGCCCGCGCCCACCCACACCCGGGCCGAGATCGTGGCGGGCCTCAAATACCTGCCCATCGGCAGCCAGTTCAGGGGCGGATACGCCTATGACAACGTGCTCTATGTGGCCGCTGGCGAGGTGGTGGCCGCCGTCACCGGCAAGCCCTGGGAAGATTTCATCCAGACGCGGATTCTTGACCCCCTGGGCATGACCGACACGGTCGCCACGCCCGCCAAGGTCGATAGAAGCCGCCGCGCCGAACCGCATTGCCGCCTGGGACCGCCCGTGCGCGGCCTGGGTCCTCAGACCGTCCTGCCCTTTGACGACAGTTTCTCCGCCGCCGCCGCCGCAGGCGGGGTCAACACAACCCCGGCCGATATCGGCAAATGGATGCGGGCTCAGCTGGCCCTGGGCGCCCTGCCGAACGGCAAGCGGCTGTGGAGCGAGGCTACGGCCCGCGAGATGTGGAAGCCCCAGACGATCACCACCTCGTCCGACGGCCCAACGGCGGAAAACCCTGTGCGCCCGTCCATGCAGGCCTACGCCCTGGGCTGGTTCGTGCAGGATCATCGCGGTGAACGGCTGCTGTGGCACACCGGCGGTCTGGCGGGCTTCATCTCCTATACGGGCCTGCTGCCCGGCCGGAAGTCGGGCATCATGGTCATGACCAACGCCGAAGAGAGCCCGGTGCTGCGGGCGCTGCGGTTTGGCGGTCCCGACCGTCTGCAGGGCCGCAGCGACTTCGACTGGATCGCGTCGAGCAAACGGGTCCAGGCCGAGGCCGACGCCCAGACGCTGAAGGACGCCGCTGAAGCCGCAACGCCCAAGGCCGGCGGCAAACCGCCCAGCCTGCCACTGGACGCCTATGTCGGCGTCTATCGCGACCCCTGGTATGGCACGGTCACGATTGGCAAAGCCAAGGGCAAGAAAGGCAAGGGCCTGACCGTCTCCTTCGACAAAACCCCCGCGCTGCGGGGCAGGCTGGAGCTGTTCGACGGCGAGACCTTCAGGACCGTCTTTGACGACCGGACGCAGGAGGATGCTTTCATCACCTTCGACGTCGCGGGCGGCGCGGTGACCTCGGCCCTGGCCAAGGCGGTTTCGCCCCTGGCCGACTTCTCGTTCGACTATCAGGACCTGCGGCTGACCCGGCTTCCCTAACCAGCCTAGCGGGGACGCCAGCCGTCGGCGATGGCCAGGATCTGGCGGTCCATGGCGGCCGACATGGCCGACGCGTCGCCCTTGCCGCCGCTATTGGCGGCCATGCGGTAGTTCCAGGCATAGGCGGCCTTCAGAACGTCGATGGCCACCTGCTGGTCAAGATCGGCCCGGACCTCGCCGCGTCGGACGCCTTCGTTCAGGACGTCGCGCAGCATGTTGGTCAGCCGCTCATTGCGGCCATAGGGCGTGACGCCTGGATCGACGCTGGGATTGTAGGAGGCGGCGATGTGGGCGAGGAACAGCTTCACCCGCCGGGTCTCGAACTCGTAGTGGATCGCGAAGATCGAGCACAGGCGGTCGGCGGTGGCGCCCCGCAGATACGGCAAAACCCGGTCGAATTCGGTGTAGAGATCGGTAAGGCGGTGCTCCATCACGTGACTGAGCACCTCGGCTTTCGAGGCAAAGGTCGTGAAGACGCTGCCGACCGAGACGCCCGCCCGCTCCGCGATGGCGCGAATGGTGGTTTCCTCGTAACCGACGTCATTGAACAGGTCGCGTGCGGCCTCCAGGACCTTCTCACGCGTCGCCTGCTTCTGGTCGTCTCTTACGCCCAAGCCCGTCCCCCTCGAACACGCCAGCGTCTGATGATGATCGAGGACGCCCCGCCCCAACGGGGCGTCCCCGGATCAGGCGCGAGCGCCCGCGAAAATGACTTTCAGTTGATCCGAAAGCCGCGCGAGCAATGCTTCCACCGTCCACCCATCGAAAACGGCGCGGCGATAGTTGGCGACATACACGTCCCAAGTCATTTCAGCCAAGAGCTTTGCATCAATATCGCTCTTCAGCTGGCCCTGATCGATACCACGCTGGGTGACTTCGCCGATCAGACGGAAGATGTGCTTGATATCCGCGCGCGAACGACGCTCGGCGGCCTCGGTGCGGGTCCACGACACGGCGATGCTGGCGCGCAGCAGCGGCAACTGGTCGAGGTGGAAGCTGTAGGCGACGCCAAACAGGCCCAGCAGCGCCTCGTCGACCGTGGCGCCCGCCCGGGCGGCCTGGACCATCTGGGCGTAGATGACCTCGTAGTCGGCGGTCAGGATCTCGTCGAACAGTTCGGTCTTGTCGGCGAAACTGGCGAACACGGCGCCGGTCGACATGCCAGCGGCCTGGGCGATGTCGCGGATCGTCGCGCCCTCATAGCCACGCTCACTGAACAGCCGGCGGGCGGCGGACAGGACGCGCTCACGCGTGCGCTGCTTGGCCAGGGCCCGGCGGGTCAGTTTGACCGGGGCGTCAATGGCGGGCTCGATATTGACGGATACAAAACTCATGCGGCGGCCTCCAGGCGGGCGAGGGCGGCTTCAGCGCGCTTCTCAAACTCGGTGCAGTACTCATCGACGACATTTTGCAGGACGTCGGCGTAGCGGCGCGCCAGATGGCGCCCGTCCTGCGCGGCGTCGCGCAGGTCGGTAATCAGCTGGCGGACTTCCGCCATGGCGTCTTCGCGTTCGGACGCGGAGAACGCGGCGGCGGCTAAAGCGGCCTTTGCCATTATTCTTTCTCCTGCCTCCCCGCTGGGGAAAAGACGTTGAACGACCTGCGGTGAGGAGGCGATCATGTTCAACGAACGCATACTACGAAAATCGGAGCCGGGGCCATATCGCCATGCTGGCGCTATTGCAACCGGTGGACAGAACTAAAATCACCGAACATCGGCCAGATTTGATATATATCCGGGCATCAGGATTGTGCAGTGCGACAAAAGCACTCAGCGAACCTGTTCGGCGAATTCACTCACTGGACGACGTTCCGCAAAATTCGCAGCGGTGTGGCAAAGTTCCGCTCGAACGCCTATCTTCTGGCCATGGACAGAGTATTCGACTTCCTCATACCGGCCGCGCTCCTGGCGGTGCTCCTTGCGCTCAGCGGCGGTCTCTACGCCCTCTTCCGAGGCGGCGACTTTGGCCGTTCCAATTCCAACAAGCTGATGCGGCTCCGCGTGGTGCTGCAGTTCGTTGCGATCATCGTGCTGGTGGCCGCATATTGGTGGCGTACGCGCTAGATTACGATAACGGCGGTCCGCGACCCATGGTCACGCTCAACAGGATCTACACCCGCACGGGCGATGGCGGTTCGACGCGGCTGGCGACGGGCGACCCTGTCAGCAAGGCGTCGCTGAGGGTGGACGCCTATGGCGGCGTCGATGAGACCAACGCCTTTCTGGGCGTTGCGCGACAATACACCGCGCACGATCCAGAACTCGACGCCATGCTGGAGCGCATCCAGAACGACCTTTTCGACCTGGGCGCGGATCTGGCCACGCCGGAGCAGCATGGAAAGCCGGCCTGGGAGCCCCTGCGCGTCGTCGAGAGCCAGGTCGAACGCCTGGAGCAGGAGATCGACCGCATGAATAGCGAGTTGTCCTCCCTGACCTCGTTCATTCTGCCGGCCGGATCACCCGCCTCGGCCGCCCTGCATGTCGCCCGTACGGTCTGTCGCCGCGCCGAACGCGTCGTGGTTCTGCTGTCGGAAACCGAGGGCGAGGTCGTGGGCAAGCCGGCGCTGAAATATATCAACCGCCTGTCGGACCTGTTGTTCGTCGCCGCCCGCTGGGCCAACGACAAGGGCGCGTCGGACGTGCTCTGGAAGCCTGGCGCGACGCGCTAGACTACTTCTTCTCGGGCGCAGGCGCAGGCGGCGTAGCAGCCTCGCCATTGATCGGCGGCACATTCAGGGGCCGGCGCGTCAGGGTCTCGATGGAGTAGATCGTGCCGCACTTGAGCCATTTGCCGGCCCAGGCCCCGCCCCGCGCCTCGCAGCGCTCCTTGGGCCAGACCCACAGATAGTGATAGCCAAACACCCCGGCGCTGCTCAGCAGGAAAATGCCGACGAAGATGATCTTGAGGCGGTTGATCGTGCGGTTCATGGCCCGGCTGTTTAGGGGCCGAGCGGAAGCCTGACCAGTCCTTTCGCGCCTCCCCTTTGCCGTTCGGCGCGTTGACCGTGGCGGACGGCGCCGATGAAGTGTCGTACACATGTTTGAACCCGGCGCGTGAACCAGCTTTACGCTTACGCCAAGGGAAACTTGCGTTGCGGTGCAAAAAGGGTAATTCCCCTGCCAACGCAGGATAAAAACGCAGCCTGGAGGCGTGAAACCCGATGAAGGTCCTAGTCCCGGTTAAACGGGTTATCGATTACAACGTGAAGGTTCGCGTCAAGGCGGACCAGACGGGCGTCGATCTGGCGAACGTCAAGATGTCCATGAACCCCTTCTGCGAGATCGCGGTCGAAGAAGCCGTGCGCCTGAAGGAAAAGGGCATGGCGACCGAGATCGTGATCGTCAGCATCGGCCCGGCGCAGGCCCAGGAAACCATCCGCACGGCCCTGGCCATGGGCGGCGACCGCGGCGTGCTGGTGACCACCGACTCCGATCCCGAGCCCCTGGCCGTGGCCAAGCTGCTGGCCGCCGTGATCGGCGAGGAGCAACCGGGCCTCGTCCTGATGGGCAAGCAGGCGATCGACGGCGACAACAACGCTGTCGGCCAGATGCTGTCGGCCCTGCTGGGCTGGCCGCAGGCCACCTACGCCTCGGCCCTCGAGGTTTCGGGCGCCACCGCCAAGGTCACCCGCGAAGTCGACGGCGGCCTGCAGGTGCTGGACGTGGATCTGCCCGCCGTGATCACGGCCGACCTGCGCCTCAACGAGCCGCGCTACGCCAGCCTGCCCAACATCATGAAGGCCAAGAAGAAGGAGATCGTCAGCAAGACGGTCGCCGACTACGGCGTCGATATCGCGCCGCGCCTGAAGGTCCTCAAGGTCACCGAGCCCGCCAAGCGCTCGGCCGGCATCAAGGTGGAAACCGCCGCCGACCTCGTTTCAAAGCTCAACACTGCGGGAGTGCTCTAGATGGCCGTTCTCGTCGTCGCCGATAACGACAACGCGCACCTGCGCGACGGCACCCACAAGACCGTCACCGCCGCCCTGAAGCTATCGGGCGACGTGGACGTGCTGGTGCTGGGCCACGGCGCCAAGGCCGTGGCCGACGCGGCTGCCAAGATCAGCGGCGTCCGCAAGGTGCTGCTGGCCGACAGCGCCGCCCTGGGTCATGGCGTGGCCGAGGCGCAAGCCGACGCCGTGCTGGCCCTGGCTGGCCATTATGACGCGATCCTGGTTCCCGCCACTTCGGGCGGCAAGAACTTCGCGCCGCGCGTCGCCGCCAAGCTGGACGTCGCCCCGATCAGCGAGATCGTGGAAGTCGTCTCGGCCGACACCTTCGTGCGCCCGATCTATGCCGGCAACGCCCTCGAAACCGTCCAGTCCTCGGACGCCAAGAAGGTGATCACCGTCCGTCCCACCGCCTTCGCGGCGGCGGAAGAGGGCGGCTCGGCCCCGGTCGAGACCACCTCCGGCGCGGACGCCGACAAGACCCGCTTCGTCAGCGAAGAGATGGTCAAGTCCGACCGTCCGGAACTGGCTGCGGCCAAGATCGTCGTCTCGGGCGGCCGGGCCATGGGTTCGGCCGAGGAGTTCCAGAAGGTCATCGAGCCCCTGGCCGACAAGCTGGGCGCCGCCGTCGGCGCCTCGCGCGCGGCGGTCGATGCGGGCTACGCCCCCAACGACTACCAGGTCGGCCAGACCGGCAAGGTGGTCGCGCCGGCCCTCTACATCGCCATCGGCATCTCGGGCGCCATCCAGCACCTGGCCGGCATGAAGGACAGCAAGATCATCGTCGCCATCAACAAGGACAGCGACGCCCCGATCTTCCAGGTCGCCGATTTCGGCCTGGTCGCCGACTACAAGTCTGCCGTGCCCGAACTGATGGACGCGCTCGCCGCGGCCGGAAAGTAGGTTTCGGCCCCGACCGAATGGACAAGGCCCGGAGGCGACTCCGGG
>Ga0209066_10002355_pt1 | contig 22993 bp, 20 predicted proteins | sample All_14_2_FD_187198 | JGI IMG/M metagenome (GOLD analysis project Ga0209066, IMG submission 187198) | Freshwater microbial communities in response to fracking from Pennsylvania, USA - Allegheny Zone_MetaG_DW_15 (SPAdes) (version 2) ... | reverse complement strand
GTGCAGGCCACCAAAGACGCCCGCAACGGCCAGATCGTGGTCGCCCGCCTGGGTGACGACGTGACCGTCAAGCGCTTCATGCGCCGCCAGGACCAGATCGAACTGCACGCCGAAAACCCCGACTACAAGACCATCGTCGTCCAGCCGGGCGAGCCATTCGAAATCGAAGGTCTGGCGGTCGGCCTCATCCGCAACAGTTTCCAGCTCTGACCGGACGGACCGGTCTCGCCGGTTCAGGTGGCGGGCGGTTGCCGGCTCGCGCAATATGCGCGCGGCGGGCACATCCCTGCGCCGGCGCTGTGTTTCGCAATCCTGCCTGTGTCCAACCCCTTCTCTGGAGTTTCACATGGGAATCCGTTTCACCCGCAACACCTGGCGCGCACCGCTTCAGCTCATCGACTGCTGGCTGCCCGCCGATCCGCAGCCGCTGCCTGCCGCCCGACAACCTGGCAAGGTGGTGCAGCTGTTCGCCCGTGCCGGCTGGCTGCAGCCTGGCAGCCTCCGTCCGGCCAGCGAGCCATCGACCGGCAGCGCCGCCACCGTGCACCGGCTGGACAGTGCACGTCCGCGCCACGCCGTCCGGGTGCGCCGCGGGCGTGACGGCGAAGCCGCACGTGCAGGCACCGACACCCGGGTCGTGATTGCCGGCCGCATGGCCGACGTGTGCGCCGAACTGGACCGGCTGGTCGCCCTCGAATCCCAGCGCGCCGCCTGATCCGCTCCCGTCGATCAATGCTGCGCCGCAGCGCAGCAAAGGCTTGCGGGCACAATAGTGCCCATGAACATTGTGATCCTGGATGACTATCAGGACGCAGTCCGCAAGCTGCGCTGCGCCGAGAAGCTCGAGCCCTATCCCGCCAAGGTATTCACCAACACGGTCAAGGGCGTCGGGCAGCTGTCGGTGCGCCTGCGCGATGCCGATGTGCTGGTGCTGATTCGTGAACGCACCCACATCACCCGCCAACTGATCGAGAAGCTGCCGCGCCTGAAGCTGATCGCGCAGACCGGTCGCATCGGCGCCCACATCGACGTCGCGGCCTGCACCGAGCGCGGCATCGCGGTCTGCGAAGGCCAGAGTTCGCCGGTTGCAGCGGCCGAACTGACCTGGGCGCTGGTCATGGCTTCGATGCGGCGCATCCCGCAATACGTGTCCAACCTCAAGCACGGCGCGTGGCAGCAGTCCGGCCTGAAGGCGGCTTCGATGCCGGCCAACTTCGGACTGGGCATGGTGCTGCACGGCAAGACCCTGGGCATCTGGGGCTATGGCCGCATCGGCCAGCTGGTGGCCGGCTACGGCCGTGCCTTCGGCATGCGGGTGCTGATCTGGGGCAGCAACGATTCGCGCGCCCGGGCCACCGCCGACGGGCACGACGTGGCCACCAGCCGGGAAGGATTTTTCGAGACCGCCGACGTGCTGTCGCTGCACTTGCGCCTGGGCGAGGCCAGTGCCGGCTGCGTCAGCCTTGACGACCTCTCGCGCATGAAGCCGACCTCGCTGCTGGTCAACACATCGCGCGCCGAGATCATCGAACCCGAAGCCCTGCTCACGGCCCTGAACCGGGGCCGCCCCGGCATGGCGGCCATCGACGTGTTCGAGTCCGAGCCCATTCTTCAGGGACATGCCCTGCTGCGGCTGGAGAACTGCATCTGCACGCCGCACATCGGCTACGTCGAACAGGAGAACTACGAGACCTTCTTCGCCTCGGCCTTCGACAACGTGGTCAGCTTCATCAAGGGCACACCGACCAACATCGTCAACCCCGGTGCCTTGCAGGTTCGCCGCTGAGGCGGAAAAGGGTCCGGTCCGTCGGTGCCTGTCAGTGCTTCTTGGCACCACCCGGGCTGTCGCCGCCATCCGGCGGCATGAAGTCGAGCATCTCGAAATCGATCAGGTTGTCCAGGATCACGTCAGGCTGGGGCATCGCGCCCGGTGGCACGGCCGCCTTGGCGGTCGGCTCCACCGGCGCCTTGACCTCGGGCAGTGAGGCTTCAAACGCCGAGATCTCGGAGAGTTCGTCCAGGTCCACATCCAGCCCCAGCCGGGGCGAGGCCGGCGGAATGTCGTCCATGGGCTGGGTCGGGCGTTCGAGAGGCCGCGCCATGTCCTCGCCGGCCCCCGTCGCCACCGCAGTCCGGGCCGCCTTCAGAGGGCGGATGGCGGTGTGTTCAAAATCCTTGGGGGCGGTTTTTTTGGCCGCATCGCGTTTGATCACGTCCTTGGCGATGGCGTGCAGCAGCAGCAGTTCGCGGTAGGCTTCCAGATCGAACACCTCGGACCCGGCATCGCCCGGATCGCGGAAGATGGACTGCTCGATCACGTCCAGCACACGGGGCTGCGGCCACAGCGCCTGGATGCGGCCGAAGGCATTTTCATAGGCCTCCAGGCCCCGACCCCGGTCGTTGTAGTGGTCGAACGGTGGCGCGCCCGCATTGAACACCTGGTTGAACTCTTCCCGCAGGCGCTCGTAGTCGTCGCGGCGACCGAGCTGGTGGTAGAGACGAAACAGGTCCAGGTACGCCAGCGGACTCGGTTCGTGGCTCTCGGCCAGGTGATTGCGCAGGACATCCACCGCTTTTTCAACCTCGCCCAGCGAGACGAAGAAATCGGCCTGCTGCTGGATGTCGAACAGTTCCTCGGTCGCCACCGACCGGGAGACACCCATCGCACTCGGGGTGAACTCGCGTTTGTCGGCCTTGGCGATGGGCGGCACGGGCGGCTGGCACTCACGCAGTTCCGAATCGGCCAGCGGGCGCAGGCTGTCCAGGCCCGAATCGCGCGACTTGCCCAGGTCAAGGTCCAGATCCAGGTCGAGCGCCTGCTCGGTGGGCGCCTCCGTGGGCGCCACCGGCTGTTCTTCGGTGCCCTGCCACCAGGCAGGTCGCGCGATCTGCCCTGGGGACGTCGACCGCCGGCGCCACAGCACGGCCATGCCCAGCAGGGACAAGCCCAGCAGCGCACCCAGCGCATAGGTCAGCCAACGCTGCGACTTCGCCTGCTCCAGCTGCAGCTGCATGTCGTTCAGTGCCGCGGCGTTGCGTGCCTCGCGCTCGCGCAGGCCTTTGGCCTCCGCCTCCAGAATGGCCAGCTTCTCGTCGTTGTGCAGGATCTCTTCCGGCGTCGCGTTGATGGCCTTCCAGAGCTGCCCGGCGGCCTTGCGGGCCTCGTCCGAGGTCGCCGGTTCGCTCAGCAGGGACAGGGACAGCTTGAGCGCCGGATCGCGTTCGATCTGAAGACCGATATCCACCACATCCAGCTCCAGCCGGGGCTGTGCCGGCTTGGGTGCCGGCGCGGTGCGCCGCACCACACTCGGTGGCCGGAGCGGGCTGCTGCGGGACGTGTCCGCGCCACGAATGGCGGGGGTGGCGGGCCGCGAAGCCGTCCGGCCACCATCGGCGGAGGGGACCGCCGGCTGCGCCGTCGCGGCGGGCGCAGGAGCGGCCACAGGGGCTTGGGCAGACGCCGCTGCAGCTGCTACCGGGTTGGTCACGGCCGCAGGCACCGCCGGTTCGGAAACCATGTCGGCCAGCAGGACGTAGCGGCGCGAGAACACGGCATTGCAGCCGGCCCGCAGGTACACGGTGACCACTGGCTCGTCGACCGGCAACGCCACCTGGACACGCACCGATGCATCGGACTCGCCAGCACCCCGTTGCACGCTGCTGCGCACGGCCGCAGGGGCGATCTGGTTGTCCCCGTAGAACACATCGGGCTGAACGCACAACGAAGCCGGGTCGTCCCCCGGACCGAGCAGGGCCTGCACCCGAACATCCAGCGGGCGGCCGATCACGGCCGCTCCGCTGTAGCGCCCCAGCGTGACCGCGGAACTGCTCAAGGCAGTTGATAGCAAAATACAGCCCAGCCCGATGTGGCGCACGTCAGCGTTCCTTAGTTCTTTCGTGGGAACATTTTGTCATAGCTTGCTGGCGTTCCATTCCCAACAGAAGCCCCCATATGCACCCTCAATTCCCGTTCGTTGGCGTGGTCGGCACCGGCGCCATGGGCCGCGGCATCGCCCAGATGGCCGCGCAGGCCGGCAGTCAGGTCCTGCTGTACGACACCCAGCCGGGCGCCGCCGAGGCCGCACGGACGGCCCTGATCGAAACCTGGCAGAAGCTCGTGACCAAGGGCAAGCTGGACGCTTCCGTGGCCGCGGCCCACCAGGAGCGGCTGCGCGTTGCCGAGCGGCTGGACGCGCTGGCGCCCAGCGATCTGGTGATCGAAGCCATCGTCGAGAAGCTGGACGTCAAGCGCGCCCTGTTCGCCGAACTGGAGGTCCTCGTGGGCCCGCAGACGGTGCTGGCCAGCAACACCTCCTCGCTGTCGGTGACGGCGATCGCCGCCGGCCTGAAGCAACCGCGGCGCTTCGCCGGCTACCATTTTTTCAACCCCGTGCCGCTGATGCGCGTGGTGGAAGTGATCGCCGGACTCAAGACCGACACTGTTGTTTGCCAGCAACTGGCCGACTATGCCCGCCAGTTCGGCCACACCCCGGTGGCGGCCCAGGACACCCCGGGCTTTATCGTCAACCACGCCGGCCGCGGCTATGGCACCGAGGCGCTGCGGGTGCTCGGCGAGCGGGTGGCCGACGTGGCCACGATCGACCGCATCCTGCGCGACCAGATGGGTTTCCGGCTCGGCCCATTCGAGCTGATGGACCTGACCGCGCTGGACGTCTCGCACCCGGTGATGGAATCCATCTACCACCAGTACTACGAAGAGCCGCGCTACCGCCCGAGCGTGATCACCGCGCAGCGCCTGGCCGGCGGCGTGGTGGGCAAGAAGGTGGGCGAGGGCTTCTACCGTTACGACCAGGGCGCCGCCCAGGTGCCGGCGGAGCCACCGGTGCCCCAGGTGGCCAGCGTCCCGCCCGTCTGGGTCTCGCCCAAGGCCGCGCGCCGGGCCGAGATCTACCAGTTGCTCAAGGACCTGGGAGCCAGCATCGAGACGGCCCAGTCACCGTCGGCCCAGGCCCTGATCCTGGTCGCCCCGCTGGGTCTGGATGTGACCACGCTGGCGGCGGTCGAACGGCTGGACGCCACGCGAACCGTCGGCATCGACATGATGCTGGAGGACGCCGCCACCCGGCGCCGCGTGCTGGCCACCAACCCCGCCACCCGGCCGGACATGCGCGACGCTGCGCACGCCCTGTTCGCCCGCGACGGCAAGGCCGTCAGCGTGGTGCGTGACAGCGGTGGCTTCGTCACCCAGCGCGTGGTGGCCACCATCGTCAACATCGCGGCCGACATGTGCCAGCAGGGCATCTGCAGCCCGAAGGACCTGGAGCTGGCGGTGACGCTGGGCCTGGGCTACCCGCTGGGTCCGCTGGCCATGGGTGACCGCATCGGCCCGACCAACGTGCTGGAAATCCTCTTCAACCTGCAGACGGTGTACGGCGATCCGCGCTACCGCCCCTCGCCCTGGCTGCGCCGCCGCGGCGCGCTGGGCCTGAGCCTCTCTCACGAGGAAGCCTGAGCCATGACCGCCAGCCTCAAGAGCCACAGCCATGGCCAGACCATGGTGCTGACCGTCAGCAACCCGGAACACCGCAACGCGCTCGGCCCCGAGATCTACGCCGCCGGCGTGGAGGCGCTCAACGTGGCCGAGTCCAGCCCCGAGGTGCGCAGCGTGGTCATCACCGGCGAGGGCAGCCACTTCTGTGCCGGCGGCAACCTGCAGCGGCTGCTGGCCAACCGCCAACTGCCACCCGAGGTGCAGGCGCAGAGCATCGAAGGCCTGCACAACTGGATCGAGACCATCCGCGCGTTTCCCAAACCAGTCATCGCTGCGGTGGAAGGCGCGTGTGCCGGTGCGGGTTTCTCGCTGGCGCTGGCCTGTGACCTGATCGTGGCCGCGCAGGACAGCGTCTTCGTCATGGCCTACAGCAACGTCGGGCTCTCGCCCGACGGTGGCGCCACCTGGAGCCTGGTGCGTGCCCTGCCCCGCGCCACCGCCATGCAGCTGCTGCTGAGCGGCGAACGCACCGATGCCGCGCGCCTGCACAGCCTGGGCGTGATCACCCGGGTGAGCGAGCCGGGCCATGCGCTGGACGATGCGCTGGCTCTGGGCGAACGCATGAACGCACGCGCCCCCAACGCACTGGCCAGCATCAAGGAACTGGCCAACGACGCCACTGGCGCCACGCTGCACGCGCAGCTGGCCGCCGAGCGCGACCACTTTGTGCGCAACCTGCACCACGCCAACGCGGGCGAAGGCATCGCCGCATTCCTGGACAAGCGGCCGGCCCGCTACCGCTGATGACCGGCGGCGGTGCTGCTGCGTTTTTTCCAGCATCACCGCGACACCTGCGGGACAGTTCCCCGCGATATCCCTGATACGGGCGCCACGTCCCAGTGGTGACAATCGTCCGCATCCCAGTCACTCAAAAGACAGAAGATGGACGAACCGATTCTGACAATGGAAGAACGCGAGGCAATCAACAGCGGTCGCTGGTTCCAGAGCCTCTCCCCTTCACTGCGTCACGACATTCTCCGATGTGCTTACGTCAAGCGATACAAGGACGGCGACCTGATCGTCGCCCGCGGCGAGCCGCCCACCGAGTGGACGGCCGTGGCGCGCGGCGCGGTGCGGGTGAGCTCGACCTCGCTGTCGGGCAAGCAGATCACCCTGACCTACGTGGAACCGGGCGTCTGGTTCGGCGACGTGGCCTTCTTCGACGGAGACCGGCGCACGCACGATGCCTATGCGCATGGCGCCACCACGCTGCTGTGCGTGGCCCGCAACGATTTCCAGAAGATCCTCAGCGTGCACGTCGAGCTGTACGAAGCGCTCATGCGCCTGCAGGCCCGGCGCATCCGCACGCTGTTCGGTCTGGTGGAAGACCTCAACACCCTGCCCCTGCGGGCGCGGCTGGCCAAGCAGTTGCTGCACCTGGTGCGCAGCTACGGCGTCCCCTGCCTGCAGGATGGCAACGAAATGCGCATCGGCCTGCAGCTGGCGCAGGAAGAGCTGGCACAGCTGCTGGGCGCCTCGCGCCAGCGGGTGAACCAGGAACTCAAGTCCATGGAGCGCGAGGACGCCATCCGCATCGAACAGGGCGGGCTGGTGGTGCGCAACCGGGACATGCTGATGCGAATCGCCGAAGCCGAAACCTGACGGCCCCGAGCCGCCACCCAACCCCGTGACCGAATGACAGACACACAGAACTTCACCGGCACGAGGCCGGTGGCATCGCAACACGCTTTCGACATCGCCGCCCTGGAACACTGGCTGGCACAGCACATGGACGGCTTCGCCGGCCCGCTGTCGGTCGAGATGTTCAAGGGCGGGCAGTCCAACCCCACCTACAAGCTCATCACCCCGCAGCGCGCCTACGTGATGCGCGCCAAGCCGGGGCCGGTGGCCAAGCTGCTGCCGTCGGCCCACGCCATCGAACGCGAATTCCGCGTCATGGGTGCGCTGCACGGCACCGGCGTGCCGGTGGCCCGCATGCACGTGCTGTGCGAAGACGAGTCGGTCATCGGCCGCGCCTTCTACGTGATGGAGTGCGTGGAAGGCCGCGTGATGTGGGACCAGTCGCTGCCCGACCTGTCGAAGGAACAGCGCGGCGCCGTCTACGACGAGATGAACCGCGTCATGGCCGCGCTGCACAGCGTGCGGCCGGAGAGCATTGGCCTGGCCGACTACGGCAAACCCGGCAACTATTTCGAGCGCCAGATCGGTCGCTGGAGCAAGCAGTACGTGGCGTCCATCACCCAGCCGATTCCCGAGATGGACCGGCTCATGGAGTGGCTGCCGCAGAACATCCCGGCCATGGCGCGCGATGAGTCACTGGTGTCCATCGTGCACGGCGACTACCGGCTGGACAACCTCATGTTCCACCCGACCGAGCCGCGCGTGCTGGCGATCCTGGACTGGGAACTCTCCACCCTGGGCCACCCGCTGGCGGACTTCAGCTACCACTGCATGGCCTGGCACATTCCGCCGGGCGCCTTCCGCGGCATCGGCGGCCTGGACGTGCAGGCCCTGGGCATTCCCACCGAGGCCGACTACATCGCCCGCTACTGCGAACGCACCGGGTTCGCCACACCCGAACAGCTCAAGGCCGACTGGAACTTCTACCTCGCCTACAACCTGTTCCGCCTGGCCGCCATCCTGCAAGGCATCGCCAAGCGGGTGGAAATGGGCACCGCTTCCAGCGCACAGGCCGTCGCCTCGGCCGCCGGCGCGCGGCCGCTGGCGGAAATGGCCTGGCGATTCACCGGCCGCACTTGAGAACGCCTTTCCCCTGACCCGAGAACACCCACCGAACCAAAGGAACATCGTCATGAATTTCGACTACACCGACAAGGTCAAGGACATGCGCGAACGCCTGCTGGCGTTCATGGACGAACACATCTACCCCAACGAAGGCCGGTTCTTCGCCGAGATCGCCGCCAACAGGGCCAAGGGCAACGCCTGGGTGCCCACCACGCTCATCGAGGAACTCAAACCCAAGGCCCGCGCCGCCGGCCTGTGGAACCTGTTCCTGCCCAAGAGCCCGCGTGCGCCGGAAGGGCTGTCCAACCTGGAATACGCGCCGATGTGCGAGATCATGGGCCGGGTGCCTTTTGCGGCCGAGGTCTTCAACTGCTCGGCACCGGACACGGGCAACATGGAAACGCTGGAGCGTTACGCCAGCGAGGAACTCAAGGACGAGTGGCTGGAGCCCCTGCTCAAGGGACAGATCCGCTCTGCCTTCCTGATGACCGAACCCGAAGTGGCTTCGTCGGACGCGACCAACATCCAGTGCGCCATCCGCCGCGAGGGTGACGAGTACGTCATCAACGGCCGCAAGTGGTGGTCGTCCGGCGCCGGCGACCCGCGCTGCGCGGTCTACATCGTCATGGGCAAGACCGATCCCGACGCACCGCGCCACTCGCAGCAAAGCATGATCGTGGTCCCCGCCAACGCAGCGGGCATCCAGGTCGTTCGCCCGCTCAATGTGTTCGGCTACGACGATGCACCGCATGGCCACATGGAAGTGCTGCTCAAGGACGTGCGCGTGCCGGTGGGCAACCTGCTGCTGGGCGAAGGACGCGGCTTCGAGATCGCCCAGGGCCGCCTGGGCCCCGGCCGCATCCACCACTGCATGCGCTCCATTGGTGCTGCCGAGCGGGCCCTGGAGCTTGCCTGCAGGCGCCTGAACAGCCGCATTGCATTCGGCAAACCCATCTCTTCGCAGTCGGTCTGGCACGAGCGCATCGCCGACGCGCGCTGCAAGATCGAGCAGGCCCGCCTGCTGACGCTCAAAGCGGCCTACATGATGGACACCGTGGGCAACAAGGTCGCCAAAGCCGAGATCGCCATGATCAAGGTGGTGGCGCCCAACATGGCCTGCGAAGTGCTGGACATGGCCATCCAGGCCCACGGGGGCGGCGGCATCAGCGACGACTTCCCGCTGGCCTACAGCTACGCCAACCAGCGCACCCTGCGCCTGGCCGACGGTCCGGACGAGGTGCACCGCGCCGCCATCGCCAAACTTGAACTGGCCAAGCACCTGGCGCTGCGCGACGAGGTGGAAATGCCCATCACCCGCGGCTGCTGACCGCTTCGGCCGCCACCCCGCCACCTCGCCGCGGCGGGGTGGCGGCGAGCGCGTCAGCGGCCGAAAAGTTGCAGCGCGCGGCCGCAGAGGTGCTCGAACAGGTCCAGCGCGTGCAAGGCGGCCGAGCGGTCCTCCGGCCGGTCGACCTGCAGGCGCAGGTAGGCCTTGCCGCGCATCAGCATGAACATCACCGGTGTGTCGGGCGACACCTCCGCTGGCCAGTCCATCAGCATCTCGATGCTTGCGCTGTCGAGCCAGCGCAGGGCCAGTTCCGGTGCGTCGGTCAGCACCGCATACCGGGCCCAGAAGTCATCGGGCGGACCCGGCCATCCGGCATCGCGGAACAGTCCGACCCAGCGCACTTCCTCGGGCGCGGCCCTCCCGCCGCCGGGGACCTCGCCGTCGCCGGCCTTTGCGCGCGCCTCAAGCGTTCGCTTGAGCGCCCGATTCATCAGCACCACATGCATTTCATGGCTCAACCCGAGATCGGCCTTGGCCAGCAGTTCCATGCCCTGGATGTAGTCCCGGTGCGAGGTGGTGCATTCGGCCCGGAAAGCGCGGTCGAGCAGCCGCCCACCCAGGGCGTAGGTGCCCCCGAGCATGGGCAGGTGGCTGAGCAGGCGGTCGGCCGCCCACTGAGCCAGGGCGTCGTCCCGCGCCGGGTCGGCGGTGCGACCCGCCAGGGCTTTCTTGAGTCGGTCAAACATGGACTGGCAATCTGGCGTGAAGCCGCCATTATGGAATTCACGGCCTTTGACCCGCATGTGTGGTGCGGCTGCCGCGCCGGGGTCGCGGCAGCGGGTACAATAGCCGATTCGTCGGAGCGTAGCGCAGCCTGGTAGCGCATCTGCTTTGGGAGCAGAGGGTCGCGAGTTCGAATCCCGCCGCTCCGACCACCCCTCAACAAAAGGCCCACCCTGTGGGCCTTTTGTCCATCAGGCGCCGGCCATCCGGTGCACCTGCCCGTAGCTCAACTGGATAGAGCAGCTGCCTTCTAAGCAGCAGGTCGGGGGTTCGAGTCCCTCCGGGCAGGCCAAACTTCCCTGGGAATCATCCCCCTCTCCCGCAAAGAAAAAGACCGCGCGTCTGCGCGGTCTTTTCATCCGGTGTCCCGGCGGGCAGATCAGGCCTTGCGGCGGCGCACGGCGGCACCGATGGCTGCCAGACCGGCCAGCAGCATGGCGTAGGTCTCGGGTTCCGGCACCGCGGACACGGTGTCGGCCACGGCGCCCACGCCGGTGATGCGCAGGGCCTGGATGTCCAGGTCGTTGCGCACGAAGCCGATGGTGGTGCCTTCGTCGTAGCTTTCCCAGCCAAGGGACGAGGCGAATGACACGGTGGTGCTCTCCAGCACGCTGCCGCCGACGCCCAGGGCTTCGACCAGCACCGTCTCGCCAGCGTTGTGGCTGATGAAGGCGGTCACGCCGGACATCAGGTTGCTGAAGCTGAAGGTCAGCACGCCGTCGGAGCCGGAGGCGGCGAAACCGTTCAGGCCGAAGGTCCACAGGCCGTTGTCACCCAGGTCACGGACCGGGGGAGCGAGCTCGGCGTCGGTGGCACCAGAGAAAGTCACGCCCTGACCCAGGTAGACCGAGCCGGTGGTGTTGACCAGGCCATCGAAACCTTCGAAGCCGATCACGGTGGCGTTGGCTTCCGATGCCAGGGAGGTGGTGGTGACGGCGGCCTGCGAGGACAGGGAAACGGCCATCAGGGCGGCCGCGGCGATGAATTTGAGTTTCATGTCGTACATCCTTGAAAAGATATGAATCCGTGCCGCATCAGGAACCGATGATGCCGCCGTCGTCCTTGGTGATCACCACCACAGACGAGCGCGGACGGCCTGACACCAGCGGGGTCACGCCGTCGGCGTGAGCGCTGAACTGGCTTTGCGGCCAGTTGGAGAACTGGGTCGGGTTGGCGGCGGTCGAGTCCTCACCCGGGTGCTGGATGCCCACGAACAGGGTCTTGCCGTCCGGGGTCATGGTCACGCCGGTCACTTCGCACTTGTTCGGGCCGGTCAGGAAGCGGCGGGCCTCCCCGGTGTTCGGATCGGCACAGACCATGCAGTTGGCGCCGATGTTCACCCAGTCACCCGTGCCATTGCCGACCTGGTCGGTCTGCACCCACAGGCGGCCGAAGTAGTCGAACCACAGACCGTCCGGCGCACCGAAGTCGGCACTGCCATTGGGGGTGTCGACGATGTTGCCCTTGAAGTCGTTGGTCGCATTCGGGGTCTTGGTGGTGGCGGTGTCACCGGCCTGCAGGAACAGGTCCCAGCCGAACTGGGTGGCGGTGACGGTCTTGCCGTCTTCGCGCCAGCGGATGATGTGGCCGTAGGTGTTGACCGCGCGCGGGTTGGCCGCATCCACCGGCGGACGCGCGCTGGCGGCGGCGGTGGAGCCGTCTGCCGCGTTGACCGAGGCGGTGGTGGTGCCGCGGCGGTCGTTGTTGGTCAGGGTGCAGTAGACCTCGATTTCGTCGTAGCCGCCGATGCGGGGACGGGCGCCGGTCCATTCCGGGCGGTCCATCATGGTGGCGCCGACGGCGTCTGCGGCCATGCGGGTCTTGATCAGGATCTTGGCCTGGACCTCGGCGTCGCTGGCGCCGGCGAAGTTCGGGTTGTCACGCAGGGCCACGCCATCCACACCCACGGTACCCGGCACCAGCGCCAGCCACTCGCCGCGCAGGTTGGCGTCGAAGCGGGCCACGTACAGCACGCCGCTGTCCAGCAGGTCGCGGTTGGCAGCCTTGTTGGCCGGGTCGAACTTGTTGGCGCAGACGAACTTGTAGATGTACTCGTTTTTCTCGTCGTCGCCCATGTAGAAAGCCACGTTGTTCTGGCTGTCCACCACGTACTGGGCACTTTCGTGCTTGATGCGGCCCAGGGCGGTGCGCTTGACCGGCACCGAACGCGGGTTGTACGGATCCACTTCGACCACCCAGCCGAACAGGTGCGGCTCGTTGGGGTTGACGTTCACGTCCCAGCGCGGGTCCTGGGTATGCCAGGCGTAGCCGAAACCCGAAGCGCTGACGCCGTAGCGGCGGCGCAGCTTGCCGATTTCGGTGGTGGTACCGGTGTCCACGGTGGTGGTGCTGCCGAAGTTGCCGTTCCAGTTCTCTTCGCAGGTCAGGTAGGTGCCCCAGGGCGTGATGCCGTGGGCGCAGTTGTTGACCGTGCCGTACACGGTGGTGCCGTCGGTGGTGCCACCCATGTCGGTCGTGGCGGTGTCGGTGACGGAATAGTTCTTCGCCTTCATCAGGGCATGGCCGGCGGCCGGGCCGGCGATGCGCATCGGGGTGTTGGCCGTCAGGCGACGGCCGTAGGCCGAACCTTTCACCACGGTCCACTTGCCGCTGCTGCGGCGGATTTCGGTGATGGACACACCGTGGGCGGCCTGCGACTTGCGCACGTTCGCCAGGCTGGAACCGGTACTGCCGGTGGCATAGAGAATGGCTTCGTGGGTGTACTCGTTGTTCGCGCACAGCAGGCCGCGGTCCGAACTGGGAGCCCCGGTGGTGCCGGCGAACGGGAAGAAGTGCATCCCGTCGGTGTGTTCACCGTACTGCTTGGCCTGCTGGGCCGCGGTTTCGCTGGCGTCACCGACAAAGGCGGTGCCACCGGGCATGATGGCATCGCCCCAGGCCACCAGCACGCCAGCGGTGTAGCCCGGGGGAACGCGCACTTCGTCGGCCACCGCGCCATTGGTGGCGGTGCTGGCAGGAATGCTCTCGAAGCCGATGCCGGGGAAGCCCGGGCCGGCAGGCACCGGTGCCGCGTGCACGGTGCTGACCAGCCCGCCCAGGGTCAGGCCGCCGGCGGCGCTCAGGGCAGCGGCACCCACGCCACCCTTGACGAACTGGCGGCGGGTCGCGGCGACAGAATCGATCACGTCGCGGATCGAGGGATTGGACGACGGGTTCAGCGACACGTCGTTCTTGGGATGGGAATGACCCTTCATGGGATTGGCTCCTGGTGGTGGAAGGCTGTGGATGGGTGTTGCTCGGGCACACCGCCTGGTACGCCCGAGTTCCCATCAGTATTCCGGCCGTCGGTAACGGGGGCATGGCGGACCCGGGCCCGAGTCATGGGCTGAAAGGACCATCCCCCTGACACACGGCCCCTGGGACATGGCCGAACGGACGGCGCACCCAACCTGCACTTTTCAGCCGGGTTTTCCCCAGCACGGCGCCCGTATTCATGCAATATAGTGCAAGCCTTCGGCAGCAATGACCGCAGAACACCACCACAGGAGACCGTCCCATGAGCACCCGCCGCCTTGTTCTCACCCGCAGCGCCGCCTTGATTGGCGCAGCCTCCTCCGGCCTGCTGCTGCCGCAGATCGTGCGCGCGCAGTCCGACAAGCTGCGGGTGGGCTTCATGCTGCCCTACACCGGCAACTTCGCCCCGCTGGGCGTGGCAATCGAAAACGGCTTTCGGATGGCGCTGAACGAACAGGGCGGCAAGCTCGGCGGCCGCGAGGTGGAGTTCTTCAAGGTGGACGACGAGTCCAACCCGGCCAAGGGCATCGAAAACGCGCAGCGCCTGGTGCAGCGCGACAAGGTGGACGTGCTGGTCGGCACGGTGCACTCGGGTGTGCAGATGGGCATCCACAAGGTGGCACGCGAATCGGGCGTGCTCAACCTGATCCCCAACGCCGGCGTGCACATCGCCACCCGCGCCCAGTGCGCGCCCAACGTGTTCCGCACCTCCTTCACCAACTCCCAGCCCACGCTGGCCCTGGGCAAGGCCATGGTGGCCGACGGACGCAAGAAAGCGGTCTGGATCACCTGGAGTTACGCCGCCGGCGACGAGGCCTTCGAGGGCTTCGAGCAGAGCTACACCGCGGCGGGTGGCACCATCATGAAGAAGCTGAGCCTGCCCTTCCCCAACCTGGAGTTCCAGGCGCTGCTGACCGAGATCGCTTCGCTCAAGCCGGACGCCGTGGCCTGCTTCTTCGCCGGCCCGGGTGCCGCCAAATTCATGCGCGACTACGCCGCCGCCGGCCTGAACAAGACCATCCCGCTCTACGGCTCGGGCTTCCTCACCGAGGGTGTGCTGGATGCCGCCGGCGATGCGGCCAACGGTGTCATCACCACCATGCACTACGGCGATTCGCTGGACACGCCGGTCAACCGCAGGTTCCGGCTCGAATACGCCAAGGCCTTCAAACTGCAGCCTGACGTGTACGCGGTGCAAGGCTACGACACCGGCCTGCTGCTCATCCGGGGCGCCAACGCGGTCAAGGGCGACCTGTCGAACAAGAAAGCGCTGTATGCCGCCATGGAGGGCGCCGTCATCGACAGCCCGCGTGGCAAATGGACCATGAGCAAGGCCCACAACCCGGTGCAGGACATCTACCTGCGCAAGGTCGAGGGCAAGCAGAACAAGGTGGTCGGTGTGGCGCAGAAAGCGGTGGCCGATTCGGGCGCCGGCTGCAAACTGAGCTGATCCCCTGCGCCGCCTTCGGCATCACCCCCAGGGGGCGATGCCAGCCGCCCGGCAAAGCCGGTCCGGCGGCATCCTTGACCTTTCGGGTCTGACATGGACTTCGCCAACTTCCTCATCCAATTGCTCAACAGCCTGCAGTACGGCCTGCTGCTGTTCATGCTGGCCGCCGGCCTGACGCTGATCTTCGGCATCATGGGTGTGGTCAATCTGGCCCACGGCAGCTTCTACATGCTGGGCGCCTACCTGGCCTGGGCACTGGCCGCCCGCTTCGGGAACCTGCCCCTGGCCATTGTGGTGGGCAGCGCGCTGGCAGTGGGTTTCGGCTGGTTGCTCGAATGGCTGCTCTTCCGGCACTTCTACCATCGCGACCACCTTGACCAGGTCCTGCTGACCTTCGGCCTGATCTACATCTTCGAGGAGATGCGCTCCATCCTCTGGGGCGACGACGTGCACGCTGTCGCCGTGCCCGAAGCTGTGAGCGGCTCCATCGCGCTGACCGACAACCTGTCCTACCCGGTCTACCGCCTCGTGGTCTCGGCCGTGTGCATCGCGCTGGCGCTGGGCCTGTACGGGCTGATCAGCCGGACCCGGCTGGGCATGAAGATCCGCGCCGGCGCATTCAACCGCGAAATGACCGAGGCCCTGGGCATCAACATCCGCCTCATCCATGGCGTGGTGTTCGCGTTGGGCGTGGCGCTGGCGGCGATTGCCGGCATGGTGGCCGCGCCGCTGTCCAGCGTGTACCCGGGCATGGGCAGCTCGGTGCTGATCATGTGCTTCGTGGTGGTGGTCATCGGTGGCATCGGCTCGGTGCGTGGCGCGCTGGTCGCGGCCCTGCTGGTCGGCCTGGTCGACACCTTCGGCAAAGTGCTGCTGCCGCAGATCGCCGGCATGGCGGTCTACATGCTGATGGCCGCCGTGCTGCTCTACAAGCCCGAAGGGCTGTTCAAACAATGAGTACCGCCAAGGCACAGCTCGAACAACTGCCGCGCGCCATGCAGGTGCTGCTGGCCCTGGGTGCGCTCGCCCTGGCGGCCTTCCCGCTGGTGCCGCTGGAGGCTGCGGACTTCTACCTGCAGATGCTCACGCAGATGATGATCCTGGCCATCTTCGCCATGAGCCTGGACCTGCTTCAAGGCGTCAGTGGCATGGTCTCGCTGGGTCATGCGGCCTACTTCGGCCTGGCCGGTTACGCGCTGGCCTTCCTGACCCCCGCGGATGCGCCGATCCCGCTCTGGTGGAGCCTGCCGCTGGCGGCCGCTGGCGCCGGCCTGGCCGCGCTGGTGATCGGCTTCTTCGTGGTGCGCACCCACGGCATCTACTTCATCATGGTCACCATGGCCTTCGCGCAGATGGTGTTCTTCCTGTTCTTCGACAACAAGGCCCTGGGCGGCTCGGATGGCCTCTACGTGAACTTCCGGCCCGACGCTTCGGCCCTGGGCATCGACCTGGAGAACAAGACCCAGTTCTACTACCTGACGCTGGCGCTGCTGCTGGGCATCTACCTGTTCCTGCGCCGCCTGCTGTTCTCGCCCTTCGGCCGCGCGCTGGCCGGCATCCGCGTCAACGAACACCGCATGCGCGCCGTGGGCTACGGCAGCTTCGGCCACAAGCTGACGGCCTTCACGCTGGCTGGCACGCTCGCAGGTGTGGCGGGCTACCTGTGGGCGGCCCAGACCGGCTTCGTGAACCCGGAACTGATGGGCTTTCACATGAGCGCACACGCCATCATGATGGTCATCCTGGGGGGCATGGGCAACTTCGCCGGCGCCATCGTCGGCGCCTTCGCCTTCGAGTACGTGATGCATGTCTTCAAGGACCTGCCCGCCATCGGCGGGTTCGACACCGGCAAGCATTGGCAGCTCTGGATGGGTGCCTTCATCGTGCTGGTGGTGCTGGTGGCCCCGCGCGGCCTGCTGGGCCTGGGGGAAAAGCTGCTCAAGCGCCGCGGGAGGGCCTCCGAATGAGCCAGTTGCTGCTCTCGGCCCGGCGACTGACCAAGCGCTTCGGCGGCCTGGCTGCCGTCAACGAGGTTTCGGTGGACCTGGTGCGCGACCGTATCCATGCCGTCATCGGCCCCAACGGTGCCGGCAAGTCCACGCTGACCAACCTGCTCTCGGGCGATCTGGCGCCCACCAGCGGCAGCATCACCCTCAACGGGGTGGAAACGGCCGGCCATTCGCCGGAAGCCATCTCGCGCCTGGGTCTGGGGCGCAGCTACCAGAAGACCAACATCTTCCTGCCCTTCACCGTGTGGGACAACGTGCGCCTGGCCGCCCAGTCGCGCGAGCGGCATGCGCCCTGGAACCCGCTGCGCTGGCTGCAGTCGGCCGCATCCCTCGCTTCGGTCAACCAGCGCTGCGAGCGTGCCATCGAGCTGGCCGGTCTGGCCCATCGCGCGAAGACCGTGGCCGCCACCATCAGCCATGGCGAACAGCGGCAGCTGGAAGTGGCCATGACCCTGGCCACGGAGCCGACCGTTCTGCTGCTGGACGAGCCACTGGCCGGCATGGGCCAGGCCGAAGCCGAGCGCATGGTCGCCCTGCTGCTTCGCCTCAAGCCCGACCACGCCATGATGCTGGTCGAGCACGACATGGACGCCGTCTTCGCCCTGGCCGACCAGCTGACCGTGATGGTCAACGGCCAGGTGATCGCCAGCGGAACGCCGGCCCAGGTGCGCAGCGACCCCGCCGTCCAGGCCGCCTATCTGGGAGACGGGCACGCATGAATACCCCGCTGATCCAGGCCACCGGCCTGCACACCCACTATGGCCAGAGCCACATCCTGCGCGGGGTCGACTTCACCGTCGGCCAAGGCCAGACCATCGGCCTGATGGGGCGCAACGGCATGGGCAAGACCACGCTGCTCAAGTCGGTCATGGGCATCGTCAAGCCCAGCGGCGGGCGGGTGGCGATCAAGGGTCGGGACATGACCGGCGCCGCCACCTTCGAGATCGCCCGGCAAGGCCTCGCCTACGTCCCCGAAGGCCGCGGCATCTTCGGCAACCTGAGCGTGAAGGAAAACCTGCTCATGGCCGCCCGCCCCGGCACGCGCGGCCAGCGCGACTGGACCTACGAGCGCGTGCTCGAGACCTTTCCGCGGCTGGCCGAGCGCCTGAGCCATGGCGGCCAGCAGCTTTCCGGCGGCGAGCAGCAGATGCTGACCATCGGCCGCGCACTCATGACCAACCCCGACCTGCTCATCCTCGACGAGGCCACCGAGGGCCTGGCGCCGCTGATCGCGCGCGAGATCTGGCGCATCTGCGGTCTGATCCGCGAGTCCGGCATCAGCAGCGTGATCGTGGACAAGGCCTGGAAACAGGTCACCCAGATCACCGACCGCAACCTTATCCTGGTCAAGGGCGAGGTGGTGTTCGAGGGCAGCTCCGACGAACTGCTGGCCAAGCCCGAACTGCTGGAACAGCACCTGGGCGTGTGAGGCCCGGCGCCTGACTGTCAGAGCAGCGGTCGCAGTTCGCGCGCCGCGTCCAGCAGCAGCGGCAGCAGGTCCTTGCGCATCACCTCGGGCTGCAGCCGCTCGGGCGAGGCCACCACGTTGAGCGCCGCCACCGTCTGGCCCTTCATGTTGCGCAGCGGCACGGCCAGAGCGTGCACGCCCAGTTCGTGTTCCTCGCTGGCCACCGCGAAATCGTCCGTGCGAACCTGCGTCACCAGCGAGCGGAACGCCTTGTGATCGACGGTGGTGCGCGGGGTCAGGCGCGGCAGCTCGCGCCCCTTGAGCCAGGCCGCGAAGGCGGTGCGCGGCAGCGCAGCCAGCAGCACCCGCCCGGTGGAGGTGGCGTGCACCGGCAGCCGCGCCCCCAGGTGCAGGCCGTAGGCCATCAGCCGCTGGCCACCGACCGAGGCGCTGCGCGCCACGATCACCACCTCGTCACCGTCCAGCACCACCGCGGAAAACGATTCGCGCGTCTGCGCCGCCAGCCGGTTGAGCGTGGGTTGCAGCAGGCGCGGCAGCCTGGCCGAGGCCAGGTAGCTGCCCGAGAAGCGCAGCACCTTGGCCGACAGCCAGTAGTGCGTGCCGTCGCTGTCCAGGTAGCCCAGGTGCGCCAGCGTCAGCAGGTGGCGCCGCGCCGCCGCGCGCGTGAGCCCGGCGCGCTCGGCGGCCTGGGTCGCGTTCAGGCGCTGGCGCTCGGTGTCGAAGCTCTCCAGCACGGCCATGCCCTTGGCCATGCCCTCGATGAAGTCGGCCCTGGCGATCGGCCTCGGTTCGGTATTCATAGTGCGCGATGATCGCACAACATGACCATTGATCGCGCACAGCAGTCGATTCCGGATTGAGCACGGCGCCGTCCCTGCCTACGCTCTGGATTCCTTCAACAACGCTTCCACGCCAGCGACGCCCAGGCCAGGGAACCGCCGGACCGGCTTTGCCGGGCGGCAGATTCCGCCCCCTTGAAGGGGGTGACGCCGAAGGCGGCGCGGGGGTGATCCATCACCATGCGAACCCAGGTTGCCATCATCGGTGCAGGCCCTTCCGGCCTGCTGCTCGGCCAGCTGCTGCACAAGGCCGGCATCGACGCCGTCATCATCGAACGCCAGACCGGCGACTACGTGCTCTCGCGCATCCGCGCGGGCATCCTGGAACAGGTCTGCATCGACCTCATGGACGAAGCCGGCGTCGGCCAGCGCATGCACGCCGAGGGCCTGGTCCACGGGGGCTTCGATCTGCTGGTGGACGGCCAGCGCCATCGCATCGACATGAACCGCCTCACCGGCGGCAAGAACGTGATGGTCTACGGCCAGACCGAACTGACCCGCGACCTGATGGACGCGCGCGCCGCCGCCGGCCTGAGCACCGTCTATGAAGCTTCCAAGGTCCAGGTGCACGACTTCGACACGAAGCAGCCCTACGTGACCTACGAAAAGGACGGCCAGTCCCACCGCCTGGACTGCGACTTCATCGCTGGCTGCGACGGCTTTCACGGCGTCTGCCGCGCCAGTGCGCCGCGCAACGCCATCAAGGAATACGAGAAGGTCTATCCCTTCGGCTGGCTGGGCCTGCTGTCGGACACCCCGCCGGTGCACCACGAACTGATCTATGTGAACAGCCCGCGCGGCTTCGCCCTGTGCTCGCAGCGCAGCCACACCCGCAGCCGCTACTACCTGCAGGTGCCGCTGACCGACAAGATCGAGGAATGGACCGACGACGCGTTCTGGCAGGAACTGCGCCTGCGCCTGGACGACGACGCCCGGGAGAAGCTGGTCACCGGCCCGAGCATCGAAAAGAGCATCGCCCCGCTGCGCAGCTTCGTGACCGAGCCGCTGCGCTTTGGCCGCATGTTCCTGGCGGGCGACGCCGGGCACATCGTGCCGCCCACCGGCGCCAAGGGCCTGAACCTGGCCGCCACCGACGTGAAGTACCTGTTCAACGGAATCCGCGAGTACTACGCGGAGCGGTCCGAAGCCGGCATCGACCGCTATTCCGAACTGGCGCTCAAGCGCATCTGGCGCGCCGAACGCTTCAGCTGGTGGTTCACCCAGCTGATGCACCGCTTCCCGGACCAGGGCGACATCACCGCCAAGTTCCAGCGCGCCGAACTGGACTACCTGATGCATTCCGAGAGTGGCGCCCGCACCATCGCGGAAAACTACGTCGGCCTGCCGCTGGACTTCGGCGACACGCCGGGCTGACCCCGCGGTCTTCTCTCCATCCGGACGGGCGCCCTTGGGCGCCCGTTTTTTCTTCTTTGGGTGCATCCACGTCGGGTGTTGTTTTTACACAGACTTACATCCGATTTAATATATGTGTAAGTTGCACATATTTATGATGCCTCCACGAAAGCCGACATGGACCAGAACACCGCCCTCCCCGTCACCGACGCGTCTGCACCGCAGGCCGAGCAGCAACAGCTGCTGCAGGCGCTGGACAGCCTGCTGCTGCCGCTGGCCCAGCTGTGCGTGGCCAAGGGGGTACCGATCCAGGCGGTGGAAGAGCAGCTGCGCCAGGCCTTCGTGCACGCCGCCCGCCAGGCCTGCGCCGGCGCCAACCCGGAGCGCCTGAACAGCCGCATCAGCACCCTGACCGGCCTGACACGCCGGGAGGTCACCCGCATCCAGGCGCAGGCAGCCCCCGCCCGCGCGGCCGAGCAAAGCCCCGCGACGCAGCTCTTCACCCTCTGGCTCACCCGCCCCGACTACCAGGGCGCCCAGGGCCCGCTCGAACTCCCGCGCCAGGGACCGGCACCGAGCTTCGAGGCCCTGGCCCAGGCCGTCACCCGCGACGTGCATCCGCGCTCGCTGCTGGAAGCGCTGTGCCGCCTCGGTCTGGCTGAGCAGGACGAACCGAAAGACAGCGTGCGGCTGCTGGCCAGTGCCTTCGTGCCGCGCAACCAGTGGGCGCAGATGGTGGGCTACCTGGGCGACAACGTGGGCGACCACCTGCGCGCGGCGGTGACCAACGTGCTGGGCCAGGGCAACGAACACTTTGAACAGTCGCTCCACGCCGACGAACTGTCGGCCCACTCGCTGCAGCAGGCGCGCCAGATCATCAGCGAACAGTGGCGCCAACTGCTGACCCAGGTCGGCCCCCAGCTGGAAGCCCTGATGCGCGCCGATGCCGAGGCCGGACGGCCGCAGGACCAAAGACTGCGCCTGGGCCTGTACTCCTGGATGCAAGCCATGCCGCCGGCCCGTGCGGACGCCAAGGAACCCCACAAACCCAACCACACCGAGGGACACTGACATGAAGCAGCACACGGGCAACGCCCATTTCCACCCGAACCGCCGGCAGACCCTGATGGCCCTGCTGGGCACCGCCCTGTTGCCCGCCTGCGGCGGCGGTGATGTGGCCGGCCTGAGCAGCGGCGGCACCGGGTCCTTCACCAGCGGCGTCATCATTGGCCTGGGCTCGGTGATCGTCAACGGCATCCGCTACGACGACAGCGCCGCCAGCGTCAGCTTCGACGGCAGTGCCAGCACGGCCGCCGCCCTGAAGCTGGGCATGGTGGTGCGCATCCGCGGCTCGGCCGTGACCCCGGCCACCACCGCCGGCGGCCTGGCCACCGCGACCGCCAGCAGCATTGCCTGCGGCAGCGAATGGAAAGGACTGGTCGGCGCGGTCGACGTCAACGCCGGCACCTTCACCCTGCTGGGCCAGACGGTGCATGTTTCGGCCACCACCGTGTTCACCGAGGGCAAGCTGGACGGCACGCTCGCTGGTCAATACGCGGAGGTCTATGGCTTTCTCGATGCGACGGACGGCAGCCTGCAGGCCTCGCGCGTGGAGGTCGAATCGTCCCCGCCAGACCGCTACCGCCTCAGCGGCGTGGTCGCCAACCTGAACAGCACCACCTTCGAGCTGGGCATGGCCTTGATCAACCACGCCACCGCCGACAAGCCCGCCAACCTGCAGAACGGCCAGCTGGTGCGCGTCGAACTGCAGACCGCGCAAAGCGGCGGCGCCTGGGTGGCCACCGAGGTGAAAGTCGAGGACTACACCAGCGATCTGGACGACGAGGACGAGGCCGAGATCGAAGGTGCCATCACCGCGTTCACCTCTGCGGCGGCGTTCAGCGTCAACGGCATCCCGGTCGATGCCAGCCGCATCGCGCCGCCGACCGGCTTGGCGCTGGGCGTGCGGGTGGAGGTGAAAGGCCGCATCGAACAGGGCGTGGTGATCGCCAGCGAGGTCGAGGTGGAGGACGAAAGCGAACTCGAATCGCAGGAGTTCGAGTTCCACGGCGAGATCTCGGCGCTGGACACCACCGCCAAGACCTTTGAGATCCGCGGTTACCCCGTCCGCTACATCGACGGTTCCGGGCCCACGGCCACGGTCTTCGAGCTGGGCGGTGCCGACTGGGCCAACGGTCTGTTCGCCGAAGTCAAGGCCGTGATCGACAACAACGGCGCCCTGCTGGCCACCCGGATCGAAACCGACGACTGAATCCCGCGCTCCCACCGCCGCCGCCGGCGGCCCCATCCACGGAAGGACCAACATGACATCCAGCGCAAATCACCGCCGCTGGCGCGCCGGGGCGCGC
>Ga0209066_10002354_pt1 | contig 23002 bp, 12 predicted proteins | sample All_14_2_FD_187198 | JGI IMG/M metagenome (GOLD analysis project Ga0209066, IMG submission 187198) | Freshwater microbial communities in response to fracking from Pennsylvania, USA - Allegheny Zone_MetaG_DW_15 (SPAdes) (version 2) ... | reverse complement strand
GGTTCCAACTCCAGCAGCAATTTCCACAGCGGAAGACCGCGCTTTTTGGCCCAAAGATCCCAACACGCATTGGTCACGCTGGCCAAGGCCAAATGCACCACGCCCTTATGCGGCCCGAGCCAACGAAACTGCTGCGCGTTGGACAGCTTGTTTTGCCAGGAGCCAAACTCGCCCATCACCTCCTCGATATCCCGGCCGCGGAGACCACTCGCCAGAAACTCACAAGCCTGGCACACCAGCTCATTGCCTTCGCCCAGCGTAAAAGCCAATCCGCTGCCGATTCGCCCGCACTCATCTTCCAGCAAGGTAACCGCGTAGGAATAAGTGGGATCCCGATGGATGGCATCGCTGCCGGCTCCCGGTTTCAGCGGGAACCGCGCATCGCGAACTTTGATGGCAGTGATCATAATTATTTCAGGCCAGCCGGTAGATACGGCGCGCATTGCCCTCGAAGAATTTGGCGCGCTGTTCTTCGGTCGCCCTGGCCGTCAATGTCTTGGCGGCATCGAGCCAATCCTTGAGGCTGGCGTTCAGATTACACACGGGCCAGTCCCCTCCCCACAGAAGCCGGTCCCAGCCAAAGCAAGCGACCACGTGTTCAAAAAATGGACGAAGATCCTCAACCGACCAATTCCGCGGATCGGCACAAGTGATAAGACCACTTACCTTACAGACAACGTTTGACTGAGCCGACAGATCCTGCAGATCCCGCCTCCAAGGGTCCAAAGCGCGCCCCTTGATGTCCGGCCCACCGCAATGATCCAGAATGAACGTCACCCCGGGAAAGCTGCCGACCAGATCCCGCGCCAGCGGTAACTGACGGGGCAATACGCAAAGATCAAACGACCAGGCCCGCCGTTCCACTTCCCGCATATTTTCCCGGAAACGCGGCTCGCGGGAGAGTTCGTCCGGCTGGGTGTGCAGAACGCGGCGAATGCCTTTGAGTTTCGGGTGAAGCAACCACTTCGCCAGATGGGCAAATGGCTCCGGCTTTTCCAGTTTGGCTCCCGCCACGATTCCGCCGATGCGGTTGACCGGATCATCGGCCAGGGAAAAGATCGCGGCGATCTCCCGGCCCAGGTCCGTTTCGTCCACGTCGGTATCCACATACACCGTTTGACCGATGTGCAATCCATCCGTGGCGGCGCGATATTCCTCAATCATGGCCCGGCGTTTGATGGCGGGAAAGCCATCCATCCACGAATAACGAAATGTTTCCGGGTCCCAGAGATGCTGGTGCGTATCGATAATGGAAAAGCTCACAACACTTCAAAGGTAGTGTTTTCGATAAAATCCCAATCCAGCGCGGGGCGCAGATGGCCCTCCACCGTAAAAAACCCGGCCGCATAACTTTCCGCCGGGGATGAGGGCGAGAATCGATTGCGGCAGCACCTGGTTCGCATACCCCAGGCCGCGCAACACGTCGTAAACGGCCCCCGTGTAGCACGCCACGAAACGGTCCGCGATGGAGTCAGACGAAACGTTCTTGCGAATGCGGCGGGATGCTGCGGAGGAGGGCATGATAGCGGAGGAAAACGTTAAATGTGTGGCGCTTTTTGAAAAAGTGAATACACTTTATGACACTGCCATCCGGCAACGCAATCCCCATTTCCATCAAACTGAATTCCCGTTAATTTTGCGGTCCCCCTCGCCCATGAAACGAAAACTCGAAGACAGGATCATCTGCATCACCGGCGCCTCCAAGGGGATCGGCCTCGGTTGTGCCAAGATTTGCCTGCGCCATGGCGCAAAGGTCGCGATCACCGCGCGGAACGCCAGGGCGCCGGAGGAAGAACTGAAAGCCGAAGGCTTCGACCTGCAGTCCGTGCTGTTTCTTGATTGCGACGTGCGCGACGCCGGCCAGGTCGAGGCGACCATCGGGCGGACGATCCAACATTTCGGACAGCTCGACGGCATCATCAACAATGCCGGCTGGCATCCCCCTCCCCAGTCCATCGAGGCAACTTCCCTGCAGGATTTCGAGGACCTGGTGCGCCTGAATCTCACCAGCACGTTTCTCGGCTGCAAATATGCCACGCCCCATCTCAAAAAAACCCGAGGCGCAATCGTGAACATGTCCAGCAAGGTCGGCCTGATGGGGCAAGCCGATGCCAGCGCCTACGTGACCACAAAAGCCGGACAGATCGGCCTCACGAAGGCGCTGGCGCTGGACCTTGCCAAGGATGGCGTGCGGGTCAACGCAGTGTGTCCGGCCGGGGTATTGACTCCCCTGGTGGAAGAATGGGCGGGTTCGCTCGACGACCCGGCGGCCGCGATGAAGATGATCGACGAACTTCACCCGATCGGGCGCATGGCCACCATCGAAGAAATGGGGGAGGTCTGCGCCTTTCTCCTCTCGGACGAAGCGAGCTTCATCACCGGACAGGCCATTTGTCCGGATGGCGGGGCGGGTTTGGGCTATCGCCGCTAGACCTTAAGAGGGCCGGCCGCTCTCATGCAGAGCGGCGAGCAATTCACCGGCGTGACTGATGTGGCGCCGCAGCACGCGCCGGGCGGCCTTGAGATTCTTTTTCTCGATGGCCACGAGAATGCTTTCGTGCTCCGCGAAAGCCTGCTCGACCGCATCCGATCGCTCGTCGAGCATGTTCGTATCCCGCGTCTGATAATTCGGCCGGAAGATGAAGAGACGCTCCAAAATGGTAATCAGCCAAGGATTGCCGCTTCGGGCCGTCCACAACTGGTGCAGGGCGCTGTCAAAAATAAACTGGGCAGACCGGCGGCGATCCAGATCCTTCGTCTTGCGCGCCGTATCCGCAAGCCTCCGGAGATTTTTCACATCGGCCTCGCGCAGCTTGTCCCAAGCGCATTCCAAGGCGAAGCATTCCAGAATTTCACGAAGAGCATAAATCTGCCGGATATCATCGGCGGTGAGTTTGCGGACCACCGGCGCATGATTGGGACGCAGGACCAGGTAGCCCGACTCGGCGGCGCGACGGATGGCCTCCCGCAACGGAGTGCGACCGATTTTCCAGTCCCGCACCAGGCGGATTTCCCGCACGCGATCGCCCTCCTTGAATTCCCCGCTCAGAATGGCTTTGCGCAATTTCTGAAACGCGATTTCGGCGGACTGCGCGGAGCGCTTGACGGTCCGAGGCGCTTTTCCGGAAGGAGATGACTTGGCCATGTGATGCCAGCAAATCAGTCGCGCCCCGCCGCTGTCAATCAAGCCTCATGCAAGCCCGACGTCCTCCCCTTTAGACCTCGGCGGAATTACCTTCCGGGAGAAGGTGATTGAAATAACCAAAGAAGATCCCTTCCGGATCATGTTTATCCCGCAAATCGGCGATCCGCTGCCAATTCCGGGGCGAGAACGAAGCCGGAGCCGCCGCGGGAAACGCCACCGTGTCCGTCTCACCGATGTAGTAGCCCAAACAGATCGCGGATTCTGGGCCTTGGTCGGTTTGGAATCACTTGCGGAGGCATCCCTTCACCTACCCAATTACCGAACTCGTCAAGGCGCTGAAAATTGCGAGCCACCCTCTCATGGAGGAACTTCGCCGCTCTCGCTTTTCTTCCACCAAACTGAGGAAATTAATATAAGCTTGTAAACTTACTTATCTGATTCTCACTCCCGCCAACCCTTGACATCCCTCCCTTCCACTCTAAAAAGTCCCCATGAATCGGCCCGGAAGAATGGGATATTGGCGTTTGCTGGCCACAGCGTGGATCGGAGGCGCATTGAGCGCCTGGGCATTGCCGGCTTCCTATAATCTGAACGAACACGGCTTGTTGACCCCGGTCAAGAACCAGGGCGCTCTGGGGACCTGCTGGGCCTTTGCTGACACCACCGTCTTTCAAAGCAGCCTGCTGAAACAGGGGCTGGTGACCCTCGATTCCCCGGAACTGAACCTTTCCGTATGGCACCTGGCCACTGCAAACGGAAACGAAACCGCGCTGGTGCCAGTTCGCACTCCGGACGGTGAATGGGATTATCCCGGCTGGGGCGGATCGAATGAATACGGGACCGGTTATTGGACCCGGGGCCGCGGCCTCTGGTTATTGCGGCCGGAAGCGGGAGTGATCCCGGCCGGTGGCGGCCCCGTGCTGACCAGCTCAGACCCCCGGAATCGTTATCCGCTCGCCGCCGCCAGCCAGCATCAGAATCTTGCTCCCTACGTGCCGCCCTCCTCCCAACCCCAGGCCGGCTTCATTCTCAATCAGGCGATTATTCTGAATTGGAACAAAAATCCGGATGATTTGCCGGCTTATTGGGACCGCCTCAAGCAGGCCCTGCTCAAATACGGCGCGCTCAGCGTTTACGTCTGGGCGGATAATTCGGAAACGGATCGCGGAAATCCCGTGTGGCTGAATACGCACAACCGCCAGGACGATCATGCGGTGACTCTCGTCGGCTGGGATGACACCAAGGTGCTGACCTACGATGGCCATACTTACATTGGCGGCTGGTATATTCAAAACAGCTGGGGCGTCACCAATGGGGACCTGGATCCCTACACGCACGAAAAGGGATACTACTGGGTTCCGTTCGCGGATACTTCGCTGGGCAACGTCAAGCAGGCAACCGCCTTGGTAACCCAGCGTAACATCCATGAGCCGAGCGGCCTGATCTACTCGCCCACCGTCATTCAGAACCAGATTTTCACTCCGGACATTGCGCTGAACGGCAACCAATCCCGCGTCGGCAACTCCATTGGCATCCTCAACCAGACTGCCCAGCGGCAATGGGTCCCGGAAAATTCCGTCATCGGCGGCATCGGGCTTTGGCAAACCGACGCCGACACCACGCTCAAAATCCAGATTTACACGCAATGGTCGGACGGTCCCGTGAACGGCAGCAATGTCTGGACCGATCCATGGGAGGTTACCCTGAACGAAGACGGCCACGGCTACAACCTCGTGGAATTAGAGCAACCGCTGTTTTGGATGGATGGCTCCCCTCTCTATGTCTTCCTGGATTACGGAACCGACTACGATACCCCCATCGGAGTGGATTCCCGAAGTTTCCGGATGATCGAATCCGACCGCGGTTCCTATCTCGGGGTTTCCTGGCGGCTGGACGAAACCGGCGCCTGGCAGGACATCGCGATTTTTGACTCCAATCCCAATACCCCAACCGGCGTGGCCTTTATGAAACTGCTCCGCCTGCAGATCGATCTGGATAACCACGATCCGATTTATCCCGTGAATCCGCTCTATTCCTTCACCGTGGATGGCACCATCCAAAGCGCCGCCGCCGGAGCCACGATCCGCGCGCTAGACTTCTATGACGGTGGCGCGCTGAATTTGAACGGCCCCCTTACCGTAACCAGCGGCATCTTTAACGTGGATTTCTTTTACGAAGTCGGGGTGATTCAGGGAACTTCGACCGTCACCGCTCCTGGCGGATTCGTGAAAGCGGGAGACGGCTCTCTCCAACTGTATTCCCGGCTGGAGACTCCCGGCAATGCGCAGATTTTCAGCGGGGATTTGACCATTCATAACCGGATGGCGGTCGGCGGTTCATTCATCATCTGGGATGAGGATTCAATCGTCACCGTGCAATCCGACGCACTCCTTGACGTGCGTTCGAACACCTATCTCAATGGCGGTTATCTCGATCTCGCCGGCACGCTGCGAACGAATGAATTGATCGTCAATGGCGGTGAGCTTTGGCTGTTTTCCGGCGGAAAACTGCTGGTCAACACCCTCTCGCTCACCAGTGGCGTGGCCAAACTGGACGGCACGCAGACCATCCCCGGCCCGGTGACCGTGGGTCCTTCGGCCGAACTCGATATCCTGCCAGGCGCAAACATTCGCTTTGGGCAGCTGGCGATTCCCGGCGGTTACGCCTACGTCTCGGCCGGTTCGACGCTCAACGTTACGGGCAGCACGCTTCTGACGAACGAAGGCTCTCTGGAAGTCGATGGCAGTCTCATCAGCTCCTCCGTCTGGATCGGCCCCACGGCCTGGCTGCAAGGCTCGGGATTCATCACCGCGAATGTCACCAATGAGGGATTCATCGCTCCGGGCAACTCTCCGGGCACGCTGACCATCAATGGCAACTTCACCCAAACCTCCAACGGCGCGTTCCTGCTGGAAATCGCCAGCGCGGAGGTGTTCGACCGGCTGATTGTCAATGGCGTCGCCACTCTCGCCGGCGATCTCGTGGTGGAGCCGTTCGCCGGTTTTGCTTTCAGCTTCGGCGATTCCTTCGAAGGTTTTCTGCAGGCCGAAAGCGTGGCGGGCGCCTTTGATTCCATCGACCTTCCGAAAGGTTTCCGCGGCCGGGTGCTCGAAGCGGGCGGTGATCTCACGCTGCTCGTCGCGCCAGCAAGCTATACGCAGGTTGCGGTGACCGCCAATCAGTTCAACGCCGCGCAGGCATTGGATGGCTTCATTCCGGCCACGAGCGGAGACCGGTTCGAGGTCAGCACCGCACTGGATCGATTGACCGCGGCGGAATATCCCGCGGCGTTTGATGCCATCAGCCCGGCCTTCTACGAAAGCCTGGCGTCGATGAACATCGAACTCATCTTCAGCCAGGGCCAGCAGATGCAGCAGCGTTTTCGTTCGGTGCAGCTTGGACGGCAGTCCGGCCTCTCGCTTTACGGAATCGAGGCGCCGGTGCTCACCGAAAAGTCCGGCGGCGCCGCGAAGGAAACCGGGAATGTGCTCGAGCCGACTCCCGACAATCAGTGGGGCATCTGGGTGCAGGGCAACGGCATTTTCTCCAATCAGGCAAGCGTGAACAATGTGCCGGGCTACCGCTCCAACAGCGGCGGATTTCTCGGGGGCGTGGATTATCGCTGGGGCGACGCGTTCGCCACGGGGCTCTACGCGGGTTACCAGGGGGTCTTTGCCGACTACGATGGCGGCGGCCGCACCGTGCTCAACGGCGTGCGCTTCGGCGGTTACGCCTCCTACGGCGAAGCCACCGGGTTCTTCGCCAATGCGATGGTCGGCGGCGGCTATACGTCCTACACGGTGAATCGCCCCATTTCCTTTGGCGATATCGAGCGCACCGCCAAGAGCGCTCCGGGCGGCGGGGACTTCGAGACGATGCTGAATCTCGGCTATAACTGGCAGCTCGGAAACTTCAACTTCGGCCCCGCCGCCACCGCGCAATACACCCGCATCGGCGTCGCGCCGTTCACGGAAAACGGAGCCGACAGTCTGGATCTGGCTATTGGCCAGCAGAGTGCCAACAGCCTGCGCACACTCTTTGGCGGGCAGGTCGCCTACTTCATCAAAATTTCACCGAAGTGGGCGGTTATCCCGCAGGCGAGTTTCTACTGGCAGCACGAATTTATGCAGAATCCGCGCACGATTGACGCGAGCCTCGACGGTGGATCCGGTCCGGGTTTTGCGTATCGCACCGCCGCTCCATCCCGGGATTCCGTCTATGCCGAAACCGGCGTGACCGTGCAGCTGGGCGAACGCTGGAATACCAATTTCTCCTACTACGCCAACTTCGGCCGGCAGGATTTCGTCAGCCACCAGATTACCGGCGGAATCGGATTGAGCTGGTAATCGCCATTCAAAAAACGGACCGCCTCAAGGAATGCGGCGGCCAGCCGTCGCCCCGGTTTTTTCTCGCCGGTCCCCGCCATTGCCGTGGTAGAATCGATGGAGCAGCTCGGTGTGCGACTGCACCCCGAAATGGCGGAAAATCTCGTTCACGTAGCCGTTCACCGTGTTCACGGAAATCCCCAGATTCGCGGCGATCTGTTTCCGGCTGAAACTTTGGAGCAGCGACTCGTGAACCAGCCAGAGCCGGGGTGAAAGCGTGTTGACCTTGGCATTGTGATCCTCCGGCAAACCATCGTAATGCAGCCACGGAACTTCGGACATCATGATGTGCGTAATCCGTGCTTCGCGTTGATCGAACCGCGGGCGGCCGAACCGGCGGTAAAGAGCGATGCCGGAATACGCATCTTTGCCCACCGGCATATGGGACACGCAGACCGCGTAAAAACCGCATTCCTCCCAGGCCTTGGCGATCGGCGTGTTCCATTTGCTTTCATCCAGCACGATCTGCTGGATCGTCCGGGTGATGTGCGTGCCGTTCTCATGAAGTTCCCGGGCGTAAGGCTCCGTGACCCACGCCTGCTCCGGACGGGTGTGAATGGCCAAATATTTCGCGAACTCTTCCTCGCTGAAGCCACCCTGCTGAAATCCCGCGTAAACCGGCAGTTCACCGGGCACCATTCGAGTCGCCAGGGCCCAGGCCCAGGAATCGGCGTCCACTAGACGGCAAAGGCGATCCATCAGATGACGCTTTTTCTCGGCCAGGCCGCCCTGAAAAATACCCATCTCCCCGAGCAACCGCACAATGGCTCTCACGTCCTCATCCGCGAGTCGAAAATCGGGATCGTCCATGCCGGATTCTTAGCAACCGATTCCGGCGAAGAAAACCAATTTAGGTGGAACGGTCGTAAATCGCCAGGGTCACCTGGCTCTCCACCGACTCACCGCGCCGGAACCGCGCGACATTGGCAAGCGCGTGGTCTCCGCAAAGCGGCATCGCATCCATCGTCGGACCGGCAATATGCGGGGAAATCAATCCCTCCTCCAACGTCAACAGGGGATGCCCCGGTCCCACCGGCTCGGCTTGGCTGACGTCCACGCCGACCCGCCATTCCTTTTCCCGCGCCAGCCGAATCAGCGCCGCTTCATCGACCACCGCGCCGCGGCCGACATTGATGAAAACCGCCTGCGATGGCAACCGGCTCAAAACCGTCTCATCGACCGACTGCCGGCTTTCGGGAGTCAACGCCTCGCATTCCACAAACACCTCGGCATCCGCCGCCAAATCCGCCAGGCTCGTCCGCGCCGCCACCCCGTGCGATTCGATCCAGGGCACCGGCACTCCGGCGGAATATGCCGCCAGATCCACCTGAAAGCTCTGGAGCATCGGAACGAGCTGGCGGACGATGGACCCAAATCCGTGAAGACGCACCCGCTTTCCGCGAAGGGATCGGGTTGCCATTTTCACCTTGGCAAAACCTCGTTCCGCCGGCGAAGCCTCCAAATAAGACCGCCAGGCCGAAACGTTTCGCAAGGCTCCCAGGATCAGCAACACCGCGTGTTCGGCGATGGTGTAACTGATGGTTTCCCCCCAATTGGTCACCAAAACACCCCGCTCCAGCAACTCCCGCGGCACCAGCCCCCGAACCGATCCCCCCAGATGGCATACATACCGCAGGGGAAGCCGTTCCGACTGCAGGTAGTCCCGCGGCAACGCGGGGGTTTGCCATCCTGTGATCAAAATTTCCGCCGCCGATTCCCGCAACGCCTCGGGCCAATCCGGCGGCGCCACCTTGCTGACATCCAGCCAATGGCAATTCGCCCCCCACTGGGCAAGCGCGATCCCCGGCAGGAAGAGTTCCCGGACTTGCGGGGTCAGCGCCAGGACAATCACCGGATCTGAAGAAGGCGCGAGGCTGGAAAATGAAGAACTGGCTGACATCCAATCGAGAAATCAGACGAATCCGGTCGCTCCTGTCAAGAGTCCGGGCCGGGCCGGCAAAATTTTGCTTTCCCGATCCCGCCTCATTTCGCCTTTGCCTGGCCGCCGCCGCGCCGAATCGGATATTTCCGTCCCGTGAGAGCCGCCTTCGAAAAAATGAACCATTGCCAGGGCATCGGCGCCACGTGTCCGCAACGGCGGAGGAACTCCTCGTCGCTGGTGCCCAGCCACGCCAGATACAACAGCGGAGCGGCCGCGGTGAAATCAAATGGATGAATTTGCGAGTAGCGCCACTCTTCCTGTCCCAGCTGAAAGGGCTGGAGCCATTTCAAGCCCTGCAGCAAACGGCCTTCGCCCCGGCCGGACGGCGACCAAAGATCGATGCCCAAATGCCGGCCGACTTCCGCCGAGCAGGCGTGGGCCAGCAGATTGTAATGGCAATAGGTAAGCGCCAGCGTGCGGGCGAGCTCGTGGGGCTGTTCTCCATTTGGAAGAATCTGGGCCAGCAATCGCGGCGGCGTCTGGCGTTCGATCTGCCGGGCGGCGACCTCCGGCCGGCCGCAGAAACCGGCATACACCCCCACTTGGGCATCATACCACGAACCGTGATTGTTCCTCATGCCGCCCTCGGCCCGGCCAAAGTCGCTGGTCAGCAGCCAATTCAAATATTCGGAAAACCAGTCCCGGAGAGCCGCCAGATCATCCGCGCTCCATTCCGCCCCGAACGGCAGCCGGCCAATCGCCTGCACCAAAAAGATCAGCGACGTCGTATCGATGATGCCGAAGGGGCTGCCTTCATTCCTGCCCGGGGCAAACTGGCCGTAGTTCAGATGGGGATTCATGCGCGTCTCCGGGTGGATAAACCAGGTTCTCAACAGGCGTCCGGCCTGGTCCGCGTGCCGCGGCGAATCCGCCGCGACGGCATAAAGCGCCAGATGTTGAACGGCAAAAACCAGGCACTCCAAGGCCACGCTGTCGTATTCGTAAAACTCCGGGTTCACTTCGCCGTCCCGGTTGAGATAAGGCAATCCGTCCGGTTTCGTCGCATCCGGCCATAAGTATGCCCCCATACTTACGTAATCGTGAGGGTCCCCGCTGGGCGCGAGCCGCTTTTTCTGCAACACGCTTAAGGGAGGCGCCTCGAGCCATTCATCCGCCACCTCCTTCAATCCGGCCAAGGCCGCGGATTTTCCTTTTACGAAGCGTTCGATTCCGTCCCACATTTTCATATCAAGTTATCAATTGCAGATTCGGCCGGCGGGCCGTCCCATTCGGATCGCGCCGCCGGCAATCGCCGGCCCGGCGGGAACAAATTTCACCCAATGGCGTCATGCGGACCGAACTTGCTTTGCGAAGGCCGCAAGGACAATGATTCAGATAGATTACTCGTAATCTTAAAACTGACATCCTGATGACTTCCCCTCGAATCACCTATGGAACCATCGCCCGGGCCACCGGTTTTTCGAAGATGACCGTCTCCAAGGCCTTGCGCAACCTGCCCCCGATTTCCATTCGCACCCGGCGGATCATCCAACAAGCGGCCAAGCGTCTGGGCTATCGGCCCAATCCGATGGTCTCCGCATTGATGGTGAGCCTCCGGCAAAAACACCCGCCGCAGGACACCGCGAATCTCATTTATCTGGATGCCCACCGTTCCGTCACCGAGGTTCGGGCATCCCCCACCCTGCGCCGTCTTCTTCAGGGAGCAGCCACCCGCGCGCGGGATTTGGGCTTCAACCTCGTGGAATGCTTCATCGGCAGTGCCTCATTCAACGAAAAACGGTTGGGCCTCATGTTACGGGCCCAGGGAGGCCGGGGCGTCTTAATTGGGCCATTGGCGAGACTGGATCAGAAAATCCCGTTGCCCTGGTCCGGCTTCACTTGCGCCGCCTTGGGGCATTCCCTGCGAAATTTTCCGATTCATCGCGCCGCCAGCCATCAATTCCACAGCTTGAACCTCGTCCTTTCCGAATTGAAAGCCCGGGGGTATGAGCGCATCGGCTTCACTTCGCCGATGACCATGGAAAAACGGAGCGGGCACCTTTGGAGCTCGGCGTTCGCCCGGCATTATCTCAGCGTGGGCCAATCCCGGCGGGTGGCGATGCTGCTTCCCGAAACGGAAGACCGGTATCCGGTCGAATTTGAAAAATGGATTCGCCGGCAGAAACCGGACGCCATCATTGGTTACCAGGCTAACTTGATTGAGCGAATCCGGGACGCCGGGCTGGAGGCGCCGAGAGACCTGGCCTTTGCGGCTCTCAGCTGGGACAGCACCCGCCCCGAGTGCGCCGGCGTGCGGCAGAACCTGGAGGCCGTGGGAGCGGCCGGAATTGATTTAATCGCGAATCAGCTCAACCGAAACGAACGCGGCCTGCCGGAACATCCGCAATCCGTATTGATCGCCGGACAATGGAAGGAAGGAAGCACCGTTCCAAAACGGGCCGGAACCCGGGCTTGAAACAAACCCGTGCGGACTGAGGGGATCGAACCCCCGACCAACACGGTGTAAACGTGCCGCTCTACCGCTGAGCTAAGTCCGCTTTTTCGGTTTTAAACTATTGATTTGATGACATTTATAATGCCCGGTTTTTCTTTCCTTTTGAGGCTGTCTATACCGATGAAAAACCAGACTACAAGACAGAAACTTTCAAAAGTTCCGAACGCACCGGGATTATACCGTCACGAATCAGGGACATATTACGGCATCCGAAAGATAAAAGGCAAGGTTAAGACTGCCTCACTAGAGACAGCAGACAGGAAACTTGCTGAGCGAAAACTGGCAACTTGGACCCAAGAACAGCAAATCAGGATACTGCGCGACCTTTTGAGGATGATCGCGGAACTGATTAAAAAAGTGATGAGGTAGAGCGGCGAGAACGACACCGTAAATAGGAAATCCCGTCAACCAGCAAGACCCCACACGGCGGAAGAGGCATGGTGGTTCACTCCATAAATGGCAGCGATAGCGGATGAAGACGCGAACAGCAACAAGACGAAGCCTCCCAGCAAGCCAACATCCTTGGCATCGCCATGCAGCCACCGAGCTAGCTTATTCGAAAAAATGGGGTCAAGCGACATTTCTTGACAGCCTGTTGAAAATTGCTGCCTGACCCCCATTCCAAAGTCCTCCCTCGCTCCAATGAGCGAGGCGAGGATGGGGCTTCCAATCCATACCCGCCGAAGGCGGCACTCAGCGCGCGCACGCCCCACCGCAGCCTCGCGGACCAGCCCGCCCTGTAACGGAACGCAGCGAAGCGAAGTGCAGTGGAAGGGTCTGCGGCTGGCATGGACGCGAAGCGGCCAAGCGACCAAAGGGAGCGGTGACAGGGGGAGCAGCCGACGGGCGGCGCCGGCACTCCCAAGGGAGCGGCTGGCACGGCGCGGCATGTGCCGCCCCGTGCGAGGAACGAGCCGGGGCGAGCAGATGCCGTGACCGGCCAGACCAGCGACCGCCGTTGCACGTCCACGGCACGAGCGACGGCGCGACTCCTGCGGGGGCTCTTTTCCATTCTACGGCGAAGCCGCACTCCGCCCCCATTTAGCAGGAGGCGTGACGGAGCGGTTGAGCGGGAGTTGACGCAGGGTTGGCGTTCGTCGATACACGCGACAGCGGGGCCGCGTTGATGCACGTTGACGGCGGGAGGATTAAGGATTCACCCGCTTTGCAGGATCGTATTCCAGATTGCGATTGCCCGGCGTCGGATTGAGGTAGGATTCCAAGACAACGATATTTCGGTAATCCCTCGGATAAAAACGCGCCTGAACTCGTGCGTAGGTGTTATCAGGAAGTTTGATAAAGTAGCTTTTCGCGGCCCCATTTCTCCATTGGGGATCGGACGCTTTCGCCTCAAGGATGATTCTGGATTCATATCCATTCTCAGGCGCTTCAAAATCAAATTGTCCCTCACGCTCGGCCAACCCACCTCCGGGAACACTCAATTCGTAATGCCAATCAAAGCGGCCATTTTTCATTTCCCCGACTTTGGAGCTAACATGCAGGCCCGGCCCCGTGTTCCGGCCTGTCGTCAGATTGATGACCGCTGCCTGTGCCGATGTTGGAATCTGGAACTGCCTTGAACTTAGTTCGATCAACGGCTCCGTCTCCCCCATTTTATGCAAAACAAAGACAGCGGGATTGTCCTTGGTTGGAGCCGGTTTAACATAGGAATCAGGCCCGTAGCCGTAGGCAAATGCCTGATTGGAAGCATCCTGAATGTGGTAATAGCCTTCCTTGTGAACGCTCACCGAGATAACCGCTCCTTTTACGCCGGAGATGTGGATGAAGCCATTTTGATCCGCCGATGTTTCTCCCGTGCTTCCGGACTCATTGAACTTGTCAAGCAAACCATATCCAACCAGTGCGTTAGGAACTGGATCGCCATTTTGATCCACCACTTTCCCGTAAAAATTGATTGAGGTATTCAATGCCGATTCGATTCTTTCCACGGCAGAACGACGCTGTTCCGCTCTCTGTTTTTCAACTTCTTCGACAGTTCCGGGGACGGCTCCATCAGGCAGGGATGGTTTTTGTTGGCTAGCCGTGATCGCGGCGGATTCCAAGCCGGACTCTTCCGGTTTTTGTTCGGCGGCAGGATGCTTCGGCCAGAGCAGGAACACCAACGCCACCAAAAGCAAAAATGCAAAACCAATGTAATACTTTTTCATGGATTACGCGGAACAACAAATTCATCAAGCAGTCTGTCATAAAATGATTTCAACTCCTGAATGCGTGCATTGAACTGGCCGCTGTGTTGATCAAAGAACCCTTGACTAGGAGGTTGGTCTGACAACTGAAAAGCAGGCGTATTCAACGCCACACTCCGCGAGGGATCAATCGCCCCTTGCGCTACGTTTTGAGCACCAAGAGCCTTGCCCCATGTGCTGCTGGCGTGGGCCAGCGCCTCATAGGGTTTGTCCGTCAGGTAGTAGTCCACGACTTGATAAGTATGGACATCTTCCCCATCCACAACGACTTCATCCCGGTATTTGTAGAGCTTTTCACCACTGGGATTGTTTCGGATATAGCGGTATTTTCCGGCCAAACTTCCTCCTTCCGGCTTGCCTTGGTCATTGTTGACTTCCCACGGCATGAAGGTCGCGTAATCCAACGGCAGGAAAAAGCTCACCAGATTGGTGCTGGAACCAATATCTTTGAACCTGCCACAGTAAGCAAGAGCGCGGGTGGCCGGATCAGAATCATCGTCCGGGGTTTCTTTATCCCACATGGTGAATATAAAATGGTTATAGGTTGTTGTATGCTTTGTGCGTTCGTGTTCGTCGTAGGCGGCGGAGGGAACGGCAGCCTGCATCAGGGCGTAGTTATTGACATTCATCCCCAACCGGATGGCCTCACTGGTCACGATGTTGCCCATGCTGTGGGCGGCGACATGCTTGCTTTCGCCGGGCAGTCCGTTGACAAAGGTTTTCAGGGCTTCGGCGGATTCCCAGGCGATTTGTTCGCTGTCGTTGTATTTAGAAAGATAGGCGTCAATCCCTCCTCCGATAAAGGGAACCCATTGCCAACTGTTACTATGGTGTGTGTTCCACTGGAAAGCGGCAAAGCGGCCCTTGAATCCCCGGTGCCAGAGACGTTTGTAGAAGGTTTCGGCAAATTGGCTCCGGCCCGCCGGGGACATCCGCCAGCCGTGGACGAAGATAACGGTGTCGTCGGTTTCGTCCCACGGCGCGTCGACAAACTGGTTGCCGTCGGAGCGGACATACATTTTCTTGATGTCCATGAGTTCGAGCCACACGCCGGGGCCTTCGCCGATTTCCGTGCCGTCGGGTTTGTGCAGGGTGATGGCAAGCTGTCCCTTGCCTTCCGTGCAGCCTTCAAAGAGCAGGTAGCGGTTGGGGTTTTGCTCGCTGAGGTTGCTCCAGAACGACGGATGCACGATGTAGGGAGTCCCGGCGGTGATCCGCCGATACTGGTTGTCCTTGGTCATGACCGTGGTTCTCAGGATGGTGGCCGGTGCCTGTTGGGTGGCCACGGTGGAATTGGTCAGGTATTGGGTGCCGCCGTCGCTTTCGATGTGCTCGAAGATGTTGATGGAGGGCGTGCCGGTGGTGTTTTTCCATTTGAAGCCCACGAGGATTTGACCGCCCGCAATCGCCTCGTGCAGCCCGCCAAAGTGGAGATGAAGCCGCGCCATGTCCTCCAAATCCCTCCGTTCGAGGATGACTTGATCGTTGTTGTCCGGGTCAGCCGGAGGAACCACGTCCCCGGCGTCGGTGTCATGGTCGTTGTTGAGCCAGAACCGGAAGGGTTTGTCTTCTTCGGTCTTGTCGTAGGCCCCGGAGGCGGAGGGGTTGCCCGCAAATTTAATCACCCCGTCCCTGTTGGCATCGACGGCCATGTCAAAAGGCAGGAGGACAACAGCCCTGCGGTCACCATCGCGGATGGCGGAACCGGCGATAAGTCCCAAGTCGTTGATGTTGCTGGCTTGGATGCTTGTCCAGACGTCGGGAACCAAGTCGGCCAGATTGACTGGCAGGAAATTGCGGTAAAGCATCCCTCCTTTGAGGATTTCCAGGCGGCTGTTGATTCGGCTGTTTGGCTCGACCACAAAAACCGGCGCGGTCGGCAGGTGGTCCAGCAAGCGGGTGAGGTCAATGCTTTCGTCCTGATAGAGGATCCCCCAGCCCTCATCGTCCCTTCCCAGCACCCAGTCCTCTCCGGCCAGCGCCACCGGCTCCCACTCTTCCGGCAGGTAGGCGATTGCGTCCGCCTTCTTAAGGAACCACGCCCGGCGATCTTCATAGTAGGCTAACTGCGGGTTCTGAGGGTCCCAGCGCGTGTAATCCCAGAAACCCAGTAAACTCCCTTCGGCGTTGACCGCCCTGATTTCACCGCCGTTGTAGAGGATGAAGTGATAATTTCCCCGGAACTGTTCATCCGCAGGTGCGGCCAGCTTGCTCCATCCGCCTCCGGAATACATGGCCGGCTGGCCCAAGGGCAGGCGGGTGCTTCCCCACCACATTTCCTTGAGTTCGTCCACCGAGCCAATAACCCGCCCGCTGTTATCGAGATCCCGCGCCAAGGAATCATAGCTGCGCAACTGTTCAGGCAGGTATTCGGTGTAACCGGCCAGGCGGGTATTGTTGAAAAAGGCGGTCCAATCTTCCGAATAACTGGTGGGCTGGGGAGGCTCGTAGGCGGCGTTACCCGCCACATCTCCGTTGTTGTTGACGGCCACCGCCTGAAAATCCGTTCCCATGGAGGTGACCTTCTGCTGCCACTGGCCGGTGGATGGATTCCAGACATGGCCATCGCTGCGCAGCACATGGCCGTGTGCGCTGAGGTCAGTAATGGTTTTGCCTGTCTCCAGAACGCCCAGGTCCACCACCGCGTAACGGGCCTCCGCAAGCCGAGGGCCGCTAATCCGTTCTTCCCGCGGACAGACATCCTCGCTGTCGATGACATTGTCCTCGTCGGTGTCCGCATCATTGAGGTTGCCGCCGGAGGAAGGGATGCGGTAGCGGGTCCCGGCACGGATCTCCTCCTCGTTGGTCAGACCGTCCTGATCCCAGTCCTCATCGGGTTCGGGCACGGGGACGGCATTTTCTCCGGCTCCCGGATTGTCCCCGGCCTGGTTGCGGGCGCTGACCCGGAACAGGGCGTTGGCCAGGGCTCCGGGAGAAGTGGCCTGGACGGTATGGGTGGCGCTATTAGCCGGGGTCAGGGCCACGGTGTTCCAGGTTACTCCTCCATCCTGACTCACTTCCAACAAGAATCCTTCCTCGTTGTCCGATTGATCGTTCCAGGAAAGGATCACGTCCCCGTTCTGCTGCTCGGTGGCGCTGAGCCCCTCGGGAGCCTGGGCTGGAGGCTCCGAACTGAAGGGGTTAAAGCGATCCAAAATAAACGTGTCCACATGGGCTTCCCCGGCCTGGACACTGTAGGAGAGGCGCAGAACATTTCCAAGGGGATAAGCAAAACCGAATCCCCCGGCCACGAGCACCTCGTTCCAGTAGAGATCGAAGGTCTGGGTTTCCCGGTCCAGTCGGACGGTGATCCGCTGGAAGTCCGTCAGGCTGCTAAAGGGAATTTCCAGGGCGACCGGATCAAAAGCCGCCCACTGGCCGGTCAATCCGTTAAAGACATGGAGGCGGTTATCGGCGGTAAAGCAAAATGCCGCGGCGTCGGTGGAGGCGGGAGACGGAAGGGGGTTGCCCGTGGACAGAGCTTCGGGCCGGATCTGACAGTCAATCCAGAACCGGCTCAAGCCGGAAAGGTCGAAGGTGTGAGCCAAGGTGACCGGGCCGGGCCCGGAAACGGTTATCCGGGCCGATTGTTCGCCCTCTGCGGCGAGGGCGTCACTGACAATGGCCGCGCCGTCACCGGAAAGCACCCAGCCATTTCGATCGTGCAGGTTCACCTGGGGAGGGTGACTTTCAAAGTCCTCACTGAAAGGGATCACGGCCATGTGGCTGACCAGCGGGTCGGTTCCGTTGCGAAATTCCTCCAGATTGCTCCAGCCGTCCTGATCCGGGTCATCCCCAGACTGGACATTCCAAATGGTTTTGGGGGCCTCCAAACCTGAATCAATAAGGAGAGCTTCCCAGGTGTCAGCCAGCCCGTCGTCATCCAGATCGTTGGCAAAGAGGGCGGCCGCTTCCGCGGCTCCCAGAGACCGGCCGTAAATCCGAATATCGTCGAGTTCTCCCTCGAAGAACTCCTGGAGGGGCCAATCGGCCGCGCAGACCCCGATGGTCGCCGGCGCGTAGGTGCTGGTGTTGAGAGAGGCCGAATTGGCCGAGAAGTCATAAACTTCATCTTCCACGCTTCCTCCCGTTCCCGCTGCCTGGACCAATGCCCGCGCGACACCGTCCACGTAGATGCGGGCCTGATTGCCTTCGCGATCGAAGGAGGCCACGACATGGTGCCACTCTCCGTCATTGAAGGAGTCATCTTCGGTGGCGATCAGCATGGACTGCGCGAGATTGCCTCCGCTGCCCACGCCAAAGCTGATCCGACCGGCTCCTAGCTGCCCGATCCCCACAAAGTAGCCGTTGGAGGCATTGCGATTGCCTAGGGAAAAGATTCGCTGGGAACTCGCAGCGGCCTCGGTGCGCAGCCAGACGGAAATGGCAAAACTCCGATCCTGCCCAAAATCCAGAGAGTCGCCATAGGAAACAATTTCCACCAAATCCTCCTCGCCATCAAAAGAGAGGGCCCAAGCCCCGTCAAAACTCTTTGTCCAGGAGGCTCCCTCCACAAATCCAAGATTGGTCAATGGATCATTCTCCGATGCGGCGGAGGAATCATGGAGAAGACTTCCGCTTCCTTCGCTGAGACTCCAGTGAGCCAGCAGATGAGTTCGCAACCCGTCAATGAGGTCCAGCGGATCGCCTCCGGTGAGATGCTCAAGCCAGTTCGGGGAACCGTCCTCATCCGGGTCGTCCCCGGCCCCCTGATCAAGGTTACCGAAGTGGAGGAGTTCCCATTCGTCGAGTAATCCATCCGTGTCGGAATCGCCATCCGGAGCCTGTGAGGTAAGGTTGAAACCCACGGGTATGGCTGCTCCGCTGGTAGCTTGAACGCTCCAGTCACCGCTGGCTACCGGGTGTTTCGCATAAAGCTGCGCCTGGCCAAATGCATTGGTTCGGAGGTCCAGTGTGGAATGGGTCTGGGGGGCTCCCACGTTGGTCAAAGCCAGCAAACCGCCGCCAGAGGTGACGGTGAATGTCACCGGAGCGTTGGCCAGCGGAGCGCCGGTTAAAAGGTGGACGACTTTGACGGTTAACGCCTCGGGCAGGAATTCATTGGGCGGACCGCTTTGATTATTCCCGCTCACAACCTGGAGGCCGGGGATGATCGTTTCCCCTCCCTGACTGAAATAATCGTTCGGATCGCTCGCCGATTGATATTCCTCCAGATTCGTCAATCCATCGCCGTCGGGATCGGCGGTTGGACTTTGGCCAATGGCCCCAAAATGCTCGAGCTCCCAGCTATCCAATAATCCATTGTTGTCGCTATCCCCGCCCGCGCTCGGAATTTCATCCGCACCCATGTCGGAGGAGGTATGATCCGGACGGTTATCCCAATCAAAGTCAAAGGCCACGGGCAGTGGGGTGCCGGCATTTTTGGCCGGAGAAGATTCCGTAAGATGGTAATCGTTCTGGGGAGCATCCACAAAAAGTGGATCATCCCCCAAATTTCCGCTGCCGTTTGCCGCCCCTTCGATCAGGTTAAACGTGGGACTCGCGATCTGGTGAGTCTGCGCGGAGCCGCCGGTTCCGGTATTGCCCCAAACAATGTTGTTGCGGACGTCCGGGCTGACTCCCGTCAATGCGCTGAGTCCCCCTCCGTTTCCGCCGGTAGCGGTATTGCCTACCACCGTGTTGTGCCAAAACCTGGCATCTCCCGCCGCAAAGAGCACTCCGCCGCCCCGCACGGCTTGGTTGCCGTAAATAAAATTGTTAATGACCTGCGAACCGCTCGCGGTCTTGAGATACATGCCGCCCGCGCCAGTCGTCGTATTGCTCGTGAGGTTGTTTTTCACAACGTTACCCGCAATCAAGACCGTGCCGTTCGGAGCATCCACCCGCAGACCCGCCCCATACCATGTCGTTACGGCATTAGCCACCGTGAAGCCAATAAAGCTCGCCTTCTGAAAGTTATATAATCGAACCACCGAGCTGTTGATCGACTGGCCGTCAATGAAAGTTACCGACGCTCCCTGTTCACTGAAGAGATGAATATTGTTTTTTCCGGTGATGTAAGGTCGCTCGTTGTAAGTGCCCGGCTTAACCAAAATCGCCCGCAGTTCGTTGGCCGGAACCACATCTACCGCCGACTGGATCTTCTTATACGGATAGGTCGCCGTGCCATTTTCCACGCTTCCCGTGTAGCTGGCATCCACGATCAACTTCGGGGGGCTGGCTGCATCCGTCGGATCCGAACCCATCCAATATTCCTCGAAATTGCTGAAGCCATCCTCATCTGGATCTTCGTTGGCATCCAGGGAGTTTTCCGGATTGAGATTATAGACGGTTTCCCAATAGGTGGGGATTCCATCCAAATCCGCGTCTTCTGCCAGTGTCACCGCGTCTCCAAAGATGAACTCCGCATATTCCGGATGATCGACGAAAGGATTTCGGTTGCCTTGATAAAGCGTATAAATCTGGTGATTGCGCCGGCGCTCTTCCTCGCTCGGCGGATCCATGTCATGCCAAGCCAGGAGGGTTTGCAATACCGCCATATCCGAGATAACATCAATCTGGTTCTCTAGCACCAAATCCGACGTATTCGGATCAATGCTCAGGTTCCCGTCGTAGCGAATATCCATGTAGAACAGGGCGCGGGCGATGTCTCCCTTCTCGTTATCCATCGGCTCCCAGGAGTTGCTATCCGAACTGGTATTTACCGCCGCCAGGCTCGCCGCCGGACTCTGGTATCCAGGGTCTCCCGGGTCACTTTCGTCAAAGAACTTATTGCTTCGCGCCGAATTCACGCTCGCGTAAGCCGGTCGCAGATTGAACAAATCCGAGTAATCCGCACCCGAATCCCCGATCCCCCGCGACTGCGGCCACAAGTGCTCGCGGTTCCAGCCTGGATCGCTCTTGAGCACGGATACTCCCGAATACGTCAGCTTGATCTTTGTCGAATCCCCCGGGTCTTCATCCAGCACCTTGAGGGCCGCCCAGGTATCTGGCACCGTTGAACTCGTGTAGGGAATCACCGTGTGTCCGCTGATGATCCCGCGCAATGCGGTTTGCAAGGCTTCACCGCTCAATCCCGCCGCCGTGTTGTAATAACCCGGCGGTGGATCGTAGGTGCCGGACGTTCCCGCCGCCTTGAACGAAAAATCATCCACCGCCAGGCCATGATCGTTGCCAGTATGATCCGGATCAGAGAATCGCAACCAAAGTTCGGTGCCCGCCGGCCAATTGATGTTGGTGACCGTATAAGGTCCCACCACCGTGCGATTGGCGGTCGCATTTCCATCCAACGCGCCGGCGCTTCCTCCGCTGACCGGCCCCACAAAGGTCAACTCCGGAACGGTCGTGTAGACACCCGTTTTGATATCGGTCGCCGTCAGGCTGTATTGGAAGGTCAGCCCCTGAGGAGCAGCCCCCGAATTGCGCCACTGCTCGCCGGTATAACTCACCGTGAAACCCGTGATCGTCGCCCCGGTGTGGTTGATCAATCGAATTCCCCAGTAAAAATTTCCGACCGTTCCTGACCCGACGGAACCGAGGGCGCGATCCGACGCATTCGCGCTTCCAAAACTGTATAAGTCTCCCGTCGTGCTTGATCCCGTTCCCGCCGTGGCCGGGTTGAAATTTGTTCCCGTGCTATTGGCCGCATACCACCCCGGCAGGCTTCCGTTGTCCGTCCAGGTAAACGCCCCTGCCGTATTCGGCAGGCTGTTAAAATTCTCCAGATAGGTATCCTCCTGCGATTCGTATGCCTGCTGCGCTTGCGCTTCTTCCAAGTCGCCCGCTAGCGCCACCAACGAGAGGAGGATTCCTCGCAGCCTCCAGGTTTTCAACAGCCCCAAAACTATTTCGCCCCCACCCCAATTGCCCATTGGGGTCAGAAAGCTAGGATCCTGACTTTTAGATGGCAATCATTTTTCGAAAACTTTTTTCAACGGGGAGGCCAGAGTCAAATTCGCAGTCGAAACAGCTCGCTGCTCAAGCATTCATCGAGTCCTCAACCCGGACACCGACGTCAAAATCCCCGTGATCATCGAATACGCCACCAGCCCAACAAACAATGCAACAATCAAGATCGTCAATGGCTGGATCAGCGTCGTGAGTTGCTGGATCTTGTGGGTGAATTTACGATCATATCGCTTCGCCCCCCGCTGCAGCGCCGCGGCGATCTCCCCGCTCTGCTCCCCGATCGCCGCCACATCGCACAAGACCGGCGGGAAAAAGGGCGAACCTTTCAACGCGCTCGAAAGCGCCGCCCCTTCCGCCACCCGTTCAGCCACGCGGCCGAGCACTTGCTTGAGGTAAACATTGGGCTCGGCCTGGCGGAACAAGGTAATCGCATCCAGCAAAGTCACTCCGTTGAGCACCAGGGTCGCGAGCGTCTGGCAGAATTCCGCCAGAAACTTCCCGCTGAGAATTCCCCCGATCAACGGAAGGCTTAGTTTGGCCCGATCCCAGCTCATCCGGCCCCCAGGGGTTCGTTTCCAAGCCCAAAAGAGCAGGCTGACGATGGCGACAATCAATCCCACCAGCCACCAATACGTGCCAAAAAACTCGCTCACCCCGATCAACAACCGGGTCATCAGGGGAAGGCTCTGCCCGGTCTTGCTCAGCAGAAGTGTCAGCTGCGGCAGCAGAAAGGTCATGAAAATAAGAAGCAGCACGATGCCAGCGCCAAAAACGATGCTGGGATAAATCAATGCCGCGCTGATGCGCCGCCGCAGTTCGACCACCATGGTGAGGTAATCGTTCTGCCGCCGCAAAATCTGCGGCAGAGCCCCAGCCGTTTCCCCCGCGGCGATCATGCTGCAGAACAACTCGGAAAAACTGCTCCGGCAGCCTCGCAACGCGGCGGAAAAACTCACCCCATCGCGCACCTGCTGACGCAGGAAAGCCGCCACCTGCCGC
>Ga0209066_10002353_pt1 | contig 23005 bp, 15 predicted proteins | sample All_14_2_FD_187198 | JGI IMG/M metagenome (GOLD analysis project Ga0209066, IMG submission 187198) | Freshwater microbial communities in response to fracking from Pennsylvania, USA - Allegheny Zone_MetaG_DW_15 (SPAdes) (version 2) ... | reverse complement strand
ATCTTGCCGCCGCCATGTCGTCGATTCGGATGCTGGTCGCGACCGAGCGAAAACGACCGGCGGCGATCGCCACCGCCTCCACCCCATGGGCCTCGATCTCGGCGATGGCGGTCCAGGATTCGCCGTGTGGCGGCGGCAAGATCAGCCCCCCGGCCCCCTCGCTGATCAGCCGCTGTATCGCCGCCTGCTCGCTGGCGGTGTCGCTGTCGCATTTGCCGATCAGCAGTTGCGCGCCCGACTTATGCGCCCCCTCCAGCGCGCCGAGCAGGATCTCGCCCAGATAGCCGGAGCTGGGGTTGGAATACAGCAGGCCGATCCGCCCCGCCCCTGCCCGAGCCAGGCTGCGCGCCGCCGCATTGGGCGAATAGCCCAGGGCCGTCACCGCCGCCGTCACCGCCTCGCGGGTCGAGGCCTTGACCCCGGCCTGGTTGTTGACCACCCGGGACACCGTCATGGGCGACACACCGGCCAGTCGGGCGACGTCACTGATCGTGGCGACCTTTTCCTGGCTGGGTGGCGTCGAGCGTCGTGATCCCGTCAAGCTTGCGCCTTCCCTGTCCGATCCGGCGACTGACACCGCCATGATCACCCCTGATCGGCTATCGCCGACCTCGCAAGTTCTAGAGCGAAATCAGTTCGGACGCGATGCCGATCTGGCTGCTATTCGCCCTTGCTCAGACGATCTCCAGCCGCTGGATCAGGACCTCGGGTCGGGTATCGTCGCCCTGACGTCGTCAAGACCGAGAGAAAAGCAGAAGTAGATCTATGCCGCCTCAAAAACAACGCCCGCCCTGGCGATAACACCAGGAACGACCGAATCCATACCACCGCGTGTTCTGATACGGGCTTCACTTTACCAGTGTCGAAGAGTTAGTATTAAAGTGGTAGTACTGTAGTTATTCTACACAATCTTTGAAGTCGGCAGTTGATTGACGCTCCCACGCTTCCAGTGCCGACCGTATTTGCGGATCAGCCCTGTACAGCCGCCCAATGATTCCGTCGCCAGACTGGTCCAAAGCAATTCCGAACGCCCCGATATTTAAGTCAAGGTGCCGATAAGAAGGCACACCGCCTACTCCATCTGGCAGCCCACCCAACAGGATAGAATCGGGCAATCCGAGGTATTCGCTATAGTAACCAAGTTCGACATATGCGCGAAGTGCTCGAATCGCATCGGAGCGTATGAATGGAAGGGCCAGGGCAGCCCCATAGGGTGCCGGCGCGATCTGAACTACCTCGTCTTGATTGGTCGTGAGGTGCGCCGCCGCGCCTTGGTTGCTAAAATAGAGCGGACTGACAAAGAATCCGTCCTCATCGACTGCGGTCATCGTGGCCGCCGCAGTAAGACCGATCAGAGGTCGCCCAAATGCTTGGATGTTGGAACGCAAATCCAATGCGTAAGCTCTGCGGCTATTCTCCATCAGATAAGGAAGTGGGCCCGTCCAGAGCTGCAGCCAATTGTATGTGAAACCCGACCCGAACCAACTAGGACAAAGTCCGAAACGCGAGGGCCGCCGCACCTGACGCAACAGATGTTCGCTGGCCGAATTTGAGGCCAGGGCTTCGAGGTAGACCAGTTCTGTCTCCTCCGAGAACGCCAGACCCCAACTATATGGGTCCAGTGCGCCATCATCGGCATGAAAACCCATGCCTATCCGCCCCTCGGGTCCGACCGCCCTATCCCATTGAGGACGAGCAAGAATCTCGGATATACTGGCGACCAAGGCTGGGTCGTCGTCGAAGTACTGTCTCGCGACCCTCAATCCGGCAGCAAGCATCGCCCAATCGACGGTGCTGACCGCGGGCCAATGCGGCGATTTATCAGTCTTGTACCAATGGTAAGGGAAGCCGTGCCAACCATGCACACCCTCCTCCCAGTCCTGTCGGTGGAGCCAGTTGACGATCGAGGCCACCCGTCGGTGGGCTTCGCTCCGCTCGATGTAGCCCCTCTCGGTTCCGACGATATAGATCGCGATCGCATACCCTTGACCTGAAACAGAAACCTGATCGGCTTGATCCTGTCGCTCGAGAACCACACCTTCATCTGCGCCAGTCTGAACGAAGTTCCAGTCAAAGAAGTTGAAAGATGAACGGGCCAGCCAATCCAGAAACTCCGGGTCTTCCTCTGGCGGCGTGAATGGTACATTCGAGCCATTATCGAGCGATAAGTCATCGATATCAAAACTGACCGTGCCGCAGTTGGAAGCCGCGTAGACTGTATCAAACTCGAAAATGACAGTCGTGACGGCGTCCATGTCCGCATTGATCGTGTATCGAGAGCGCTCGGTACCAATCTCTAAATTCGATGAGGCTACGGGCTTGCCATCCGCCCCTGCCAGGACGACGTGGACGACCGACTTGCACGTGGATGACAGATTGATCGAAATGCCTCGGGCGGTTCGAACTAATCGATCCGGCAAAGGGCGACGTCGCTCGATCTCACCCCACAGTGCGACCTGCAACCGCGGTCGACTTTCGTGAAGACGCAGCCGCTTGAAGGTCAATCTGGCGAAAGCGTTGCCCTCAGAAGTCACGAGTAGCCAACGAGGCTCGAAGGAACTGAGAGCATCAATCCTGTACTCCGACCCAAGCTCCGTCTGATTGCGGCTTGCCTGATCGAAGTTCAAGAGCGGAATCCCGGCGACTCCCTGAGCACCTGCTTGGCTTGGCGCAAAAGCCGCGTGGAGCAAAGCAAGCCCAATTCCGGCGGGCACCAAAATCTTCTGTACCGACATCGTCAGCGCCGATAGAGCCTGACGCGATAAACTCCGGGCGGCGTAATCTCTCGATGCGTCGCAGAACTACCTGTCACGGCGGTAGCCGTCGGCTGTGGTGGTAGGTCAATATCAGTCGCAAATGTTGGACCGGTCACAACTGTACGGCCATAAACTCGAACACGCTCATTATGGAAGGTCTCGTCGCCGTTCAGCAGTCTACCTGGGTGCCACTCCCTTTCGCGAAACCCCCCTTCAAATACGTCTGCAATGTAAAGCACTTCTCCTGCCACCTTGCTTTCGAAGCGAACATTCAAGTTCACACCAGCGATGTAAAACTCAAGAGGACCCGTTCGAATGACAATCCCATAGGCCGGTTGGTCGAGGGTCGTGAAGTCGACGACGATATTCATGTCTTCGAGCTCGACGGTCGTAAACCGCTCATCGCCTTGACGCATGACCGCACGGACATCTTGCCCGTTCCGGCGTGCATCCAGGAGCAAATGCTCGATCTCAGCGAGAACGCCATACCCGCTAGCAAATGCCCTGTTTCCGGCTGCATCTTCTATGCCGAAGGGCGAATAGCCGAGCGCCCCAAGCTCGCCGATCGAATAGAAGGCGCGTCCCGCATCGATTGTGGATTCCGGGATAAAAAGCGGATTATCCGCGCGGACGTAGTCGGCAGCGATTGAGCGGAAGTCCGCCAGATAAATATCTGGTGCCAGGAAATCGATCCTTGGCGCCGCAGCCTTATAGATATCCATGACGCGAGACACCGGACCTCCAGCGGGATAGCCACCCGGAAGTTCCTCATCGTTCTGAACGATCCACGCATTCACAAAGGTCGGCAGATCCAGAATCTCTCGACCAGCTGATGCGAGTTCATTGATGAAACGGGCATAGCTCCATGCCAGCAGAGCCTCGCGCGCGCGAATGTTGTCCCCGAAGACCTCGAGCCAGTTACCATTCGTTTTCCTTCCGCCGCCTTGCCATAGGGCGGCTACCTCAGGACGGAGTGACGCCTGGTTGGTGAGCAGGTAGCTGATCAGTTGCTCTGGCACCGGCTGCTGCAGGGCCGCACCGCCCAAGGGTGAATAGTCGAAATCCGTCCCGAGAAGGCCAACTTCGTTTTGCGGTTGCATCATGATGACGCGACGGCTGGTGTCTTTCTGTCGAATACGCCTATTCAGTTCGACATAGGCGCGACGATCAGCGTCAAGAAGCTCCGGTGAGAACACCGAAAGGGTCTCGATCTCGCGCCCATCCGGTGTCTGCACTCTGGGAAAACGCGCGGTATCTTGGCGTACCCAAAGCGGCGCGTAGCTCGACTGGCCATTCTTCCAACTTCCGAACCAAATAATGACTAGCCGCAGATCATGCTCTTCAGCTCGTGCGAGCAGATGATCGATAACCGTATAGTCGAACTCCCCTTCCGTCGGCTCAAACTGCTGCCAGCTTATCGTCGCAAGCACCGTGTTGACGTTAAGTTCCTTAATCGGCTGCCAGTGTTGATCCAGGTAGGGAATAGATCCAGTCGTGGAGTTGTGAAGCTCTCCTCCTCGAATAAGGAAGGGCTCACCGCCGACCACGATTTCTGTATTTGCACCATTAGTTCGCAGGAATGGCAATTCTTCCTGTGCAAGGGCACCTTGCGGGCGCAAGGCCAGGACAGCCAGAACCAAGAGGAAAGACAGGATTCGAAGCTTTGAACCCGCAGCGAAACGTTCCGTTCTGAGCACTGTAATTCCCCAGGATTTCAGTTTTTGGTAAACCCACCAGGTTGGCCGATTTGCCGTCCTGGCGGACTTCGGGCGAATGCTAGAATTTCGCGCGGAGGCCGAAACCGAACTGCCGGCCGGTGTAACCGATGAAATTCATGTAGTCGTTGAAGGGGCCAGCCTGATCACCGTACGTCCCCTTGTCCTGACTATCCAAGATGTTGCTCGCATAGACATTAAGCGAAACAGCATCGCTCAGGTTCATGTGGGCGCTCGCGTCAAGCCATCCGATCGGCGCATGATAGATCGGATCGTTCCCGGAAGTCAGGAGATACTCATCGCGCCAATTGTATGCGACCCGAATACCGAAGCGATCCGTCTCGTAATAGCCGATCGCGTTGTACGAAAACTCGGACAGCCCTTCGACACCCAAACCGTTCCCAAATCGGTCGGTGAGATCGGTGTCACTTGCTGAGTAGGTCCCGTTGAACACAAAGCCCAAACCCTCGAGGGCGGGGACAAAGTCCCCAAGCGACTGCTGCAGGGAGAACTCAATTCCTTGAACGTTTCCGCCCTCACCATTGAATGGTCCGCGCAGGTTCAACGTGGCTGTCAAGGGAGTGACGCCGTTCACGACGCCATTCCAACCGTAGAAGCAGTAATTTGCCGAATGGCATCGTATTGGTGCTGTATATGTGACCGTTTCATTGCGATCCCCAGTCGCAATGAAGGTGTCCAGATCCTTATAGAATGCGCCCACCAGCAGGGCACTTGATGGGGTAAAGTACCACTCCAATGCTGCATCAAACTGCGTAGCGCGAAGAGGCTCAAGATCGGGGTTCCCGGCCACCACCACGCCGCTCGAAAACATGGGATTCTCGAAGCCAGGACGAAGGGAAGAAATCGGTGCCCGCGCCATAACTTTTGCCGCAGCGAACCGTACCTGGATGTTATCAGTCGGCGTGAACGTAAAGTTCAAGCTGGGCAAGTAGTCCGTATAGGAGCGCTCAATGCTTACAGCTTCGGGGTCGCCCCAATCGACGCCTCGAATGGCAAATTGGAAAGGGTCGTTAGCATAGAATGCCACCGGCTCTGTGACGAAACCGTTGGACTTCTGTACCGTGTGAGCAATCCGCAGACCAAGATTCAAACGGTAGGGAACGCCCTGAATTTCGCCTTCCTTGTCGGCTTCAACGTATCCATAGGATACGTCTTCCTGAACAGCGTAGGATTCAGCCGGAGAATATCGAGCCTGCAGCAGTTCCCATGCTCCTGGCACCGGGCGCGGTGTGCTTCCGTAACGAGGATTGGCATTGGTGTAATCACTCAAGGACTGCAGCCAGCTGAGGTAGGATCCAATGTTCGCGCTGGTCCATGACCTCGGGATATTCGCCCCAGAGAAGGCCGGAAGGAAATCCGTCACTTGTTCGGTGAAGACCCAGTCAGGCACAGAGAACGAATGATGCGGACCAATGTCTCCGACATTGAATGTGAACCCGCCGCCTCCATAGTTGCCGGAGTCATAGTAATCCCCGTTAACCTGGCCGCCAAAATAGGTGTCGAAAGAGCCTGTCCTGTAGAAGATATTTTCCTTCTCTTCGGCAAGATGTCCTGCGCCAAAGCGAAGGGTATCGAAGAAGCCGGCAATATCCCACTCTCCCCTCAGGGTGACATCGGTGATGCGGTTCTGGACGTCGTTGCCAGTGTTCTCCAGCCAAGCGATCTGCCGGGGAAATGATGAACCGGGAGCCTCCGAGAATGTAAGGTCAGGCAGTTCGCCATCGGTCCAGTCGTACGATGCATTTCTGACCGCAGTCTGCGTTTTCAGGACCCAGGAATCACCATCATCGCTGCGCTGCGCTTCCGAGTGCGAGACGTCCAAGATCAAGACGAGATCCTCACTGGGGCGATATGTAAGGTTGGCACCGACTTGCCAAGTGTTGGTGACACGCGGGAACGTCCAAGACTCATTCTGCACAAATGCATACGGGTTGCTTGCTCCCGAACCGGCACCCCAACCCATTGTTACAATATTGCCCGCCGAGTCTGCAGTTGCAGATTGCGTGGTCGGATGCCCGAAGTAGAAACGGTTGCCTTGATCCAACACATTCGAATAGACCGACGCCTCGTTTGTGTCTTCATAGACGGTGTATAACCCATCGACGTTTATTTCTATTTGATCTGAAGGTCGCCACTGCAAGGCAATAGTCCCACCATAACGCTCTCGCTCTTCATTGCTGCGAACGAAGCTGAGCGCACGGGGAATGGTGTAGTTCGTGGTTGGACTGAGCGAGGACGTGCCTGGATCCGCCGGATCGAAAGGGTAGGCGCGATCGTACTCGGTCACCTTGGCCTCATCCTGCACAAGATCTCTTGCGCTGTAGTTCAGGCTGAACAGAATGCCAAACGTATCATCTGCAAACCGGCGGCTATACAAGGCACCCAATCGTGGGTTCAGCTGGTCCGCGTATTCATCGTAAACGCCGTATCCCGACAGGATCAGCGTCCGATCGTCCAGCTGGAAAGGACGGTATGTCCTCACATCGACAACTGCGCCTACGCCACCCTCTGGAAGATAAGCCTGAGATGTCTTGTTTACATCAATCCGGGACACGAGTTCGGAGGCTAGGACGTCATAGTTGAACTGACGATTGGGATCTTCGCTTGCCAGCCTGCGGCCGTTCAAGGTGGTGACGTTGAAATTGCCGCCAAGCCCGCGAACCGAGATCGTCCGGCCTTCCCCAGCATCTCGACCAACAGTGACGCCTGGCACGCGCTGCAGGGCCTCTGCGACATTCACATCGGGCAACTTCCCGATGTCGTCTGCGACGATGGAATCGACAAGGTTGGTGGAGTTTCTTCTGACACTGAGAGCGCTACGAAGTGACTGTCGGTAGCCCGTGACGACCACCTCATCGACCTCAGTAGCTTCTCCGCTTTGGGGGTCCTGTGCCGGCGCAGTTTGCGCCGAGGCGGATCCAGCGAGCGCCAACAGAAGCGAGCCTGCGCTCGCCGCACCAAACAATGCAATACGCCACGTTTTCATAGCTTCACCCTCCCATATCACCTACTTGCGAGGCGACTTATCTCACTTGTCATATAAATGATCAGGCGCGTCAAACTTGATAGCGCTACCAATTCCTACAATCTTGCGAGGCGGCCGCCTTCGACCAGAAGACTGGCTCCGCTGACGAAGCGGGCTTCGTCCGATGCCAGGAAGGCGACGGCGTCGGCGATGTCCTCGGGCCGGCCGACATCCTCGGGCGCGATGACTTCGGCACCGCTGGCGATGTTCGGACTGGACCACAGCATGGGGGTATCGATGGCCCCAGGCAGGACCGCGTTAGCGCGGATGCCCAGGGCCCGCCCCTCGATCGCCGAGGACCGGGTCAACGACAGCATCGCCGCTTTCGACGCCGCATAGGGTGCCACCAGGGGCGAGGTCTGCTCGGCGTGTACGCTGGCCACGTTGACGATGGCCCCGCCCTGCCCCATCCGGCGAAAAGCCTGGGTCGTCACCAGGGCCGCCCCGACCAGATTGACCGACAGATTGGCGATCCAGTCCGCCGCCGTCAGGTCCACGATCGGCTTGTAGATCATCACACCGGCGACATTCACAGCCACGTCGATCCGTCCGAAGGCGGCCAGCGTCGCCTCGAACGCCTGGGTCACCTCATCCTCGCGGGATATGTCGGCGATCAGCGACCGGGCGGACGGTGCGCCCGCCGCGATCAGTTCGGTGACCGCCGCCTCCGAGGCTTCGCGATCGACCAGGGCCACCATCGCGCCCTCGCGGGCCAGTCGCAGCGCCACCGCCTGTCCGATGCCACCCAGACCGCCGGTGACCAGGGCCGCTCGACCTTCGAAGCGTCGACCGCTCACCATTCACGCAGGTCGCCGTCCGGACCGCGCCAGGCCGGATTGCGCCAGGTGAAGGGCCGCGCCGCAGCATCCCGTACCCGGTCCTCGTCGATCTCGACGCCCAGGCCGGGCTCCTCCAGAGCGGCGACGCACCCTTGCGCCACGTCGAACACCTCGGGCCGCTTCAGATAGGTCAGCAGGTCGGCTTCGCTGGAGTTGTAGTGGATGCCCAGCGACATTTCCTGGATCGCGAAATTCGGCGTCGACACGGCGATCTGCATACAGGCCGCCAGGGCCAGTGGACCCAACGGACAATGCGGCGCCATCACCACGTCATGCGCCTCGCACATCGCCGCGATCCGGCGCGTCTCTGATATGCCGCCCGCGTGGCTCAGGTCCGGCTGGGCGATGTCGATGCTGTTAAGGAACGGCTTGAAGTCCCAACGGCTGTACAGCCGCTCACCCATGGCGATGGGGATGGTGGTCAGTCCCGCCAACTGGGCCAGGGCCTCGGGATGCTCGGACAGGACCGGCTCCTCGATGAACAGCGGCCGCAGCGGCTCCAGAACGGCGGCCAGCTGCTTGGCCATCGCCTTGTGCACCCGTCCGTGGAAGTCGATGCCGACGTCCAGTCCCTCGGCCTGCACCGCCGCCAGACGCTCGGCCACCTCGTCCAGGCGACGCGGACTGTCCAGCCAGCCAAGATCCTCGGTGCCGTTCATCTTGACCGCGCCGAACCCCTCGGCCTTGCGACGGCGCGCGGCCTCGACCACGTCCGACGGACGGTCCCCGCCGATCCAGCCATAGACCGGCACGCGGTCGCGGACCCGCCCGCCCAGCAGCTGCCACACGGGCACGCCCAAACGCCGTCCCTTGATGTCCCACAGCGCCTGATCCAGGCCCGAGATGGCCGACATCAGCACCGGTCCACCGCGATAGAAGCCCAGTCGATAGGCGGTCTGCCAGATGTCCTCGATCCGCTCGGCATCGGCCCCCAGGGCCCGGTCGCGCAGGGCCGCGAACGCCCCCTCGACCGCCTCGGTATGTCCTTCCAGGCTGGCCTCGCCCCAGCCCACCAGCCCGTCGTCGGTCTCGACCCGCACGAACAGCCAGCGCGGCGGAACGGCAAAGGTCTCGATGCGTGAAATGCGAGATGTCGATGGGGCCAGCCGCGTCCCGATCACGGGGGCGACCATGTTCATCGACGGCCCCCGAAGCTCAGCCAGCCCGGCGTCGCCGAATGCCGCAGACGGTCCGCGATGACCGCCAGCAGCAGAATCCCGCCGCGCACGACATATTGATAGAAGGTCGGCACATCCAGCAAGTTCAGCGCATTCTGGGCCGCGCCCATGATCAGCACGCCGATCAGCACCCCCAGGATGCTGGCCACCCCGCCCGACAGCGACACACCGCCCAGCACGCAGGCCGAGATCACGGCCAGTTCCAGCCCCAGCGAGGTGTTCGGCTGGCCCGAGGTGATCCGCGCCGCCAGCACGATGCCCGCCAGGCCCGCCACCAGGCCTTGCAGGGCGAAGACGATGATCCGCACCCGCGTCACCGGCACCCCGGCCAGCCGCGCCGCCTCGGGATTGCCGCCGATGGCCAGAACGTTCTTGCCGAAGACGGTGAAGTTCAGCACCAGACCGAAGACCACGAAACAGGCGACCATGATCCAGACCGGCCAGTTCAGGCCCAGGAGCTCGCCCGATCCGAGGGCATAGAACTGCTCCTGTGGGATCGAGACCGCTTCGCCCTGGGACGTCAGGAAGGCCAGGCCCCGCACGATCTCCATCGTCGCCAGGGTGGCGATTAGGGAGTTGACCTTCAGCTTGGCCACCACCACGCCATTGAACACCCCGACGGCCAGCCCAGCCCCCGCCAGCACCCCGAGCCAGACACTGCCGCTGCCTGCGATCACGGTGGCCGCCACGACGCCGGACAGGGCCACGATGGAGCCGACCGACAGATCGACCTCGCGCAGGGCCAGCACCAGCATCATGGTGGTCGCGATCATGCCCACCAGACTGACCGACAGGATCAGTCCGCGCACGTTCCGCACGCCCGCGAAATCCGGCACGAAGGCGGCCAGCAGGGCCAGCAGCGCCAGCAGGACCAGCATCGGCCCGGCGGCACCGATCAGGCGGGACAGGCGCGGTCTCGCCCCGGACGGGCTGTCTGTTTTCTCGACGGCAGCTTGGGTCATGGAATGACTTTCATTGAGGTCAGATCGCGCGCCGGCCGACGTCGGGCAGGGCATGGCGGAGCAGAATTTCAGGGCTGGCCTCAGCGCGGTCGAACACACCGGCGACAGCACCCTCGCGCATCACCACGATACGATCCGACACCCCCATCACCTCAGGCATATCGCTGGACACCACGATCAGGGTCTTTCCAGCCTGGGCCAGGCGATGCATTAGCGCATAGATTTCGCTGCGGGCCCCGATGTCGATGCCGCGTGTCGGCTCGTCCATCAGGAAGATATCGGCATCGGCGCTTAGCCAGCGGGCCAGAATGGCCTTCTGCTGATTGCCGCCGGACAGGGAGGCGATCGCGGTCTCAGCTGAGGCGGTCTTGATCCTCAACGATGCGATATGATCGCGCGCCGCCGCCGCCTCCGTCGCGGCCGCCACAACCGCACTGCGGCCGTTCAGATTGCGCCAGGCCAGGGCGATGTTCTCGCGCACCGAGGCCAGGGGCACGATGGCCTCGTCCTTGCGATCCTCGGGCAGCAGGGCCAGTCCACCGGCGATGGCCTGACGCGGATCGCCGAAGTCGCAGGCCTGCCCCCGGATCACGATCCGTCCGCCCGTCCGGCGCGTCGCCCCGAACAACAGCTTCAGCAGATCCGTCCGCCCCGCCCCGATCAGGCCGAAGAACCCCAGGATCTCGCCCCTGTGCGCGGTGAAGCTGACGGGGGCAGACAGCCCCTTGCCGGTCAGACCCTCGACCTCGACCACCGGCTCGCCCAGCGGCCGGGACGTGTATCCATAGACGTCCTCGATCCGTCGCCCGGCCATTTCGCCGATCAGGGCGTCTTCGGTCACGTCCGACAGTTTCGGGTGATCCCCCGCCAGCCGCCCGTCGCGCAGCACCGTCAGGCTGTCGCACAGGCGGAACACCTCCTCCATCCGGTGGCTGACATACAGGATGGCCCGGCCCTCGGATTTCAGGTCGCGGATGACGGCCAGAAGGGTCTCGGTCTCGCGTGACGACAGGCTGGATGTGGGCTCGTCGAAGGCGATGATCCGGGCATCGCGCAACAGCGCCTTGCCGATCTCGACCATCTGCCGCTTGCCGATCGACAGGTCCCCCAGACGGGCGTCGGGATCTATCGGCTCGCCCAGCCGGGCCAGCACGGCGCGCGCCCTGTCCCGCATCGCCTTGCGATCCAGGAACCCGGCCCGCGACGGCATGATGCCCAGGGTCAGGTTCTCGGCCACAGTCATGTCGGGGGCCAGATGCAGTTCCTGGTGGATGATGGCCACCCCCGCCGCCGCCGAGGCGCGCGGCGAGCCCAGGGTCACCGGCTGGCCGTCGATACGGACCTCGCCCGCGTCGGGCCGATGCTCACCGGCCAGGATCTTCAGCAAAGTCGACTTGCCCGCGCCGTTCTCACCCATCAGAGCGCGGATTTCTCCGGCCTGCACCGCGAACGACACATCGTCCAGGGCCTTCACCCCGGGAAACCGCTTGCCGACCCCGGCGAACTCGATCCGCACACTCATGCCTTCTGCGCCTCCAGCAGGGCGCGCCAGTTGGACCGGTCCATCGGCAGGCCGTCGGTAAAGGTCACGGCCGCGGGCCGGACCCCCTCGGTCACCCAGCGATACATGGCCAGGCTGGTGTCGAACCCATGCCGACGCGGGCTCAGCAGAATGGAACCGTAGAAGCCGGTCAGTGCCGGCTTGGAGAATTCCGCCTCGGCCGATCCCGACCCGCCGATGCCGATGCCGATGATGTCCTGCGCCGGAAGACCCAGCTGTTCCGCTGCGCGAACGCCGCCCAGCACCGCCTCGTCGTTCATGCCCAGGACGATCCAGCGCTTCAGCGTCGAGACGCGGGTCAGGACCGGGCTGGCCGCATTGAACCCGCCTTCGGTGTCGGTCGTGCGCTGGGGGGCATCGTGGACGTTGCCTGCCGGAACGCCCGCGGCGATCGCCGCATCGCGACCGTTGGCCGTGCGCTCCCGCGCCGTTTCCAGCCCGTCGAAACTCAGTCTCAGTATGCCCGTCTCGGCCAGGGACCATCCGCGCCGGACCGCCTCCTCGACCGCCGTGCGTCCGGCCAGGCCGCCGATGTCCGCCGCCGAGATGCCCACGTGCGGAATGCTCTCGATCGGCTTGCCGCGTGCATCCACCAGCCGGTCGTCCACCGACATGACCTTCAGATCGTTGACCCTGGCCCGCTGCTCGATCGCTGGGCCCAGCCGGGTGTCGGGCGCGCAGATGATGAAGCCGGCGGCATTCTTGGCGGCCAGGTTGTCGATGGCGGTCAGGACGCGGTCCCCGTCGGTGCCGCCGATCTTCAGGACGGTGAAGCCGTTCTCTCGCGCAGCCATGTCGGCGAACCGCCATTCGTCCTGGAACCAGGATTCCTCGGGCTGTTTGACGATGAAGCCGATCTTCAGCCCCGGGGCCGAGCGTGCGCACGCGGCCACGGCACTCGCCAGCATTCCGGACAGCATCGCCTTGCGGGTCAGTTCCAACGCACGCCTCCCTCGGGCACCCTGACGGGGCGCTCTCGATCCTTGGACCGAAGCTAGGGCGAGCCACCGCCTTCGGTCAATGCTTTTATCATATAAATATGGCTGCTATGCTCGCACTTGAGTGGAAGACAACGGACACGGCGGAATGGCGACGGACACGGCCTTCATCGGCATCGATTGGGGCACCACCAACCTGCGCGCCTGGCGTCTGACGGCGCAGGGCGATCCGCAGGAAGCACGTGCGTCGGCCCAGGGCATGGGAAGTCTGTCGCCCGCCCAGTTCGCTCCCGTCCTCAATGACCTGCTGTCTGGCTGGCCGACCGACGCGCCCGTCCTGGCCTGCGGCATGGTGGGCGCGCGTCAGGGCTGGATCGAGGCCCCCTATGCCCCCCTGCCCGCCGACGCCGCTGCCCTGGCCCAGGGCCTGATCGCCGCACCGGCCCATCGCATGGTCCTGATCGTGCCCGGTGTCGCGGCCCGCGACGCCCAGGGACATCTGGTCGATGTCGCTCGCGGCGAGGAGACCCAGGCGATCGGGGCCACCGCTGCCGGCCCCGGCCTGCTGGTCTGTCCCGGCACCCATTCCAAATGGATCCGCACCGACGGCGCACGCATTCTGGACCTGCAGACCTTCATGACGGGCGAACTGAACGGCCTGTTGGCCTCTCAGTCTGTGCTGCGCCATTCCATCGACGGCCCGGCACGGCCCGGTAACGTGTTCCGCCAAGCCGTGACGGAAATGCTGGAGGGCCGCCCCCTGCTAGAGGCTCTGTTCTCGGTCCGTGTGCAGTCCCTGGACGACCGGTTGGCAGCGGGGGATGCCGCCTCGCGCCTGTCGGGATTGGTGATCGGGGCCGAGGTCGCCGCCGGAGCCGCTCGGTTCGGTCTTTGCCCGGTTCGACTGGTGGGCAATCCCCTGCTGGTTTCCCTATATGCCACAGCCCTGGCCGAGGCCGGCTATGACTCCGTCGAAGTCATCGACGGCGACCATGCCGTTTGCCGGGGCCTGGCCCACATCTGGAATGCCCGCCCATGATCGATCCCCACCTGGACGCCCTGCCCCTGATCGCCATCCTGCGCGGACTGAAGCCTGACGAGGCGGAGGCCATCGGCGATGTTCTGTTCCAGTCCGGCTTTCGCTGCCTGGAGGTTCCGCTCAACTCGCCCCAGCCGCTGGACAGCATCGCCATCCTCGCCGAACGGTTGGGCGACCGGATGCTGGTCGGGGCTGGCACCGTCCTGACCACCGCCGCCGTCGATGAGGTGGCCCGTGCCGGAGGGCGACTGATCATCTCGCCCAATGCCGACCCCGTCGTCATCGCCCATGCCAAGGCGCGGGGGCTGATCTGCCTGCCCGGCGTCTTCACCCCGACCGAGGCCTTTTCCGCCCTTGCCGCAGGGGCCGATGGCCTGAAACTGTTCCCCGCTGAGGTCGCCGGGCCAGCCGGTCTGAAAGCCCTGAAGGCGGTCCTGCCGCGCGATGTTGCCCTGTATGCCGTAGGCGGGGTGGATCCCGCCAATATGTCCGCCTGGCGCGCCGCCGGGGCCGACGGCTTCGGCATCGGTTCGGCCCTTTACAAGCCCGGCCGCAGCCCCGCCGACGTCGCCCATCAGGCCGACGCCTTCATCGCTGCCTGGCGCGAGGGACAATGACCGCGACGCCGCCCGATTCTTCTGTGATGATCGGCCATCGGATCAATGGGACAGGCGGCGTGGACCCTACCACCGCAGGCAGCATCAGGCGGGGACGGCCACGCGGCGACGGCTTTCAGGCCGATGCCGGCCGCAACCTGACCTACAGCATCGTTCAGGACCTGGGCCGACAGATCGTCACCCACGTCTATACCGAGGAGAACCCCTTCCCGGTCGAGAGCGAACTGTGCCGCCGCTATGGCGTCAGCCGACCGGTCCTGCGCGAGGCGGTCAAGATGCTGACGGCCAAGGGCCTGCTGACCGCCCGCCCCCGCCACGGCACCTGGGTCCAGTCCGAAGCCCGCTGGAATATGCTGGATCCCGACGTCCTGGGCTGGCTGCTGGAACGCAAATTCGACAATGGCCTGCTGGTCCAGTTCACCCAGATGCGCCTGGGTATCGAGCCGGAGGCCGCGGCCATGGCAGCACTCCATGCCAGCCCCCCCCAGCAACAGGCCCTGCGCGACGCCATCGCCCGGATGGAGGCGGCCGAGCGGGGCGAGGACGATCCCCTGCTGTCCGACATCGCCTTCCACGTGGCCATACTGGAGGCCAGCAACAACCGCTTCTTCCAGCAGTTGACCGAGTTCGTCGAGACGGCCCTGCGCTTCTCCATCCGGCGGACCAATGCGCGAAAGGGCGTGCGGCTGGCCTCGGTCGCAGAACACCGCGCCGTCGCCGATGCGGTCCTGAACGGCGACGTCGACGCCGCCCGCCACAACCACCGCGCCCTCATCCAGGGAGCCCTGGACCTGCTGAAGGCCTGACTAAGGGACGGGCACGAACCGGCACTGGCCGGCGGGTGGGTTCAGGGCGAGGCAGGCGGGCTGGAAGACGTCGGGGCGCGGCGCGATGCCGGTATCGATCCAGGCCTCCAGGGCTTTCAGGCTGGTGATGTATCCGGCGTCGGTCAGGCGACTGTGATCAGCCTCGTCGGTCGCCACCTGAACCAGCAGGTGACCGCGCCCCGCCTGTTCGACCGTCCGGGCATAGGCGGCCTCGGCGGCAAAGGAGACGGTCGGGTCATGCAGGGCGTGCATCGTCACGGTCGGCAGCACGATCAGCCCAGACAGATCGGCATCATAGGCCAGCTGCGCCACCGCCTGGGGATCGGCGGTGAACCGCTCCACCCCGGCATTCAGCGCCGCATCGTCGCTGGACCCGGCATAGACCGTCTGGCTGTTGTCGAAGGGATTGCGGCCCCCCAGCCTGCGCTGCACCAGATCCTGGAACAGAAAGGTCGCCCACGAGAGGTGGGACACCAGTTGCGCCTCGGCCACGCCGGTGACGGCCAGGATGTCCTTCAGCCGCGACGCCTGTTCGGGCGTGCGCCGTGCGGCCGGGCGATCGATCCCGGTGCAGGCCTCGACCCGCCGTCTCAGGTCCGCGCGGCTCAGATCGCTGTCCAGCGGCAACCCCTGCCACACCGGATAGGACACTTCATCCGGACCCGGATGATTGCGACAATAATAGTTGTAGACGGCCCTCAGATCCGCCCGAAACCCATAGGCGCGCGTGCCCCCGAACAGCAGGCCATTGGTCATCAGCACGCCGTCGTAGTTGCGCCGTCCCTCGATATCCAGGGCATACAGTTCCGCCGCCTTGGCCGCGACGTTTCCGCCCCAGGACTGACCGTGCAGGATGGTCCGTTCCGGTCGCCCGAACTGGGCCCAGAAAACCTGACGACTGTTGTCCGTATCCTCGGCCGCCATCCGCACGCCGTACCCGCCGCGACGATAGGTCGATCCGATCCAGGCATATCCGGCCCGCACCATGACCGCGAACCGGTCCAGGTCCTCCAACGGATCGGCGGCTTCCGGCGTGCCGGTGCGCGGCCCGCCATGGGCATGGACGACCAGCCGCCGGTTCCAGTTGGCGGGCATGGCGATGACATACCAGGCCCCATTTGCATCCTGTCCCGACAGGCAGCGGGTGCCGGCGCTGACGCTGTCGGGACAGGCGATGGGTTGCGGCGCTGCCGGATCCTGAGCCGCTGCGACAGGAGCCCCAAAGCCCGCCAACCCCAGGATGACCAGTGCCGCCGCTCGTCTCATCGCCTGTCCCCCCAGCGTCAGAACGATCGCGTGACCGCAGCGTACCAATAGCGGCCATAGGGGCGATAGACCGATCCCAGGTAGCCACCGTCCGCCAGGGGCGGGCCTTCGTCGGTCAGGTCGCGCACGCCCAGACGAACCCGGGTGTCGGAGGCCCATCCGGCATCCTCGAACTCGTACTGGCCATACAGATTCCAGACCAGCTGGTCCGCGACCACCCACGGCTGCCCGGTGTCGCTCAGCAGCGAGGTCTGTTCGATCTCGCTTGTATAGTTGCCGGTCAGTCCGACCCGCCACGGGCCCTTGCTCCAGTTGATGTTGGCCGACACCCGCCACTCGGGCCGCCCGTTCTGGGCGATCAGCTGGCTGGAGTTGGGCAGAGGCGTCAGGGCATTGATGGTCCCGGCATCGCGCGCCGCATACAGGCTGTCGACGACGTCGCCGGGCGCTCGCGAATACTCCAGCATCTGCGAGGCATTCAGGCGCACGTTGAACGTGCCCCATTCTGTCCGCCGCTTGGACCAGGCGATGCCGAAATCGACCCCCTCGACCGTCTGGGGCAGCAGGTTCACGAACCGATCGCTGATCGACACCACCGCCCCGACCGGGGTCAGGCCCGTGCCGTCGAAGAAGGCGATGTCGTCCGCATTGGGTGCCTCGCGCACGACATTGGGGTTCGACCCGCCATTGACCCGATTGAGATAATCCAGCGCCAGGGCCGCCTGGGCGCCCAGCAGGCCGACGATCTGTTCCTGCTCGATCTTCCAGCGATCAACCGTGAAGGTGAAGTCACCCCAGGATTCCGGCAGGAAGGTCGGCTGGAAAACCAGGCCATAGGACTGGTTAGTGCTTTCCTCCGGCTCCAGATCCGGGTTGCCCGCGATCAGCAGCGAGGCGCTGGCTGTACGCGTACAGTCGCTGAACGTCGCGATCCGGCTGGCCCTAAGATCGGCTTCGCAGCGGACATAGTCCTGATTGGTCGCCAGGCGCGCATACTGGGTGGCATTGACCTGCTCCAGGTTCGGCGCGCGGAAGCCTTCGGAATAGGAGCCCCGGATCCGCAGGCCGTCGATGACGTCCCAGGCCACGGCGATCTTGGGCTTGGCCACCGATCCGAAGTCCGAATAGTGCTCGAACCGGCCGGCCAGCTGCACATCGATGCTGCGGACCAGCGGGATGTTCATCTCGGGCGAGACCAGCGGCACCGCGAACTCGATGAAGGCCCCCGCCACGTCACGCTCGCCCTCGGTGTCCGGATTGGGACTGACCGCCGAGGTGTTCGACAGATTGGTCGCACCCGTCACCATGTCGACAAAGGTGAAGGTGCCGTCCAGGTTCTCGTCGCGGTCGTCGGACTGGGTCTCGTGGCGGAACTCGACCCCCATGGCCATGCCGACCGGCCCGCCCGGCAGGGTGAACAGGTCGTTCCGGCTCATCTTGAAATCGACCAGGGTCAGGGTCGTGCGCGACGTCCGCTCCAGGTCGAAGGTGATGGCGTCGATCGCCGCCTGGGACGAGGGGGTGCAGTCGCCATAGCTGGGCGTGTCGATGCAGCCGCCACTGAACGGGTTGTAGGCATCGGGCGTGGACAGGGCCAGCTGGGCCTGGAGCGCCGTCATGTTGATGTTGGGCGAGGTGTCCTTGGCCTCGGCCTCGGAGTACAGCAGGGCCGTTTCCCATTCGAAGCCGCGCCATTCGCCGCGCAGCCCGCCCAATATGCGCGCCTGATAGTTCTCGACGATCACGTCCTGGAACCCGGTATCCGCGAAGCGATAGTTGCCCAGTCGCACCGGCAGGCCCGCCACCGGAACATTGGTCAGGCCCGGCAGGCGGTTCGGATTGACCGACCCGTCGGCGAAGGTCACCGGACCGAACGGGTTCCAGTAGTTGCTGGCTGGAATCCACAGGGCGTTCAGATTGATCACCGGCGGCTGGATCGCATGGCTCTCGGCGGCGTACAGGCCGATCTCGCCAAAGGCCTCTATCGAGGACGTCAGCTCATAATGGCCGCTGGCGAAGATATTGAGCCGTTCGACCGACGACCGCACCGTGGTGCCGTTGCGCGTGTCGAACCGCATCTCGCGATTGGTGCTGTTATAGGCGGGGGCTCCGGAAATCAGGCAGATGTCCCCGGGCAGCGGTGCCCCGTCGCAGCCAAAGCTCTCGGGCTGAACACGGAACGCGCCCGCCGCCGTCGCGATCACCGTGCCGAAGTATCGCGGCCGCAGGGCCGTGGTCGATCCGGGAAGGCTCATGGTTCCCCACGGTGTATGCGACGACCGTCCGTCGGGCACGTTGGAGGTCTCGAAGCCCGGATACACTGCGAAAAAGGACCGCAGGTCGTCGGTGGAGGTGAAGTCCTGATCCTCGGCCATCAGCTTGGATCGGTCGGTATAGTTGACGAACACCGAGACATTGCCGCGATCGAAGTCGCGACCGGCAAAGATGTTGGTCTCGAACTCGGTGAACTCGGTGCCTTCGGCTCCGCCATACTGGGTGCTGACGGTCAGGCCGTCGATGTCGTCGCGCAGGACGGTATTGACCACCCCCGCCACGGCATCGGCGCCATAGATGGCCGCCGCGCCGTCCAGCAGGACCTCCAGCCGCTCCAGCCCCGACACCGGGATGGCATTGGAGTTGTAGCTCAGCACCGGCACGGTTCCGCTGTCCGACGTGCCCTGGCTGGTCGGGTGCTGGACCAGGCGACGCCCGTTCACCAGCACCAGGGTGTTGCCGACCCCCAGAGAGCGAAGGTTGACCGAGTTCACGTCGCCGCGCGCCGAGTTGCTGGTCTGGGGATTGTTGGCCGAATCGAACAGGACGTCGCCCATCTGGGGGATGGAGCGGAACAGGTCGTCTCCCGAGGTCGCCCCGGTGGCCGCGATCTGCTCGGCGTCCAGCACCACCACCGGCAGGGCCGCCGTGGTCGATGCCCCGCGGATTTGAGAGCCCACGACGACCAGTTCATCGACGGACGTGGCCTCGCCCTCAGGGTCCTGGGGCGTGGCTGTGATGACGGCCTCCTGGGCCAGGGCCGATCCGGCCACGGCCATGACCGCCAGCAAAGCCGTGCCGCCAAGCAGCAGGTTTCTTTGTGTGAATCGCATCGTCGTCCCTCCTCTATTCCCCTCGGCCGATCCAGGTCGGCCGTTTGATCTTGTTGGTCGTCAGTCGGCCGTCACGACGGCCTTGTCTCCGGGTCCGGCGGCCGGATCGACCGGCGCGGCCAGGGCCTTGGGCCCGCCGCCCAGCGCGGCATGGAGGGCGTCGCGGTCCAGTTCGCCCTCCCAGCGCGCGACGACCAGGGTCGCCACGGCATTGCCGATGAAGTTGGTCAGGGCCCGGCACTCGCTCATGAACCGGTCGATGCCCAGGATCAGCGCCATGCCCGCCACCGGCACCGTCGGCACCACGGCCAGCGTCGCGGCCAGGGTGATGAAGCCCGCACCGGTGATCCCGGCCGCCCCCTTGGAACTCAGCATCGCCACCAGCAGCAGCAGCACCTGTTCCTGCAGCGTCAGCTCGATATTCATGGCCTGGGCGATGAACAGGGCGGCCATGGTCATATAGATGTTGGTGCCGTCCAGATTGAACGAATAGCCGGTGGGCACCACCAGGCCGACCACCGACTTGGTGGCACCGGCCGCTTCCATCTTCTGCATCAGGCTGGGCAAGGCCGCCTCGGACGACGAGGTCCCCAGCACCAGAAGCAACTCTTCCTTCAGATAGGCGATCAGGCGGAAGATGGAGAACCCATTGGCCAGGCAGACCAGCCCCAGCACCCCGATCACGAAGACGAAGGAGGTCAGATAGAAGGTGGCGATCAGCGCGGCCAGCTTGGCCACCGCCCCCAGGCCATAGGCCCCGATGGTGAAGGCAAAGGCCCCGAATGCACCGATCGGCGCCGCCTTCATCAGTATGGCCACCAGTTTGAAGACGATCTGGCTCAGCGATTCCAGCCCGCGCCGCACCGGCTCCGCGGCATCGCCGACGATGGCCAGCGCGATGCCGAACAGGATGGCGACGAACAGGGTCTGCAGGATGTTGCCCTCGACGAAGGCACTGACCAGGGTCGTGGGAATGATGCCGATCAGGAAACCGGGGATCGTGCTTTCATGGGCAGCGACCGAATATTGCGCCACCGAGGCCGGATCCAGGCTGGCCGGGTCGATGTTCAGCCCGCGCCCCGGCTGCACCACATTGCCGATCACCAGACCGATGATCAGCGCCAGGGTCGAGAAGACCAGGAAATATCCGAACGCCTTTGCGGCAACCCGCCCGACTTGGCCCAGGTCGCGCATCCCCGCCAGTCCGGTGACGATGGTCAGGAAGATGACCGGCGCGATGATCATCTTCACCAGCTTGATGAAGCCATCGCCCAGCGGCTTCAGCTGGACTGCAAAGTCGGGCGCAAAATGACCGATCAGACCCCCGGCCACGATGGCCAGCAGCACCATGAAATACAGGCTGCGATAAAAGGGGCGACGCGCAACGGTGCCGTCTGACGACTGGACGATCGGACCCAAGAAGACCTCCCATGAAGGCCGAAACGCGCCTTCGATCTTGATACTTCGCCGTCTGACGCGGCTGTCCGTCAGTATCGACATCGGGCTTCGCGACAGGCAAGAGATTGCCACAATGTGGGCAGTCCATTGTTTTAACTATTGTTTTTTCCTTCACTTCATCCGGCCACCCCAAGGTCGTGCGGATTTTCACACGCCCTCCCTCGACATTTGTGCATATTTCCGCACACTCGCGGCATGGACCTTCGTATCAATCCCTCGACCCACGTCTGGCGACTGTTCGCGGTATTCTGGGTCGTCGTGGCCGTGCTCGCCGTCGTGGGCTGGGGCCAGATCGCCCGACGCGAAGCCGAGGCCTCGGCCTTGCGACAGGCGTCCACCGCCGCCGCCCTGCACGCCGCCGTCCTCCGAAGCGAGTTGGAGCGCCACCGCTCCCTGCCCATGGTCATGGCCTTGGATCCAGACGTCGCCGACTTACTGACCGATCCCGATTCGGGCCCCACCGTTCTGAACGGCAAGTTCGAAACCCTGGCCCGCGATGTCCGCGCCGCCGCCATCTATCTGCTGGACACCGGCGGCACCGCACTGGCCGCCAGCAATTGGCGCGAACCGACCAGCTTCGTCGGTTCCAACTATCGCTTCCGTCCCTATTTTCACGAGGCCATGCGCGACGGCCAGGCGGCCTTTTTCGCCTTGGGTACCGTCAGCGGCCGCCCCGGCCTCTATCTGTCCCGCCGCGTCGATGACGCGTCCGGTCGTCCGATCGGCGTCGTGGTCGCCAAGGTCGAGTTCGATGCGCTGGAACAGGATTGGCGGGCCTCTGGCGAGCCGACCTATGTCACCGACGCCAACGGTGTCGTCCTGATCACCACTGTCCCCGACTGGCGGTTCCGCACCACCCGCCCCTTGTCGCAAGAGCAGCGCCGCCGGTTCTCTGCCGACCATACCTCGGGCACCGCCGCCCTGGCCGATATGCCCTTCCGTGCCGGACAGGACGACCTGATCCGCATCACCCAGGGTCTGCCGACGGACCTGTATGCCCGGACGGCCCAGCCGCTGGCGGACATGGGCTGGACCCTGACGCTGCTTTCGGCCTCCCAAGGTCAGATTTCACGCGCGACCGGGGCAGCCCAGACCCTGGCCCTGCTCAGCGTCGCCCTGCTGGCGGGTCTGTCAGGCATCCTGCTGCGTCGACGACAGCGCGCCCGCACTCGCGCGGTGGAGGCCGAAGCCGCCCGTCTCGATCTGGAGCGCCAGATCGATCTCCGCACCTTGGAACTCCGCACCGCCAACACCCGCCTCAGTCATGAGATCGACGAGCGCCGTCGCCTGGAAAAGGGCCGCCAGGATCTTCAGGACGAACTGATCCAGGCCAACAAACTGGCCACCCTGGGACAGATCGCCGCCGGCGTCGCCCATGAGATCAACCAACCCATCGCCGCCATCCGCACCCATGCCGACAGCGCGGGCCTTTATCTGGATCGGGCCGACACGGCCGCCGCCGCACGCTCGCTGACGACCATCGGCAGCCTGACCGAGAGGATCGGAGCCATTACCGACGAGTTGCGTGCCTTCTCGCGCAAGACCCGCTCGGAGGTCGTGGCCGTGGCTGTCGATGCCGCCATCGACGGGACCCTGTTGCTGATCGGCGCGCGTCTGCGTGAACGTGGGGTGACCCTGGTCCGCGACGTGGCTGTGCCGGGCCTGCGGGTCAGGGCAGAGCGCAACCGGCTGGAGC
>Ga0209066_10002352_pt1 | contig 23010 bp, 13 predicted proteins | sample All_14_2_FD_187198 | JGI IMG/M metagenome (GOLD analysis project Ga0209066, IMG submission 187198) | Freshwater microbial communities in response to fracking from Pennsylvania, USA - Allegheny Zone_MetaG_DW_15 (SPAdes) (version 2) ... | reverse complement strand
GGTGTCGAGGAAGACCTCGAACACGCCCACCACGCCCTGCTCCACCGGGTGCTTGACGTTGGCTATGCCGTGGGCGATGGGCGAGCTGCCCAGGCCCGCCTCGTTGGAGAGCACGCCGCGGCTGACTCCGATCTGTATGGCCTTGGCCACCGAGGCCCCGGCGAAGCCGCCCGCCGCCGCCGCGGGAGTGAAGGCGTCGGCGAAGATCATGGCGAACACGTGCGGGATGGTCGCGATGTTGATACCGATGTAGATGAGGGCCGCGAACATGTAGAGCAGTATCATGAACGGCACGATTCGCTCGGCCGTATGGGCGATGCGCTTGATGCCGCCCAGCAGCACCAGGCCCACGGCCACGGTAATGCCGATGCCGGGCACCCACAGGGGCAGCTGCACGCCGAAGATCACGTCGCAAGCCGAGACGAAAGTGCGCGCCACGGTGTTGGACTGCGCCATGTTGCCGGTGCCCAGCAGGGCCGCGCAGGTACCGAAGAAAGCGAAGGCAATGGCTAAGGCCTTACCGGCCTTTGCGTTGGGCAGGCTGCGCTCGATGTAATACATCGGTCCGCTGGCCAGTTCTCCGGACTCGCGGCGCACGCGGAAATGCACGCCCAGCACGGCCTCGGCGAACTTGGTGGCCATGCCCACGGTGGCGCACATCCACATCCAGAAGATAGCGCCGGGCCCGCCTATCAGTATGGCCGTGGCCACGCCGCCGATATTACCGTTGCCCACCGTAGCCGCCAGCGCCGTCGAGAGGGCCTGGAACGGCGTTATGGTCCCGCCCGTGGGATCTTTCTTGCCGAAAGCGCCGCGCAGGGAAAAACGCACGGCCGTCGGGAAGTGTCGGATCTGCACCAGGCCTGTGCGCACGGTCAGCCAGCCGCCCACTATCAGCAGTATCAAAGGCATCAGCATGGGCTGCCAGACCCAGGCGTCCATGGACTCTATAAGTGCGGTGAGGTTTTCCATTTTTCTCCCTGTTGAGGTTTCAGAGTGTCAGCGGACCGCCGTCAGCCGGCGGACATGCCGAGCGCCGTCATGACGATGACGAAAAGTATGGCCAGCGGGCAGACATAGCGGATCAGGAAACTCCAGATCCGCGCGCCGGGGAAAGAGTTCCCCTCCGCCCGCAGCTCGGCCACGGCCTTGTCGGCGCCCCAGACCCAGCCGACGAAGACCGAGATCAGCAGGCCGCCTACCGGCAGCGCCCAGTTGTTCCAGACGGTAGCCATCAGCGTGAGGAAGTCCATGCCGGTGCCGGGAACCTTGGTCAGCCAGGACACCGCGCCCTGCGAGAGTATCGACGGGACCGCCATCACGGCCACCAGGGCGGCCATCAGCAGCACGGCCTTGCGGCGGCACCAGCCGCGGTCCACCAAGGCCGCCGTGGGCACCTCCAGGAGCGAGATGGCGCTGGTCAGCGCCGCCAGGGTGAGCAGCACGAAGAAGGCCGCGCCGAACAGCGCGCCGCCGGGCATGGAGCCGAACAGGCTGGGCAGCACGGCGAAGATCAGGCCTGGGCCGCCTTCGGCCGGGTTGAAGCCGACTATGGAGAAGCCGGCCGGAAAGACGACGAAACCGGCCAAGAGCGCCACGGCGGTATCCAGGCCGGCCACCCAGCCGGCGGAAGTAACGCCGTTGGTCTTTTTCGAGAGGTAGCTGCCGTAGGTTATCATGGCGCCCATGCCCAGGCTAAGCGAGAAGAAGGCCTGCCCCAGGGCCGCGTTTAGGACGGAGATATTGGCGATCTCCTTGAAGTCCGGCTTGAGGTAATAGGCCAGGCCCTCGGCCGCGCCCGGCAGGAACAGGGCGCGCACGCCCAGCAGGATCAGCAGCAGGAACAGCGCCGGCATCATCACCTTGGAGGCCTTCTCTATGCCCTCCCGCACGCCGCCGAGTATGATGCCCGCCGTGATGACCAGCACGCCGAAGGAAAGCGCCACGTTCTTTCCGCCGTCGGCCACGAAGGCGCCGAAGAACGCCCCTGGGTTCTCCCCGGCCGCGCCGGTGAGCGAATACCAGATATAGGCCAGCGTCCAGCCGGCGATGACGCAGTAGAAGGAAAGTATGCCGACGCCGGCCACCACGCCCAGCGCGCCCACCAGCCACCAGGGGGTGCCGGGTTTTGTAACCTGGAAAGCCCCTATCGGGTCGCGCGCGGAAGCCCGCCCCAGCGCCAGTTCGGCCACCAAAATGGGGAAGCAGACAAAGACCACGCAGGCCAGGTACAGCAGCACGAAGACCGCCCCGCCGCCCTTGCCCACCTGCATCGGGAAGCCCCAGATATTGCCCAGCCCGACGGCGGAACCCGCCGCGGCCATGATAAAACCGAAGCTGGAACCCCAGGAACCGCGGCCGGCGTCTCCGGCGGAAACGCACGCTTTTTCGGTAAGGTTTGAAGCCATAATGTTTGGTATGTTACTAAATTATAATTAACCATAGAACGAAAAAGACCGCCGGTTTTAGCCGGCGGCCTTTCTCATTTTCTCTGCCTACTTTTACTTCTTCGCGGCGGCGGACATCGAGAACAGCTTGTCCGTGGCGCCCTTGATGCCGTTGGTGACGTCGGCCACCATCTTCGGGTCCCAGTCCTTCTTCTCCACGCGCAGGAAAGAGGTCTTGTCCACGCGGTTGTCGAAGCGGCCGATCGGCAGGTGGTACTTCACGCCGTCCTTGGCGATGGTGATGGTACCGGGAACTTCGGAGTTCTTCTCCAGGTAATCCATGTCGTCGCAGCCGTAGTCGTTGAGCATCACTTCCATCGGCACGCCGTGGTGCAGGATGGAGCCCGGGTCGTTGGGGTTGGTGCGGGCGGTGTTCTTGCGGCGGCTCTCTTCGGGGGTGACCCAGACGTAGAGGATGACGGCGCGCTTGAGGATCTCGGCGTCCAGCTCGCGCAGGGAGTACTGGTAGCCCAGCGGGTCCTGCAGCGGGAAGGTCGATTTATCGGGACCGCCGCGGGCGGCCTCGATGACGATGGTCTTGCCCTCGAAGGAGGCGGGATAGGCGGCGTGCTTCTCGTCGAGCATGGCGCGGGCCTCGGGCTCCAGGGCGGCGGCCACGGTCTTCCAGGTGGCGGCGTCGAGCTTGGCCAGGCGCGGGGCGATCTTGGCCTTCTCGCCGGCCTTATCGATGCGCTTCATCAGCAGGTCGGCGGCGGAATCGGTCTTCACCACGTTCTTACCCATCAGGTCGTGGTAGTCCTCGTTGAGCAGGTGGATGAGCGTGCCCCAGTCCTTGGTGTCGATGAACGGGCGGTCGCCGGACTTGAAGAACACGCGGTTCTTGCCCAGCTTCGCCAGCTCGTCGTCGGCGCGGCGCATCATGTGCACGTAAGGAAAATCGTCGAGCTGCAGGTTGGGGCCGATGTGGAACTCTTTCTGGAGCCGCTCGGGCTCCACGTTGGCCAGGAAGCGCCTGACCTCGGATTTGCCGGAAGCCGGCAGGGCCAGAAGCAGAACTATGTCGAATGTGTCGCTCATTGTTTCCTCCTAACAGAATATGATGTCTAGATTTTAAACAATATCCGGCAACTATTCAAGGAAGCCGCCCATTGCCCCCACTGCCCCCTACCGCTATAATAGGTAGCAGCACCCTATGACCAAAACCGATACGCCGCGACCGTTCCTCATCCGTGAGAACTGGATGGCCAATCTCTGGCTGCCGGCCCTGCCCGCAGCCCTGCTCTTCGCCGCCGCTTTCTACTACATGCTGCCGCTGGCCGCCCCGGAATGGTTAAAAGCCGCAGCCGCGCTGGCGCTCGGGGCCGCGGCGGCCCTGTTGCTGGTTTACAGGCAGAAGCGGGAGCACCTGGCCCGCCACATTGCTGAAGCGGAGCTGCTCGGCTTCCGCTGGTCCGTAAAAGGCAGCCTGTGGAACCCGGCGGGCGCGCCGGAGCTGCGCCTCTATCTGCCCCCGGGCGATCCCGAGGAGGACAGGCTGCTGGCTGACCTGGTAAAGATGTGCGGCCATCCCTACGGGGCGGCCGGGCGCGGGCTCTGGCGAGCCGGAGGCCCGGCCCTTATCGCCGCCGTCGCCATAGCCTTCGGCTTGGGCAAAGCCCCGTGGCTGCTGCCCCTGCTCGCGCCGCTGTTCGGCCTGGCCGCGCTTGTCTTCCTCCTCTCCTGGGGAGAGGACCTGCTCGACCAGCTCGAGCGCGGACTTTCCGCAGGCGAGGCGCTGGCCTCGCAATCGGCGGAAGCGGATTACCGCCAGTGGAATTTCCTCAGCCTGGAGGCCAAGCGGCAACTGGCCGGCCGGGTGACTGCCATGAAGGAAGCTATAGGGCGCGTCCTGCTCGGAGAAGCAGGCCTGGCTCCGGGTTCCGCGGTGCTGGAGGTCGGCGCGGCCGGCGGCTTCCTGTGGAAGCACATACCTGAGGAACTGCGGGAGAACTGGACGCAGGCCGAAAAGGACCCGCACGCCTCCCTCTACGCCAGGCGCCACAACAACGGCGCCAGCTTCCGCCAGGCGGACGTAAAAGCCCTCCCTTTCCCGGACGCCTCTTTCGAAGCCGTGGTCGGGCTGGAATGCTTCGACTCGCTTTCGCTGGCGGACCTCGGCCTCTTCCTGCGCGAAGCCGCGCGCGTCCTGAAGCCGGGAGGCCGGCTGGTGCACCTGAAGGATTTCCCCGACTGGCCGGGCTCGGCCCTTGCGGCGAGGTTCAACGCGTTCGGGCTGAGAGCGCTGCGGCGTGAACCGGTTAGCCTGGACAAGAAACTGGAATTACGTTTCGCCCCCCTCGCCGCGGCGGATATTGACGAATTAGCGCTGGCCGCGTCCCGGGAGACGGGCCCGGCCGCTCCTTATTCCCGGGTGCTGGCCCGGATTTATTCCGCCGGCGCCAACTCCGACCGGCGCTTCAGGGTGCCCATGTTCGTCTCAGCTCTCGCGCTGCGGGAGACCTTCCTCGCCGCCGGCTTCGAGATCGCCGGTGACTCCCTGGGCCCGGCCGCCGGCCCCATCGGCGCGGTGGCGCACATCGTGGCGCGCAAGCCCGCCTGAACGCACCTTACGGGGGCGCCCCGCTTTTTATATAATTCCAGTATGACCTCTCTTGAAATAATGTGGATCGTTTTCGCCGTCACCGCCACCGCCCTGTTCGTGGCGGACATCAAGCTCTCCGCCGGCCGCGCACACGAGATAGGCCGCAAAGAAGCCATGCTGCTCTGCGCCTTCTGGATCCTGGTAGCCACGGTTTTCGGCGTGCTGACCGGCTACATGCTGGGCTTCGACCGCATGGTCGAATTCTTCACGGCCTACACCATAGAGTATTCCCTCTCGATGGACAACATGTTCGTGTTCATCATGATCTTCTCGTACTTCGGCGTGCCCAAGAAGTACCAGCCGAAGATCCTGACCTGGGGTATCCTGGGCGCGGTATTCATGCGCCTGATCCTGATCTTCGCCGGAGTGGGACTCATCAACAAATTCCACTGGCTCATCTATGTTTTCGGCGGCCTCCTCATCCTCACGGCGGTAAAGATGCTGCTGCACAAAGAGGGCGACATGGACCCCGGCAAGAACCCGCTGCTGAAACTGCTGGGCAAACTCATGCCCATAGACAAGGAAGCCTCAGGCGGGGAATTCTTCGTAAAGAAGGAAGTCTGGCACGCCACGCCGCTGTTCGCCACCCTGCTGGTCATCGAGACCACCGACCTGGTCTTCGCGGTGGACTCCATCCCGGCCGTGCTGGCCATCTCGCGCGAGCCGTTCATCGTCTACACCTCCAACGTGTTCGCCGTGGTGGGCCTGCGCTCGCTGTACTTCCTGCTGGCCTCGGTGATGGACCTGTTCCGCTACCTGAAGTACGGCATCGCCATCATCCTCTTCTACGTCGGCGTCAAGATGAGCGTCTCCGGCTACTACAAGATAGACCCCCTCATCTCGCTGGGCGTGGTACTGTCCATCTTGGCGGCCTCCATACTGCTCTCGGTGCTCATCAAGAACGAGGTAAAAGCGGCCAGGGAGGAATAGCCGCCCCCCAGCCCGCAGAAAAGCCCCGGCCAGGCCGGGGCTTTTTTTGTATATTGTCCCAAGGGGATATGACGAACACACACACTGCGGACGATTGGCATAAGCTGGACGCCGCCGCGCTTTATAAAGAGCTCGGCACCTCGACCGACGGACTCACCGCCGCCGAGGCCGCCCTGCGCCTGGCTAAATACGGGCCCAACGCCCTCAAAGAAAAACCCAAGCGCTCGCCGCTGACCATGTTCTTCGACCAGTTCCGCGACTTCATGATCATGGTGCTGGTAGCCGCCGCCATAATTTCCGGCGTGATCGGCGAAGTGCTGGATACCATAATAATACTCGCGATAGTGATACTCAACGCCGTCATGGGTTTTTTTCAGGAATACCGCGCCCAGAAGGCCATGGAGGCCCTAAAACGCATGGCCGCCCCGTCGGCCTCTGTGCTGCGCGGCGGCACCCCGGCGGCCGTGCCGGCGGCATCATTGGTGCCCGGCGACCTGGTGCTGCTGGAAGCCGGCAGCGTGATCCCCGCCGACCTGCGCCTGACCGAGTGCGCCTCGCTCAAGACCGAGGAGGCCGCGCTCACCGGCGAATCCCTCTCCGTGGAGAAGCACGCCCTGCCCATCCCCGAGGACGGCCTGCCGCTGGGCGACCGGCGCAACATGGCTTTCAGCGGCACCGCGGTTTCCTACGGCCGGGGCCGCGGCGTGGTGACGGCCACCGGCATGGCCACCGAACTGGGCAAGATCGCCGGCATGCTGCAGGACGAGGAGGAAGTACAGACCCCGCTGCAGCGGCGGCTGACCGCTTTCGGCCGCAAGCTGGCCTGGGGCATACTGGGCATCTGCGCCATCGTCTTCACCGCGGGGCTGGCGCGCGGCGAGGCCCCGGCCCTGATGTTCCTGACGGCGGTCTCGCTGGCCGTGGCGGCCATCCCGGAGGCGCTGCCCGCGGTGATGAGCATAGCGCTGGCGCTGGGAGCGGCCAAGATGGTGCGTCAGAACGCGCTGGTGCGCAAGCTGCTGGCCGTGGAAACCCTGGGGTCCATAACCCATATCTGCTCCGACAAGACCGGCACGCTCACCCAGAATAAAATGACGGCGCAGGAGACCAGCCTCGACGGCGCGCCCCTCAAGGCCGGGGCCGAAGTCCCCCCCGCCCTGCAGCCCCTGCACGCCGTGCTGCTCAAGGCCGGCGCCCTCAACAACGATTCCCGCCGCGGCCCCGACGGCTGGCTCGGCGACCCTACCGAGACCGCCCTGTGCGCGCTGGCCGAGGCCGCGGGGCTGGTCAAAGCCGACCTGGACGCCGCGCACCCGCGCCTGGGCGAGCTGCCCTTCGACTCCGAGCGCAAGATGATGACCACCCTGCACTCCGGCGCCCTGGACGCCGGCGGCGGGGCGTACTTCTCAGTCACCAAGGGCGCGGCCGAGAACCTGCTGGAGAATTCCTCCTCCTTCCTGGCCCCTGGCGCCGACGCCGCCGCCCTGCGCGCCGCCGCCGAAGAGATGGCGGCCCGCGGCCTGCGGGTGCTGGGCCTGGCCTGCAAGCGCTGGGACGCCCTGCCGGGCAAAGGCTACCCCGGCGCCGAAACGGACCTGGTCTTCATCGGCCTCGTCGGGATAGAGGACCCGCCCCGGCCCGAGGCGGCGGCCGCCGTGGCCGAATGCGGCGAGGCCGGCATCATACCGGTGATGATAACCGGCGACCACCCCGTAACGGCGCTCAACATCGCCGAGCGGCTGGGGATAGTAAAGCCGGGCGCTCCGGACGTCATGCTGACCGGCCGCGAGCTGGAAGCGCTGGGCGACGAGGAATTCGCGCGCCGGGTGGAGACGGTGCGGGTTTACGCCCGGGTGGCGCCGGAACAGAAGCTGCGCATAGTCAAAATGCTGCAGCAGAACGGCCACTTCGCCGCGATGACCGGCGACGGCGTGAACGACGCCCCGGCCCTCAAGCGCGCGGACATCGGCGTGGCCATGGGCATCACGGGCACGGACGTCTCCAAAGAAGCCGCCCACATGATACTGCTCGACGACAACTTCGCCACCATCGTGAAGGCCGTCCGGGAGGGCCGCCGCATCTACGACAATATCCGGCGCTTTATCCGCTACATCCTCGCCTGCAACTCTGGCGAGATCTGGACCATTTTCCTCGCGCCTTTCCTGGGCCTGCCCATACCGCTGCTGCCCATACAGATACTGTGGATCAACCTCATCACCGACGGGCTGCCCGGCCTGGCGCTGGCCTCCGAGCCGGCCGAGCCGGACATCATGCGGCGCCCCCCCCGCCAGCCCGGAGAGAGCATCTTCGCCGGCGGCCTGGGCAGCCACGTGGTGTGGGTGGGCCTGCTGATAGGCGCCGTCTGCCTGGCGGCCCAGTACTGGGGCATAAAGACCGGGCGCGCCCACTGGCAGACCATAGTGTTCACCGTGCTCTGCCTCAGCCAGCTGGGCCAGGCGCTGGCCATCCGCTCGGAGAAACGCACGCTCTGGGAACTGGGGCTGCTGAGCAACCGCCCGCTCCTGGCCGCGGTCTGCTTTACGGCCGGCCTGCAGGGCCTGGTCATCTATACGCCGTGGCTCAACCGCCTCTTCCGCACCTCGCCGCTCTCGGCCGCCGAGCTCGCGCTGGCGCTGGCCCTCTCCGCCGTGGTGTTCCTGGCCGTAGAGGCCGAGAAACTGGTGCGGCGCCGGCTTACCGCGGCCCGCGCCAAATAAAAAAAGCCCCGGCTGCCCGGGGCTTTTTTTCGATAGCTGCCGAATTACTTCTTCACTTCTTCTTTCTTCGGCTCTTCTTTCTTGGCTTCGGGCTTCATGGCCGGCTTGGGCATCGCCGCGGCCTCTTCCTTGGGGATCTCGAGCAGTTCCACTTCGAAGACCAGCGTGGCGCCGCCGGGGATGGTGCCGCCCGCGCCCTGGTCGCCGTAGGCGGTGTCGGAGGGGCAGACCAGCTTGGCCTTGCCGCCCACCTTGATCTTCTGCACGCCCTCGGTCCAGCAGGGGATCACGCCGCCCAGCGGGAACTCGGCCGGCTGGCCGCGCTCCACCGAGGAGTCGAACACCTTGCCGTCGGGGAAGGTGCCGTGGTAGTGGACCTTCACCATGTCGGTGGCCTTGGGCATGGGGCCCTTACCGGCCTTGACGGGGATAACAATGACGCCGGAGGGCAGCTTCTGCGCGCCTTTCTCCTTGGCCATTTTGGCGAGGAAGGGCTTGGCGGCGTCTTTCTGCTTGGCCACGATGGCTTCCTGCTTCTTGGCCAGGTAAGCGTTGAGCTTCATGCCGTAGGTTTCGTCGGCCTTGCTCTTTTCGCCGGAGAGGGATTCGGAAAAGCCCTGCACGATGAACTTGGTCTCTTCGGGGGTGAACTCGAACTGCTTGATCTTGGAGCTGACGGCCTGCCCCAGGAAATAAAGGGTCTTCTGGTCCTCGGTCATCTCGGCGTCCGCGGCGAAAGCCGGAGCGGCGATCAGACAGGCTATTGCGATTAACATGTTTCTCTTCATGTGGTTGTCTCCTCCTGGTATCTTGGGGATATATTACAAATTTTAGCGCCTCTCCCTAAAGAGAGGCCGGGTATTCAGCGCGGAAGGTGGTGCCTTCCGGACCGGTAGAGAAAGAAACCCTGCCGTTCAGGTACTTTTCCGTCAGCAATCGTATGCTGTACGTGCCAAGGCCGCGGCCGGCGCCCTTGGTGGAGAAGGAGCGCTGGAACACCTGCAGCCTGGCATCGTCCGGCATCTGCGAAGGGTTATGCACGGTAAATACGGCGCCGCTCCCGCTCTTTTTGCAGTTCAGCGTTACGGCGGCCCCCGCCGCTTCGGCTTCCAGCGCGTTCTTGGCCAGGTTGCCGATCACGCGGGACAAGAGCGTCTTGTCCGTCCTGATGCGGACCGCTTCGCAATCGGCCGCTACTGTGAGACTTTTACTCTTTGCCACTTCGTGCGCCGAAAAGAGGGCCGCGATCTCGTTTAGGAATTCCGGGGCGTCCACTTCTTCGGCTTTCGGCTGCAGGTCGCCGCGCTCGGCGGCGGCCAGGTCCTTCTGAGAAAGTATCTGCTCTACCATGCGGTCGGAGGCCCTGGCGGCTGACTGAACATAAGTCCTGGCCTCCTCCGGCGCGGCCCCCTCCACCAGCGAGAGCAGCCCCTGCACCCCGCCTGCCGTGTTGATTATGTCGTGGAAGAAAAGCCGCTCCATTACGGCGCGGCGCTTCTCGGAACTGATGTCGAGCAGCGACATCATCAGGAAGTCCTCACCGCCGTGCCTGAGCGGGGTGACGCTGACCTTCAGGTCCAGGTCCTCGCCGATCTTCCGGGACAGGATGCGGCATTCGCTGGCGGCCTCGACGCCTTTCAGGGCCTGGGCAAGGGACTGGGCCGCGCCGCAGCGGGCGCAGGCTTCGGTGGTGCCGCAGCCGCCCTCGGACTCCGGCGGGTGCTTGCATCCCACCAGGTTCCCCATCCGCTTGCCGATGATCCCGTCTATGCCGTTGGCGGCCAGGAATTCGCGGAAAGGTTTATTGATGAAGACGGCCTGCCGCTGGCGGTTCAGTATCATCGCGAAGTTGAGCATCCCGTCCATGGTGGCGGCGATAAGCGGCGAGGCGGCCAGCATGGCCCGTTGGCGCTCCACTTCGGCCGGGGCGGCCATTTCGGCAGGCAGAAAGTTCGTGGGCAGCTTTTGGTCGGTCATCTTCCCTCCGGCTAAGCCAGCCGCCCGGACCGGCGCAGGGCGGCCGTAACGCGGGCCATCACCAGCGGCCCTTTGAACGGCTTTATCACGTAGTCGTCCGCCCCCAGCTTGAAAGCGAGCTCCTGGCTCTTGTCGGAGCCTTCGGTAGTGAGCATGATGACCGGCAGGTCCAGCAGGCCGAGCGTTCCCCTCACGCCTTTCACCAGGTCGTAGCCGTTCATGCGCGGCATATTGATGTCGGAGATAAGCAGGTCCGGCGCCGGCCCTTCGGCTATTTTGGTAAGGGCCTCCTCGCCGTCAGCGGCCTCGACGGCCTCGTAGCCGGCGTTCTCTATGAATTTTTTAAGCAGCATGCGCATGATGGGGTCGTCATCGGCCACCATCACGCGCGGCTTGCCCGCCGCTACTGCCGGCGCGGTCTTTTCCGGCGCAGGGGCGGCGGCCGCGGCAGGGGCGGCGGGCGTAACCTCAGCCGCAGCCTGTTCCTTGGATTTCTCGAGTTTAAGGTACGGCCCCAGTTCTTTCAGGTCGGCCTGGCCCGTGGCCAGGTGCCACAGCGCGTCTTTGGTGATGGTGCGCAGGGCGCCGGTCTCTATGGCGGCCCGGGTTATTTCCTCGGCGGTGGCGTTGTTGTTGATGAGCTCCTTCACTTTGCCGTTGAGCAGCAGCAGCTCCACGATGGAGGTACGCCCGGAGTAGCCGCTCATCTCGCAGGCCTTGCAGCCCACCGCGCGGTAATATGTTTTCTCAAAGCCGTGTTCACCCAGGGCCCGAAGGATTTCGGGGTCGGCCTCGGCCGCCGATACCGCCTGGCGGCAGAGCGGGCAGAGCTTGCGCACCAGGCGCTGTGCGGTTATGGCCAGCAGGCCGGGCGAGATCTTGAAGCGGTCCACGCCCATGTCCACCAGGCGGGAAAGCGTGGAGACCGTGTCGTTGGTGTGCAGGGTTGAGAGCACCAGGTGCCCCGTCATGGCGGCCTGGAAGGCTATGTCGGCCGTCTCCTTGTCGCGGATCTCGCCCACCATGATGATGTCGGGGTCCTGGCGCAGCACGGAGCGCAGCACGGCGGCGAAAGAGAGGCCCTGCTTCTCGTTGACCTGCACCTGGTTGATGCCGGCCAGTTTGTACTCTATCGGGTCCTCTGCGGTGACCACGTTGGTGGTCTCGCTCTTGACCTTGTTGAGCACCGAGTAGAGGGTGGTGGTCTTGCCGGAGCCGGTGGGTCCGGTGACCAGGATGATGCCCTGCGTGGAAGTCAGGCACTTGTCCAGGCCGGCTATCACCTCGGGCGCGAAGCCCAGTTTCTCGAAGGGCACCTCGGCGGCGCGCTGGTCGAGGATGCGCATCACCACCTTCTCGCCGAAGGAGGTGGGCAGGGTGGAGACGCGCAGGCCCACTTCAGCCGAGCCGATGCGCAGCTTGGTGCGGCCGTCCTGCGGGATGAAATGGTTGGACACGTCCAGGTCGGACATGATCTTGATGCGCGACACCACCGGCCCCATGGCGATATGGCGCGGCAGCCGCATCACGTTCCTGAGTTCGCCGTCCACGCGGAAGCGCACATGGCTGGATTTCTCCTCGTGCTCGATGTGGATGTCGGAGGAGTGCTTGCGGTAGGCCTCTGAAATTATGGAATTGACCAGCTTGATGACTGGCGAGGTGACGGAGGCGTCCTGCGAATCGGAGCCGGTTTTCTCGCCCAGCACCAGGATCTCTTCGGGGGCCTCCACCTTGCTGAGCAGGTCGAAGATCACCGTGTCGGCGCTGAACAGCTGCTCCATGCAGGCGTCCACCTCGCGCGGCAGGCAGAACTGCGGCAGCACCCGGCGGCCGGTCAGCGCCTCCACGTCGGCCTGGGCCGTCAGGTCGGCGGGATCGGCCATCGCCACTTTTATTTCGGCGTCCATGGCTCTCACCGGGATCAGCCCGTGCTTGCGGCAGATCTTCTCCGGCACCAGGGCGAGCGCGAATTTGTCCACCCGCTCCGGGTAGAGGGATGTGTAGGGAGTTTTAAAAAGTGCTTCGGCTGCCTTGACGAACTTGTCCTGGGGCACCAGGCCGGCGTCTATCAGCGCGTGCGAGAGGTATTTCTTTTTTTCGGCGCGCAGCCGCTCCACGGTCTGCGGGGGTAAACCCGGCAGCCCCCCCGCCACCCGCACCGCCCATTCATCGCTAAAGCGCCATGTATCAGCCATAGCCGTATTATATTATTTTAATGGGGACCTGACCCGAAAACCAGGAAACCACTATTTTTAAAACCCCTATAAACACGAAGCCCCAGACTTGCGTCCGGGGCACGGTCCTGATATTTCTAGTTCCAGGTTCGAATCTCTTAAATGGTTGCGGGGGTTGGATTTGAACCAACGACCTCAAGGTTATGGGCCTTGCGAGCTACCAGGCTGCTCTACCCCGCATAAAGAGTATACCACAACTCTGCGGGATAATGCAAATACTATTACGCGAAATTACCGCTTACGGCTGGGCCTGGTCGGCTGGGCCATCCAGCACTTCGCGCAGTTTATGGGACAGCGCTTCCACCGTGAACGGCTTGTAGATAAAGGCGATCCCGGGCTCAAGTACGCCGTGCTTCGATATGACGTCGGCCGTATAACCGGACATGAACAGGGTCCTGCCTATCAGCTTTCTCTTCCCCAATTCCTTAGATAGTTCGCGGCCGCTCATGCCGGGCATGATCACATCCGTCAGCAGCAGGTCTACGGGCTTACCATGGCGCTCCATAACCTCCAAAGCCTCTGCCCCATTAGCGGCCGAAATAACCGTATACCCGCCCGTGCGCAGCAGCCGCTCCCCCATACGGCGCAGGCTTTCCTCATCTTCGACAAGGAGTACCGTTTCGCTGCCGGAGAGAATAGTGTCCTCGTCCGTGTCCTTGCCCTCCTTCTTGTCCGCAATGTTTGCTTCATAATATGGGAGATATATGCGAAAAGTTGTACCGCGGTCCGGGGCGCTTTCCACCTCTATCTCCCCTCCGCTCTGCTTAACTATGCCAAACACGGTCGAGAGCCCCAGGCCTACACCCTTACATTGCTCTTTCGTGGTAAAGAACGGTTCGAAGATATGTTCTTTTATCTCCTCGGTCATACCGCAGCCTGTGTCCTGAAATGTTAAACGCACCAGAGGCCCAGGAGTAAAGTCCGGATGCTTTAACAAAAAGTCCCTGCCGGCATCCATCAGCGCTGTTTCCATGCTTAGAGTCCCGCCTTTAGGCATAGCATCCCGGGCGTTAACCGCAAGGTTTACAAGCACTTGTCCTATCTGCCCTGTATCGACCTGCACCCGGCAGGGCGAGGGCGCGTACCTGGCTTCAAGCTTAATATCCTCACCAATAAGGCGCCCCAGCATTTTCTCGATACCCCGCACAACTGAGTTTAGATCCGCCACCTCTGTCTTCAAAAGCTGCTTACGGCTGAAGGCCAAAAGCTGCTGCGTAAGCCCCGCGGCCCGCGAGGCGGCGGTCAGTATCTCTTTAACGTCTTCCCTTTTAGGGTCATGCTCAGCCAATGCCTTCACCAGAAATCCGCCATAGCCGATAATGGCGGTAAGGATATTATTAAAATCGTGCGCCACGCCTCCGGCAAGCTTGCCTACGGTTTCCATTTTCTGCGCTTGCTTGAGCCGGGATTGCATCTCCTCCCGTTCCTCCTGGGCCATCTTCAGGTCGTGGATATCCGTGCAGGTGCCGTACCATTTAAGAATGTTGCCGGCCGCGTCCAGCAGAGGTACGGCCCGGACAAGCCACCAGCGGTAAGTCCCATCCGCGCGGCGCAAACGGCTTTCGATCGAGTAGATGCCACGCTCAGCCAGCGCCTTTTGCCATGCATCCCGGGCCGGCCGCTGGTCATCGGGATGCACCGATTTAGCCCAACCGCGGCCCAGGCTTTCCTCAAGACTGAGGCCCGTATAATCCATCCAGCGCCTGTTGAAGAATATGTTCCAGCCGTCCGGCCGCGCTATCCAGACTATTTGCGGCATGGCCTCGGCCATAGTGCGCAATTCCTCTTCGCTGTTTCTAAGCTGCCGCGCCATTAGCCGGGTATTAAGCAGGCTAAACAGCAGCCAGGCAAGCAGCAGGCTGGCGCCCGTCCCCCCGAACGCGACCAGCCATACTTTGCCGTAGCCCGCGGTTGCCGCACGGCTGCCGGCGGCAGTAAAGCGCAGGGTCCACCGGCGGCCTGCCGAAACGACCTGGCCCTGCGAATTCAAACGCGGCGCGCCGCCGTTTTGCGGGTCCCCGGCGGGGCGGCTGTCGTAGAGCAATTTTTCAGGCGCGACCCGCTCACCGTCGTAGACTTCCAGTCGCAGGCGGCTGTTGTTCTCCAGATCCCACCCGCCCAGAATGCCGCGCAAAAGGTCGACCATTCGGTAAGGGCTGTAGACCCAGCCCCGTATGGCGGCGCGCCGCTGGGCAACCGTGGCTATAGGCAGTCCGGTCTGGTACACCGGCACATACATCAGGGTGCCGGCCTGCACTTCCTTGCCGGTCTCCTGCACCAGGACTACTTTTCCCGACAGCGCGGCCGTATCCTGATCGCGCGCCCGCTCCATGGCCTCACGGCGCACCGGCTCGCTAAGCATGTCGTAGCCGAAGGCGCGGAGATTGCGGTCCCTGAAGGGCTCGAGATAAATGATCGCCGAGTACAGTTCCCGTTCGCCGGCCGGGCTCACCTGGTAGGCCGGGAAGCCTTCGGCGCGTATCTCCAGGACATGCTGCGCCAACTGCCCTCGGGAGATCAGCCGCGCAAAGCCTAAGCCCTGGATACCGGCAAACCGTGTTTCAAGTTGCTGGCGCGCTACGAAGCGGCGCCATTGCGGACGCCTAACGGCTCCCGCGCTCTCAAAAAAAGCCGCACCGCCGTGTAAAACCTGCTCATAGGCGCTGAGCCGGGACAATATTTTTTGCTGTATTTCGCTGCAGGTGAAATCAAACTCCGCGTTCACTGCCGCATCCATGGCCGCTCTCCCGGTGCGGACGGCCAGGGCGGTAGCGAGCAGCCCGGCAAATAAGAGGCCGCCGGCCAGCCATGCCGCGCGGCGGCGCTCGGCCGCAACTCCGCCCATTGCCATGTTATCCGGCTGGTTCATATGTACTTTAACTTTCCGAAGGATATCCTCTTTTTCAGCTTACGGCTTGGCCTGGTCGGCAGGGCCGTCCAGCACCGTGCGCAGTTTATGGGACAGCGCTTCCACCGTGAACGGCTTGTAGATAAAGGCCAGCCCCGGCTCCAGCACGCCGTGTTTTTACATGGCGGGAGGCTGCCGGCCGGCATGGTCACGGCAACAGCTTAGATTGCCCACATGTACACCATACCCCTTACACGCCAGTAAATGTTATTGGGAATTATACGAGAGGTTATGCGTAATATTACCCGACAGACCAGGCAGAACTCCTGCTAGATGCCGTAGCGGTGAAGGGCTATACTTATCTCAGACAAGGTCGCGGCAGTCTCTCAGGAGCTTATAATGAAATCAAACTACAGAAACAAGACGATAAAAGGGTTAATAGCGATTCCAGTCCTATTGCTGGGGCTGCAAACGGCCGGGGTTGCAGGCGAAGGGCTAGGCGAAAAAACATTTTCGATAGGCCCCAGGGCTACCTATTCCACGCCTAAAGACGCTGATGAGGGGCAGTGGGCGCCCGGGGCTCAGGCCAGGCTGCAGTTGTCGTCCGTATTTGGCTTGGAGGCGTCCATCGATTATCTCAAGAATGATTTCGGCCCTCTCACGACAGTCAAGACCTACCCGGTCCAGGCCAGCCTGCTGGCGTATATCATGCCCAAGAGCGCAGTTAGCCCGTTCCTGCTCGGCGGCGTAGGCTGGTATTATACCCAGGTAGACGGCCCGGGCAGTTTCAGCGAGACCACTTCGCGGTTCGGCTTGCATGCCGGAGCCGGTCTGGAGGTTATGCTCAACAAGTCCCTGTCCCTGGACGGCACCTATCGGTACGTCTGGCTGGAAAGCCTGGGCTCGAAAGACGAGAACGCGCTGGACAAGACCTACGAGGACAGCGGTTCCATGATAACGCTGGCGCTGAACCTCCTGTTCTAAATACAGCTGGCGGAGGCCACAGGGCCGGAAAAGTAAGGTAGAATATCCGCGGTCGGCGGGGCCGGCCGTGGAGTTACCTTATGGCAAAGATCATACCTATCGATGTGCTGGGCGAATGCGGGCATCCCTCGCCCTTCAAGGCCAATTACCCGAAGTTCTTTACCGACGACAACGGCGTGATCCGGCTGGTGCACACCCTGGACTACGCGCCCGGCGCCTCCGTCGAGGACATAGAATATTTCCAGCGGGCCGGGGCCCGCGAGCGCCTCTTCTTCAGGCCTGAGGAGACCACGGTGGGAGTAGTCACCTGCGGGGGCCTCTGCCCCGGTCTCAACGGCGTCATCCGCGCCGCCACTTTCTGCGCGGTCGAAGGTTACGGGGTAAAAAAGGTGCTGGGTTTCCGCTACGGCTACCAGGGCCTGGCCGACGACGAGACCTACCCGCCCCTGGAACTTATCCCCGACGATGTCGACGAGATCCACGAGAAAGGCGGCACCGTGCTCAAATCCTCCCGGGGCCCGCAGGACTCGGGCAGGATGGCCGAAACGCTGCGCCGCCGCGGCGTCAACGTGCTGATAGTCGTCGGCGGCGACGGCACCCTACGCGGCGCGCGGGACCTGCAGACCGAGTTGAAAAAGCGGGGCCTGCCCATCGCCGTGGTCTGCGTGCCCAAGACCATAGACAACGATATAGGGGTCATAGAGCGCTCCTTCGGCTTCGAGACGGCAGTGCAGCAGGCCTCGGAAGTCATCACCCGCGCCCACGCCGAGGCCAAATCGATCAGGCACGGCGTGGGGCTGGTAAAGCTGATGGGCCGTGAGTCCGGCTGGATAGCCGCCTCGGCCTCGGTCGCCAACAGCAACGTCAATTTCTGCCTCATCCCTGAGGTGCCGTTCGGCCTGGAAGGCCCCGGCTGCTTCTTCGAGCATCTGCGGCGGCGGCTGGAAAGCAAGGACCACGCCGTGGTCGTGGTGGCCGAGGGGGCCGGGCAGAACCTGCTGGCCGCCGCCGGCGGCGAGGACCGGTCCGGCAACCGCCGGCTGGCCGACATCGGCCCCTTCCTCAAAGACAGGGCCGAGGCCTGGTTCCGCCGGGCGGGAGTCGAGGTGAATATCAAATATTTCGACCCCAGCTACGCCATACGCAGCACCCCGGCCAACGCGGCCGATTCGGAATACTGCCTGCGCCTGGGTTATAACGCCGTTCACGCCGGCATGGCTGGCAAGACCGGCCTGGTGCTGGGGCTTCACAATGACCGCCTGGTGCATTTGCCCATAGCGCTCACAGCGGAGCGCAAGTTGGTGGACCCCCAGGGCTGGCTGTGGCAGATGGTGCTGCAGGCCACCCGCCAGCCGGTATGCATGCTGGGCCAGGCCGGGCCGGCAATTTTCCGGATCAACGAAGCGTAAGAGCCCGGAGGTGCCCGCTTTTTATTTTCGCCGCCCACGGCGGAATAAAGCGGCCTCTCCTGATTCCTCAGGAAAATAAAAAAGCACGACTGTCGTCGTGCTTTTTTATTAAGTCCTTTTCGCCAGGGCTACCTTAGGACCCCAGGCGGCCTTCGGACTCAGGATGCCCTAGCGGGCGGTAAAGCAAGTTAAAACTATTTCTGCAGCTCGAAAGTGTCCACAACATCGCCGGCCTTGTCGTAGACCGTCATCTTCAGGTACTTGTCCTTCACGTCGAAGACGGCGAAGTGGTAGACCGGCAGGAACTTGGCGGACCAGTCCTCGTTGCGGCGCTGGATGTAGAGGGGCGAGCCGCCGCCGGCCAGGGTGAGGTAGGTTATCCCCCCGGCCTGGTCCACCAGGCCTTCCTTCACCGGGTGCGTGCGCTCGTAATTGTGGTCGTGGCCCTGCAGCACCAGGTCCACCTTGTACTTGTGCAGCAGCGGCTCCAGCGCGGCCACCAGCTCTTCGGTGGGGCCGTGCGCGCCCGTGGAATAGAGCGGCTCGTGCACCACCACGAACTTCCAGGTCTTTTCGGCGGACTTGGAGAGGAAGCGCTCCAGCCACTTGTACTGCTTGCTGGCGGGCGTCAGCTCCGGCGCGAACTTGGCGCCGTAGAAAGCGTTGGTGTCGAGCACGAAGAAGCGGGCGTGCGCCACGTCGAAGAAATAGTAGTGGGGCGGCAGGCCGGTCAGCGGCGTGCTGTGGAAAGGCGTGAAGTTGGCGCGCAGGAAGCCCTTGCCCGCCGGCGTCTTCAGGTCGCGGCCGTAGTCGTGGTTGCCCAGCGCCAGGAAGAACGGCGCGCGCGCCAGCAGCGGCGCGTAGGGCTGGAAATACTCCTCGTCGGCCATTTCCTCCAGGCCCTCGGACAGCACGTCGCCGGTATGCAGCACGAACTCGGGGCTGAACTTAGCCATCTGCGCGGCCAGCGCCAGCTGCTCCTCCGAGCCCGAGCCGGAATCCCCGAAGGCGAGGAAGTTGAAGTAAGGCTTGTCCTCGCCGCGGAAGGTGGTGAACGAGCCCTCGTAGGCCTTGTAGACGGCGGTGCTGGCCTCGGCGGGCAGGTAGAGGCGGTAGCAGTGGGTGGTGTCGGGCAGCAGGCCGAACAGCGGCACCTTCTGTTCCTTCGCGGCCGTGGTAGGCGTCAGGAAGCGTTCGCAGTCCGGCGCCGCGCCGTAGGACAGCCAGGCCTGGCTGGCCGCGTCCACCCTGAAGCGCACGGTGACCATGTCCCGGGTCATGTTCTCCAGGTACGGGCCGCGCTCCAACTGCGCCGCCAGGGACGGCGCGCAGCAGAGCGCGAGCAGCGGCAGCGCCGCGAGGGGTCTCATTTGCCGGCGGGCCCCTTGGTGAACAGCTCGGTCACCTTGAAGCTGACGGCGTCGATGACGCCGCGGTCGGTGATGCGCAGCTCGGGGATGGGCGGCAGCGTCAGGAAGGCCATGGCCATGAACGGGTCGCTGAGCTTGGAGCCCAGCATCCTGGCGGTCTCGCCCAGGCGCTTGAGCTTCTCGCGCACGAACTCGGAGGAGCGGTCGCTCATCAGGCCGGCCACGGGCAGCGGCAGGGCTTCGAGCACCTGGCCGTTGAGGGCGGCCACTATGCCGCCCTGCATCTTGACCACCTGCACGGCGGCGGTATACATGTCCCCGTCGTGCGTGCCGATGACCACGATGTTGTGAGAGTCGTGCGAGACCGAGGAGGCGATGGCGCCTTTCTTGAGGCCGAAGCCCTTTACCAGGCCCAGCGCTATGCGGCCGCTGGCCATGTGGCGCTCTATCACGGCGATCTTGAGAATGTCGCGGTCGGTGTCGGAGGAGACGTAGCCGCCGTCCTGCTTGACCTTCTCCACGCTCATCTTGGTGACGATCTGGTCGGGAATGACGTTGATCACCTTGGCGTAGGGGCCCTGCGCCTTGAGCGCGAAGTCCTCGTGCTCGATCCACTTCACGTTCACGGTGCCGCGGGTCTTGCCCTCGTAGTCCTTGATGACGCCGGGGGTGATCTTGCGGTCGCTGGCCACCAGCTTGCCGTGCTTGAAAACCTTGGTGACCTTGAGGCTCTTGAGGTCCTGCAGGATCACCAGGTCGGCCTGGTAGCCGGGGGCGATGGCGCCCAGGTTCTTGAGGCCGAAATACTCGGCCGTATTGATGGTGGCCATCTGGATGGCGCGGATCGGGTCCACGCCCAGCTTGATGGCGGTGCGCACCAGGTAGTCGATATGGCCCTGCTTCTCGATGTCCTCCAGGTGGCGGTCGTCGGTAACGAAGAGGAACTTGCGGGAATTCTCGGAGTTCACCAGCGGCAGCAGGTTCTTGAGGTTCTTGGCCGCCGTGCCCTCGCGGATCATGATGTACATGCCGGCGCGCAGCTTCTCGGCGGCTTCCTTCACGTCGGTGCACTCGTGGTCGCTCTTGATGCCGGCAGAGACGTAGGCGTACAGCTGCTTGCCGTGCAGCATAGGCGCGTGGCCGTCTATCACCTTGTTCTTGGCGATGGCGAGCTTCTCCAGCACGCCGCGGTCGCGGTAGATCACGCCGGGGTAATTCATCATCTCGCCTATGCCCAGCACGCGCTCGTCGCCCAGCAGCAGCGAGAGGTCGTGGGCGTCCAGCTCGGCGCCGGCGGTCTCCAGGTTCGTGGCGGGCACGCAGGAGGGCAGCATCACGTACACGCCCAGCATGGCGTTGAGGCTGGACGAGAGCATGTACTTGATGCCGTCGAGGCCCAGCACGTTGGCGATCTCGTGCGGGTCGATGACCACGGAGGTGGTGCCGCAGGGCAGCACGGTGCGGGCGAACTCGGGCACCTTCACCATGGAACTCTCGATGTGCACGTGGCCGTCTATGAAGCCGGGGGCCAGGTAGGCGCCCTTGAGGTCCATCGTAGACTTGGCCTTGTAGTCGCCGAAGCCCACCACCTTGCCGCCGTGGATAGCGACGTGGGTGCGGTGGATGTCGCCGGAGAAAGTGTTGACCACCCGGGCGTTCTTGAGGAGCAGGTCCACCCGCTTGCCGCCGCCGGAGATCTCTATCGTGTTCCTGAGGTTTTCAAGGTTGGAGTCTTTTTCCATATAGCCACCGCCTCTTATAATTTGATTTTTAATTCTACATATTATGCCCCCGCCCCGCAAAGAGGCTAAACCCCGTTATTTTGTATCATACACTCAAAGCGCCGGGGCGGCGGACAGGGGGCGGTTTTACGCTTATGAAATCCTTTTTTAAATCCACTAAAGTAATGTTAACGGCAGCTGCGCTGGCCGTGCCTATCCTGGTACTGGGCTGGCTGCTCTACCAGAGCATAGCGCAATGGCGGACGGTCAACGCGCAGCTCAAGCAGACGCAGGCCGCGTCTTTCGCGGCCGAAGAACTTTATTCCGCCGTACTTGAGGCGGAGTCGGCCTCGCGCAGGTACGCCCTCACCGGCAACCAGGCCGGCCTGGCCGCTTTCGACGCGGCAGTAAAGGGACTGGACCGGGCCCGGGCGCAATTCGCGCGGAACAAAGAAGGCAGCTCCGAGCACGCGCGCCTCGCTAACAAGGTCTTCGCCTTGGCGGCGCAGCGGAAGTCGAGCCTTGAGGACTTCGTCCTTACCCGGCGCACCGGGGGCTTTAACGCGGCTATGGCCAGGGTTAATGCAGGCACCGGGGCCGCGATTACCACCGAGCTCAAGGCCGCGCTCGACGAGTTGCAGCGCGCCGACAGCGCTTACATCAGCGCGCTGGAAACGCAGGCCGGCTCCGGCATGGCCCAGCGCAACCGACTGATCAATATCCTCTTCCTGGCGGCCTTTCTGGGTGTAGCCTGGGCGCTGGCCGTAGCCGTGCGCTCCGGGCGCCTGCACCGCGAGGCCAGCGGTCGCTTGGCCGAGGAACACGCCCGCCTGCAGGGCGTGCTGGATTCGGCCCGCCAGCTGTCCATCATCGCCACAGACCTCGAAGGCAGGATTACCCTGTTCAGCCCGGGCGCGGAACGCCTGCTCGGCTACAAGGCGGCTGAAATGCTGGGCAATACCCCGGAGGCCATACACCTGCCCGAAGAGATGGAGGCCCGCGCCAAGGAGCTTTCAGCCAGCCTCGGCAGAGCGGTCACGGGCTTCGACGTCTTCGTCGCCATGGCGCGCGGCGGCAGCCTGGACAACCGGGAGTGGACCTACGTGCGCAAGGACGGCTCCAGGTTCCCGGTAGACCTGACCATCACGGCCGTGCGCGACGCCGACGGCCGGGTGAACGGCTTCCTGGGCATAGCGTCGGATATCTCCGCGCGCAAAAAATCGGAAATGCAGATGCGCAAGCTCTCGGCGGCGGTCAAGAACAGCCCCACCTCCATCATCATCACGGACCAGGAGGGCCGCATAGAGTACGCCAACCCCAAGTTCGTCGAGCTCACCGGCTACACCCTGCCCGAACTGATAGGCCAGAACCCCCGGATAATAAACTCCGGCAAAATGCAGAAGAGCGTCTTCAAGGATCTTTGGGATACGCTGCTGGCCGGCCGGGAATGGCACGGCGAGCTGCTGAACCGCAAGAAGAACGGCCAGTTCTTCTGGGAAAGCGCTTCCATCTCTCCGGTCAAGGACCCGCAGGGGCGCGTCACCAATTTCGTGGCGGTAAAGCTGGACATCACCGAGGCCAAGCTGAACCAGCACGAGCTGGAAAAAGCCAAGGACGCCGCCGTGGAGCTGGCCAGGATGAAGTCAGAATTCCTGGCCAACATGAGCCACGAGATCCGCACGCCCATGAACGCCATCATCGGCATGACGGGACTGCTGCTCGACACGCAGCTCTCCCCCCGCCAGCAGGACTATGTAAGGACGGTCAACTC
>Ga0209066_10002350_pt1 | contig 23030 bp, 31 predicted proteins | sample All_14_2_FD_187198 | JGI IMG/M metagenome (GOLD analysis project Ga0209066, IMG submission 187198) | Freshwater microbial communities in response to fracking from Pennsylvania, USA - Allegheny Zone_MetaG_DW_15 (SPAdes) (version 2) ... | reverse complement strand
GGATTCGAGACCACCCGCTGGTCACGGAACTTGGCATCGTCAAGCGAGCACGGCAGCGACAGTGTACGCTCGCCATGTTCGACTTCTCCTTCAACGAGGAGACGGGTGACATCTCGGAGGTCTACTTCGAGGAAGATGCTGAGTCGGCCAAGATCGACCGTCTGTTCCTGGAACTGGGAGGATGGGGTGAACTTGGTGATCTTCTCATGGGAGAGCAGCTCATCCTGTTGACGGACAGCCAGAAGTTCGCTAGGATTCTAACCGCACGACTGAACGAACGCTTCGGAGATGTCGCACGAGAGTGGAGCGGCAAGATCACGAAGCCCCGACGCAAGAAGGTCAAGGCCGGGTTCATCGCGGGCGAGATCAAGTACATCGTCGGCGTGCAGGCTGCGATGGGTACGGGTACAGACGGACTGCAACACGCGAGTCACATCGTGGTGTTCATGTCCCGCTCCGACCGACGCATCGACAACGAGCAGGGCATCGGTCGAGTACGCCGCAAGGGTCAGACCAAGCAGACACACTCGGTCAGCATCCTGGCACGGGACACACTAGACACCGGACAACTGTCCGCACAAATGGCAGCACAACTCCGGGCGAACCGGGCAATGCGTAAGAAGATGAGGGAGGAAGCAAAGCGTGAGCAGCGTAATGATCACTCGTAGCACACCACTACCGCAGGAACCCCAGGACATCCTGGACACGATCGGCTCGGTCGTGGGTACCCTGGAGGGAGACGCCCGAGAGATGGGTGTCGACGTAGACTGGGGCACAATCAAGTTCGAGACAGACACCGACGAAGAGCGGTACTTCACCTCGGCGGTGCCGAAGTACTACGCTCACTTGACCGTGAGCATCATGGGGCAGAAGTCGTGACCAAGCTCTACTACAACAACACGGCCACCTTCGTTCTGGAGGGTGCCCCAGAGGACATCGAACGGGCGTTTGATCGGGCAACCGAGGACGACTTCCCGTACAAGAAGAGCAACGGTCAGCCGTTCGACAATGACGACACCGACCAGCACCTGGCCTGGAACGTCCTGTCCAATGGTGTGACCGACATCAGTCAGCTCGATGGTTGGGCTGACTTCGAACGAGGCAAGATCACCTTCCGGGTGACGACAGTAGACGTGGAGGATGTGGAATGAGCAACAAGCCCTACAAGGAACCCGTTCGGTTCAACGTGGGTGGCTACCGTCTGAACGACAAGGGTGAGGTGGCGGGCCACTTCGGCCTGGACTTCAACGTTCGCACGGCAGTCGAAGCGATTGAGCAGGCGGAGTACATCTTCACCGGGGAGGACATCATCGTCATCCGGGTGGAGCGGACCAACTACTGATGCGCATTCTGATCACGGGTAGCCGTGACTGGGAAGACCTGGACACGATCCACGACGCCCTGACCCGAGCGGTCAGCGGGCATCATGGAGACATCGTGGTCGTCCACGGGGCAGCCAAGGGAGCAGACAACATGAGCGCCCTGGCTGCTTGGGCGATGGGTCTGAAGGTCGAGGCGCACCCCGCCATGTGGCAGAAGCACACCGACGAGTGTCCTGACTGGCACGAGGGGCTACCCACCTGCAAGATGGCTGGCTTCCGCCGCAACCGGGAGATGGTCGAGTTGGGTGCTGACCTGTGCCTCGCCTTCATCAAGGACGAGAGCAAGGGTGCGAGCATGACCGCGAAGTTGGCGGAGGACGCAGGCATCCAGACCTGGCGGTTCACCGCATGACCGGGTGGATCGTGATCGGCCTCATCGTTTTCGGTGGGGTCGCTTCCTACTTCCTGCTGACTCGTGCGTATGCCCAGACCTACTCGGAGAACCATCGGGACCGTTGGGATGACGACGTGAAGGACTACCTCGAAGAGGACAAGCACAATGGGTGACCACCAGTGTCCCATCTGCAAGATGAAGGGCTTCTGGGTGGCCTATGACTTCGATGTCAAGGACTACCGCTGTATCAACCACGTCGGCGTAGTAATGGAGGAACTGGATGTTGATTAGCAAGCCCGTACAGACGCTGGTGAACAGCCAGGTGTTCTTTCCGTACATGAATGACACGGAGCAACTGATCATTCTGGAGGCGCACCTGGAGGAGGCTCGGGCCGTTGTCGATCGGTACGAGGGTTGGTGGGAAGACAGCCCGGAAGACTCGTGGCGGTTCGAGCGAGACATCCGAGCGGCACTAGGAATGGCAGAAGCAAGTGAGCGGTAATCAGATCGAGCGCACGCGGTACAAGACCACGACGCGCAAGGACATCCCGCCCGCCGAGCGAAACGACCGCTGGCTGACACCGGACTGGATCGTGGATGCACTCGGGGTCTTCGACCTTGACCCGTGCGGGGCACCGGACCACGCCCTGGCTAGGCACACCTATCTCTTGGAGAACGGTGATGACGGTCTGATTGACCCGTGGTTCGGACGAGTGTGGTGCAACCCGCCTTACGGTCGGGAGATGCGACAGTGGATCGACCGCCTGGTTGAGCATGGAACGGGCACCGCCCTGATTCCGGTTGCAACCGGGACGAAGCTGTGGCAAGATGTAATCTTCCCGCACAACACGTCGATCCTGTACTGGCGGCACCGGATCAACTTCCGACACCGCGACAACAAGAAGGACGGGATGGTCTCGCCCCAGGCATCTGCGCTGGTGACGTTCGGGAACTTCGATGCAGACGCACTCGAAGCCGCAACGAGCCTGCCGGGTGTCTACACCCGCAAGGTTGTAACTTACAACTAAGGAGGAAACATGGCACTACGAGAAGGTTACATGGTGACCGTCCGCATGGACGACGTTCACCCCAAGCTGGGTGAGAAGTACCCCCTGCTTCCCGACGACCTCATCATCCGTGAGGACGAGGGGACTTGGTTCAAGGAGTGCCCCGGTCTGGCGATCGGCGGCTTTGTCCTCACCGAGGAGCAGGAGGCTACGCTGAAGCCGGTCAAGTTCCGCAACGTCGGGCTCGATTACAAGGTGGTGGACGAATGAACTTCGACACGTTGACGGGACTACCGGAGCTGCCCGAGGGCCAGTTCTGGCGGGTGGTTGAGTACGCATGGTCGTACTACGGTACGTCGGGGCCACAGGTTCAGATTGTGGAGAGAAGCAAGAAGGTTCTTCGTGCTCGTTGGTTCCAAGCGCCTGTCTCTCGTGATGTCGAACAGGTGATCGACGCGATCGAGATGAAGTACAAGGGCGACCTTCCCTCTCGCGTAGACGTGAAGAACGCCGCCGTCGAGCTCATGTCTCGACGCCTGAAAGAGGAAGAGCGGCGTCGAACGTGGGACGAAATCGCGGGAGACTACCCGCCCAACACCGTTAGGATTCCCGAATGAAGTTCCTTCCCTGGGTGCTGATCAGCCTGTTCGCTATCGTGGTGTTCGCTACGGTGTTCATCTCGATTCGCGTCTCGCTGCCGCGCAAGAAGAAGCCCATTGTCCCCGCCGACAAGATCGGTGAGGTGTTGAAGCCGTAGTGTGATAGACTGTCCCTATGACAGAACAATGGAAGGACATCCCTGGCTGGGAGGGCTATTACTCAGCCTCCGACCAGGGTGGAATCCGCTCAGAACCACGCACGATCACGCGTTCAGACGGTGTTGTGCAGTTCCACAAGGGTCGAGTGCTCCGAGACAAGATTAACGGCAACGGTCGTCCCACGGTGCAACTGGCACGCAACGGCAAGATGACACCCTACTTGGTTCATCGCTTGGTGGCCCTGACCTGGGTGCCAAACCCGGACAACCATCGAGTCGTTCGACATTGGGACGACAACCCCCTAAACAACACAGCAGCCAACCTGCTGTGGGGCACGTTCTCGGAGAACCAACTGGACCGTATCCGAAACGGCATCTACCGTAACGGCAGCGAGAATCGAACCCACTGTGTCAACGGACACGCGTTCACAGAAGACAATATCTATCGCGTCAAGTCACGTCCCGGACAACGAATCTGTCGAACGTGCGCGATTGAACGATCCCGCCAACAGCGGAGCAAGGAGGTAGCACCGAATGACTGACGACAGTTCCGACGTGCTGTTCTTTTGACCTGGAGACCCACAACGCGGGTCGGCAGTGGGAGATGCCGCCGCAGAAGTTCGTGCGGCTCATGCAGTACGCATGGGGTCGCAAGGGTGAGGTGGTGCTGACCACCGACTACGACGAGATGGTTGAGCAGGTTCGCAAGGCCCGCCTGGTCATTGGTCACAACATCCACAGCTTCGACCTCTCGGTGCTGTTCGGACAGGACTCGACCGAGGCCCTGCAAATGGCACTGGACAACCGGGTGCTGGACACCTTCACCTGGGCGTCCGTTGTCATGCCCTCCCCTGACGTTTGGCAGGATGAGGACGGAAACACGCAGTACCTCAACCGTGGCCGTTCGTTCCAGATCGGCGTGGCGATGAAGTGGCTGGGTCTCAACAACCTCAACCACCAGCTCGGCATCCCGCTGAAGGCTGCGCACCTCTACGACCTGGCGAAGAAGCACAACCCCAAGGGTACGCTGAAGCGTGACCTGGACTACGGGCTCATCCCTCTGGACGACGAAGAGTTCCTGGAGTACGCGCGACAGGACGTTGTTGCTGGGCGTGCGCTGGCTGTGAAGCTGCTGGAGAAGCCGGGCGGGGTGACACCCTACGTCTGGCGGGAGCAGAAGTTCGCTGCTGTCTGCGCACAGAACACCCGCAACGGGTTCATGGTGGACGTGGACGAGGCAACACGCCGGGTCGCAGAGATCGCACGCAAGCGGCAGGAGATCATGGACACGGTGGTGTCCAAGTACGGTCTTCCTACTGAGGGTGCGGCCCCGTGGGCTACGGCTGACGGCAAGGCTGCGATCTTCGCCGCCCTCGCAGACTTCGGGATCACCCCGGAGACACGAGAGGACTGGCCGCAGACAGACACGGGCAACCCCAGTCTCGGGGGTGAGGCCCTGATCGCACTGACCGAGGGCACACCCGCCGAGGACCTGGGGCGTGCGCTGGCAGAACTGAAGGGACAACGACCTCTTGCACAGCAAGCACTGGACTACGTGCAGTCGGACAGCATGGTCCACCCGGACATCACCTACCTCCAGCGTTCGGGTCGTCTATCTACGACAAAGCCCGGCCTCACCACTTGGACTAGCCGGGGACCTGGCGCGGTTGAGAAGGAGTACTTCATTGCTCGTCCGGGCTATAAGCTCGTTGAGTTTGACTACTCTAACGCCGATGCTCGAGTGGTTGCAGCGTACTCTGGAGACGCCGCGTACATCACTCGGTTCGATCCTGGGGTTGACGCGCACGAACTGACCGGGCGACTGGTGTTCGGTGAGAAGTACGACGAGGACCCGAAGCACTACCGCCAGGTGGCGAAGATGCTGACGCACGCCTATTCGTACGGTGCTCGCCCGAAGACCCTGACCTACCAGTCGGGGATCGACATCGAGATCACCACCATGTTCTGCCGCGTCATGGACGAGACCTACAAGGACGTTGTGGGGTGGCAGCGTAAGTCAGCCGAGCAGGGGGAGAGCGGCTGGATCACGAACGACTGGGGTCGCCGGATGATGGTAACCAAGGGGCGGTCGTTCACACAGTCCTCGGCTCTCTTGGGCCAGTCGGGCACCCGCGAGATTCTCGTGGATGGTCTGCTGACCCTTGCGGGACGGGGCACGCAGTACATCGCCATGCTGAAGGCACAGGTACACGACGCCATCATCATGGAGATTCCTGAAAAGGAGCTTGACAAGACGGTCGAGGTCATTGTAGAATCGCTTAGTCGCTGGTGGAAGCCAGAAATTGGCGGTCAGGCCGTCGAGTTCACACTGTCGCACGGCGAACCGGCTGACAACTGGTACGCTGCGGGACACTAACAGAGGAGAAGAAATGGCGGTACTGATCTTCGTGATCGCACTCGTCGTTGCGGCTGCATGGCTGGCGTTCGCGTCGTTCATCGTCATGCTGAACATCAACGACATCGCAGGATACCTCGTGGCTGGACAGGACGCTCCGTTCTGGCCGTTCGCGTGGATCATGCTCATCCTGGCACTCACCATTGGTGGGGGTAGCCGGGCAGCAAACAACTAAGGGAGAGCATGGCCGACGCCATCATCACCGATATGGCAATCTACCGGGAGAAGAAGCTGGGCAAGACCCTGCCTCATTTGACTGACGAACAGGTGAAGACCCGGTACAGTCTCGTCAAGCAGATCGAATCGGGGGCCGACTTCTCGGACGCCACCGCGAGCCGCCTGATGAAGGTCGTCTTCCCGAACGGGTACGACCCGAATAACCACCCGGAGGACAACGGCAACGTGCTGTGGGCCGAGGGCATTCGCCGGGGGGTGTTTGTGCCCTGAATGCTCGCTTCATTGACGGTGCGCCACCCGGACTTCCTGCACCCCAGGAACGTCCGGGGCGCATCGAGTACCTCTACCTGACCGAAGACGAGAAGCCAGTAGTTGACGCGCTTGACCGTGCGATCGACAACCTGCCGCCTCTCACCCGTCTCCGTTGCAGGAACCCACAGACGAAGGAAGTAGCGGGCAAGACCCGCATTCACTATCCTCACGTCGACTACGACGAGCGCACACCACCCACAGAACGGGAGGCGTGGCTCATGTGTCAGACCAAGGGCGTACGATGCCCGGTGGCTGCGCAATGCCTGGCCGCAGGACTGGCTATCAAGGCTCCGGGAGGAGTCTGGGGTGGTCGTGTCCTGGTTGACGGTCAGGACTACTATGGGTCGAAGACCCGAAAGAAGGAGGAGAAGCTTGGCTGAGTCCAAGAACATCTACGAGATCATCAGTTCCATCGCTAAGGAGGCTGGTGCTCTCGCCAAGACCAAGGAGTCGAGCGGTGTACCGTTCGCGTTCCGTGGTATCGACGCGGTGGTCAACCACCTTGCCGACAAGCTGGATGACGCAGGCGTGTTCTTCACGGCTGAGGTCATCGAGAAGCTCACGAGTGTTCGGGAGGTAGCCGCCAACAAGGCGATCACCCAGACCGACATCATCGTGAAGTACACCTTCTACGCTCCCGATGGAAGTTCCATCAGCACCGAGGCTGCCGGTCTCGCCCAGGACTACGCGGATCGTTCCGCTGCCCAGGCACAGTCGGTAGCCCTCCGTGTGGCGCTGCTCCAGCTCTTCCACCTCCCGACAACGGAGAAGTCGGACGAGCGCACCTACGAAGAGCCCGAGGTTCTTGGTGAGCGCACGCAGCGACAGATCGAGAAGGATACGGCTGAGGCCAAGTCCGCTGGTGCGATGAAGGAGACGGTCGAGAGCGTCCGCGCGGAGATGGGTCGCATCATCGAGACCTCCGGTGGGAAGGTGGCCCCTGAGGACGCCAACTCCATCATGGAGGAAGTCGCGCCGGGCAAGGACCCTGCGGGTTGGACGATCACCCAGCTCAAGAAGGGACGGGAGAAGCTCGCCGCACTTGCCGCTGAGCGGGGGGTGAAGTAATGAATGTCGCAGAGACTGAACTGGACCTGCGTGTCATCAACTACCCTCACGAGGGCGACGGGTCGGTTCTCCGTACGGTGGCCTTCGGGCCTGCCTCTTCGGAGATCGCGCTTCTGATCGAGGTTGACCCGGAAGGTGGCGAGGTTCCTCGCATCACCTACACGGTTGGCAACGGCCCAACGAACGAGGAGCTGGCAGAGTCGGTGTCCGAGATGCTGCACGAGATGGCTGATCTGATCAGCGATGCGGGCCAGCACCCGGACTTCCTCGCCGCAGTAGCCGAAGCCTCGGCAGACAACTGAAAGGGGGTGACGCATGACTAAGCCCGAACTGGCGCTCTACGCCAACGCAGACGGTACAGGCCGTGCGTACAAGCACCCCTTCCGCAAGGGAGAGGATGGCAAGCCGCTGTCCTCTCCCTCGGTGACCACGGTCCTGAAGCAGGTGGACAAGCCCGCCCTCATCCAATGGGCGGCTGACCGCACGCTGGACTGGGCGATCGAGAACGCCTCGCTCCTGCTGTCCAAGTCCGACGAGGACGCGTTCCGCTGGGGCAAGTACCGCTGGGCCGATGTTCGTGACGAGCGAGCAGAGGTCGGTACCGGTATCCACGAGACGATCGAGATGCTTCACACCGGAGGCTGGAACTTCCCGGCCCTCGATGAGGAGCAGCAGGCGATCATGGATCAGTGGCGATGGCTCAACGAGCGGTACGAGTTCACGCCGCACCGTTCAGAGTTCACCGTCTGGGGTGGCATGGACCAGGAAGCCTTCGACGGCTACACTGACGAGGCCACCACCGGGTTCACCTACGCGGGAACCGGCGACGGTCTGTGGGACATCCTCGATCGGAAGACGGGGCAGTTCTACTCCAACGTCGTGATCGACCTGAAGACCAGCAAGAACACGTGGCCGGAACACTGGCTGCAGCTTGCGGGTCTGATGTTCGCGGATGTCATCATGGAGAAGCAGCCGGATGGCACCTGGGTCGAGATCACGAACGAGTGGGACAAGTCTGACGGGGTGGCGATCATCCACCTCCGTGCGGACAAGGCCGAGGTGAAGATGGAAACCGACCTCGAACTGAACCAGCTCCGCTACAAGCAGTTCCAGAACCTGGTGCGCTCGTGGTACGGTGGCAAGGCGGTCGAGGAGTACGTGAAGAACCGCGACAAGACGGACGCACTCGCGTTCCGGTAACAAGTTGGTAACGCACGCCGAAAAGGGGTTGACAAGCCCCCGACGTGTGGTACAGTAACAGACGTTGGTTCAACAACCAGCGATCCCTATGGACGAAAGAGAAGCAATGACTGACATCAACCCCAACAACTACGACGGCTCCAATGTCACCGTGGTTGGTCGTGCCGGTGGCGAGCCTGAGGTTCGCACGTTCGGTAACGGTGGCTCGCAGACCCAGCTCACTGTCGCGGTGAGCAAGGGTTACAAGGACCGCAACTCGGGTGAGTGGAAGGACACGGGCACCGACTGGTACACCGTGACGGCCACACCTGAATACGCCGACGAGAACTGGCCTACGATCGAGAAGGGCGACAAGGTTCGAATCGACAACGGTCGCCTGGAGTTCCGCCCGTACCTCACGAAGGACGGCGAGGCTCGGGTCGAGGCCCGCATCACCTACGGCACCCTCGTGGTGGTCGAGGCTAAGGGTGACCGCCCGGCTGCTGGCGTCAAGGCGTTCTAAGCAGCAACGGTTCTGAGGTGTGGTACACTAGACGAACCGATTGATCCCGGCCCTCCGCGAGGACTGGCCGGGCTCTCCGCCCTTGTAGCTTAATGCGGCAAAGCACCTGTCTTGTAAACAGGAGTAGCCGGTTCGAGACCGGACTGGGGCTCGTTGTAACTTACAACTAAATGATCTGACGGGGGTGCTGTTGGCTGGCACCGACAGCCTGTTAAGCTGGTGGCGAGAGCCCGTCCCTGGTTCGATTCCAGGCGTCAGAGCAAAGAAACTCAACAGTGGAAAGCAACACCTTTCGGAGTGTGGGCTAGTGGTAAGTCGCTGGGTTAGGACCCTAGAGACCGGAGGTTCGATTCCTCCCATTCCGACCGTCTGAGTTCGAGTACGGTATGTTATACTCGAACTCGTGGCCTACAAAGATAAAGAGAAGCAGCGAGCCGCAGGGCGTGCGTACTACGAACGCAACAAGGAGAAGATCAACCTCTACTCCCAGGCACGACGAGCTGATCTGAAACAACGAATCACCGCGATCAAGGAATCAACGCCTTGTACGGATTGTGGGAACTCCTACCCCGCAGTGTGCATGGACTTCGATCATATCGAGGACAACAAGATCGCTAACGTTGCAACACTAGCCGCCAACGGTGCGCTGTGGTTGACAATTCAAGAAGAGATTCAGAAGTGCGAATTGGTTTGTGCTAACTGCCACCGGCTTCGCACACAGAGTAGGCTAAGTAAATAGAGTTGGCTGTAGAACAGTGGTAGTTCGCCGTCCTGTGAAGACGGAGGATGCGGGGTCAGAACCCGTCAGTCACCCCATTTCGGCTAGGACGGAACGACCGCAGGGGTACCGTAAGCCGACCCTGAATACCCCCGAGAACAGAATGCGGATACTGCGGGGCGAATAAGGACAGCGGGATGCACACCGTGGGAACAAGTGCTTTGCTTTGCAAGGGGAAACAGTAGCCCCGCCACCCTGTCAAGGTGGAGATTACGAGTGCAAGTCTCGTGCATCGCGCGCAACATAAGAGCGGGGTCCCGGCTACGACCAGGGACACACAGGGTAGTGACCCACCACTAGGGTAGCGACCAACGCCATATCAAGCGATCCGGGATTAGGCGGGCCTCCAAAACCTGCCGTGCGGGGTTCAACTCCTCGGCTTGGTGCAACGATCGTGGAAGGATCGGGATGTACGAAGAGTCAAAGCGCAAGCACTACGATAAGAACCGCGAGCGGTATATCGAGCAGGCTAAGGCTAGAAAACTAGAACTGAAAGAGCTGGTTAGGTCCCTCAAAGACCGTCCCTGCGAAGACTGTTCAAAAAAGTACCCGTTCTACGTGATGCAGTTTGATCACGTTCGTGGGAAAAAGATTGGGAACGTAGCAACCCTAATCGAGAAGTGCAACAAACAACTGCTGCTGGACGAGATTGCTAAGTGTGACGTAGTTTGTGCTAACTGTCACGCAGAGAGAACTTGGTCTAGGCTTCAGTAACATGGGGTGCTGGTGTTTAACGGCTCAGCATACCTGGCTTCCACCCAGGCGGTGAGGGTTCGAATCCCTCGCACCTCACGGGAGAGCGAGTTCGAATCTCGTTCACCTAACGCAGTAACAAATGATCCGAGTTGATGTAACGGTAGCCTGCCGGGTTCTGACCCCGGTCGTCTTGGTTCGAATCCAGGGCACGGAGCAAATACAACTTCATATAGCATTGCGGGATAGACCGGAGGCGGTTCCGGCCCGGCCTCATAAGCCGAGTACGCGGGTTCGATTCCCGCTCCCGTAACTCATGGGCTCCCATGTTCCAAGGGGGCGACAGTGCCTTGCAAGCACCGTGCGGCGGGTTCGATTCCCGTGGGGTCCACGCAGTTGGGTTGTCCGTAAACATCGGGGAATGGAACGGACGCAAGTCGCATTAGTGTAATGGCAACACACCAGGCTCTCAACCTGGGGTCGGGGGATCGTAACCCCCATGCGGTACGCAGTAACATTTGGCTCCTTGATGGAACAGTAGACGTGCCAGGCTCAGACCCTGGTGTCCGAAAGGGCGTGTGGGTGCGAATCCCACAGGGGCTACGCAGTAACAAACGCCTTTCTAGCTCAGCGGAAGAGCAAGTGGCTACGAACCACTAGGTCGGGAGTTCGAATCTCTCGAAGGGCACGGCGGTATGGCAGAGCATCTAGGCAGTAGGCTGCAACCCTACGCACCTCGGTGAGAATCCGAGTACCGCATCCACTACGCTTTCTTAGCTCAGAGGCAGAGCACCTGGCCTACACCCAGGGTGTCGGGGTTTCGAAATCCTCAGGAAGCACGGGTAAAACGGTAATAGGATCGCTTCGGTAGTACGAGAATGCTGAACTCTTCCTGTATCCGGGGGCTTTATATCTCGTTTAGCCCCACCTCATGGCAGCCTAGCTCATCGGTTAGAGCACTCGCCTGATAAGCGAGGGGCAGATGGTTCAACTCCATCGGTTGCTACGCAACACATGGCGTCTTAGCCCAACGGCAGAGGCAATAGGTCGAGAGCCTATACAGTGTGGGTTCGAAACCCACAGACGCTACGCAACAACAATGGGAACGTCGCATAGCCTGGACGATTGCAGCGGACTGTAAATCCGCCACAGAGAAAGACACATCGTAGGTTCAAATCCTACCGGTCCCACAATGCGGTACCCGAGCCCCTGAGAAGGCCACCGTGCGTGAGCACAACGGGAGGTACCTACCGCAGTAACCCGCTCTAGCTCAGTGGCAGAGCACCCGGTTGAAACCCGGGAGGTCGACATCTCAGAATTGTCGGGCGGGGCGCTTGGCTCCTTAGCTCAGTTGGTTTGGCGAAAGCCTTAGAGTTAAGGTGTGCTATACTTACCTGATGGGTAAGACAAAGACAGAAACAAAAGAGCAGTACAACGCACGCATGGCTACCTACATGCGGGAACAGTACCAGCGCAACGCCACTTGGATGCGCGAGTACAAAGTGTCCCTAGGCTGTGCGGATTGCGGCTACAACGAACATCACGCAGGACTAGAGTTCGATCACCGAGAGGGACGGGCAAAGGGAGAGCGTGCGGTTGCCGGTCTTATGGGCCGCAGCCTCAACCGAATCAAAGAAGAGATTGCAAAGTGTGACGTGGTTTGTGGAACGTGTCACAATGTCCGCACTTGGAATCGACTTCAACTATCCCTCCTTAGCTGAGACAGATTAGCAGTTGGCTCTTAACCTTCGGAGGTGGGTGCAATTCCTACAGGGGGGACTTTTGGATCAATCGCATAGTGGCTGATTGCGCGGGGTTGCTAACCCCGTAGGGTGAAAGCCCTCGCAGGTTCGAATCCTGCTTGATCCGCGTTGGAAGTTACAACACATGGGCTGTTGAGCCGAGATTCGGCCTACCGGCTGCGCTCTCGAAAAGCGTTAGGGGTGAAAGCCCCGTCTGGGTTCGAGACCCAGGCAGCCCGCGCAACACACGAAGGAGGATCGTGACACGAGAAGTAACAGAAGCGTTTCTTGACACGCTCTACGGTGATACCGTGGGGCGTGTTTCCGTATGGTGGCGTAGTTCACCTGGCTCGAAGAGCCCCTACAACAAGCAAGCATGGTTCACCTGGCCCGCCGAGAAGGGTCAGATGCTGGACTACATCGAAGGCGTGTCCGACAAGGACGTGTGTGTAACGACCACGACCTACAGCCGTGACCGCCGCACGCCTGAGTTCACACAGAAGACGCAGGCGATCTGGATGGACTCGGATGTCTGTGAGGGCGAGAACTATCGAGTCCCTCCGACGTACACGATTCAGAGTTCGGCTGGCCGCTGGCAGCACTTCTGGGCTCTTGACGAACCCATCGAAGCCATGCGTGCCTCGGAACTGGTACACCGCATCTCCATCGCGCACGACAAGGATGGAGCGGACCAGTCCTCCTGGCCGTCCAACAAGATCATGCGCGTCTTCGACACGATGAACACCAGCCACGGATTCCCCGTGCGGGTCAAGCTCGTGGAGAACAACGGTGTGGTGTACTCGATCGAGGACCTCGAACAGCCGTACAAGGATGTCATCATCCCGAACCGTGCGATCGTTCGTGACCTTCCTGACCTCCACCCTGAGGACCTGCCCGCCTACGGCAACGTCCTGGCTAAGCTCAACAGCGACCTCGTAGAACTGGTGACGAGCGAGCCCAAGGGCGACCAGGACCGCTCTCGTCTGCGCTACAAGATGCTGATGGAGCTGTTCCGTGCGGGGCTGTCCTTCGAGGAAGCCCTGGCGGTGGCGTGGAAGTCCCCGGCTTCACGGAAGTGGAGTGAGGAAGACCCTCGTGGTCTGGCGGGACTGATCGCAGAGGCGGCTAAGGCTTCGGCTGAGGCAGGAACACCGTCCAGCGAGCCCCACGATCCGTTCTCAGAGGGTGTGGACGACGAGGTGGAACTGGCTATCGACAAGCCGGTCACGATCCTCACAGAGGACGAGCGCCTCGAACTGTCCCGCAACCCGTCGTTCATCGAACGGTACAACGCCTACGCACGCCGTCGTCTGTCACACGACAACGCGGCCTACGACCGGCTGAACGCGTGGATGCTACTGAGCATGGCGTACATGGACACGGGCTACATCCCCAACGGCAACAAGCTGGGTGGCAAGGGCAAGCTGAACTTCTTCGGCTGCGTGATCGGTGAGACTACCTCGGGCAAGACATCTTCCTTCAACCTGATGAAGGGTGTCCAGCGTGAGTACTTCTACGACGACCCGGAGTACAACCTGGGTGGCAACGCGTCGGAGACCGCCCTGGTCAAGGCGCTTCACACTCGGGACGGACGACCTGCGCTGTTCAACAGTGACGAGGCATCGGGTGTCCTTAAGGTGTGGGTCGGCCAGGACTGGTCGGCGGGTATGCAGGAGCGGATCACCGAGCTGTACGACGGTGAGGTTGCGCCCCTGCTGCGTAGTGCTAAGGGTGAGTCGGTGGTCAAGACCACGCCCGCCCTCCTGGATGTGTACCTCGCTGGTACGCAGAAGGGTGTCATGCAGTACATGACCGAGCCGCTGTTTGAGTCCGGGTTCATCCCGCGATTCATCTTCGCGATCGGTAACCCGCCTCGCGTGGACGACAGCATGTTCGACCTGACCCGTGGAGAGTACCAGGCTGAGGGCTTCGACCCTGCGGCTCGACAGATCGCGGCCACGCTTCACGCCAACCGCCAGTATCTGCGTGAGTTCAACGGCGGGGAGTCCCCCGTCACCATCTCGCGCGATGCTAACGATCGGTTCGTGACAGCAGCCACCACGCTGAAGAACGAGTACCGCACACACCCGATGTGGAACCTGATCCTGCCGAGCCTGCTGCGGTGGAAGGACAACGTGGACAAGGCTGCGGCCCTGATCGCGATGGACAACCGACGCACGGAGGTAACGCTGCTGGACATGCTCCACGCCCTGAACGCGGGTGAGGAGTGGCTGACCAACATGCTGCGAATCATCAGCCGTCTGAACGCGTCGAGCCACGAGCGTGCCTGCAACGACATCTACCAGTACGTCAATGGTCGAGGCGGTCGGGTTGGGGCTACTGCCCTGTTCCGCAAGTTCTCGCAGTACAACGACTGGGAGATGGCAAACTTCCTGAAGTCGCTGAGCAACCAGCGCCGTGTCTGGAAGGGCGATCAGAAGGAGTCGGGCCGCGAGTACTTCTACAGCGACACCTATGAGGAGAGCAAGTGAGCTTCTACACTATCGAAGCGGTCTGTAAGAACTGCGGTGGTAAAATCTTCGCGCGTGCGCCGCAACGAGAGCTGTTTTGGACACACCAAAATCAGGAATATCGTTGCCCCAGTCCGGGATTTGCAGAACCCAAGGAGAACAAGTGAAGATCATCGCACTAGACCCCGGCAAGATCACGGGCGTGGCAACGGGTTGGTTCACAGACGTTGAGCCGCTCACCGTGCGTTCCGTCGAGGCGGTCAGTTACAGCAAGATCGTAACGCCCGCCTGGTGGGAGTGGGTGGATCAGTTCGATGTGATCGTCTCAGAGAAGTTCGACCTTGCCAACAACAAGTTCAAGGCCGACCTATCCTCCGTGAGGATCGAAGGCATGATGGACCTGATGTTGCCCTACCGGGTTGAATATCGGGGTCGTCAACTGAAGAGTCAGGTGTCCGACAGCCTGCTCAAAGAACACGGACTGTGGACTACGGGCAAGCAGGTCGACTGGGAAGACGGGCGTGATGTCAACGACGCCCTGATTCACATGGTCGGCCATGTTGCCTTCACCATGAAGCACGTCCCCACACTGAAGAAGTACTTCCGATGAGCAAGACGTGCGTCTACTGCAACTGGCGTCCCGGCGTCTTGCTCGAACAGATGGATGACGACGATGGTGGTATCATCGAGGTCGATGTCTGTTACGAGTGTTACTGGGACGAAGAGGAGAGCGAACGATGATGCCAAGCGTTGACCTGATCCGGGCCGAGAGGTACCGGCAGCAGCAGTCCGAAGGGTACAGCCCCGAGGAGGACAAGGGGCGGGCTCACGAGCTGGCTGCGGCGGCGGCTGTTTACGCCCTTGCTGTAGCGCAGGAAGCGGCCCCCGGATACGAGGTGCTTTCCTACGACGAGTGGGGTCTGCCCGCTAACTGGCCGTGGGACGGGAAGTACTGGAAGCCGAAGGATGCTGAACGCAACCTGATCCGTGCGGGGGCACTAATTGTGGCCGCGCTTGATTCACTGAGGAGTAACACCAAGTGACCGAACCTAAGGTTCTCTATTTCGACCTGGAGACAAGCCCCCTCACGGTGGTAACGTTCTCCCTGTTCAAGCCCATCATCTCGATCCAACAGATTCGCGAGCACGCGCGCATCCTCTGTTGGTCGGCCAAGTGGAAGGGCGCGAAGCAGCGGGTCAAGTTCGACAGCGAGTACCACTCCGACTACCTGACGATGCTCACCGGCATCCGGGACCTCCTGGATGAAGCAGACATCGTGGTCGGGTACAACTCGGACTCGTTCGATGTGCGCTGGGTCAACGCCCAGTTCCTGAAGGCGGGACTCGAACTGCCCAGCCCGTACGAGAAGGTGGACCTCTACAAGGTCAACAAGCGTGCGCTGTATCTGGCGAGCGGCAAGCTCGACTACCTGGCTCAGACCCTCCTGGGTGAGAGCAAGGTCACGCACAGCGGTATCACCATGTGGATGGACGCCATGTGGGGTGACGAGAAGGCCAAGGCATCCGCCTGGCGCACCTTCAAGAAGTACGCGATGAAGGACACGGCCCTGCTGGAGCCGCTTCACGAGAAGCTCCTGCCGTTCATCCGTAACGTCAACGTGGCCCTCTACTCCGACAGCGAGATTGCCTGCACCCACTGTGGTTCGGACAACATCCAGCGTCGGGGCTACCGCCGCACTACAGCGGGTACGTTCCAGAAGTACGTCTGCCTGGATTGCAAGTCGTGGTCGTACGACCCCAAGCGTCTGGACACCACGGCACTTCGCCCGATGAGCGCCTGATGAGCACTAAGCCCCATCCCTGCGAGGTTCTTGACCAGCACGTCTGGGCCTGTAACCTGAAAGAGTGGCGCTGCTTGCTTTGCGGGGCGCTAAGGCCCTAGAAAACAAGAGAACCCCCGACTCACTGTGAGCCGGGGGTTTTCGTGTATCTACTCTTAGGCTTCTGTAGGCGGTCGCGCGTCGATGGTCTTCTGCTCGGCAGGGGTCAGTTCCAGCTTCTTGATCTGCTCAGCGGAAAGCCCCCACGAGATCGCAAGGGCCATGACACGGCGGTAGTAGCCCTGGAACGCACGCCACAGCTTCCACCACAGGTCCTCCATGATCTGTCGCATACGACGATCCGACTCCTGCTGTGCCCACATCTCCTGGACATCAGGCGCTCGGTTCTCCCGGCTGCCCAGCTTGGCTCCACGCCGTGTGAATACCGCAGCCACGATGCTCAGGACCACGCCAACAGCACCCGAGATGATGAGGCCGATCCATTCGGTGTTGAACTCCATTACCGACCTCTTTACTTACGCAGGAGTTGCGACCAGAGCCACATAGTCCGAATGATCAGGGGGACAGCGAGGGCTGTGAACCCGGCAGCGCCCGCGATTCGGGTTACATCCCCGGTACCGTAGGCGATCCAGGTAATGATCGCGGTGTAACTTCCAACTGTCAGGCTAACAATAGAAGACCCCACTCGCTCGATATTCTCGAAGTAACGAGAGCGGTCGATCGATCCTAGGGCAGCTACAGCAGCCCCTAGAATCAAGAGACCGGCCCAAAACCAAGAGTAACCATCCGGGGTCGTCGTTTCAAATGAGGGCGGCGCGGAGATCAAAGAGGAGACCCCGAACCAGATTAGGACAACGTAACCTGCGGTAAGACCCACCTGAAAGGAGATAATAGGGGACCAAGCCCACAGAGCAAACCGACTAATTCGGTTCTTCTTCGGGCGAGGCGGGTGGGGCATCGTGTTGTCGAACGAGTTAGACATTATCCACCGAACCCGTCAGCAAAAATTCCCGCGATAACCAACCCGAGGGCGATAACGGCAGAGACGATAATGGTGATCAGGTTGGTGGGCTTAGGCTGATCAGGTTCCTCTGGAGTGGTGGGTGTCTCCGGCTCCTCCGGTGTTGTCGGCTCCTCCGGTGTTGTCGGCTGCTCGGGTGTCTCCGGCTCCTCCGGAACATCCGGTCCAGAATCAACAGGCTCTCCGGGTTCAGGGACGACAACCACGGGCTTCTCCTCCCAAATAGCCGAGACAGTGATGTCGGCTGTGATGGGCTTAGTGAAGTCGTAGTCCCAACCCTTGAAGTTGTACGCGTCCTGAGAAGGTGCCGTGGGCTCGGGGAACAGGCTACCGTTCTCTACTGTATGGGTTACTACGTCGTTAGTCAGGTTGAGGTACTTGACAGTGACAACATGACGAACCACCGGCTTGGGCGGGGAAATGACCCCAAGGTCCTTTAGACCAGAAACACCCGCGTCAGTAAAGCCCGAGCTGTGGTGGTAGTGGTCGTCAATTACGAACCACACGTTGGAGCCCCGGGACTGCCCACCCGGAAGTTCGGAAATAACAAAGCCGACCACATTAACGATTTGGTTGGCCTGCAAGTTGTCGTTGCCGTTGTACGGAGCGTCGGTGCTTGGGGCTGGACGACGACGCACGGTGGTATCCGACTTGACCTGGCGCTGACTAGGCCCAATCTGCGGGCGGCTGGCGTCAGTAAGACCCTCGATACGCGGACGAGCACCGTTGGTGTACGACCACCCCCGGTACTTAAGGTGATTAGCGTAATCCGCAACACGGTGAACGTAGACGTACTTTCCGAGGTCAGCCACCGCGTAAGAACCCCACCCGGTACCGGAAGCCATAAGTCCGGACCCCAGGGCTACCCCGACGTGGCCGTACGTGGAGTAGTCAAAGTAGTGGTACGCGCCCGGAGGAGCTGCGTTGTAGTCCATCGAGACGATCTGGCTGGCGTTCATTGCAGCCTTAGCCGTAGCGTAGGAGTTGGGAGTGGGCCGACCGAAGTGGGTCTCCCAAAAATTGCCCGCAAATGTCTGGCAGTAGGACATGCCGTTTCGGACGTAGTTCTGCGGGGAGCGTCGAACAGTTTCCTGGGCGACTGCAAGGGCGGTAGTCATAACGCTTTCCTCTCAAAGATCACTACCCATTCTACCAGCCCCGTACGGGAAAGACCCTTAAGACGTGCGCAGCCCGCGAACTCGAAAAACTAAATCCTTCTTTCTAGAAACCTAGTCTGCAAGCGTGGGGGCAGCCTCTCCAAAGCGCTGACCCGGAAGGCTCATCGCGACGAACGGGTCAGGCACATACTGAGAAGCTTCCCGGATGTCTCCGTCATAGTCCACCAGTCCGGTCGCCTGGTCGGTCATTCGGATGTGGTATTCGTCGTCTACCCACTCCAGCGTGTAGTGCCCTATCGGAGGGCCCTGCAAGTACGGGGGCTCTGCTTCTACCCTCTTCATGAAAGGAATCATCAGGTGGGTCCTACGTAGCGGAGATGAAGACGAGAAGTGACCACTTCATCGTACTGGCGAATGTCTCCCGCAGCCCCGGAGTGGTACTGGAACTGGATATAGCTGCCCGCAGCGCAGACCAGCTCCTGGTACAGGTGGTTCACGCTGAAGGCTCCCGCCGCACAACTCGCGCCATTCATGCGGACTTGAGACCCGTTCTGGAACATGCGCACGTTCCCCCAAGACGAAGAGGACAGGTTGAACGAAAGCTGACAGTCGAAGGCCCAGCGCCCGGCCTGGTTGATATAGAAGGCGGTCGCCCCGTCATATGCGAAAGCGTTGCCCGGATTGACGACACCGTAACTGCCACCAGTCCAGTAGACCCAACGACGGGTACCGTCCGAGGTGGGGTTTCCAGTAATGGCGTATTCTCCGGACGCCACAACGCCGCCGTCAGGGTAGTAGTCCCACCCGGTGTAGCCGCTGTACTGCCAGTAGTAGTACAGCTTGGTGCCCTCGGTGTAGAACCGCTGACCCTCGTGACGGAAGTTACCGCTGTTGCGGCCATAGGCGGTGACAGCGGCAGCCTTGTCCCAGACGCGAGCGATTCCTTCCTGCTTCCAGGTTCCTCCGATCTTCTTGAACTCGACATTGAGTTCCTCCACAAAGACCGAGTAGCCGATGGGGTAATCAAAAGCGGGTGGCATGTAGTCCAGATTCGGAACCACGTGCTTGGTCGCCCCGACAATGCGCCACGAAGACCACGAGGTCCCGAACGAATAGCGTCGCTCCCACTTGGTACCTGCAGGGCCACCGTCCAGGGCCGAAGCATTATCGTAGATGCTAGAAACAGTCTGAAGTACCCAGTCGTTACTGAGGCGTTGAACCTGGATGTGATACCACGCGTCAGTGGTGGTCGGGCGGTTGCTCATGCTCGCTCCGACGTACCAGCCCGTGTCCTTCAGGTTATTGAAGTCCGTGCCAGACACGTCGGGGACTTCGATGTCGCGAGTTGCCATGACACGCTTGCCGTTGTTCTGGTAGATAGTTCCCTGAACGTCGAGCATACCCTGAGAGCGATACTTGCCGATACCGATACCCAGCGCTCCGTCCCAGTCCATGAAGACCGCTTCGGAGGCCACATTGACGGTTACTGTCTTGACGGTATTGCCTGTGTCGTAGCCGTTCTTTCCGAACAAGTCCCGAATAGAGACCTCGACCTCGTACTCGGCGCTAGACAGGTAACCGGAGAGAACCCTATCAGCCGTCCATGTTGTGCCGACAACCCCTGTGTTAGTCCAAGCCACGACGGTAGTCCACGATCCGCCCGTAAGGCGGGTACGAATCTGGTACTCCATAAGGTTCTTTTCACCACCGAAGTTGAGACTAGATACCGACGAGTTAGGGGTTACGCGAAGATACGTTCCGGTAGGCGACGGGGTTGTTCCACCGGCGTCGCTAGTTCGAGTGATTGTGGGGACCGGAAGGTTAGGGAAGTTATAGGCCGTTACTGCTACGGTGTTAGAGTAAGCGTTGTTTACGCGCCCACGGGAGTCCGTTGCGACCACGCTAAACGGCACTGCACCTGAGAGTGCGACGGCATTAGCGAACGGGGCACCTGAAGAAGTGGTCTGTCCGTTTAGGGTCACCTGGATAGTGGAGATGGTGGAACCGCCGGAACCAGCCGCAGTAACAGTGGGTGTTAGCTTTGACCAACGCTGAACGTATCGATCAGAACCACCCATCAGCGTGGGAATGTCGGGGGATGACACCTGAGAGTCGGACCAAGACACGCTAGAAACAGTCGGCTTGACGCTGGAAGGGACAGTCAGTGGCAGGTTGACGTATTCCGTGCCGATGATTGTTCCACCCGAGGATGCTCGGGTGATCAGTCGAATAATGGCCGATCCGCCGACAGGCGATGTAGAATTAGGCAGAAGGGTGTGGGCCGGGGTCCAGTCTGTGGATGTGTCAGTACCCACGATGTTCGTCTGGATGTCGACATAGCTGTAACCACCATCGACCGAGTAAGCCACGTCATGGTAGAACGACGAGCTAGCAGGGGCGTGCGTAATCGTATAGGTCGATCCCGTGTTTCCCGAGGTCGGGGAAACGCTAGGGTCTGTGGCTCGCGGGATGGTGGGAAGGGCCAGCGTCGAACTAACGGACGCGGTTCCGAGGATGGAGTCGTTGCTGTTGTAGGACGCCGAAACCGAAATAATCTTTGACCCATCGGGGTCGTGGGTTACTACGGTGGTTCCCGAAGCCCAGTAGTTGGTAGCAAACGTTCCTCGGAAATCATAGGTCGAGGTGCTGGTACTCCAGACCTCGCCATTAACACCCGCACTACCTGAACGACCCGGGTTGAGGTTGTACGGCGAAGCGTTAGTGATACGCTCTTCACCACGGACGTACCAGTTGAGGGTAGTCTGATTCGTAGCGATGTCCTGAGATACGACATCGACCTGGAGTACCAGCCAGACGCGGGCGCTTGTGCCCGGTCCCGTGAACTCATTTTCCCATGTTGCCATGTGTTACGCTCCTACGTAGCGCCAGACGAGGCGGCTGCCTGTCGTCTTCGCTTCCTTCTTACCCTCGTAGTCTGCAATCTTAGCACGGTCCTTGATGTGCGCTCGCGGAGACACGAAGTTGACGTTGTTGGCGTCCGTGGGGTCAGCCTCCCACCAGGACAGGGCGGTCTGATCGTTGCGAATCTGAAGACCGCTGGGATGAACGAAAGTGTTGAAGCTGGAGTTGTCCGACGAGATAGCTACACCCGTAACCGCAGTCGGAGTTCCCTCAGCCGTGAAGCCGTCAGCACCCAGCTCGAACACCGCGTCGTAAGCTGTGATCGTTACCTCGCCGGTAGCGGCGTCCACGATGAAGGTAGGGTCGCCCGATACGTTGTAGGCAAAGATTCCCGCGTTGGTCAGCTTGACACCCGTGTTAGCTGCCGCGTCTGTCTGTACGGTGACGCCCGTGATGGGCAGCAGCAGGAGGCCGTCGCTGGCCGCGGAGGTTGCGGTCTGTCCGTCTTCCGCGACCAGTACGATCTTGGCGTAGTAGGTCAGCCCTGTCAGCAGTCCAGGGACTACCACCTCACCAGGTCCCGTCAGCGGCGCTCCCGCACGGACGTAGGTACCGCCCACATCCGTCGAGATGGCGGCGTAGGCGTACTTGATGTAGGGCTCGTAGCCGGAACCCGAGTACTGAACTCGCAGCAGTCCGGCGTACTGATCGAGCGTGGGCGCACTGGCAGCCGCGGGGGCCGTAATAACAGCGTCTGCGGTTTCTGTCACGGGGTCGCTGAGCGCAGAGACACCGCCGAAGTCAGAGGTAGCACCAACCTGGAATGTCCACACCTCACCGGGCTCAACTACCCAGCGTGCGGCAGGGGAAGAAACTGAAGTCAGGAAGAGGAGTTCCGTGTCCGTGGAGCGCTTACCGTAAATGTCGTATCCGATAACCGTGAGCGGGTCCGCGTTGATATCCTCGGTAACTTCATCCCAGGTCAGATCGAACCACGCCATCGGTGTGAATCCGCTAGCGTCCCATCCTGCGCCCGCTGTAGCCACCAGTCCAGTAGGCGGGATCGGCACAGTGGGGTCGATGTGGGGATCGGTGATCGTGATGTCCTGCGAAGCGCTGACAGTACCGGCGTTTCCCAGTCGGTCGTAGCCACGGAGGCGTACGCTAAAGTCACCCCAAGCCCCCGGGTTGATAACGATTTGTCCCGCCGCTACGATCGGGGTACCGGCAGTGACCCAGGTAGCACCTGCGTCGTCGGAGATTTCCGCCGTCACGTAGGCCAGACGGGCAGGAGCAGGCAGGCCGTCGAGGGTTCCACCCCAGACAGCGAAGATGTTTCCTACTCCGTCCGTGTACAGGTCCGCCAGGTCAGGACCGTCGATGTCGACA
>Ga0209066_10002349_pt1 | contig 23041 bp, 20 predicted proteins | sample All_14_2_FD_187198 | JGI IMG/M metagenome (GOLD analysis project Ga0209066, IMG submission 187198) | Freshwater microbial communities in response to fracking from Pennsylvania, USA - Allegheny Zone_MetaG_DW_15 (SPAdes) (version 2) ... | reverse complement strand
CGTCGAGCCGCCGGCATCCCCTCCCCTCGTCCCGTCGCCGTTCGCGCCGCCGGCCCCGATCGCCGTGCCGTCGTTCGGAGTGCCGCCCAGCACTCCGCCGGTCGAACTCCCGCCGCCCGGAGCAGCCGGGCCCGTCGACTTCGCACAACTCCCGCCGCCGTTCGGACTCGAGCCGGCCCCGCTGCCGCCCTACGACCCGAGCGTCGACGCCGAGATCGAACTGCCCGCCCCGGCGTCGACCCTTCCGCCGCCGCACCCCGATGACGTCGGGCCCGACTTCGTCGCGGACGAGGCACGGCCTCCCGAGGCGCCCGGCGCGAGGAACCCCGTCGAGGATGACGCCGTCGACGAGATCGATCGGGCATTCGGCACGGGCGCGATCGTCGTCGACTCCACCGGATCGGTCACCGTGCTCGCGCCCCCGTCGCAACCGATCCCGACGGCGCGGCTCGGCGACGACGAGGCCGCGCTCGTCGACGAGCAGCTCGAATCGCATCCCGCCCTCGTCGTCGAGTCGGCGGGCGTCGAGCCGACGGCTCTCGACCTGCGGGCGGGCCGCGCCGCGCGCCTGTTCTGGCTGTGGTTCGCCGCGAACTCCTCGATCGTGTCGTTGTCGGTCGGCGCGGTGCTCTTCGGTCTCGGAATGAGCCTGCGGCAGGCCCTCGTCGCGATCCTCATCGGTGTCGCGCTGTCGTTCCTTCCGCTCGGGCTCGGCACGCTCGCCGGGAAGTGGAGCGGGCAGCCGACCATGATCGTCTCGCGCGCGAGCTTCGGCCTCGTCGGCAACGGGCTGCCCGCGCTGCTCGCGGTGGTGTCGCGCGTGTTCTGGGGCGGGGCGCTGCTCTGGCTGCTCGCCACGGGGGTCGCGAGTGTGCTCGTCGACGCGGGGCTCGACGCCGGTCTCGGTGCCGCGACGTGGACCCTCATCGGTCTCGGTGCCGGGTTCGCCCTCGTGCTCGTCGTCGCGATCTTCGGCTACGGGCTGCTCGCCCGCGTGCAACTCGTGCTCAGCATCCTGACCGCTCTGCTCGTCGTCGGAGTCGTCGTGCTGACGTTCCCGCGGCTCGACATCGCCGCGGCGCAGAACATCGCCGACGGGCCGTGGACGCTTCTCATCACCGGCGTCGTCGTGGTCTTCAGCTTCGTCGGGCTCGCCTGGGTGCACTCGAGCGCCGACGTCGCCCGCTACCAACGCGTCGAGAGCGACGGCGGCTCGAGCATGCTCTGGGCCACCTTCGGCGCGACGCTGCCCGCGTTCCTCCTGCTCGCGTGGGGCGCGCTGCTCGCCGCCTCCGACCCGCTCATCGCGGACGGGCTGGCGACGAACCCGCTCTACACGATCGCGGCTCTCCTGCCGATCTGGTACCCCGCGCCGCTGCTCGCGGCCCTCGCGCTCGGCCTCATGTCGGCGGCGGTGCTGACGATCTACTCCGGCGGCTTCGCGCTGCAGTCGCTCGGCCTCGGGTTGCGCCGCTCGGCGACGACCGCCCTCGCCGGCCTCCTCGTGCTCGCGGCGGCGCTCGCCCTCCTGCTGCTCGTGGGCGATGCACGCGGGCTCATCCGCGACGTCGCGACGACGATCGCGGTCCCCGTCGCCGCATGGGCCGGCATCTTCGCGGCCGAGATCATGATCCGCCGGCGCGGATTCGACGCCGAATCGCTCCTGCGCCGCGGAGGCATCTATCCGGCGGTTCGCTGGGTCAACCTCGTCGGACTGGTCGTCATCAGCGGGGTGGGTTTCGGCCTCACGTCGGCGGTACTGCCCTGGCTGGCGTGGCAGGGCTACCTGCTCCCGCTGCTCGGGATCGCCCCCGAGGACCCGCTCCTGACGAGCGACATCGGGGTGCTCGTCGCGCTCGTGCTCGGCATCCTGTTGCCGCTCGCGACCGCGGTGCCCACGATCCGCCGCCAGGAACGCGCGCTCGTAGACTGATCGGATGACCGCCACCCTCGCCGACGTCGAAACGCACGTCGAGGCGCTCTGGCCGGTCGCGGGAGCGGAAGCCTGGGATGCCGTCGGCCTGCTCTCGGGAGATCCGGCGGCTCCGGTGCGTCGCATCCACCTCGCGGTCGACGCGGTCCTCGACACCGTCGACGAGGCGATCGAGGCCGGCGCCGACCTCCTGCTCGTGCACCACCCGCTCCTGTTGCGCGGCGTGACGACCGTCGCCGAGACGCGCTACAAGGGCGCCGTGATCGCGCGGCTCATCCGCGCCGGATGCGCGCTCCTCGCCGCACACACGAACGCCGACGTCGTGACGGCGGGCACCTCGGCGGTGCTCGCCGACCGGATCGGCTTGCGCGACGCGCGCCCGCTCGTCCCGACCGCGGGGTCGCCGCAGCACGGCATCGGCCGGGTCGGCGATCTCGCCGAGCCGACGACCCTCGGGCGGTTCGCCCGGGGCCTCGCCGACGTGCTCCCGGCGACCGCTCAGGGCATCCGGGTCGCGGGGGAGTACGACCGAACGATCACCCGGATCGCGCTGTGCGCGGGGGCGGGTGACGCGTACCTCGCGCATCCCGACGTGCTCGCCGCCGACGTGTACCTCACGAGCGACCTGCGCCATCATCCGGCGTCGGAGGCGAGCGAGAACGCGCGGGTCGGGCACGGTCCGGCGCTCGTGGACGTGTCGCACTGGGCGAGCGAGTGGCTCTGGCTCGACGTCGCGGCACAGCAATTGCGCGACGCGCTCCCCGGAGTCGACGTCACGGTGAGCGACGTGCGCACCGACCCCTGGACCTTCGCCGTCGTGTGACGCGCCGAGACCGTGATGAGGAAGAGGAACCCATGGGCCTGAAGGCCGCACCGGAGGACCAGGCGCTGCTGCTCGACCTGCAGGCGCTCGACACCCGAATCCAGCAGCTCGCCCGGCGTGCCGAGAAGCTCCCGGAGCGCGAGGCGCTCGACGCGCTCGTGACGCAGCGCAGCGCGCTCGAGCGCACGCGTGCCGAGCAGTTCGGAGCCGCCGAGGACGCGCGGCTCGAACTCGCGCGCACCGAGGCGGATGTCGCGGTCGTCGACGCCCGCATCGCCCGGGATGCCGACCGGCTCGCGACGAGCGCGTCGGTGAAGGATGTCGCGGCCCTCGAGCAGGAGCTCGCCGCCCTCGCGAAGCGCAAGAGCGATCTCGAAGACATCGAACTCGCGGTCATGGAGACGGTCGAGGAGCGCGAGGGGGCGCTCGCGGCGACCGACGCCGAGCTGGCGCGACTCGCGACCGCGATCGACGCGGCGACGACGGCGCGCGATGATGCCCTCGGGGCGATCGACGCGGAGCGTACTCATGCGGCGGCGAATCGCCAGACCGTCGCGGCGAAGGTGCCGGTCGAACTGCTTGCGCTCTACGACAAGCAGCGCGAGCGCTACGGGGTGGGCGCCTCGCACCTGCGCGGCGGCATCTCGGTCGCGAGCGGCGTTGCGCTCAACGCGACCGACATGAACTCCATCCGCGCCGCGGCCCCCGACGACGTTCTGCTGTGCCCCGACTCGAACGCGGTGCTCGTGCGCACGTCGGAGTCGGGACTGTGACCCGGCGCCTGCTGATCGAAGCCGACGGCGGGTCGCGCGGAAACCCCGGCACCGCGGCGGGGGGCGCGATCGTGGTCGACGAGGAGACCGGCGAGCTTCTCGCTGAACTCGGCGTCTACGTCGGGATCGCGACGAACAACGTCGCCGAGTACTCGGGCATGATCGCGGGCGTCGAGCGGGCGCTCGCGATCGCTCCGGACGCCGAACTGCGCATCCGCATGGACTCCAAGCTCGTTGTCGAGCAGATGAGTGGTCGCTGGAAGATCAAGCACCCCGACATGGCCGACCTCGCGGCCTCGGCGCGCGACCTGCTGATCGGCACGCCCGTGGCGTTCGAGTGGGTCCCGCGGCTCGAGAACTCGCGAGCCGATCGGCTCGCGAACGAGTCGATGGACAAGAAGGCTTCGTTCGCGCGGCCCGAGGTGCCGTAGCCTGAGGGGGCAAACGGGTCGGCCAGACGGTCGCGTCATCCAGCGATGGATGCCGAGGAACGTCCGGGCACCACAGGGCAGGGCGGTGGGTAACACCCACCCGGAGTGATCCGCGAGAAAGTGCAACAGAGAGCAGACCGCCACGGGGCAGGATCTTCGGGTCCGCGCCCCGGGGTAAGGGTGAAACGGTGGTGTAAGAGACCACCAGGGGCCCGAGTGATCGGGCTCGCTGGGTAAACCTCGCCCGGTGCAAGGTCAGACAGGGAACGTCGACGGGGCCCCCCGAGTTCCCGGGTAGACCGCTAGAGGGCCACGGCAACGTGGTCCCGAGAGAGATGGCCGTCCCGTGGCCGCGAGGTCACGGACAGAACCCGGCGTATCGGCCGACCCGTTTGCACCCCGAAACCACGAACGCGTTGCGCCAGGCGGTGCAACGCGTTCGGTCGGAGTCAGATCAGGCGATCTTGATGCTCGCGGCCTGCGGACCCTTGGGGCCCTGTGCGACCTCGAACGTGACCTTCTGGCCCTCTTCGAGGGAACGGTAGCCGGTCGCCTCGATCGCGGAGTAGTGGGCGAACAGATCCTGCGATCCGTCGTCCGGGACGATGAAGCCGAAACCCTTTTCGGCGTTGAACCACTTCACGGTTCCACTGGGCATTGCGTACTGCTTTCTTGCACTCGACTCCGTCGATCGGAGCAACTGAGCAACGACGGTAGCGGACCTGCGGAGCCTTGTCTGCCCCCGTTCGCAGAACTTCATACAACCGAAATATGCCGTCTCTCGACAATTCCTCGCGTCAGCGGCGTTGAGAGGCGAGCCAAGCCGCCCCCAGAATGCCGGCATTGTTGCGCAGTTCCGCCGGCACGATCGGGGTCGCGAGTCTCAGCAACGGAAGGAACTCATCGGCCTGCTTCGAGACCCCGCCGCCCACGACGAACAGGGTCGGCGAGAAGAGCATCTCCAGGGTCGAGTAGTAGCGCTGCAGGCGCGCTGCCCATCGCCGCCAGCTGAGCCGCCCGCGCTCCTTCGCCGCGAACGAGGCGCGCGTCTCCGCGTCGCGCCCGCCGACCTCGATGTGACCCAGTTCGGTGTTCGGGATGAGCACCCCGTCGTACAGGAAGGCACTCCCGATTCCCGTGCCGAGGGTCGTCATGATCACGAGCCCGCGACGATCTCTCGCGGCGCCGAAGTGCAGCTCGGCGACACCAGCGGCATCCGCGTCGTTCACGAACACGATGTCGCGACCCAGGATCTTCTCGAAGAGCTGCTCCGCGGGCAGCCCGATCCAGCGATCCGAGACGTTCGCGGCCGACATCGTGCGACCGTCGATGACGACGGCGGGAAAGCAGACCCCCACGGGGACGCCGTCGAGGGTCGCGTCGAACTGTTCGACCATCTTCGCGACCTCGGCGACGATGTCGGCCGGTTCTCCGCCGCGCGGGGTCGGAACTTTCAGCCGCTCGCTCACGAGTTCGCCGCTCGTGACGTCGACGACGGCGCCCTTGATCCCGGTGCCGCCGATGTCGATGCCGATCGCGAGTCTCGGCGTCTCGGGCGACGAGGCGTCTTCGGTCATGGCAGCATCCTGGCTCACGGGAGGGTCAGAATCTCGGAGCCGCGCTCGGTGACGACGATCGTGTGCTCGAATTGCGCGGTGAGGCGCCGGTCTCTCGTCACGATCGTCCAGTCGTCGTCCCACGACTCCCACTCGATCGTCCCCGGGTTCTCGGGGGTGCCGATCGTGAGCATCGGCTCGACCGTGAACACCATGCCGGGCTCGAGGATCGTCGCGTGATCGGGCGCGGCGTCGTAGTGCGGGATGACGAGCCCCGAGTGGAACGCCTCGCCGACGCCGTGGCCCGTGTAGTCGCGCACCACGCCGTAGCCGAACCGTTTCGCGTAACTCTCGATCGCCCGACCGATGACGTTGACCTCCCGGCCCGGCGCGACGGCCCGGATGCCGCGGATCATCGCCTCCCGAGTGCGCTCGACGAGGTCGGCCGCCTCGGGTGCGACGTCCCCGACCCCGAAGGCGGCGCACAGGTCGCCGTGCATCCCGTCGACGTAGGCGGTGATGTCGACCTTGACGATGTCGCCGTCGAGCAGGGCGGTGTCGTCGGGGATGCCGTGGCAGATGACCTCGTTGATCGACGTGCAGATCGACTTCGGGTAGCCGCGGTAGCCGAGGGTCGACGGGTACGCGTCGTGGGCGATGAGGAAGTCGTGGGCGACGGCGTCGAGCTCGTCGGTCGTCACCCCGGGGCGCAGCGCCGCGCCGACGACGTCGACGGCCTGCGCCGCGAGTCGACCGGCGGCGCGGATGCGCTCGATCTCGTCGGGAGTGTATCGGTCGTCGCCGCCGTACGGGCGCGGCCCGGGTCGTCCGACGTACTCGGGCCGGGGGATGCGGTCGGGCACGCGCCGCAAGCCCGTGACGCGACCCGGGATGAGGTGTCCGGCAGCGTCGCGAGGCATGACCCGAGTCTAGAAGAGGCGCCGGGCGCGGTCGCGAGCGTAGGCTCCAGGGATGAGCGAGTGGTGGTACAACCACAGAACCGGCGAGGTCGAGGAGGGGCAGCAGTCCCTCGGCTCGGATCGCGACGGCCCCTACGCGACACGCGAGGAGGCGGCGCGCGCGCCGGAGATCGCGAAGGAGCGCGCGCGGGCCTGGGCGGCGGAGGACGCCGAGGACAACTCCTAGCCGCTCGTCTCCCGGCCCGTGGTTGCGAGCGCCGCGACGAGAGCTTCGGCATCCCGCGGCGAGTGCAGCTTGTTCTCGGTGACGCAGTAGGCGAAGACGTCTCGGCCGGTCGTGAGCTGGCCGCGAACCCAGTCCGCCCACGGCGCGACCCCCGCGGCGCCGTAGCCGTCGGGATGCCGATCGGCGTCGCCGTGCAGGCGCGCGTAGGCGAAGTCGGCGGTCGGCCAGTCGAGCGTCGGCCAAGTGCTCGCGGTGTCGCCGAGCACGACGGCGATGCCCTGGTCGCGCGCCGCGGCGCGGAACCGGTCGTCGTCGAACGAGGGGTGGCGCACCTCGACCGCGAACCGCACGTCGGGGTGCGCGCCGAGCGACTCGAGGAACGCCGTGACGACCTGCTCGTCGAACACCAGGTCGGCGGGGAACTGCCACAGGATCGGCCCGAGCCGATCGTCGAGCTCCCGCACCCCGGAGTCGAGGAACCGCGCGATCGACTCGGCGGGGTCGCGCAACCGCTTCACGACCGCGAGGTATCGATGCGCCTTCACCGTGAAGACGAAGCCGTCGGGGACCCCGTCCCGCCAGGCGCGCCAGGTGGCCGGTTTCGGCGCGGCGTAGAACGACGAGTTGATCTCGATCGAACTCACGCGCGTCGCGGCGTACGCGAGCTCGTCGGCCTGGCGCAGACCCGACGGATAGAACGTGCCCCGCCACGGCGGGTACACCCAGCCCGCCATCCCGACGTGGGCGCGCGGCACGAGCGGGCTACTCGTCGTAGGAGTGCTCGGGGGCCGGATACGCGCCCGAGGCGACATCGTCGCGCCAGGCGACGGCGGCATCCCCGAGCACCTGCGCGACGTTCGCGTACTGCTTCACGAACTTCGGGATGCGTCCCGTCGTCATGCCCGCCCAGTCGGTCCAGACGAGCAACTGCCCGTCGCAGTGCGGTCCCGCGCCGACGCTGATGGTCGGGATGCTGAGCTCCGCCGTGACGCGACGCGCCGCCTCGTTGGGCACCATCTCGAGCACGACGGCGAAGGCGCCGGCGTCTTCGACCGCCCGCGCGTCGGCGAGCAGCGCTTCGGTGCCCGACTCGCCACGGCCCTGGATGACGTGGCCCCCGAGCTGGTGCTCGCTCTGCGGGGTGAAGCCGATGTGCGCCATGACGGGGATGCCGGCCGACACGATGCGCCGGATCTGCTCCGCGCTGCGCACGCCGCCCTCGAGCTTGACCGCGTGGCAGCCCGTCTCCTTCATGAACCGAAACGCCGTGTGCAGCGCCTCGTCGGACGAGGTCTCGTACGAGCCGAACGGCATGTCGGCGACGACGAACGCGCGCTTGACGGCGCTCGCGACGCCCCGAGTGAGCGGGATGAGGTCGTCCAGCGTCACGGGCACCGTCGTGTCGTAGCCGAGCACGTTGTTGCCCGCGGAGTCGCCGACGAGCAGGAAGTCGATGCCCGCCCGGTCGAAGATCGCGGCGGTGAGCATGTCGTACGACGTGAGCCCGGTGATCTTGATGCCCTGCTGCTTCGCGTTGTGGAAGTGCCGGGTGCGAACGCGTTTGACGACCTCGTCTGCCATGATCCCCAGGCTAGCCCGCCGCCAGGTCAGCCCGCCGGGCGCGAGGTGATCGGCAGACGACGGTCGCGGCCGAAGGCCATGCCCGAGACCTTCGGACCGATGGCCCCCTGACGCCGCTTCCACTCCGAGCGGTCGACGAGCCGGGCGACGAAGTCGACGGTCGCGCGATCGAAGCCGAGGGCGACGATGTCTTCGCGGCCGAGCCGTCGGGTGACGTAGTTCTCGAGGATCTCGTCGAGCAGGTCGTACGGCGGCAGCGTGTCCTGATCGGTCTGATCGGGGCGCAGCTCGGCGCTCGGCGGCTTCTCGATCGAGTTCGCCGGAATGGGCTCGACCTCGCCGCGGGCGACCGCGTGCTCGTTGCGCCACCGCGCGAGCTCCCAGACGAGCATCTTCGGCACATCCTTGATCGGCGCGAACCCGCCCGCCGAGTCGCCGTAGATCGTCGAGTACCCGACCGCGAGTTCCGTCTTGTTGCCGGTCGTGAGCACGAGGTGGCCGTCCATGTTCGACCGCGCCATGAGGATGATGCCCCGGATGCGCGCCTGGAGGTTCTCGGCGGCGACGCCGGTGAGCGCGAGCTGGGTCTCGACGGGGGCGACGAGGTCGGCGATCGCCTCCACGGAGTAGTGCAGCCCGATGCGCTCCGCGAGGTCGTCGGCGTCGCTGCGCGAATGCTCCGACGAGTACCGGCTCGGCATCGAGATGCCGTACACCCGGTCGGCGCCGATCGCGTCGGCGGCGAGGGCCGCGCACACGCTCGAGTCGATACCGCCGGAGAGGCCGAGGATCACGGAGCGGAACCCGTTCTTCTCGACGTAGTCGCGCAAGCCCAGCACGAGGGCGTTCCACAGTTGCTCGCGGTCGTCGGGGAGCGCCGCGATGTCGGGGGCGATCGGCACGTCGGCATCACCGCGGGCCTCCACGGTCACCCTCAGCACGTCGACCGGAACGTCCTGCGCCCCCGCGGGGGCAGGCTCGACATCGACGACGAGCAGGTGCTCGCGAAACTGCGGGGCGCGGGCGAGGATCGCGCCGGTGCCGTCGACGACGACCGAGTCGCCGTCGAACACGAGGTCATCCTGACCGCCGACGAGGTTCACGTAGGCGACGATGGTGTCGGTCTCGACCGCGCGGCGGGTCACGAGGGGGAGCCGCACTTCGTCCTTGTCGCGTTCGTACGGGCTCGCATTGAGCACGAGCAGCAGTCCCGCGTCGGCGTCGAGCACACGCCCGACCGGCCCGCCGTCGCGCCAGAGGTCTTCGCACACGATGATGGCGACATCCACCCCCTCGGCGCCCGCGCGATCGAGTCGCACGACGAGCAGCTCGTCGCCCGGGATGAAGACGCGGTACTCGTCGAAGACCGAGTAGTTGGGCAGGTGGTGCTTGGCGTAGCGGGCGCGGATCGCGCCGCCCTGGATGACCGTGGCGCAGTTCTGTGCGATCGCCGTGGGGGCGTTCGAGGTTCCGAGCAGGCGCGGCTCGAACGGGCCGTCCGGATGCCCGACCACGACGACGAGATCGCCGAGCCCCTCCGCCGCGAGGCGCGCCGGGAGCGCATCGACCGCGGCGCGCGCCGCGCGCAGGAACGACGGTTGCGCCGCGAGGTCCTCGATCGGGTAGCCGCTGATCGCCATTTCGCCCGTGAGCAGCAGGTCGGCGCCCTGGTCGCGGGCCGCGCGGGCGGCCTCGACGATCTTCTCGGTGTTGCCGGCGAAGTCCCCGACGAGCGGATTGGACTGGGCGAGGGCCAATCGCACACGAGGCATGTTGCTAGCCTAATGACGGTGCCGACAGGCGCCGTTCCACCGATAGTGAGGCCCTCGTGGACAAGCAACGCGACTTCGTTCTCCGCACCATCGAGGAGCGTGGCGTCAAGTTCGTGCGCCTGTGGTTCACCGACGTCGTCGGACAGCTCAAGTCGGTCGCGCTCGCGCCGGCCGAGGTCGAGGGCGCGTTCAACGAGGGCGTCGGGTTCGACGGCTCCGCGATCGAGGGCCTGTCGCGCGCGTACGAGGCCGACATGCTCGCGCTGCCCGATCCGTCGACCTTCCAGATTCTTCCCTGGCGCGGCGAGATCGACCCGACCGCGCGCATGTTCTGCGACATCACGACTCCCGACGGGCAGCCGGCGGTCTCCGACCCGCGCAACGTGCTCAAGCGGGCGCTCGCCTCCGCCGCCGACCGCGGGTTCACCTTCTACACCCACCCGGAGATCGAGTTCTATCTGCTCAAGTCGAGCAAGCTCAAGGGCGGACTCCCGGAGCCCGTCGACTCGGCCGGCTTCTTCGACAACGTGCCCGGCGGCACCGCCAACGACTTCCGCCGCCGCTCCGTGCGGATGCTCGAAGACCTCGGCATCTCGGTCGAGTTCAGCCACCACGAGGCGGGACCCGGACAGAACGAGATCGACCTGCGCTACGCCGACGCGCTCACGACCGCCGACAACATCATGACCTTCCGCACGGTCGTGAAGGAGGTCGCGATCGAGCAGGGCGTCTACGCGACGTTCATGCCGAAGCCGCTCTCGAACCACCCGGGGTCGGGCATGCACACCCACATGTCGCTCTTCGAAGGCGACGTCAACGCGTTCTACGACGCGGGCGGGCAGTACCAGCTCTCGACGATCGGCAAGCAGTTCGTCGCGGGACTGCTCAAGCACGCCCCCGAGATCACCGCCGTGACCAATCAGTTCGTGAACTCCTACAAGCGGCTCTGGGGCGGCGACGAGGCGCCGAGCTACGTGACGTGGGGCCACAACAACCGGTCCGCTCTCGTACGGGTGCCGCTCTACAAGCCCGGCAAGGGACAGAGCGCGCGCGTCGAGTACCGCGCGATCGACTCGGCCGCGAATCCGTACCTCGCCTACGCCCTCATGCTCGCCGCCGGTCTCAAGGGCATCGAGAACGGGTACGAGCTTCCGGCGGAGGCCGAGGGTGACGTCTGGAGCATGACGAAGGCCGAGCGCCGTGCTCTCGGCTACGGCAGTCTCCCGGCCTCGCTCGATCACGCCCTGTCGCTCATGGAGGACAGCGAACTGGTCGCCGAGACGCTCGGCGAGCAGGTCTTCGAGTACGTGCTGCTCAACAAGCGTCGCGAGTGGTCGGACTACCGCACCCAGGTGACGCCGTTCGAACTCGAGAGCAACCTCGAGATCCTCTGACGCCCCGCCACGCGGGAACTCGCTCATGACGCGGACGACGACGACGCTCACCGAGCTCGCGAAACTCGGTTTCGCCGACCTCGGGGCGGCTCAGAGCGCCCTCGCGGAGATGCCCGCGGAGTTCCTGCCCACGTTCGCCGTCGCCGCCGATCCGGATCAGGCCGTGCGGCTGCTCGACGCGCTTCGCGCGATCGACGAGACGCGGGTCGGGGTGGTGCTGCAGGATGCCGGGGCGACCGAGCGGCTCGTCCGGGTGCTCGGCGCCTCGGCGGGACTCGCCTCCTTCCTCGAGCGCCACCCCGACCAGCTCGCGGTGTTCGCCGATCCGCTCGCTGTGCCGGCTGAGGCGTCGACGCTCGAACGGTCTCTCCTGACGGCCGTCGACGGCCTGACCGGCGAGGCCGCGTGGAACGCCCTGCGCACGGCGTACCGGGCCGAACTGGTGCGGCTCGCCGCATGGGATCTCACCCAGCCCGACGGCGCCGCCGTGATCGACCGGGTGGCCGCCGGGCTAGCCGATCTCGCCGGAGCCGCGCTGGATGCCTCGCTCGACGTCGCCCGCCGGTCGACGCGATTCCCCGCCGACGAGGTCGCGACGACCCCGCTCGCGATCATCGGGATGGGCAAGTCGGGCGCGCGCGAACTCAACTACCTGAGCGACGTCGACGTCATCTTCGTGACCGACGGCGGCGACCGCGAGGTCGAGATCGCGACCGTGCTCGCGCGCGAGACCATGCGGGGCATCGCCGAACTCGCGGTCGAGCCGCCGCTGTGGGAGGTGGATGCCAACCTCCGCCCCGAGGGCAAGGACGGGGCGCTCGTGCGCACCCTCGACTCGCATCTGGCCTACTACGAACGCTGGGCGAAGTCGTGGGAGTTCCAGGCACTGCTCAAGGCTCGGCCGCTGGCCGGGGATCGCGCCCTCGGCGAGCGCTACGTCGACGCCGTCGCCCCGCTCGTCTGGTCGAGCGCCTCGCGGGAGAACTTCGTCGAGTCGGTGCAGGGGATGCGCGAGCGGGTCACGGCGCACATCCCGCCCGGCGAGGTCGACATCCAGTTGAAGCTCGGGCCGGGAGGCTTGCGCGACGTCGAGTTCACGATTCAGCTGCTGCAACTCGTGCACGGGCAGGCCGACCCGGGCGTGCGGCAGCGCTCGACTCTCGACGCGCTGCTCGCCCTCGCCGAGAACGGCTACATCGGCCGGGTCGAGGCGGCCGAGTTCGCGCGCGACTACCGGTTCCTGCGGTTGCTCGAGCACCGCATCCAGTTGTCGCGGATGCGCCGCACCCACCTCATGCCGCGCGACGAGGAGACGCTGCGCGTGCTCGCCCGAGCGACGGGGGTCGCGACGACGGCGGCCGGAGTGCTCGAGGCGTGGCAGAAGGTCAAGCACGAGGTGCGCAGCCTGCACGAGAAGCTCTTCTACCGGCCGCTGCTCTCGGCCGTCGCGGCGCTTCCCGACGACGGCTACGCGCTCACGAGCGAGCAGGCCGAGGCGCGGCTCGCGGCGATCGGGTTCCGCGACCCGCGCGGCGCCCTGCACCACATCGCGGCGCTCACGTCGGGCGTCTCACGACGGGCGCAGATCCAACGCAACCTGCTGCCCGTCATGCTGCAGTGGTTCTCCGAGGGAGCGGACCCCGACGGCGGGCTGCTCGCGTTCCGCCGGCTCTCCGACGATCTCGGCGAGGCCTACTGGTTCCTGCGGCTGCTGCGCGACTCCTCGGGAGCCGCGCGCCGGCTCACCGAAGTGCTCTCCGGGTCGCGATTCGTCGGGGTGCTGCTCGAACGGCTCCCGGAGGCGGTCGCCTGGCTCGAGAACGATGCCGAACTCGCGCCGCGAGCGCCGAGCGTGTTGCGCGACGAGACCGCGGCGACCGTCGCGCGGCACTGGGACGACCCGGAGGCCGCCGCCGTCGCGCTGCGCACCGCCCGTCGGCGCGAGGTGCTGCGCCTCGCCCTCGGGGCCATCCTCGGCGTCGTGAGCGTCGACGAACTCGGCGCCGGGCTCAGCGACATCACGTCGGCGCTGCTCACGGGCGTGCTCGCGCTGACGCATCGCTACGGCGACGGCATCGAGTTCGGCATCATCGCGATGGGTCGGTACGGGGGAGAAGAGCTCGGGTTCGGCAGCGACGCCGACGTCATGTACGTCTACCGTGCTGCGGGCGTCGACGACGAGGAGGCGCAGCGCCGGGCCGAGCGCATCGTGCACGAGATCCAGCGCTTCACGGAAGACCTGCGGCTGCCGCTCGACCTCGACATCGGTCTGCGCCCCGAGGGCAAGAATGGCGCGATCGTGCGCTCGCTCGAGTCGTATCGCGCGTACTACGCCCGGTGGTCGCTCACCTGGGAGGCGCAAGCCCTGCTGCGCGCTCGGGGCGCGGTCGGGGATGCCGACCTGCTCGCCGCGTTCGAGGACCTCGCCGACGAGATCCGGTACCCGACCGAGATCTCGCTCACCGACGTGCGGGAGGTGAAGCGCATCAAGGCGCGCGTGGAAGCCGAGCGTCTTCCGCAAGCCGCCGATCCCGCGCGTCACCTGAAACTCGGCCGGGGATCGCTCTCCGACGTCGAGTGGTTCGTGCAGCTGCTGCAGCTGCGGCACGCCGCCGCCGTGCCGGCGCTGCGCACGACGTCGACGCTCCACGCCCTCGCCGCCGCCGTCGACGCCGACCTCGTGACGGCCGACGACGCCGCCCGGCTGCGCGCGGCGTGGATCATCGCCTCGCGCGCCCGGTCGGCGATGACGCTGTGGACGGCGAAGACCGCCGACGTGCTGCCGACCGACCGGCAGCAACTCGAAGGCGTCGCGCGGCTCATGGAGTACCCGCACGGCAGCGCCTCGCAGCTCGAGGAGGACTACCTGCGCACCACGCGCCTCGCGCGGCAGGTGTTCGAGCGGCGGTTCTACGGCGAGAGCTGAGGCTTCCCCTCGCGTTCACCGCGCGTTTGCGTGTCTTCTCGTGCCCGGTTCAGAGTGTCGGTCTGCACTGGCGACATGCGCGTGAGTGTCATCGGAACCGGCTACCTCGGAGCAACCCACGCCGCCGCGATGGCGGAACTCGGGTTCGACGTGATCGGAGTCGATGTCGACCCCGCGAAAGTCGAGCTGCTCGCGTCGGGCCGGGTGCCCTTCTTCGAGCCCGGGCTCCCCGAGCTGCTGCAGAAGCACCTCGCGACCGGGAGGCTGCGCTTCACGACCGACCTCGCCGAGGCGGTCGCGGCCAGCGACATCCACTTCGTGTGCGTCGGCACCCCGCAGCAGGCGTCATCGACGGCGGCGAACCTCGACTACGTCGAAGCCGCCGTCGCCGGCATCGCTCGCGCGATGACGCACGACGGACTCGTCGTCGGCAAATCGACGGTGCCCGTCGGCACGGGGGAGCGCCTGCGCGTGCTGCTCGACGCGCTCGTTGCCGACGGCGTCGCCGCCGAACTGGTGTGGAACCCCGAGTTCCTGCGCGAAGGCAAGGCCGTCGATGACACCCTGCGGCCCGACCGCATCGTCATCGGCGGGGCCTCTCCCGCCGCGGAGGCGATGCTGCGTGAGCTGTACGCGGCGCCGATCGAGGCGGGCGCCCCCGTGATCGCGTGCGACCTGCCGACCGCGGAGCTGGTGAAGGTGAGCGCCAACGCGTTCCTCGCCACGAAGATCTCATTCATCAACGCGATCGCCGAACTGTGCGAAGCCGCGGGCGCCGACGTGACGGTGCTCGCCGACGCGCTTGGGCACGACGCGCGCATCGGCCGCCGCTTCCTCAACGCGGGACTCGGCTTCGGCGGCGGATGCCTGCCGAAGGACATCCGCGCCCTCACCCACCGCGCCGGCGAGCTCGGCGCTCCGCAGATCGCCTCGCTCATGCGGCGGGTCGACGAAATCAACATGCGGCAGCGCGAACGGGTCGTCGAGCTCGCGATTGCCGCATGCGAAGGCTCGGTGCTCGACGCCCGCATCGCCGTGCTGGGAGCCGCCTTCAAGCCCGACACCGACGACGTGCGCGACTCCCCGGCCCTCTCGGTCGCCGCCGCGCTGCACCTCCGCGGCGCCCAGGTGGCCGTGTACGACCCGGCCGCAGGAGAGACGGGCCGCCGCACCTTCCCGACCCTGACGTTCGCCGCATCGACCGACGAGGCCGTGCGAGGAGCGGATGTCGTGCTCGTCCTGACCGAGTGGCCCGAGTTCGTGAACGCGTCCCCCGTCGCGGTCGCCGACCTCGCGCGAGGACGCACCGTCATCGACGCGCGCAACTGCCTCGATCCCGACGCCTGGCGCGCCGCAGGGTGGACGTTGCATGCCCTCGGCCGCGGCACCCCGGCACCCGCGACCTCGGTCGTCTTCGCGTAACATCCGGCCCAACGCACGAGGCCGCGCCCCCGAAGGAACGCGGCCCCGTGTGTGACCTGCGGATCAGACCCCGAAGTACAGCTCGTACTCGAACGGGTGCGGCCGCTGCGCGAAGGGGAGGAGCTCCTTCTCGCGCTTGTAGTCGATCCACGTGTCGATGAGGTCCTGCGTGAACACGCCGCCCTCGAGGAGGAAGTCGTGGTCGGCCTCGAGCGCCGCCAGCGCCTCCCCGAGCGAGCCCGGGAGCTGCGGGATGTTCTTGGCCTCCTCGGGCGGGAGCTCGTAGAGGTCCTTGTCGACGGGCTCGTGCGGCTCGATCTTGTTCTTGATGCCGTCGATGCCCGCCATCAGGATCGCGGCGAACGCGAGGTACGGGTTGCCCGACGAGTCGGGGGCGCGGAACTCGATGCGCTTCGCCTTCGGGTTGGTGCCCGTGATCGGGATGCGGATCGACGCCGAACGGTTGCCCGCCGAGTAGACCAGGTTGACCGGGGCCTCGAAGCCGGGGATGAGCCGGTGGTACGAGTTGACGGTCGGGTTGGTGAACGCGGCGACGGCCGGCGCGTGCTTGAGGATGCCGCCGATGTACCAGCGGGCGATGTCGCTCAGGCCGCCGTAGCCCTTCTCGTCGTAGAACAGCGGCTTGCCGCCCTCCCACAGCGACGAGTGCACGTGCATGCCCGAGCCGTTGTCGCCCATGAGCGGCTTCGGCATGAAGGTCGCGACCTTGCCCCACTCGAGCGCCGTGTTCTTGACGATGTACTTGAACTTCAAGATGTCGTCGGCGGCGTGCACCATCGTGTCGAACTTGTAGTTGATCTCGTTCTGACCTGCCGTGCCGACCTCGTGGTGCGAGCGCTCGACCTCGAGGCCCACGTCGATCAGCTTCATGACGATGTCGTCACGGAGGTCGGACATCTGGTCGACCGGGCTGACCGGGAAGTAGCCGCCCTTGTAGGGGGTCTTGTTGGCGAGGTTGCCGCCCTCTTCGTCGCGGCCCGAGTTCCAGGCGGCTTCGGAGGAGTCGACCTCGTAGTAGCTCTTGTTCTGCTTCACCTCGAACTTGACGTCGTCGAAGATGAAGAACTCCGCCTCGGGGGCGAAGAACGCCGTGTCGGCGATGCCGGTCGACGCGAGGTACTTCTCGGCCTTCTTGGCGACCTGACGCGGGTCGCGGCTGTAGATCTCGCCGTTGCGCGGGTTGTAGATGTCGAAGACGATGACGAGCGTGCGCTCGGTGCGGAACGGGTCGACGAACGCCGTCGACACATCCGGGATGAGCTGCAGGTCGGACTCGTGGATCGACTGGAAGCCACGGATCGACGATCCGTCGAACAGCTGGCCGACGGCGAAGAAGTCCTCATCCACGGTCGACGCCGGGATGTTGAAGTGCTGCTGGATGCCGGGAAGGTCGGTGAACCGGATGTCGAGGAACTTGACATCCGTGTCCTTGATGAACTTCAGCACCTCGGATGAGTCGCTGAACATGGGGTTGGACATGGGAGGTACTCCAGAGGGCCGTGGAACGGTCGGGACTGCGGGCCGCAGCCTCGCTCCTGAGGCTAGGGGAGGGCCATTTCCCGACCGTGACCGAATTGTTTCGGGGATGTTACGCGCGCGCCGACACCTAGGCTGGATGCCGTGAGCAACCCGGTCGACCAGAGGTGGCCGGGGGAGCGTCTCGGCCTTCCCGAGTCGGGACCGCGCTCGATCGCCCGACCCGGGCGACGCATGCTCGCCGTCGTGATCGACTGGGCGCTCGCGTCGGGGATCTCGCTCGCGTTCTTCTCGACGGGGCCCTGGCAGACGAACGGCTTCATCACCCTCGCGCTGTTCGCAGGCATCCAGGCGGTGTTCCTGCTCACGCTCAACGGCGGCGTCGGCCACCTGCTGCTCGGGATGCGCGTCGTGCCGATGAACCCCGGCCGACTCGCGCCGTGGCGACCGCTGCTCCGCACGCTGCTCGTCTGCCTGTTCGTGCCCACGCTCATCATGGATGCCGACCAGCGCGGCCTGCACGACCGCGCAGCCGGCACCCTGCTCGTGCGGGTGTGAGGTCAGCTCGACCGGTCGGCGATCCGGGCCGCGGCGCGGCTCGTCAGGAATGAGCCGATGAAGATCGAGATGCCGAGCGTGACGAGCGCGGCGAGAGTCCACGGCGCCGACAACGGAGTCCCTCCGTGGAGGATCCCGCCGACTGCGGCGAGCGTGGTCGACGCCACCCAACCGCCGATGGCCGCAGGCAGCGCCGCACGGTGGGCGTCGCTCGACGCGGACTCGGACGCTCCCGGTGTCGCCGAACGCAACCACCACGACCAGTCCCGGGCCTGCGGGCCGCCGTGAGCGATCGCCGCCGTGCCGACCAGATAGACGAGGGCGGCGAGGACGGCGATCCCGGCGAGGAAGGCCCAGACGTTCACGGGGCCACGTTACGTCGTCGGCTCGCCCGGCTCAATGCTCGGAGCAGGCGTCAGCGCGGACGCGGGGCGCGCACACGCTGCGGGTCGATGCCCTTCGGGATCGGCAGCCCGTTCTTGCCGAGCGACTGCAGGCGGTTCGACACGGCCGTGATCTCCGACTTGGTGAGCGCCCGCTTGTAGCGCGCGAGGGTCGGCACGATGCGGTGCAGTTCGGTCGCCTCGGGGTCGTTGTGGTCGACGTAGATGAGGTGCACGGGCACTTCGGGGAGGATGCGGCGCACGTTGGCGCGCTCCTTGTCGAGCATCGGCTGCGTGCGCGTGCGCGGGCCCTCGCCGAGCAGCACGACGCCGCCCTTGCCGACGGCGCGGTAGACGGCATCCTGCGTCTTGTTGAAGTTGATCGGGATCTCGTTGCCCGTCCACGACCGGCGCAGCGAGCTCTTGAGCACTGCGCCGACGGCACCGGGTTGCCCGGCGATCTGCGAGAAGGCGGCCTTCTCGGCCCGGCGTCCGAGCACGATGAGCAGCAGCAGCACGCCGGCGAGCACGCCCGCGACGACGTAGAGGATCCAGAAGACCGGATTGCCGCCGCCGAAGAAGACGCCGAGCAGGATGCTCGCGCCGATCGGCGCGAGCAGGGCCAGCAGCAGGTAGACGACGACCGCACCGTCGTAGCGGCGGGTCATCTGGAACACCTGCCACATCTGCTTGATGCGGCCGGGTTCCTTCGCGGGGGCGGTGGGGCGTGCCATGGCTTCTACGATAAGGGGCGCGCGCAGGCCTTCAGGACACCGCCTGGGCGAAGCCGAGTTCGCTGTCGGCGAGGTGCTGGAGGTGCGGCGGGATGTCGCGGCCCTTCGCCCTCATCGACCGCGCCCAGAGCCGCCCCGCACGGTACGACGAGCGCACGAGCGGGCCGGCGAGCACGCCGAGGAAGCCGATCTGCTCGGCCTCCTCCTTCATCTCCACGAACTCCGCAGGGTTCACCCAGCGGTCCACCGGGTGGTGCCGCAGGCTCGGGCGCAGGTACTGCGTGATCGTGATGATGTCGGTGCCGGCGTCGTGCAGGTCGCGCAGCGCCTGGCTGATCTCCTCGCGGGTCTCGCCCATCCCGAGGATGAGGTTCGACTTCGTGATGAGACCGGCGGCGCGGGCCTGGGTGAGCACGTCGAGGCTGCGCTCGTAGCGGAACGCCGGGCGGATGCGCTTGAAGATGCGCGGGACCGTCTCGACGTTGTGCGCGAACACCTCGGGGCGACTCGAGAACACCTCGCCGAGCAGGTCGGGGTTGCCCGAGAAGTCGGTCGCGAGCATCTCGACCCCCGTGCCCGGGTTCGCCGCGTGGATGGCCCGCACCGTCTCGGCGTGCAGCCACGCCCCCTCATCGGGAAGGTCGTCGCGTGCGACTCCCGTGACCGTCGCGTAGCGCAGCCCCATCTTCACGACCGACTCCGCGACGCGCCGCGGCTCGTCGGTGTCGTAATCGGCGGGCTTGCCCGTGTCGATCTGGCAGAAGTCGCAGCGCCGCGTGCACTGGCTGCCGCCGATGAGGAAGGTCGCCTCGCGGTCCTCCCAGCACTCGTAGATGTTCGGGCAGCCGGCCTCTTGGCACACCGTGTGCAGCTCCTCGCTCTTCACGAGGCTGTGCAGTGCCGTGTATTCGGGACCCATCTTGGCGCGCGTCTTGATCCACTCGGGCTTGCGCTCGATCGGCGTCTCGGCGTTGCGCACCTCGAGCCGCAGCAGCTTGCGGCCGTCGTGTCCGATCTGGGTCGCGCTCATGCGAGCACCCCCTGCGTCGCCGCGAGCGAGGGAGCGAGGTGAGCGAGGAAGTGCTTCTCGACGAGCGGCACGACCTCCTCGGGGGTGACCTCGCGCCCGAGCTCCCGGCTGACGCTCGTCACCCCGGCGTCGAAGATGCCGCACGCGACGATCGCGCGGTAGGCGTCGAAAGAGTTCGAGCAGTTGAGGGCGAAGCCGTGCATCGTCGTCCCCTCGGCGACGCGGATGCCGATGGCCGCGATCTTGTCGCCCGCCGGCCGGTTCGCATCGACGAGCCACACGCCGCTGCGGCCCTCGACGCGCACCCCCGGGATGCCGAGCTCGGCGAGCACGTCGATGAGCATCCCCTCGAGCCGTCGCACGTAGGCGACGACGTCGACCGGATCGGCGAGTCGCACGATCGGGTACCCGACGAGTTGCCCGGGCCCGTGCCAGGTGATCTTGCCGCCGCGGTCGACGTCGATGACGGGGGTGCCGTCGCTCGGTCGCTCGTGGGGTTCGGTGCGCTTGCCCGCGGTGTACACCGACGGGTGCTCCAGGAGGAGGACGGTATCTGGCGCCCTGCCGCTCGCGACGTCGGCGTGCACGGCACGCTGCATCTCGAGAGCAGTGGAATACGGCACGGAGTTGGCGCTTAGCCCCGTGACGACGTAGTCGACCACGCGTCGAGCCTAGTCCTGTGCACGGGCTCGCGCCCTTCCCAGACGCGCCGCACGGGCGCCTCCGCACAGTCCGGACAGCGGGCGTGCCCGAGCGGTCGGCGGGCGGAGACGCTCGAGGAGTGGATGACGTCGCCGGGTACCGCGTGCTGCGCAGCGCGGGCCGCGGCGACCGCACTCGACTGCTCGTCGGATTCGCCGAGGGTGAGACGGTCGTGCTCAAGGTCGGGTCGACGACCGACCCGGCGGTGCACGTCGAGATCGCGGCCCTGGACCGGGCGGCGGGCGACCACGTCGTGCGCCTGCTCGACGTCGCGGCCGACGAGTTCGAGACGACCCTCGTGCTCGAACGGATGCCGCACGGCACGCTCGCCGATCTGCTCGACCGGCGTGCGGGCCTCGACGCGGGGGAGGCGGTCACCATCCTCGCCCCGCTCGCGGTCACCCTCGACCGTATGCACGGCGCGGGAGTGGCCCACGGGGCGCTCTCGCTGACGTCGGTGGCCTTCCGGTCCGACGGGGCGCCGACGCTCGTCGGCTTCGGGCGGGCGGAGCTCTTCGCGGCGGGGACGCCGGAGGTCGTGCGCGAGACGATCCCCGGCGTCGTCGCCGATCGCGCGGCGCTGGGCGGTCTCGCGGAGGTCGTGCTCGCCCGGGTCGGCGGTCGTGGCTCCGACGCGGCGCGCCGACTGGCGTCCGCCCTCGCCGGGGTGCCGCCCGCGGCGGTCGCGACGCAGCTGTTCGGACTCGCGGCGCCCGAGCCGGTGGGCTTCCGCGCCGACGCCGAGTCGCCGAACCTCGAATGGGCGGCGCCCGCGGTCGAGGCGGAGCCGGTCGCGGCGGCGGGGGAGACGCGAGACCCGCTGCCGCCCTGGCTCGTGGCGTTGCTGCCCGACGGGCTGCGGTCGCGGCTCGACGCGCTCACGCGACTCCTGCTCGAGCACCGGGGTGCCTGGGATCCGCGCCGCCGTCGGCTCGTGCTGGGGGCGGTCGCCGGCGGCGCGACGCTCGTGCTCGCCGTCGCCGCGATCCCGGCCTCGCCGGCGTCGACGGTCGAGCCGCCCGCGACGCCGACGCCGAGCACCGAGCCCGCGGCCCCGCCCGACGACCCGGTCGACGCGGCCGTGCACCTGCTCGCCGAGCGCGAGCGCTGCCTTCGTGACCTGTCGATCCTGTGCCTCGACGGGGTGGCCCAGCCCGGCTCCGCCGCGGCGGCGGAGGACGCCGCCGAGATCCGGGCGATCCAGGCGGGGGCCGACCTCTCACCCCGGCTGCTCGAGCCCGGACGCCCGATCCTCGTGGAACGGCTCGGCGATGCCGCCCTGCTCGATCTTCCCGCGGGCAGCGAGCCGGCGAGCCTGCAGCTCCTGCTGACCGACGAAGGGTGGCGCATCCGGTCGTACCTGGATGCGCCACCCTCACGGTGACGGACTAGATGCCGAGAACGCTCGCGAAGTCGCCGCTCTCGAGACGGGCCTTGACCGCGCCGAGGAAGCGCGCCGCGTCGGCGCCGTCGACGATGCGGTGATCGTACGAGAGCGCCAGATACACGGTCGAGCGGATCGCGATCGCGTCGAGACCGTCGTCGCTCACGACGACCGGCTTCTTCACCACGATGCCGGTGCCGAGGATCGCGGACTGCGGCAGGAACACGATCGGGGTGTCGAAGAGCGCCCCGCGCGAACCAGTGTTCGTGACGGTGAACGTCCCGCCCGAGAGCTCGTCCGGAGTGAGCTTGTTGCTGCGCGTGCGCTCCGCCTTGTCGGCGATCTCGGCCGCCAACTGGGCGAGGTTCAGGTCGCTCGCATTGCGCACGACGGGCGTGAGCAGACCACGCTCGGTGTCGACCGCGATGCTCACGTTCTCGTGGTCGGGGTAGACGATGCTGTCGCCGTCGACCGTCGCGTTGATGATCGGGTAGGCCTTGAGCGCCTGCGCGGCGGCGAGCACGAAGAACGGCAGGAAGGTGAGCTTCTGGCCGGTCTTGGCCTGGAAGGCCGCTTTCACCTCGTCGCGGTAGTTCGCGACCTTCGTGACGTCGACCTCCACGACGGTCGTCAGCTGCGCGAGCGTCTGCATCGAGAGCACGGCGCGCTCGGCGACGACCTTGCGCAGGCGCGACATCGGCACCGTGGTGCCGCGCAGCGGCGACACCTCGAGTGCGGGTGCGGCTGCCGCCGCGGGCGCGGCCGAACTCACGGCGGGACCGCCCGCGGCGAGCACGTCCTGCTTGCGGATGCGACCGCCCACCCCGGTTCCGGTGACGGTCGAGAGGTCGATGCCCTTGTCGTTCGCGAGCTTGCGCACGATGGGCGTGACGTAGCCCGCGTGCGCGTTGGCACCGGCCGCGGCTGCGGGTGCGGCGGCAGCCGGAGCCGGCGCTGCCGCAGGGGCCGGTGCCGGAGTGGGCTCGGGTTCCGGGG